>Ga0066655_10000820_pt1 | contig 10723 bp, 8 predicted proteins | sample GraSoiAngelo_104_FD_133942 | JGI IMG/M metagenome (GOLD analysis project Ga0066655, IMG submission 133942) | Grasslands soil microbial communities from the Angelo Coastal Reserve, California, USA - 14_0903_05_30cm | ecosystem: Environmental > Terrestrial > Soil > Grasslands | place: USA... | reverse complement strand
GCGAACGCTCACGTCGAAACGAAGGGCCCCGCAGCCGTAACCGTGCGCAGGGCGGGCACTGTCGAGGTGCGTGGTCGAACGGGGCCGGCCCGGCGGCGCGCGGCGCGGCCCCGTGAGACCCGTATTTCGGGTACAGCGTCGGACCCGACTGTGAATCGGTGTTCGCTGACAGGCGCTTCGCAGTGTCGATTTGCGTGGTCGAACGGGGCCGCGCCGCGCGCCGCCGGGCCGACGCCGACGCCGACGGTTACCGCTCTCGCTCCACCCACACGAGCGTGATCTCGTCGCCGGCGGGGCGCACGGCGAGGCGCACGCGGTCGCCGGGCGAGAGTCGCGCGGCGTCCAGCGCCGCGGGAGCGCCACGCACCGCCATCATCTCCATCGCGCCCATGCCGAGCGCCGTCACGGCCTGGTGACGGATCAGCAGCAGATCGGGCGCGGCGCGCGCGACGACCTCGCCGCGCACTTCGTAGGCGGCGGGACGCACCACGGTGCCCCAGAGGCCGGCGGCGAAGAGGAGAAGGAGCAGGACGAATAGCAGAACGAGGAGCCGGCGCGCCCAGGGCGCGCCGGCTCGCGTGAGCACTATCGCATCGGTTCGACGACCAGAGGAGCGGGTGTCTCGGGCCTCAGATCGTCGCCCTTCACCACCCACTTGCCACCGCAGCCTTCGCGAGTGATCGCCGTGGCCGCCCTGTAGCCGTTGCCGAGCGTCACCACCAGCATCGCCGCCCCGACCGCCGCGCCGGCCGCGCACGTGATGGCTCTGCCGGGAATCAAGAACACGTTCACGACGACGGCCCCCGCGACGTAGAAGCCCTGCGCCCTGTCGGAGGCGCGCTGCGCCTTCAACGTCTCCTGGAAGAGATCGGGCTGCGCGGGTTGTGCGGGCTGCGCCGGCTGTGCCGGCTGCTGCGCGTGGGCCAGCGGCGCCAGCGGGCCCGCCAGCGCGAACGACGCCACCACCACCAACGTCAGGAACCTCAGCACCGAAGTCCTCCGCATACACCGACCTCCCTGTGTGGTTCCACCACCCCTCGAGTGCCAGGGAATCCTATTCTCCCGCCGACCGTCCCGGGCGCGCAGGGAATTTTGCGCGGGCGGGCTCCTTGCCCGAAAGGGCTATAATCCCGGTACATTTTCGTCGGGAGGCAGCCACCCATGAAGCTCGTCCGGTTCTCCGCCAATGGGCAATCCCCGCGCCTCGGCGCGCTGCAGGGCGATCGCATCGCCGATCTCGCCGCCAGCGTCGCCGCCACCCTGGCCGCCCGCGGCGTCGTCCGCGCGCAGGAGATCGCCGCCGCGCTGGTGCCGCCGTCCGCGCGCGAGTTCCTCGAAGGCGGCGCGGCCAGCGCGGAGGCCGTCGCCTCGATCAAGGAATGGGTGACCGTCCCGGCGGCCTCCGCGCGGCTGCACGCGCCCATCACCGATCCCGGCAAGTTCATCTGCATCGGCCTGAACTACCGCGACCACGCCGAGGAGACGGGCAACCCCATCCCGAAGGAGCCGCCCATCTTCGGCAAGTGGAGCCCCTCCATCGTCGGGCCGGGCGATCCGATCCTGCGCCCGCGCGGCAGCAAGCAGCTCGACTGGGAGGTCGAGCTGGGCGTGGTGATCGGCCGCACGGCGCGCTTCGTGTCGAAGGAGTCGGCGCTCGATTACGTGTGGGGGTACACGATCGTCAACGACGCGAGCGCGCGCGACTTCCAGTTCATCACCAGCCAGTGGATGGCCGGCAAGATCTTCGAGACGGCCGCCCCCGTGGGCCCGTACGTCGCCGACCGTCAGGAGATCGCCGATCCCCACACGCTCGCGCTGAAGACGTTCGTGAACGGCAAGCAGATGCAGAACGGCAACACCAAGACGTTCATCTTCGACGTGCGCTACCTCGTCTCCTACCTCTCGGGGCTCATGACGCTGTCGCCCGGCGATCTGATCGCCACCGGGACGCCGCCGGGCGTGGGGTTCGCGATGAAGCCGACCCCGGTGTTCCTGCAGCCCGGCGACGTGTGCCGCGTGGAGATCGACAAGCTGGGCTCGATGGACAACCCCGTCAAGGAAGCGTAGCGGCCTCCGGTACACTGAAGCCATGCTGGATCTCATTCGCCCGCTCGTGGTGTCGAACACCACGAAGATCGTCCTTCTCTCGCTCGACGGGCTCGGCGGCCTCCCGCGCCCCGAAACGGGGCGCTCGGAGCTCGAGACGGCCGGCATGCCCAACCTGGCCGCTCTCGCCTCGGAGGCGGCCTGTGGCCTGCTCCGCCACGTCGCGCCCGGCATCACGCCGGGCAGCGGGCCGGGGCACCTCGGCCTCTTCGGCTACGATCCGGTGCGCTTCCAGGTCGGCCGCGGCGTGCTGGAGTCGCTCGGCATCGAGTTCGACCTGCGCGCGGGCGACGTCGCCGCGCGCGGCAACTTCTGCACCGTCGACGCGCAGGGCCGCATCACCGACCGGCGCGCGGGCCGCATCGGCACCGAGGTCTGCGTGCGACTCACCGAGCGGCTGCGCGCGATCCGCCTGCCGGGCGTCGAAGTCTTCGTCGAGCCCGTCAAGGAGCATCGCTTCGTGCTCGTGCTGCGCGGGCCACGGCTCAGCGGACGCCTCTCGGAGACGGATCCCCAGGTGCTGGGCAAGCCGCCGCTGCCGGTGCGCGCGCTCGAGCCCGCCGCGGGCGCCACGGCGGACCTCGTCAACCGCTTCGTGACCGAGGCCGGCCGCCTGCTGCACGACGCGGCGCCCGCGAACATGGTGCTCCTGCGTGGCTTCGACCAGCTGCCGGAGCTGCCGCGCTTCCCCGAGGTCTACGGCATGCGCGCGGCGGCCATCGCCGCCTACCCGATGTACCGCGGCCTCGCCAAGCTCGTCGGCATGGACGTGCTCAAGACCGGCGGCACGTTCGAGAGCGAGATCGCGACGCTCGGCGAGCACTGGGAGGCCTACGACTTCTTCTTCGTACACTACAAGGACACCGACAAGGCCGGAGAGGACGGCGACTTCGACGGCAAGGTGGCGGCCCTCGAGCGCTTCGACGCGCACGTCCCGAAGGTCCGCGCGCTCCGTCCCGATGTCCTCGTCGTGTCGGGCGACCACGCCACGCCCTCGGTGCTCGCGGGCCACGGCTGGCAGCCGGTCCCGGCGCTCCTGTGGAGCCGCTACTGCGGCGCCGATTCCGTCACCGCATTCACCGAGCGGGCGTGCGCGACGGGCAGCCTCGGCACGATCCCCGCGCATCACCTCATGCCGCTCGTCATGGCCAACGCCCAGAGGCTGATGAAGTTCGGAGCGTAGGGGCATGCGATTCCTCGTCCGCCTGCTCGGCGGGATCTGGCTGGTCACGCTGGTCGTCTCGGCGGGCTTCGCCTACCTCGAGGTGCGCGAGGAGCGCGAGCGCCAGATCGAGAGCCTCAAGCGCCGCGCCACGCTGGTCGGCGCCGCCGTCGCGGAGGCCTCCGAGCGGCTGGTGACGCGCGGCGCGCGCACCGGCTACGAGCGCGTGCTCACGCGCTTCGGCACGCCCGAGCGCGGCCTCGCCATCTACGACACATTCGGCGGCGTGCTCGCCGCGACCGCCGACGTGCGGCCGTTCCTGGGTCCGCTGTCCCCGCTCGTCAGCGACGCGATCCGCAGCAACGAGCCCGTGGCCGGCTTCCAGAACGTCGCGGGCCGGCTCACCTGGGTCCACGTCGTCCCGGTGCAGCAGGACGAGCGCGCGGCCGGCGCCGCCGCCGTCCTCCTCGACGCCCAGTATCTCGACTCCGGCGAGTGGGACCTCTGGCGGCGGACGGCCGTCCGGATGGGTGTGCTGATGCTGCTGGTCACCGGCATCACCTGGGCCCTCGTGCGCTGGTCGGTGACGCGTCCGATCGCGCGCATCGCGGAGTGGACCAAGCAGATGAAGGCGGGCCGCCCGGTGGCCCCGCCGCCCGACGCCGACGAGAGCCTCTTCGGCTCGCTGGCCAGCGAGGTGACGGGACTGGCGCGCACGCTCGCGCGCGCGCGCAGCGCCGCCGAGCAGGAGGCGCGGCTCCGGCTGGCCGGCGAGAGCGTGTGGACGGAGGAGCGTCTCAAGCAGTTCGTCGAGATGCGCTTCGGCCGCCGCCCGGTCTTCGTCGTGTCCAACCGCGAGCCGGTGAGCCACGTGCGCGACGGCCGCGTCGTGCGCGAGCAGGAGCCGGCGAGCGGGCTCGTCACCGCGCTCGGGCCCATCATGCAGGCCTGCGGCGGCGTGTGGGTCGCCCACGGCAGCGGCAACGCCGACCGCGAGGTCGGCGAGCGCATCGGCCTGCCCTCGGCGGATCCGGCGTACACGCTGCGGCGCGTGTGGCTGAGCGACGAGGAGGAGGCCGGCTACTACTACGGCTTCGCCAACGAGGGCTTGTGGCCGCTCTGCCACATCGTCCACGAGCGCCCGCGCTTCCGCGCCGCCGACTGGGGGCACTATCGCGCGGTGAACGAGCGCTTCGCGAAGGCGCTGCTCCAGGAGATGGAGGCGGTCGAGGCGCCGATCGTGCTCGTGCAGGACTACCACTTCGCGCTGCTGCCCCGTCTCGTGAAGGAGGCGCGCCCCGACGCGCGCGTGGCGCTCTTCTGGCACATTCCGTGGCCGAACTTCGAGGCCGTCGGCATCTGCCCCTGGCAGTCGGATATCCTGCTCGGGATGCTGGGCGCCGACCTCGTCGGCTTCCACACGCAGTTCTACTGCAACAACTTCCTCGAGACCGTCGAGCGCGCCATCGAGGGGCGGATCGAATGGGACCGCTTCACGGTCGTCCGCGGCCAGCACACGACCCACGTGCGGCCGTTTCCGATCAGCGTCGCGCCCGACCTCGGCGCCGCGGCGCGGCCGGCCGACCGCGCGGCCGCGCTGGCGGCGTTCGGTGTCACCGGCGAGTTCATCGGCGTCGGCGTCGAGCGTGTGGATTACACGAAGGGCCTGCCGGAACGGATCCGCGCGCTGCGGCGGTTCTTCGAGCGCTGGCCCGAGTACCGCCGGCGTCTCACCTTCATCCAGATCGCCTCGCCGAGCCGCAGCCGCATCGCGCGCTACCAGGCCGTGCAGGAGGAGACGCGGGAGATGGTGCGCGCGCTCAACGCCGACCTCGGCGAGCGCGGCTGGCAGCCGATCGTCTACCGCGAGCGCCATCACGACCGCCGCGAGATCTACGGCTTCTACCGCCTCGCCGACTTCTGCATGGTGACCTCGCTCCACGACGGCATGAACCTGGTCGCCAAGGAGTTCGTGGCCGCCCGCGACGACGACGACGGCGTCCTCATCCTGAGCCGGTTCGCGGGCGCCTCGCACGAGCTGCCCGACGCGCTGCTGGTCAACCCCTACGACGTGGAGGACGTGGCCTCGACCATCCACCGCGCGGTCGGGCTCCCGGTGGAGGAGCGCCGCGACCGGATGAGCCATATGCGGAGGCAGGTCCGCGAGCACAACATCTACGGCTGGGCGGGGCTGCTGCTCGACGAGCTGGCGCGGATCCCACGCGTGACCGACCGCCGCGTCGCCTGAGCGGCCCCCGGGGCGCTGCGTTGTATCAAAGGTTACCCCCTGTCGTCACAGGGGCGGCTCGCCCACCCCCGTCCCGCCCCGCAATCGCGTGAAAATGCAACGGTCGCCTCTGTGCCAGATGCTCGTCGCCCGGTATGCGCCGCAGGTGGTCGCCATCACCGGGACCTATCACCGCGAGTGTTACGAGGCCTGGTACTTCGGGCGGTTCGGCCGCCGGCCGACCCTGCTGGCGGGGACGAACGGCGATCGCCACCGGTTCCAGGTCCGCGAGGTCCGCGACAAGGCCGCCTAGTGACATGGGGGGCCACGAAGGGCCCCCCATACCCCCCACAGCGCTCGGGGCGCCCCGGCGAAGCCGTGGCACCCCTCGATAATCCGACAGGCTTCTAGGCGATAGAGGGCGGGTATGGGGGCCATTTCGGGGCCCCCCATCTCCATAAACCGCTTGTTCGCCCCCCGCAGAGGCTCATACTTTGCGGTGGATCATGCGCTGCATCCTGGCCTGCCCCGACGACTTCCTCTGGCGCCTGGTCGCCGACTCCGGTGAGCCGCGTCTCGACCCGCTCTACCTCGTCGAGAGCGCCCGCGCGCGCACGCGGATCGTGCAGCGGGGCGGCGAAGCCCTCACCGGGGACCTCGAGCGCGAGGGCCTCTACCGTCGCGCCTTCCGCACGGGCCACGAGCCGGTGCTCCTCGCCGTCGAGCGCGCCCGCCAGGCGCGCATCGTGGCCGCCATCCGCCGCGTCGCCCCCGACGCGCCGATCGTGGCGCTCGCCGAAGACCGCGTGCCGGGCGGCGAGCCCGAGGGCGTGATCGGGCTCGCGATGGACGCCGTCACCGAGCGCTTCCTCGAGCCCGCGCTCGAGCGCGCGCTGACCCGTGTGCGCGTGGAGCGCGTCCGCGCCCACTTCGCCTCCGCCGAGCGCGTGCTGATCATGATGCAGGACGATCCCGACCCCGATGCCATCGCCTCCGCCCTCGCGCTGCGCGCCGTGCTGGGCCGCAACAAGACGGCGGCGCCGATCGCGACCTTCGGCACCATCACGCGTCCCGAGAACCGCGCCATGACGCGCATCCTCGAGATCGACGTCGAGCAGATCAAGCCGCGCGCGCTCGAGGAGTACGACGCGCTCGCGATGGTCGACGCCCAGCCCTCGTTCTTCGAGGAGACGTTCGAGCGCGTGGACCTCGTGATCGACCACCACCCCGAGGAAGCGCCGGTGCGGGCCATCTTGAAGGATCTGCGCCCGGGCTACGGGGCCACCGCCACCATCCTCACCGAATACCTGCGCGCGATCGACGCGCGCGTCTCCCAGCGCCTGGCCACCGCGCTGCTCTACGGGATCAAGGCGGACACCCAGCACCTCGAGCGCCGGGCCACGCGCGCGGACCTCGAGGCCTTCGCCTACGTGCACGCGCTGGCGAACCACAGCGCGCTGCGGCGCATCGAGCGGCCCGATCTGCCGAACGAGGCCCTCGACGTGCTGGCGCGGGGGATCGCCGGCCGCCACGTGGTGCACGGCGTCGTCTTCTCCCACCTGGGCGCCGTCGCCTATCCCGAGCTCGTCGCGCAGTTCGCGGACTTCTTCCTGCAGGTGGAGGGCGCGGAATGGTCGGTCGTGTCCGGCACCGTGCACGGCGAGCTGCACGTCTCCGTGCGCAACGTCGGCTGGGTGCGGGCGGCCGGCGACGTGGTGCGCCACGCGTTCGGGGACCTCGGCTCCGCCGGCGGCCATCGGGCGATGGCCAAGGCCGTGATCCGCCTGCGCGACTGGCGCGCCCGCGAGGGCGACGCCTCGCCGGAGGCGCTGGCCCGGACGATCGTGGCACGATTTACGAGAGCGCTACGGACGTAGGCGGGCGGCCCGCGGCTTGCCACACCATGCTCCCCTTGGCAATGACGGGCCGAGCGGTTAGAATACGCCGCGACCCGGGGCATACGCCCTCAACTTCACGACCGCGCCTCGAATGAAGAACGCTGAGGGGGCTCGCGTGGACGTAGCGTTGGAGAAGAGGCAGGTCGAGCGCGCCTACGAGCTGTACGCGCCGGTGTACGACTTCATCTTCGACTGGATCTTCGCTCCGGGGCGATCCGCCGCCATCAAGCAGTGCGCCCTCGCGCCGGGCGACACCGTGCTCGAGGTCGGCATCGGCACCGGGCTCAACCTGCCCCTCTATCCCGCGGCGTGCCGGCTGACCGGCATCGACCTCTCCGGTGAAATGCTCGACAAGGCCGTCGAGCGCGTGCAGAACCTCGCCATGCCGAACGTCACCCTCAAGGTCATGGATGCCACGTCCATGGACTTCGGCGACAACGAGTTCGACAAAGCGGTCGCGACCTACACGATCTCCGCGGTGCCCGATCCGGTGGCGGTGCTGCGTGAGATGCGGCGCGTGGTGAAGCCGGGCGGCACCCTCGTGATCCTGAACCACTTCCGCAGCGAGCGCCGGGTGACGGGTTGGCTCGAGGACCTCGTCGCTCCTGTCTGCACGCGGCTGGGCTGGAAGTCCAACCTCGCGCTCAAGCCGCTGCTCGAGCTGGTCGGCCTCACGCCGGAGCTGGTGCATCAGGTCAACATGTTCAACGGGTGGCGCCTCGTGAAGTGCGTCAATCGGAAGTAGCCCGCCGTCTCGCCGCTCTCGCCCTCGCCCTCGTCCTCGCCGCTCCGGTCACCCGCGACGCCGTCTCGCTCGTCCTCTCCGCCGCGTTCCTCGTCGAGTTCCTGAGCGACGGCGCGCTGCCCGCGCTCGACGCGCTCACGCCCGCCCCCGTGCGTGAGTCGCTCGGGCCGTCGGCGGATCGCTGGACCGGCGCCTCCCTCGGCGTCGCCCCGCCCCTGGTGCTCGTGCACGGCTACGCGCCCATGGGCAAGGACGATCCGCGTCTGGCGCGCGCGGCGGCGCTGCTCGCGCGCACGGGCTTCGACGTGACGGTGCCGACGCTGCCCGGTCTCACGCGTGGACGTCTGCGCCCCGACGACGCGGCGCCCGTGGTGGCCGCGCTCGCGACCCGGCCGGGCCCGTGGGCGATGGTGAGCGTGAGCATCGGCGCCGCCCCGGCCTTCGCGGCCGCCGCCGATCCGCGCGTGCGCGACCGCGTCGGCGTGCTGCTCGCGCTCGGGCCGCACGCGTCGGCGGCGGCGACGCTGCGCTTCTGGCTCACCGGAGCGTTCGAGTTCGGCGGCGTGTCGGGCCGGGCGCCCCACGACCCCGCGCTCGTGCGCGCCTTCGTGGACGCCAACGCCGACCTGGTCGACGAGCCCACGCGCGCGGCGCTGGCCGCCGGCGACGCCGCACGGGTCGAGCGCGCGCTGGCGGCCCTGCCGCCGGGCGTGCGCGCGCTGCTCGAGCGGCTCTCCCCGGCGCGCGCGATGCCCGAGGTGCGCGCCCGCGTGATCCTCGTGCACGGCTATGCGGACCGCGCGGTTCCCTACACCGAGAGCCTGCGCCTGGCCGCGGCGCGGCCGGCGGGCACGCGCCTCGTGCTCCTGCACGCGGTCGGTCACATCGAGGCCGCCCCCGGCTCGGTCTGGCGCGCGACGCGCGAAGGCCTCAGGCTCTGGCTGGTCTTCCACACCCTCCGCCACCCGGACTGAAGCGCGTGGGCAGGGCGGCGTCCGCCGACTTCCAGCTGCCGGTCAAGGCGCAGAGCAGGGGCGGATCCGACTGGCTCGCCAGGGATCAGGTCGAACAAGCGGTCGCGATCCTCGACCCGCCGGCAAAGCCGACGAGGCCAACAAGCCGGACAGGCCCGAGAAGATCGACAAGGCGGCGCCGCCGATCACGACGCCCAGCGTGCCGGGGCGGGACTAGAGCGAGGCGCTTCGGCCCTCGCCGCCGCCCGGCCGCTGCACGCCCCAGGTGGAAAGCTTGGCGAGCACCGTGTTGCGGTGCACGCCGAGCAGACGCGCCGCGCGGCTCACGTTCCACTGCACGCGCTCGAGCACGCGCAACACGTACTGCCGCTCGAACCGGTCGCACGCCTCGCGCAGCGGCAGCCCGTCGTCCTCCGTGAGCCGCGCGCCCGTCTCCGGCATCGCCACGTCGAGGGGAACGTCTTGCAGGTGCAGGACCGGGCCCGCCGCCAGGACGACCGCGCGGTGGATGACGTTCTCCAGCTCGCGCACGTTGCCCGGCCAGTCGTACCGCGCGAGCACCTCCAGCGCCCCCACCGACACGCCGCGCACGTCGCGACGGCACTCGCGCGCGGCCTTGCGGATGAAGTGCTCGACGAGGTGCGGGATGTCCTCGCGGCGCTCGCGCAGCGGCGGCAGGTGGAGGGGGACGACGTTGAGCCGGTAAAAGAGATCCTCGCGGAAGGCGCGCTCGCGCACGGCGGCTCGCAGGTTCGCGTTGGTGGCCGCCAGCACGCGGACGTCCACCGGGACCGGCCGCTGGCCGCCCACGCGCTCGATCTCCCGTTCCTGGAGCACGCGCAGGAGCTTGGACTGCAGATCCAGGCGGAGCGAGCCGATCTCGTCGAGGAAGACGGTGCCACCGTGCGCCAGCTCGAAACGGCCGAGCCGCCGGGCGTGGGCGCCGGTGAAGGCACCGCGCTCGTGGCCGAACAGCTCGGACTCGATGAGCGTCTCCGGGATGGCCGCGACGTTGACGGCGACGAACGGCGCGCTCTGCCGGTCGCTCCGGCGGTGGATCGCGCGCGCCACCAGCTCCTTGCCCGTACCGCTCTCGCCGGTGATCAACACCGTGGTCGGCGTCGGCGCGATCTGCGTGATCAGCTGGTAGAGGCGCGCCATCTCCGGGTGGCGTCCCACCAGCCCCTCGAAGCCGACCGAGGCTTCGACGTCGCCACCGGCGAGCGCCGAGCGCAGCGAGACGACCTCGCGCTCGAGGTCGCGCTTTTCCAGCACGCGGTCGGCGAGGCCGATGATGTCGTCGACGTCGAACGGCTTGATGAGGTAGTCGTACGCGCCGCGCTTGAGCGCCTCGACCGCCGTGCGCACGTCGCGCACCGCGGTGGCGATCACCACCACCACCGACGGGTCGAGGGCCTTGACGCGCGGCAGGATGTCCACGCCCGCCTCGCCCGGCATGCGCTGGTCGAGCATTACGAGATCGACCTCGCGCTGCGCGAGGATCTCGAGCGCGGCCGCTCCGTGCTCGGCCTCGAGCACCTCGCACGTCTCCTCGAGGATGGCGCGGATCGAGGCGCGCACGCCCTCCTCGTCGTCCACCACGAGCACCGT
>Ga0066655_10000819_pt1 | contig 10732 bp, 10 predicted proteins | sample GraSoiAngelo_104_FD_133942 | JGI IMG/M metagenome (GOLD analysis project Ga0066655, IMG submission 133942) | Grasslands soil microbial communities from the Angelo Coastal Reserve, California, USA - 14_0903_05_30cm | ecosystem: Environmental > Terrestrial > Soil > Grasslands | place: USA... | reverse complement strand
GATTGCGCGCTTTGTGGATCCAGTACTGATGTGGAAAGTGCTCGCGCTGGCGACGACGTTTGCCGGCAATCTCACCATCATCGGTTCGGTGGCCAACATGATCGTGGTGGAATCCGCGCGCGAACACATCCGGGTCGGCTTCTGGGATTACGCGCGTTTCGGCATCCCCATCACAATCCTGACGACTGCTGCCGGCGTGATCGTGCTGCTTTTGCGTCGCTGAGGAGATGTTGCATCGCTCTTCGATGTGGCGTAGCAATTGGGATTGAATCGAGTGAGTCGATTCTGATCCAGCGCTGCGAGTGATTATCGATCTTTGGCCAGCGTTGGGCGTAGACGTTGAAGGCGACACGATGATTTGTAAACGGAAAGATCGATTTGTAGATCGGCGGTCGATTTACGGGTCTCGTTCGTAGCGGTGGCAGGATCCACATGCCGCGCCAGCGACTGTCCGCTTTCTGAAGCAGAATTCTGTCGGTCCGAGTGATGAGTGTATGATTTTCCGTCAACTGCATCATCGGAGGCCGTTTTTTCTTTATCGGGAGCAATTCCGGATTTTCCGCGCGGCAGAATTCCTTGACGGGGCAGACCGTGCATTTCGGTTTGCGGGGGAGGCAAACAAGAGCGCCGAGATCGACAAGCGCGGAGTTGTAAAAGCGCGCGGAGCGCTTTGGGACAAGCGAGGCTGCGTGCTTCCACAGCGCTTTCCGGCCGGCCGTGTGATCGATCGATTCGCGAAAGTTGAAAAGCCGAGCCAAAACGCGAGCCGTGTTAGCTTCGAGAATCGGCACCGATTGATTAAACGCAAAGCTGGCGATCGCGTGCGCGGTGTATTTTCCAATTCCGGGGAGCTTCTGCATTCGATCGATCGATCGCGGAAAGTGCCCTCCGCGTCGATCTACAACGGCCCTAGCGGTGGCGTGAAGATTTCGCGCACGAGTGTAATAGCCGAGACCTTGCCATGCGCGGAGCACGTCATTTTCAGAAGTGCGGGCCAGTACGGCAAAATCGGGAAATCGGCGCAGCCACTCGCTGTAATAGGGTATCACGGTGGCAACCTGGGTTTGCTGAAGCATGAACTCGGAGACGAGGATGGCGTAGGGGTCGCGCGTGCGTCGCCAAGAGAGATCGCGGCCGTGGAGGCGATACCAATGTATCAGTGCTCGTCGGAACCTGGTTTTTGGAAACGCCACAGATAGCCACAGATTAACACAGATTTTCGACGTTAGATTGCTGAAGTCCTCTCTTATCTGTGTTTCATCCGTGTTAATCTGTGACCTCGATGAATTCCTACACCCATCCGCTCACGCAAGAGCAGGCGGCAAAACTTCGTGCGCTGCTCGAAGAGCTCGGGTTCGAATTTTCGCCGAAACAGTACACGCTTTTCTTTGCGCAGAAAAACAAGCTCAGTGTGGCAGTTTACGAGAAGGGACCGAAGGTGCTCGTACAAGGCAAAGGCGTGGAAGAATTCGTGCAATTTCAGCTGGAGCCGAAGATTCTTGGCGAAGCAAAGCTGGGCTACGAAGAAGTACATTCGCCGGAAATGTTCGAGCCGCATTTGGGTGTGGACGAGAGCGGGAAAGGCGATTTTTTTGGCCCGCTAGTGATCTCCGGCGTCTATGTTGATCGTGGAATTGCGCGCAAACTCCTCGATGCCGGCGTGGTGGATAGCAAAAAGATTGGCTCCGACGCGCGAATTCGGACGCTGGCCGATTCGATTCGGAAAAGTTCGTTAGGCCTGGCAGAAACAGTTCTGATTGGCCCGGCCAAATACAACGAGCTTTACGAGAAGTTCGGCAATCTGAACAAGCTTCTGGGATGGGGACATGCGCGCGTGATCGAAAATCTGCTGGAGAAAAAACCTGATTGTCCTCGCTCGGTCTCCGACCAATTTGCCGATGCCAGCGTGATCGAGCGATCGCTGCTGCGGCACGGGCGCAACATAGGCATCGAACAACGGGTGCGAGCGGAGTCAGATATCGCGGTCGCGGCGGCATCCATCCTAGCACGTGAGGCTTTCATCAACTGGCTGGAGCGCCGCGGTAAGGAGCTCGGGCTGCGACTCGAGCGCGGCGTGTCTGCGAACGTAAAGGAAGCTGCGAAAAAGCTGGTGGAAGCAAAGGGGCCACCAGCATTGCGCGAGGTGGCAAAAGTACATTTCCGAACCGCGCACCAGATTGCGCCAGATGATTATCCAGCCCCGCCGCCCCGCGAGAATTGGCGAGGATGAGCTTGTCGAGCAAGAACAGTGACATCAACTTTCAATCCTAGCCGAACGCATTAGCCGCTAAAAATTTCTGCCTTTTATGCATAATTTGGCCACCGCTACGGCAATGGGGAGCGAATAGTAAATAGATATGGCTAAGCTAACTAAGCGCGACATCGTTATGTCGATCAGCAACCAAACCGGAATGGTCCAGCATCAGGTCTTCGATGTGGTTCAGCGGACGCTTGATAAAATCACAGACAGCTTGGCGAACAATATTCCTGTTGAGCTGCGCAATTTCGGCGTGTTCCAGCCGCGCCTGACCAGGGCGCGGGTAGGCCGAAATCCAAATCAGCCCGGCAGCAGTTTTGTGATTCCACCGCGCGCAACAGTGAAATTTAAAGCTGGTAAGGTCATGCGTCAGCGTGTGGAAAAGCTCTCGCGAGAATTGAAAGAAGCTTCTGAGCGCAACAGCAAGGCAGCCGCCGGTGGCGACGGCGGTTGATAGCTATTACGCGAGCAGATTTTGAATTGCTTTTTCCAGCTGTTCGAAGTTGATCGGCTTTGTGAGATGCTCGGAAAACCCAGCGGCGCGGGACTCGTTCACATCTTGTTCAGTTCCAAAACCGCTGAGCGCAATTCCGGGCAAACGTCTGCTGCTGCGTACCTCGCGCATTAAATCGTAGCCGCTGCGGTCTGGCAGCCCGATATCGCTGATGAGCAGATCGAAATCCTCGGTGCGCACCTTTTCCGCGGCCTGCTCCGCTGAATACGCAACGGTAATTTCGTAGCCGCGACGCTCCAGCATTCGCTTCATCCCGATACAGGTATCCCGGTGATCGTCTACCACCAGGACACGCCGATGCCGCGGCACAGCAACGCCTTTTTCTGACTCGCCAGCGCGACCTTCTCCGGCCCGTTCGCCGTCGCCGCCTGCCGGAACTGGCACCGTATTCAATTCCACGGAAAAAGTGGCGCCACAATCCTTGCCGGCGCTCTCCACTCGGATTTGGCCGTCGTGCGCAGCGATCAGCGCCTGCGAAATCGCCAAGCCGAGGCCAAGACCCCCGAAACGGCGGGTAATTGAAGTCTGACCCTGCTCGAAAGCGTTGAAGATTTTATCGATCTTCTCGGACTCGATGCCAATTCCGGTATCGGTGATCCGTACCATGATTTTCTGCGGAGCCGGGTTGAGGGTCTCGATAGTGATGCGGCCCTTCTCGGGCGTGAATTTGACGCCGTTCTTGATCAGGTTCCAAAAGGCTTGCTGCAGACGGGCGGAGTCGCCTTCCACGTACGTGTCGCCGGCGCGCAGACGGAATTCTACTTTCAGTGATTTTGCCGCGATGTCCTCCCGACAGATTTCATAAGCGCGATGAATGATTTCATGCACGCATACGGTTTCGAAACTCAACTGCAGTTTTCCTTTTGCGATGCGGGTGACATCGAGCAGATCGTCGATCAAACGCGCTTCCAACTCGACGTTGCGCCGGATGACCTCGAGGGCTTCTCGGACTTGCGCCGAGTCCGGCACGTTCGCTTCCAACTCGCCTACCATCGCAATCACTGGGGAGAGTGGATTGCGCAACTCGTGTGAGAGCAACGCTAGGAATTGGTCCTTGGCGGCATTGGCGCCGATGAGCTCCTGCCGTAATCTCACGTCGCGCGTTTTGTCTTCGACGAGATACAGCACGCCTTGAATCGTTTCCTGCGGGCCCTGCAGCCGAAGTAGATTGATGTCCAGAAAATGCGTCATGCCCATTTTGTCTTTCAACGGATGCTCGACCAGCTGGAAGGGCGTGCCAAAAGAGAGCACCCTGTCTATTGCAGTCGTCGGTGCGATTTTTACATCGTCGTAAGTGGCTTCAGTGATTTCCTGGCTGGGCGGCAAATCTCCAAAACGTTGCGCCATTTGCGCGAACGCATCGTTTGCTTGGAGAAAACGGCGCGACTTCGGATCGACGAAGGCAATACCGCTAGGCATGTTGGCCAGGATTTTTTCGTTGAAGATAACTTCCCGTTCGATGCGTCGCTTGGATTCCAACTGGCGCTGGTAAAACCGGCTGCCCAGCCACGCGACGACGGCCGTAAGAACGACTAGCCAGGCCGCCAACACGGTCATTCGTGCAAGAAGATCGTGAACCGGTTTGTAGGCCAGACTCTTCGGCTGCTCCACCACCGCGACCCAACCGGTTGGCTCGATCGGGCTGAATGAGTAGAGGTTGCCGTGCTTCTCGAAATGTCCCGCTTTATTTTCGCGGATTTCTTTGATTAACACGCCACCCTCAGATGAAGTGAAACTGGGGTTCGGTTTAAAATCATACGCGAAAAGCGCCGCACCGTTTTGATCGAGGACCTCGAAGAGGAACCGATCGGAAAATTCGATCGTGGACAACCGCCGGCCAATTCTTTCCACGAGGACGGAGTCACCGATGTAGCCGAGGATCGTCCGGTCGGGCGCGCGGACCGCGGCGACGATATCTGTGACCAAGCGCTTGTCAGATAGTCGTGGGTGGACTGGCGAAACAATTGCTTCGTCCGAAGCGGCCGCTTGCTCGCGCCAGTGACTGGACCCGAAATCCTGACCTATCAACTCTGGCGCGGTCGGGATTGATGCAATTAAAGTGCCATCCGATGCAGTGAAAAACATTCCGTCGATATTCGGGTGCGAATAAAATGCTGAGCTGAGCCATCCCTGTGCGGCGAGCATGGGATTCGGCGCGCTGAGAATTTTCGCAACTTCGGGAAGGGTCTGATAATAATTAATGATGCCGCTGCTGCGGCTGAGATCGTGGCCGACCAGATGGCCCACCAACTGGATCAATGTCTGCCGGTCCCGCAGGATTCGCGATTCGAGTGTGTCGCGCAAGATCGTGTAAGAAACGATCAGCGTTAAGATGGATGGAATCCATCCCGCCAGAAGGATCGGGAAGACGATCTTAAACCCTTCGAAACGATGTTGCCTTCGTTCCTCAAATGTACCTCGCAATTGCATTGCCCGTAGCTGCGAAAAATTGGCTACTCACCCTTAACCGGCTCGCCGCCTTGGGCAAGATGAATGTCGCAGGTTCCGCTTAGTCGTTTTGACGAATCGCCAGGTTTAGTTCGCGCGCTTGTTTGTGGATTGCGTTCACGTCGTCTAGTTTGAATCCCACCGCGGTTGCTTTGCTCAACGAAAGCCGAATGGCGTTTACGCCGGCTCGAATTTTTTCAAAGAGGGGCGTATTAGCCAGCGATGGCGGCAGCGTATTCAATTCTCCAGCGAAGTAATCGACCAAGTCCTGCTGCGCGAGAGCGTTTGCCCGTTGCACCGAGAAATTCAATTCGATTGCCGCCGCGCTGATTTCCAGCCCGCGTAGCCAACCGCCCAGGCTAATCAAGTGCGCCATTTTCTGATCGCGTAGGTCGATCATTGTCTGCTCCACTTCGGCCTGCGTGGTAATGAGTTCGTGTCGTACCGCCGGCCACTCACCCCGGCGCGCCAGATCGGTCAGACTGGCACAATGCCGTGTCACCCGACCAGCCACGCCGAGTCCGCGCGCTTCTTTCAATAAGATGCGTCCGAGATCATCGACTCCGCGTTTTCTTTCCGCTTGGACAACCAAAAATCCGTCGGCCACCAGTCCTCCAAAGATCAACGCCGTTCGCTCGCGACTGGCAGGGCTTATCTTGGGGAATTCCCGCTGCAGTTGTTCGAACGGGAGTGGCCCGAGCGTGTCAAGTTGCTAAAAAATGCGCTCGATCGAAGGTGCAGTGTAAACGTTCACGCCCAGCTCCTCGCGTTCGTATTTCTCCGGTGTGATCGGTTCTTCTTGGCCGATCAGCGTGATCGCAAAATTCGCTCCCGCGATAGAGAGGATTTGCGCCCAATAAAGGAATCTCCATCGCAGAACCGGATTCACATGAGCTGATCGCACCTTTGCCAGGCAGTTCACACGCCAAAGGTACGATTTTTTTGATTTGACGCACCGGCTGGAAATTGCATCATGTCGCCCTTGCTGCCTTAACAGTTCGCAGCAAGGCGGAAACTGCCATGCACGGAAGCCTCGGACACATTATCTGGACGGTCTGCTACCTCGGCGTGCTGATTGGGTTGTCGGCTTATGGCGTCCATCGCTATTTTATCATCTATTTGTTTTTGAAGAACAGAAAGCGTGGCCCGGTGCCAGCACGGCATTTTGAGCAACTCCCAAAAGTCACGGTGCAGTTGCCCATCTTCAATGAAATCTATGTGGTCGAGCGCCTGCTGCGCTCAGTCAGCCAGTTGGATTATCCGCGCCAGCTTCTTCATATCCAGGTACTGGACGATTCCACGGACGAGACGCGCGAGGTCGTCGCCTCGTGCGCGGAGGAGCTGCGCCAACAAGGCTTCAATGTCCAACGCATCCATCGCGTCGATCGCACCGGGTTCAAAGCCGGCGCGCTCGCGGCGGGATTGGAAGCGGCAGAAGGCGAGTTCATGTGCATTCTCGATGCGGATTTTGTTCCGCAGCCCGACCTACTAAAGCGCACGATTCATTTCTTCACTGATCCGAAAATCGGAATGATTCAAACACGATGGGGCCATCTGAACCGGGGATACTCACTCCTCACGCGCATGCAGGCGATTTTTTTGGATGGGCATTTGCTTCTTGAGCAGACGGCGCGCAGCCGAAGCGGCCGATTTTTCAATTTTAACGGGACCGCAGGCTTGTGGCGGCGTTCCTGCATTGAGCAAAGCGGCGGCTGGCAGCACGACACGTTGTGCGAAGATCTCGATCTGAGTTATCGCGCTCAGCTCGCGGGCTGGAAGTTTATTTATCTCTCCGATGTTGTTACTCCGGCGGAGTTGCCGGTGGATATGAATGGTTTCAAGTCGCAACAGCATCGCTGGACCAAGGGGTCAATCCAGACGTGCAAGAAATTGTTGCCCACGATCTGGGCCAGCCGCCTTCCGTTTCCGATAAAACTTGAGGCCACCGCGCATTTGATGTCGAACTTCGCTTATTTGTTGCTGGCCTTTCTCTGCGTGCTTTTGCATCCATCCTCCGGCGCTCCGGCGGGAGGCTGGCTGCGCACCGTGCTCATCGACATTCCCGTTTTCCTTGCAGCATCCGTATCGGTGGCAGTTTTTTACATTGGTGCGCAGCGGGAATTACATCCGCGAACATGGATGAGAGAGATTCTTTATCTGCCGTGTTTGCTCGCTCTTGGGATTGGCCTTTCGCTCAACAATGCGCGCGCCGTGTTAGAAGCGCTGATTAATCATAAATCTGATTTCACTCGTACGCCCAAGTACGGTATCGAACGCAAATCACAGCCGTGGCGCAGCTGCAGGTACCGACCAGTCAAACCAATGCTGCCATTGGCGGAATTGGGGTTTGCGATTTATTTCACTTACTTCCTCTGGTTTGCAATTGTGCATGGCCAGTTTCTGTCCGTACCGTTCCTGCTCATGTTCCAAGGCGGTTTCCTCTATGTTTGTCTCGCCTCGTTCGCGAGCCGCTTGTCGAGAGTTCCTTTGGCGGCTCACGCGCCCCCGCTGTAATTCCCGCGTGACAAAACCCGAACTATCAGCTAAGAAGTTGCGCATGTTTCGGCAGCTGGCTGTGATTTTCACTCTGGTTTCGATCGCGCCGGCATTTGCTGCTACGCAGCTCGCGCAGCTCGATAGCTCCCATCGCATCATAATCAGTATCCGCGACCAGAAGCTGATGCTTATGGAAAACGGTGGGAGAGTGGCAATTTACCCGGTATCAACTTCCAAGTACGGCGTCGGCGATTTTCGGGGCAGAATGACGACGCCCCTCGGCTATCTCATGGTTGCAAAAAAGATTGGCGACAACGCGCCAGTTGGCGCCGTCTTTCATAGCCGGCAATGGACCGGCGAAATCCTGCAGCCAAATGCTCCTGGCCGCGATCCGGTGACCACGCGGATCATCTGGCTGAGCGGCCTTGAAGCACAAAACGCGCAGGCTTTTCCTCGCTGCATCTACATCCACGGCACGCCGGAAGAAAAGACAATCGGACGTCCAGCCAGCTACGGCTGCATAAGAATGAAGGCCAGCGACATCGCCGTGCTTTATAGTCAGGTTCCTCTGGGCGCCTTGGTGCAAATCATTCCCGATCGGTTGCCCAAAGTGCCGAAGGCGCGACCAGCGCCAACCACTAATGCGTTGGTTGTGCAGAGCCAGCCACCAGCCAGCCAGCAGCAGCTTGAGCCAGCATCAGCGTCGGGCACACTCAGCGTTGAGCAAATGCGAATAGGGGGAGCGCTTGCTGCAGAGCGACAAAAAGCGCAAGGGCGCAAAGCGACACCGGTGCTGAACAAGGGTACAGTAGCCGCTCAAAGTAATCCACGCGCCTAACGCGCCCGAGTTTGGGCGTTCGGCTCGGCTCTCTTTCGAGGTTGACAATCCCGATTGCGTCGCGAGCGTCCACGTCCGCAAAGTTTGATTTAATCATGGCCAATACCAGATCAGCCGCCAAACGCGCCGGCCAGACCTTGAAACGGTCGCTGCGTAATCGCAGCGTCGTAGCTCGACTGCGCACGATGCAGAAGGAAGTACACTCTTCGGGAACGCTTAGCGGAGAGCAAATTCGGGCCGCCATTGCGGCGATCGATAAAGCCGCCAAGCGTGGGATCATTCATCGAAACGCTGCTAATCGCCGCAAGGCACGGCTCAATAGCGTATTGAGGTCGGGGACGAAATAGCGGAATGGGAGGGCTCTGTGCGCTCCGGGCTGAACGCTGCAGCGCAGCACCGTATCCTACGTGATCTTAGCCTTTGCATATCTCACCGGCCGGATAGATTCTTTGGAATGATTCCCGCTTTTCTGTTGATTTTTTCGGCGGCCGCTTACCGCATTACAACCGGGCTCTTAATTCATTCCGGAGCGAGCTGGCTCTCCAACTTCGCGCCGCTTGCGGCCATCGCGCTCTGCAGCGCCGCCTATTTTCCCAAGAAATACAAATTTTCAGTACCGTTGATAACGCTTTTTATTTCCGACGCGGTAATTAATTTTCATTATGGCGTGCCGCTGCTCGATCCGCAGATTCTTATTCGCTATGCCGCGCTCGCGCTCGTTGGGTGCGTTGGAGTTTTCTTGCAGAATCGGGCATCGCTGAAGACACTATTGCCGGCTTCCATTGCCGGTTCGACAATCTTCTATGCAGTCACGAACGCGTTTTCGTGGTTAAACGATCCGGGGTACGCGAAAAATTTTGCAGGACTGGTTCAGTCGCTCACGATTGGACTGCCTCAATACAGCGTCACGCCCAGCTGGATGTTTTTCCGCAACTCGCTCATCAGCGATTTCGTTTTTACTTTGCTGTTTGTTGTTTGCATGAATCTGGGGCGAAGCACGGAGAAATCGCGAGCCCGCGCCGCGAGGTTCCGTCCCGCCGCAGCGGCATGACCGCCATGCAGCCGGGAGAGCAGCGCGACGAAGTCGAGATGCTCTCGCTGATGCTGCTGATTCGGCGTTTCGAGGAACGCGCCAGTCAGCAGTACCAAGCGCAGAAGATCGGCGGTTTTTGTCATCTTTACATAGGCCAGGAGGCTGTCGTGACAGGCGCGGTGGCCGCCGTGCGAGACGATGATTACATCATCACCGCTTATCGGGATCATGCCCACGCGCTAGCCCGTAGCACAAGCGCGAATGCGTGTATGGCGGAACTCTTTGGAAAAGCAACCGGCTGCTCTCGGGGACTTGGTGGTTCGATGCATTTTTTCGACCGGAACAACCACATGTATGGCGGTCACGCGATCGTCGCCGCACATGTTCCGCTGGCCGTAGGAATGGCGTTCGCTATCAAATACCGCGGGGAAGATCGCGTGACGCTTTGTTTCTTCTGTGACGGCGCGATTAATCAAGGCGCGTTCCACGAAGCGTTGAATCTGGCCGCGTTGTACAAATTGCCGATCGTTTTCATTTGCGAAAACAATCTCTTCGCCATGGGCACTTCGGTGAAGAGATCGACTTCGCTCAAACAAATCGTCGATCGGGCGGAAGGCTACGACATTCCCGGCGAAATTGTCGATGGAATGAACTTTCGCGAAGTGCGCGATAAAATTGCTGAGATTGTGGATTCAATTCGGAAAGAATCCCACCCAGCTTTCCTCGAGGTGCGCACGTATCGCTACCGCGGCCACTCAATGTCCGATCCGGCAAGTTACCGAACGAAAGAGGAACTTGAGAAATATCGCCTCGACGACCCGATTACGCGTTTGCGTGCGCAGCTCACGCGGGAGGGGAAATTAACCAACGAGCAATTCGATCTGCTCGACAAACGTGCGAAGGAAACAGTACTGGCCGCCGTAAAGTTTGCTGAGAAGAGCCCACAGCTGCCGATCGAAAAACTATTCGATTATACGTATGTCGATGGAGGTGTAGCGGCAGGCGCGTCGCCTGCAAAATCCGACGAATCTGCAGCCCGCACGGCTGCCATCTCAAAAGAAAGGCGATGAGAGAAATCACTGATCGTCAGGCACTCAATGAAGCGCTCGCGGAAGAACTCGAGCGCGACCCCGATGTTTTCTTGAT
>Ga0066655_10000815_pt1 | contig 10767 bp, 8 predicted proteins | sample GraSoiAngelo_104_FD_133942 | JGI IMG/M metagenome (GOLD analysis project Ga0066655, IMG submission 133942) | Grasslands soil microbial communities from the Angelo Coastal Reserve, California, USA - 14_0903_05_30cm | ecosystem: Environmental > Terrestrial > Soil > Grasslands | place: USA... | reverse complement strand
TACCAAAATGGTAACAGCAGCTTCCAGAGCAATTCATCTGAGTCTCTTACTGGACATCCCAAAGTGGTATAATCAGAGGTATGAAAAGTAAGACATCTGTCACGCTGTCGAGTTCGTTGTTGCGGGATCTCGATCAGATACTCGGCCGGAACCGGAATCGATCGGAGTTCATCGAAAATGCGGTTCGTGAACATCTTCTCCGTTTGCTTCGCGAGCAGCGTGATCGCCGGGAACTGGAGTTGATCAATCGAAATGCCGACGCTCTCAATAAGGAAGCACAGGACGTGCTCTCGTATCAGGTCAAGTTGTGAAGCGCGGAGAGCTTTATAGGGTTTTCAAGAGACCAGGAAGGGATCCCAAGCGGTCAAGAGTATTTGTGGTCGTTAGCAGACAAGCGCTTATCGATTCGAATTTCTCGACCGTCATTTGCGCTCCCGTTTATAGCCAACGGCTAGGGTTATCGACGCAGGTCGAGATAGGCGTTGAAGAAGGTTTGAAAAACGCGTCATGCATACACTGTGATGAAATTATTAGTCTACCTAAATCCTCACTGACGAACTTTGTGGGATCTCTTCCCGATTCCAAGCTACAGAAACTAAAAACAGCACTTCAAACAGCCCTCGACATTCTTTGAAGTCCCTTAATGTCCCAGCCAGGTGGGTGGCAGGAAAATCGATGGCGTGGTGCGGCGTCAGCAAGCCACTGGACACAACGACCTGATCAGTGAAGAGCTTGCCTGTCTTTACGGAGGCTCGCAGTTTGCTGAACCAACGCCTGTATCAGATCTGGCGAATCCTCGGCGAAATTGGAAATGATAAGAATCTGGCAAGAGGTAAGAGACAAAAAGCGTGCAGAAGTTAAAAGACTTTGGAGAATTTTCGCCACCGAGGCGATTATCAAACAAGAATTGTACGAGCAGCTGGGATATACGCGGGCTCGCTTTCAGAAGCCACTTTGGCTCGCTGAATGATCTGCGGCATGCTGTTGCCCATCCGACTCGTTCGATCATTACGGGCGAAAGTCCGTAAAAAACCTCTGGGAGAGAATTGATAGGATCGAACAGGCGCTGTTCACGTTGGATAGAACTATTATGTCGTCATAATTGCGATGGGATTCAGGCTCTGCAATCAGATCGCTAACGCCTTCAGCAACGCATCGCGGGCATCGAGGTAGTAGTGGATGGTGATCTTGGCCGCCAAATCGTCTGGCAGATCGTTCAATTGCCGGCGGCTACCGATCGGCATCAGGATGTTGTCGGCCCCCTTTTCAATGGCAATTTCCACGACGGCGACGGGGTTGAAGATTGTTTCGATGGAACCGCCCAGATTCAGACCTCCAGTTACAGCGAGACCGCCCTTGATGCTCTTTTGGAGGAGTGATGAGCAGAGGGCAATAAGCACGGCGACGCCAACACCAGAGCCGCTCTTAGCGCTGTCGAATGCCCGCAGTTGAATCGAGAACTCGTGCTGGCGCGGGTCGCGGTCTCCAACAAGTTCCTTTGATCGCACGTACAGGTTCTGTTCCGCGCACCGGACACTTTCCTTGAACGGCAGGGGAGTCGGTTGGTTCAGGATTTTCACCCCACTGCCCGGACCTTCCGTGATGTCCACTCGATACAATCCTGGGTTTTCGTCGCCCCCGCCCGGCCCGATAACCCAGGCTTGCCCTGGTGGGAGAGGATCGCTACTGATACTGTTCTCGCTGTAAAGCTCGGGCGTGGCCACAAACTTTTCCACGCCGTCCTCGCCCATGGAGTAGCTGAACTGGGTGTTCCGAAACTCGGCTGAACCGATGCGCTTCTGCTGTTCTTTAACTCGCCGGCGGCACTCCAAGGCGAGCCGTAACGCCCACTCCAGTAGCTCGTCGGAAATCGGGGTGTCAGGGTGCGGCGAAATCAGTTTGATGAGCCCGCTGACGGTTTTCTGCACGGCAGTCGTGTCGCGTCCGCTCAGGGCGCCACCCAAATGAATGCGCCCCTGGAAAAGGTTCTGCCGGCTCTGGCGACGTAATTGGTTCCAGCATTCGGACAGGAAGTCGCTGACGAGACCGAAGTGATTGGTCAGTAGATCACGGCCTACTTTCGGCAAATCCCAGCCAGGCAGGTAGGCATGGATACGGTCCATGAAAGCGGTATCGTTACGCATCTCCGGCGGCATTGGCCCGAAAAGGTGCCCCACTCGCTGCTGGTGTTGCACGTCCACTTCAAAATTGCCCACCATCACCACGCCGCCATCGGCTCGGATGCTCTCCCTCCCCCGGCTAAATTCCCCAGACTCCATGTAGCCCTTCATGATGTTGACGCCGTCCTTCTGATCGAAAGAGATGCCGGAGATTTCATCAAAACAGATCACGTCGTACTGACAGACCAATCCCCGCTGACCGGTGGCATTGTTGACGAACATCCGGGCAACGGTTGCTTTGCCTCCCGAAATCAGATGGGCGTATGGCGAAACCTGCTGGAACAAGTGGCTCTTCCCCGTGCTTCTCGGGCCAAGTTCCACCATGTTGTAGTTGCGCTCAACGAACGGAACCATGCGCATCAGCACCATGTCTCGTGCGCGTGGGGTGAGCTTTTCGGGTTCCATGCCGATGCTGCGAATGAGGAAATCTTTCCACTCTCCAGCAACAAAACCCTCTCGGCCTTGATACAGCGCGGGCAGCACTTCGCGCTTGGACAACTGGATCTCCCGCAGAGAGTCGATTCCGAACGGCCGGCCATTCTTTTCCTGGGCGATTGTCGGGTCGTAGGCGAGGTCAACCTCCGCATAGAAGCCGCCCGTGAGCATCCGCTCGTTGGCGTGGACCATTTCTTCACTGATCCGTACGTCTTTCAGTTGCAAGCTCGGCAACGTGGCTAAGAACGAATCGGTTCCGGCATCCAATCGTGCGGTGATAATGTCGATCAGCTTCACGTGCCCCTTGTCCTTGGCGCGTGCCTTGAACAACTCATGTTCCCCCGCGCGGACAGTCTTCTCGCCGAGTTGCCGCTCGACGATCTTGAGGCCCTCGGCAATTTCCTCATCATCCACGGACGCGCAGTAGCGGCCCAAGAGAAACTCGGCAACATAGGTTGGAACTGGATACTGTCCCTTGAATTTGCGCACAAGGTCCTTGCGCACCACATAACCTTCAAAAACTTTCGCGGCAATTGTGTCGATGGGATCTAAGTGTTGGCTCATAGGGTCATGCTCCAAGTGTGGTGGGCAGTGAGTCGATCACTTGGCCGGACGCATCCAGCAAAACGATCTCGGCCTTCCTGCCGATGTCGGAGTCATCTTCGAGGAAGATCGTCACCTTACCGTCGGGCGTAGTTTCCCTTGGCTGCTTGTCCGTTAATAGCGACGTATCCTTGTCGGTTAGGCTGGTGCGAACATCCACGCGCACGCCTTCACAGTTTCCGCCGACGGACACTCGACATTTCGCACCAGTCCACTTGGCTTCCAGCAGTCTGGCGGAATCGCCGCCCGGGCGCGCCGCTCTCACGCGAAGAACTGGTGTCACCATTTCCTGGAGTGATACGCCGCCGTGGGCATACTCCATAGAGGCGCGGAAACAACCTGCACCTGGGGGCGTTGCTATGGCGACCTCCGAATTCCAGTGCCACTTGAAGGTCTGGACGTCCGCCTGGGCTTGAGCCTTCAGGGCAGCGCATCGTCCCCAGCGGGATTCCGCCAAAAACGACTTCAGTTCGACTTTCGGTGCACCACCAGGCACCAATAACCAGCCGTGATCCGTCACGACGATCACCTCAGTCCAGCCCGCCCTAAGAAGCGCGCCGATTCGGCTAACCAGATCCCGAACCTCTGCTTCAACGCTGCGAGCCAGTTTCCAGCCCTCATTATGACCGCGCTTGTCGAGCGCGCCCGCTTCCGTCCAGGCCGATCCGGATGGATCTCCAGTTTCGTCCGAGGCGAGGAACTGCCACCCGCGTTCTTTCAGGGCGGTTACAAAACGATCCTGCGTCAGGACCTGCCCCGAGGAAATCAGCCGCGTGGAGAACACGTCGCCTGCTTCACCCTGAAGAGCTTTTGCGATAGGAGATGCTGCGGGTTTAGCGGTGGCCGTGACCGTCGGAATGGTCGACCACTCCCAGTCGCGCTTGGATTCAATACTAACAGCGACCAATTTGTCCGCCAGCTGCTGGGCAACGTCCATCCGCAATCCGTCCGCAAACAATACGAGCCGCCCCGCAGCGGCTTCGATTGGTTTGTCGCGCTTGGAAACCGAATTTCCATTGTCGCGGATGAGCTGTTGCAGGTGGCGGGCGGTGTTTTCGAGCCACGGCAAATAGATGGCGCGCACGGTTCCAAGCACTGCGCCATGTTGCTCGAGCGTCTCGCATGCTGCCATTGTGGCGAGAGCGGCCGCATCCACGCGCCAGCCAGCGCGTGCGTAATACTCTGCATACGCATCCGGGGTTGGGGCGCCTGGGGCGGCCGTGCACAAATTGGCCAGTTGTGCCAGCGGCTCGAGAGCAGTCGCCAGCGGGCTTAGCCCCAGCTTCTGCCACGGATAACCGCGCCGGCCTGCATGTTGCTGTTCGAGAGCAGTGACTCGTTGGATCACTTCATCCTGCGGACGGTCCACCAGCGATTCGAGAGCCTTCTGCAATTTCCGTTCTTCGCCTTCGTTGATGCCCGGCCAGACCTCGGCGAAATCGAACATGGTCGGGACTTTTGGAGCAGCCCGCTTCAGCCATTCCACAATTCCCAGGTAATTCGCCGGCGCCTCGGCGAAACGCCGCCAAACCTTGATCCAATGATTTCCACGATCGGCCAGGAGCTTTGCCGCCTTGAGCGGACCATCTTTGACGGGATCAAACTGAAAGTCCCTTTTGCATTGCTGGCAGAAGGCTTTCCATTCCGGGCCGGAGAGGCGCTGTTTGCACCCGTCCGGATCGCTCAGCCATGAGAGCAGTAAACCGGTAGCATCCGGCGCCACCAAACCGTTGAAGAACTCGGAATCCAAACGCCGGCCTTGTAATTGGGAAAGCGGTTCGGCCATCAGCGAGGGAAGGGCGCCGGCGAGTGCGTCGAGCGTGGCTTGGTCTTTCGCCACATCGAGTCCGAGGCCACCGTGTTTCGAAACCAGGAAGGCGTTGGGCGTCCATTCCTTGCCGTTCACGTGCAGCCACATCACACCTCGATACTGCAGTTCCACCAGCGCCGATAGTTCCTGGGGACAATCCTCTGCGGCCCGCAGCTTTTCTCGACTGATGCCAGGCAGATAAAAAATGGGCGTGGTTCCGGTGGCAGGTGAACCGCCAACGACTCGCGCCTCGATACAGCGAAGCCATAGGGCCGGCCCTGTGCGGTTTTCCGGTGCATAACTACCCAGAAGAAACAGTTCCGGCATCATCGGCTGCAGCTCCTGCATGACGGACTCCCACAACCGATCAGGATCAGGCCACAGGACAACGCAAGGCGCTACCTGGTCTCCGGCAGCATAGGCATTGGCGGCCCGCAAAGCGGCTACAACGTGTTGTCCCAGGGTTTCATTCATGCCGATTTCCTATCCAGGCAAGATGTTCAACTGCTGCGGCTGAACCGCGGCTGATACCGCGGTCGCCGCGCTCAATCGCGAAGGACTCTGCGGCATCCCAAGCTTGCTCTCATCGCTCACCACTCTTGTTTCTAGGTCAGGTTACTACTTCTCCTCGAAGTTCTGCTCCTCCGCCGAAACTCCCATTTATTCTCAGCTCACCCCGAATTTGCAGTGGATGCGGCTCCGCATGCAGCATTGAAATCAGCAGGTGACAAGGACTAGCATCCACTGCTTCGACAACCAAGGGTGCTCCCTGCAACTGCCACCCCGCATCGACCAGTTTACTCAGCACGGATTGCCATTCGGCTTTCGGGTCGGGCAGGCGGATGCGGAAGGTGTGATAGCAGTAGCCGAGGCTGTCGCGACGGGAGCCCCCGGCACGTTTAAGGGCCTCTTCGATGTTTTCGGTAACCTGGAAATGTGCCATATGACTACTCCGTTGGTCGTCCGCAGAGCTCAGCTCCAGTTTGCGGACAATTGTTTCGCTTTCTCAAACGCCCTTAGCTTGATGTCCGCTCCTCCGCCAAACCACGCGCGCTCCAGGCGCTGGTCCGGCAGTTCCTCCTGCCGCGGCGCCGAATAAAGAACATCATCCGCGCATTCCGCGGCTCAAAATCTTCGCAAAACGGCCGGAGGAATCGCAAAATCAGATCCGCGGGTTGTTGAGTCGTCTCGGTGACGTATTCACTCGACCCGCGTGACGTCGAATGACCCCCGGAAATCCGAAACCGCCAGCGTGAGTTGTTCATTCACGAGCGCGAGCTGTCCGCCTCCGGAAAAGCTGCGGCAGACCTGGGTAGCTCTCGCCCCGAGTAAACAAAACGCCATTATGTGACGTCGCCACAGTCCGGAAAACCCCGCAAATGGCCGCCGGATACTTGTGGCATGGCGTTTCAAAGTCTGATTCTTGGAAGAAAGCAGTGCCATTCATTTAGCTGCCCGTTTTCAAAGCCGACCCAGCCTGCCGGGTACGGCGCAATCGACCGCAGTTTTGATCTCAAGCGTATAATTTCCGGTAACATTTCTTCCCTCTCCAACGATGCTCCACCAGCGCGAAGCGTTTTACTACGGATCAAACTCACGCGGTCCAAAAGCATCGCGATTAGCCTGATTCATCTATTGACGAAGATTGACGAATTCAAAGGGATCAAATAGCGAATTATCATACTCATGGATCGAACCCAAACCAGACCGATGCGTCATTCGCACCTGTTGGATTCTGATTGCGGGTTTTTCTCTGTTGAACGGCAATTGACGGAGACGTGAAGGTGGGGAAGGGCCGAGTCAGGCTCTATCGACACTGGAGTCTCATGCCCTTGCACAGATGTGGGCTGCACTCCTCAACTTTTCCGCGACGGCATGCCGTAGCCGGACGGGCCGGAGCACTTCAACGGCATCACCCCAGCCCAGGATCCAACGAACGATCTCGTAAAGGCCACCGGCGTGCAAAGTTAGTTCAACGCCGCCGCCGGGCAGCGTCTTCAATCGCTGGCTGGGGTGCCATTCGCGTTCGGCAAGATACGAAGCCTGATCGGGGTGGAATCGCAGCACGACGGTCATCGGCTCCTCCCAGACGACTCCGAAGGCTTCATTCGAATAACGATCGAGATCAAAATTCGTGTCCACGGTGAAAGCTTCATCCGTGGCCTGCAACTCGCGGATGCGTTCGACGGCGAGGGTAGTGATCGTGTCGTATGCCGGCACGCGGCCAAGGCAGTAAAGTCCTCCATCGACGGTCAACAGTTGGTAAGGGTGATAGGGATAGGTTATGGCTTCGCCACGCGGCGACTTGTAGGATACCCGGCATATCCGCCGGCAAATGATCGCTTCAACCAGTCGTAATATCGTGGCTTCGTGCCCGCTGTAATCTTTCCTTGCCCGGCTCCGGCTGGCAATCGCCTGATCCAGTTCCGTCGCAAGCGACTGTTTTTTCGCGGCCGCCATCGCGCCCAGCTTTGTCGAAGCGGATAGGAGCGCCTTTCCAAACGGCCGATGCGGACCTTGATGTCTGGCGGCTAATAGCAGGGCAGCAATCTCCTCCTCCGTCAGTTGGATTCGCGCAGTTGCGTGAACGGTTCTGTCGAGGAGGCGCGGGTGGCTGAGCTGTCCGTTCTCATCGCCAACGATGGGGTACCCGCGTCGCTGAGTGCGCGAAGGTCCCGGTATATCGTTTCCCGCCGCGTGTTGAACCTGCTTGCCAGTTCGCGCACAGACGGCCTTCCGCCTTCTAAGAGAGCGGCCAATAGACCCAGAATGCGCACCATCTGCCGGTCTCGGCGTGTTGGCCTGGATGGCATGCCCCAAGTATACGGTCGGGCCAAACGCTGTGACGTTTGATCGCACAACACCCCTCCAGAATACAGATCGGCCAGCGCACTTATACGTTGGAAAAGGAGGTCGAATGCATTTACATCATATTGGTCTTGCCTCGCCGGTTATGGCGATGGACGCGTTCGTAGAGAAATTTAGGGCTTGGATAGAGACGGTTGTCGGCTGTGCATCGGCGGAGACGATGACTTTACAGTGCAAGTTTCCCTTCAGCCACCTTGTGTTGGAGCAACTGCTCGCCGATGTCAATTTTGGATCGGCAGTGTCTCAACGCCGCCGAGTCGCTGCGTCCCCTCGTACGGCAATGGGAGATTCCGCCGGATTGTAGTCCTAGAATCGAAGTGGTCGCATCGCGGGACCGCCGGGCGTTGCTCGACAATATAGCAACCTACCACGGTGCACGTGCGCCCGATACCGCCGCGGCAATGGGAAGTGTTGCAAACCGGGTCAGCAATGAAGGAGTGTGGTTGAACTGGTCGCCAAGGATTACGCGATCTTCAATAAGAGAGCAAAGGCGATCGAGACCGTTGCCATATTGGTTTTCTTTGATCCCAGCAACTGGGCCTTCCTTAGCATGTGCACGAAAATGAAAAATATTTCATTTCAGTTCGATCGAAATTTTCCTCCGACACCGATCAAACGATACTGAGGAATTCGCACTTCTTTCTTTCCATCCATTACCACATGGCCGATGACATGGCTTTCCACACCATGATCATGCGTAATGCGCCGGACAGAATCCACGTCTTCAGGGGCAACAACGATGCAAAAACCGACGCCCATATTGTAGGTCAGGAACATCTCTTCATTGGGAATCGCACCGTAATGCTGGATCAAGCGGAAAATGGGGTGAGGTTCAGGAAGACTATCGATTACGTAGCTGGCAGTCGTACTTGCCCGGCTTAGATTTAGAAAACCGGTACTGGTGATATGGGCTAAAGCTTTGATCTTTAAGTTGGCCTTAAGCATGGAGAGAACTTCTCTCACGTAAATGCGGGTCGGTTCGAGCAGTTCCTCGCCGATGGTTCGGCCTAGTTCACTGAGATTCTTGTCGATAGGCCAGTGGAGTTTCTTGAAGAAAACCTTCCTTGCCAGGCTTAGACCGTTGCTATGTACGCCCGTAGAGCGAAGGCCGACGATGAGATCGCCGTCTTGGGTGTCTTGACCTCTGAGAATACGATCAATAGCTACCGTCCCGGCACAGGCGCCGACAAGGTCAAAGCCATACTTTTCACGTTTTCCATGCCCGCGGATCATCTCTCCGATTTGGGCTATTTCGCCTCCTGGAATAACCACCTGGGCCAGTTCCGCTCCCTTGTATAAGCCTGAGACAAGATCGGCCATGAGATCATCATGTGGAACTTCGACAGCCAGGTAATCCAGGAGGGCAATCGGTGTCGCTCCCACACAAAGGACATCATTGACGTTCATAGCCACGCAATCGATGCCTACGGTGTCATACTTCTCCATCATCTCAGCGACGATGATTTTAGTGCCGACGCCGTCAGTTGAGAGAGCTAGGCCCAAGCCGTTTCCCAGATCGATGACGTTGGCAAAATATCCGAGCGGAAGCTTGACACTGTCCGGGCGAAAAGCAAAAGTCCGTTCTACCCAGTAGGTTAGATTACCCATGATCCGATCCTGCTTTTCGGTATCAACGCCGGCTTTTTGATAGCTAAGATCGTCGCTCATGGTTTTACCTCCGCGGTGAATACGCTGAACTGGGGTAAGCCGTTTGCCAGCGCATCAATTCGAACTTTGCTTTCCGAAACAACGGATATCCCTTGGAGAGTCCACAGGATAGTCTGCTCCACGCGAGGACCTGCAAACTTCCAGGGATTTGGATTTTTGGTTATTTCCTCGAAGGCGATCTCATCAAAATGCAGGGATACTCGGCAAGAGTTAACGTTTTCGGCTAGAAGGTTGGCGGCAACATCAAAAGACTCTCCGATCTGTAGAGAGATGTTCCGGTCCAGAAGAGGCGGATTGAGGCGCTCCAGTTTAAGTTTTTTCATGTTCAAGACCTCCGTTTCTCTGCGATCATAAGAATCGCAGGTTCATTTTCCGGATGACGATCCGGCAGATGAACCTGCGGTCAAATACGCCCAAATCGTATTTAGTCGCGCCCGCACTCAACTGAAAATTTTTGAGCCTAAAGAAAATTTGAGGACCGGTCAATACGTTCTGGCCAAAATCTCATTCCCGCCAATCTGAGATTTACATGCCGATGCGGTCAGATTAGGTCTCGAAAAATAAATCAGTATCATATGTCGTCCGTATCGCAGTACCACCATCATGAGGGAAGCACAGCCAGCGGCGCGTGCTTCTTTCATAGCAACAACCGTTTCGAGCGTCTCTGACAGGAGTTCGTCGCGTTTGAGCCAGCGTGCGCGGTACTCGCGCCCAGGGTAAGCGCTGCGATCCGTCACAAAAAGGAGATTCCAATCCAAAAGTCGTCGGAAACGCGCGTTGATTCTTCTTTCAGGAAACTCAAGTCTATATCCAGCCGAAACGACCGATGACGTCCATTTTTGGCGCAAATTTGCCAGTTGGATCGATTAACCGGATGCCGGACGTGCATTCGATCAAGGGCAGTAAAAGCACTTTCTAGCCCCGCGTCTACGGAATCAGGAAAAGGGATTTCCTCGCGAGCATTTCGCTTTTGCTCGTCAGCAAATGCGATTTCCTCGTAAGCAATTCACTTTTGCTCGTCAACAAATGCGATTTGCTCGTGAGCGTTTCCCTTTTGCTCGTCAGCAAAAGCCATTTCCTCGTGAGCATTTTGCTTTTGCTCGTCAGCAAATGCGATTTGCTCGTGAGCGTTTCCCTTTTGCTCGTCAGCAAAAGCCATTTCCTCGTGAGCATTTTGCTTTTGCTCGTCAGCAAATGCGATTT
>Ga0066655_10000781_pt1 | contig 10918 bp, 9 predicted proteins | sample GraSoiAngelo_104_FD_133942 | JGI IMG/M metagenome (GOLD analysis project Ga0066655, IMG submission 133942) | Grasslands soil microbial communities from the Angelo Coastal Reserve, California, USA - 14_0903_05_30cm | ecosystem: Environmental > Terrestrial > Soil > Grasslands | place: USA... | reverse complement strand
TCGCCCGTCAGGAGCCCCGTGATCTCGCTGGTCCCGCGCGCCAGTGCGGCGAGCATCAGGGCGCGGTGGGAGATGCTCTTGTCGCCCGGCGGGCGCACGCTGCCCCGCACCTTCACGGATCGAGTCTCCGGCGCCAGGCGGCCGCGCCCCCGAGCCAGGCGGTGAGCGCCGGCGCGTCGCCCAGCTCCAGCGCGCGCTCCAGCTCACCGAGCGGCGTCTCGAGGGAGCGGAGCGCGGGGAGCAGCTCGTCCCGATTCATCAGGAAGATCTCCGCCCACAGCGCCGGGTCGCTCGCGGCGACGCGGGTGGTGTCGCGCGCCCCAGGGCCGAACGACGCGCCGGCCGGCGCGGCGCGCGCCAGGAAGCTCGCGAGCAGCGACGCCACCGCCTGCGGCAGGTGGCTCGTCACGGCGAGCTGGCGGTCGTGCTGCGCGGCATCGATCACCACCGGGTGGGCGCCCAGGGTGTCGGACCAGAAGTGCGCCACCTCGCGCGCCGCTGCGCCGCCGTCACGTGTCGGCGTCACGTAGACCACGGCGTCCGTGAAGAGGCCGAGCCGCGCGGCGCGGAACCCCCGTGCATGCGTGCCGGCAAGCGGGTGGCCGCCCGCGAAGCGCGCCGCCAGCCCCAGCCCCTCGGCGCGCGCGACGATGGTGCGCTTCACCGACCCGACGTCCGTGACGACCGCGCCCGCCGGGACGTCGCGCTCGAGACGCTCCAGCAGCTCCACGTTCGCGGCGGGCGGCGCCGCGAGGACGAGCAGCTCCGCCGCGCGCGCCACGTCGGCGGCGCGGGCCGGCGCGTCGTCGATCGCCCCTTGCTGCGCCGCGGCGGCGCGCTCCGCGGGGTCGGGGCACCAGCCGAGCACCGTCGCGATGCCGGCGCGCTTCGCTTGGAGGGCGACGGACCCGCCGATGGCGCCGAGGCCGAGAATGCCCAGGGTGTGCGGACGCACGCAGAGGAAGCTAGCGGCACGCGGTGAGGGCGTAAACGAGAAGGGCGGCCAGTCTGCAGCCGCCCTCCGCCCACTCGTCCGGACCTCGGGCGTCTATTGTCGCGCGATCGTGATGTCGTCCCAGGCGTAATCCTGCGGCGCGATGCAGCCCAGCTCCATATTGATCTGACCGAGATTGGCCGGGGTCCCCGTCGGATCGGAGAATGGCAATCCCTGCGCCGCCGCCACCGGGGCGCCGTCGATGCTGAGGCTGGTGACGTGGTTGCCGAGATCGACCGTGATCTCGAACAGCTGCGCCACGTCCCGAGTCCAGCTGCCCACGGTGAGGTTCAGGCTATTGCTGTTGTAGGTCAGCTGCCCGCCCGGACGATAATCCACGTCTGCGAGAATCAGGCTGCCGGCGTCCCGCAGCACGAGCGCGTTGAAGCAGGCGTCCGCCGAGTGCACCAGGGAGCGCCACCGGGCGACGTACACGCCGCTCGCCGGCGGCGTACCGGCTACCGCGCCGAACAGCTTCACGCTCCCCGCCTGCAGCCCGAGCTGGGTCAGCTCCACGGGCTTGCTCGTCAGGTTCCCGACGGCCGACTGGACGAGGATGGTGCCATCCGGATTGGTCAGGGTCCAGGCACCGATCTCCGGCGTGCCAGGCGGAGCGCCAGCCGCATCACCAGTGAATGTCGCCTGGAAGATCGGCAGCCCAGCGGTCGCCGTGAACACCTGTGGGCTTCCGATCGCCCCGCCAGCCGTCGCGGTCACATGGTAGGTTCCCGGCGTGGCCGGGAGCGTCCAGCTACCGACCGAGGCGAGCCCGTCGGAGCCCGTGACGACCGTGGGATTCGCGATCGTGCCCCCGTCAGTCGAGAAGGTGACCGTGACGCCGGCGACGGGATTGTGAACCGTCGACGTATCACGCAGCAGGACTTGGGGCGGGGCGGGCACCGGCGTCCCCACCGCCGCCGTCTGCGGATCGGCAGAGTTCTTGTCCATTTGGGCCAGGATCGACCAAGTCATCGTGCTGTAGGATCCGGTCGAGCCTCCCACGCCGACGTGAGCGGCATGCAGCGACGTGGGCGCGAAATACGTGAGCACGCGGTGCAGTCGCGCCCTGGCAAAGGCGAAGACCTTGCTCAAGCCCTGCCTGGCGGAGCCGATCACCTCCTGGTATGGATCGGGCTCGCACGGCATGAACGCAGCCGAATGGGGCGGAAGCGGCTGCGCCGGTTGACCCTTGTCAAACTGAAAGAGTTGTATGTTCCGGCCGGTCGTTCCAGGATCCAAACCAGACTCCACGCAGATGGCGACGACCACGGGGTTATCGGGCGTCGTGTTAAAGATGCTCGGACCTGGATCCGTGAAGAAGTCGTAGCAGCCCTTTTGATCGGGCTCCGGGAAGTACTGCGGCAACGCGAACGGCGGCGGGATGCACGGCTTAGTGGTGTTTTCGATGATCGCCACCGTTACGATCTGGCTCAGCGCGCCGGCGGGAATGAAGGTCCCCGCCTGTTTCCCCAGCGTGAGGATCGTGTTGTCCCTGTCCGGGAATGCGGTCTGTTCGACGCAGTCGAGACTGACATTGGTGCAGCTCGCGGCGAGCGCCCCCTCTTCGAGCCGGAACTTGATCGGCAACGTCCGCCCGTCTACGAGCGGGATGTCGCCGCCGGTATTGGCATTCCTCATGTTCCCCAAGGCGAGCACATCGACGTCAGCGAAGCCCAAGACGCGATCGTGCACGACGACCAGGAGCCGGAAGCTTGAGCCGACCGGCTCGGTGGACAGGTCGGTGTTCCAGTTCACGATGTACTGCTCGTTCGCCGCGTCGACGCGGACCGTTTGCGACCCTGGACCGCTGGTTTTCGTGAAGGCGACGTGCAGCTGGTCGGCGGGGCACGGCATCACGACTCTGGCATTGCAGACCTGCACCACCGGGGAGAGTCGCGGATTGAACACGCCGGTCGGGCTCGGTGCCGCGACGAGCGGCGGCAGCCACCAGAAGTGTGGATTGCTTGCGAAGCTCGTGCTCGTGTGTCCTGCGTCGGAGATATCTGCGGAAAGGCCGGAGGATCTGGCGGCGGTCGGCTCTCTGTGGTCGCTACATGCAGCAAACAAGGCTGCGGTCAGCACAAGCAGTGCGGCGCGCTTCACGGCGGAACTCCTTCCATAGCCAGCGGTCGGGGTGCGGCTCGGGTGCATCATGAACCTGCGCCGATTTGGTCGCCCCGCAAGACCCGGAACTGGCACGGATCAAGGCCCCTTTTCGAGCAGCTGCCCGAACTGGGGGTCGGTACGTAAGTCACGCCACCACCACGAGATATCTCCCCCGCGCTTGAACATGTGGGCCGGATTCGCCGCCACGTACTGCTTCAGGAGCTGAATCGCCTCCCCCCGCTCGCCGAGCAGCGTGCGCCCGAATGCCTCGAGCGAGACCAGGTCCTGCTGCGGGTCGACGTCCGGACCCGCCCGTGCGGCGACCAGCACGTGCCGCGCGCTGTCGCCCAGCCCGGCCCGGGCGAGCACGGCTCCCACGATCATCTTGGCGCGGTGCATCTCGAACGGCTTGATCGGCGGTGGTGTGACGGAATCAAGCTTCGCGTAAAAGCGCCACGCCTCCGGTGCGTCCGGCGTGGTAGTCGGCGCGGTCATCAACCAGAGCCGGCATTCGGCGAATCGATAATAGGCGGGGAATCGCTCCCCGCCCTCCTGGCACCAGCGATTCGCCTGCCCGAACTGCTGCAGGTCGTACGAGCCGATGAACAGACGCCACAGCACGTCGTTCGCCACGGTGAGGTAGGCGTCCTCCTCGTACGCTTTGCGCGCGGCGAGCACGGCGGCCGGCACGTCCTCCGTCTGATAGTAGAGGTGGCTCAACGTGCTGAACCCGCCTGCCAACGTAGGATCGGCCTGCGTCGCCGCCTCGAGATCCTGGCGCGCGCCCGCCAGAAGGCGGCCCTGCTCCGCCGGGTCGGACGACAGCTCGAGCACCCAGCCGGTGTAGCGCGCCGTGCCCCGCAGCTCGAGGGCCCGAGGGTGTCCGGACGCCATGCGCAGCGCGCGCTCGGCGTGCCCCAGAGCGGTGACGAGCAGCTGCGCCGTCCCCCTGCGGTCGCGCGTGAGCCGGGCGCGGCGGTGCGCGATCCAGCCGCGCTGCACCACCGGCTCGACCCACCGGGGATCGGCCGCCTCGGCGGCTGCGAGCAAGGAGTCGGCGCGCTGGAACCCGGCGAACGCGCCGTCCACGTCGTCGGCCTGCAACCGGGCTTCCGCGTCCTTGCGCGCGCGCTCCCCCTGCTGGACCAGCGACCACGCGGCGACGCTCTGGGTGCCGGCCTGCTGCTCGCGCAGGCGCAATTCTTCACCCAACCGCTCCCGCAGGAACCCCGCCACTTTCTGGGCGAGGCTGTCGCGCATCGCGAGCACCGCGCCGGCCGGTTGCTCGAAGCTCGCGCGCTTGAAGTCCGCGCCGCTCGCCCCGTCGATGAGCCGCACCGAGATCTGATAACCGCGCCCCTCTGCTCCCTCAGCCGGCGCCACGCCGCCGCGCACGATAGTGCCCACCTTGAGCGCCCGGGCCACGCTGTCGGCCGGGACGTCCGGATCGCGGTAAGGCGCGATGCCGTTTGGCGAGATCACCGTGAGCGAGGGCACCTGCCGCAGCTCGGCGATCAACGCTTCCGTGAGGCCGTCGGCGAGGTAGCCGAGGGTGTGGCCCTTGCTATCGTCGGCGAAGTAGAGCACCGCGAGGCGCCGCGGATCGGGCCCGCCCGTTGCCACGCGTGCCGGGCGCAGCGACCGGACCACGACGTATCCCCCCGCGGTCGCCACGGCGACGACGAGCGGCACCACCCGCCGCCACCCGAGCCGCGGACGCGCCACACCGCGCTCGAGCGTCGCGCGGCGCACCGCGCCCGTCGCGGGGGACGGCGTGTTCAGCGCCTCTGCGAACAGCGCGGTCGTGGTGTAGCGGTCGGCCGGCACCTTCGACAGCGCCCGCAGGATCGCCGCTTCCACGGCGTCGGGGATGGAGGCGCGCACGATGGACGGCGGGGACACCAGGTCGAGCGAGTGGCGCGCGATGACGGCCTGCGCCGTCGGCCCGGTGAAGGGCGGCTCGCCCACGAGCATCTCGTACACGACGCACGCCAGGCTGTACTCGTCGCTGCGGCCGTCTACGTCGGCACGCCCCGTCGCCTGCTCGGGGCTCATGTAGGCCGGCGTCCCGATGATCGTGCCGGTCTGAGTCAGGTGCTCCCCTGCCCCTGCCGCCGTCACGGCGCGCGCGATGCCGAAGTCGGCGACCACCGCGCTGCCGGCCGAGAGCATGATGTTCTCCGGCTTGATGTCGCGGTGCACGATGCCGTGGCTGTGCGCGTAGGCGAGCGCGCCCGCCACCTCGGTGGCGATCCGCAGCGCGTCTTCGAGGGGGAGCTGCTTTTCCCGCGTCAACCGGTCGCGCAGCGACTCGCCCTCGACGAACGGCATGACGTAGTACAGGAGACCGGCGGCCGAACCGGAATCGTACAGCGGCAGGATGTGGGGATGCTGCAGCCGCGCGGCGATCTCGATCTCCCGGAGGAAGCGCTCGGCTCCCAGGGCCGCGGCGAGCTCGGCGTGGAGCACCTTGATCGCCACGGGACGGTGATGCTTCACGTCCTCGGCCAGGAAGACGGTGGCCATCCCACCGCGGCCGATCTCGCGCTCGACCGCGTAGCGGTCGGCGAGCGTTCGACGCAGGGTGTCGAGCAGATCGGACACGGTGGCGGCTAGCATACAGCGCGGGGGAACGGGCCGCCAGCAGCCGCGGTACGCCGCGCTCTTGTCCCGGGGCGGCACGCTCCCCCATTTATAGATCCGCCGATGATCACCCTCAAGGCGCCGAGCTTCAGCCGTGTGTTCGCGGTCGCATTTCTCGGGATTGCCGTCGCCGGCCTGGCGAGCCTCATCGCCACATGGCAGAGTGCCCGCCGCACCCAGGCGGCGATGGTCGTGCTCACCCAGCGCCTCGAGGACCTGGACCGCGCCTCCGTCGCGCCCGCGTTCCGGAGCGAGCTGGCGGCGATGCGCGAGCTCACGGTCGAAGTGGGCGACGACGCGATCCAGACGGCCGTCCAGACCTCGGTCATCTTTGTGATCCTGCTGGTGGTGCTGGGCGTGGCGCTGTGGTACAACCGCGGTCGGCTCGCGGCGCCGTTCGCGCACGTGGTGGGGGCCCTGGAGCGTGCGGCGGCCGGCAAATACGACGAGCGGCTCGACGAGAAGCAGCCCGAGGAGTTCGGGATGATCGCGCGCGGCCTGAACCGGATGGCCGCCGCGCTCGCCTGGCGCGAGCGGATGCAGGACCACACCGCCCGCCTGTTGACGGCGCTGAACGCGCCGCCCAGCGACGGGGCGGGCAGCGGCGGCAGCTTCGGTCCCGCGCTCGAGCTGCTCGCGGCCGTCACCGGGGCCGGGGCGCTCGCGCTGTACCAGCCGAGCTACGACACGAACGAATGGGCCCCGTCGGCCGTGCGCCGCGCCACCGCCCGGCCGCTGTCGCGCGACGTGCTGCGCCAGCTCGTGGGAGACGCCGTCAACGTGATTCACTACACGGGGGCCGCGGCCGATCCGGTCCGCAGCGCGCTGCATCTCTCCGACGGCACCGGGGGGGGCGGGGGGGGAGGAGGCCTGGCCGTGGTGCCGTTGCGCTCGCGCGAGCGGCTCGTCGGGCTCCTCGTCGTGACGCTCGCCGGAGACCTGAGCGTCGACGCGCGGGCCGCGCTCGAGGAGGCCGCACCCAACCTCGCCATCGCGTGCGAGCGCGAGTCCGCCCATCAGCACACGCGCCGCCTCGCGGTCGAGGTGCGGCACGCCGCCCAGCGCCTCGAGTCCCAAAACGCGATCCTCACCACGCTGAACGACAAGCTCGAGGAGCAGCACGCCGAGCTGACCCGCTTGAACGCGGCGCTCGACCAGGCCAGCAAGCTCAAGGACCAGTTCCTCGCGAACGTGTCCCACGAGCTGCGCACGCCCCTCAACAGCGTGATCGGGTTCAGCGACCTGCTGCTCACGATGGCGTCGCCCGAGAGCCCGCCCCTCACCGAGACCCAGCGCGACTACCTCGAGACGATCGCACGCAACGGCCGTCACCTGCTCGAGCTCATCAACGAGCTGCTCGACCTCTCGAAGATCGCCGCCGGCCGGATGCAACTGCGGCTCGAGCCGCTCGTCCTCGACGGCGTGTTGCGCGAAGCCGCCGACACCGTGCGGGCGCAGCTCGAGGCCCGCCACCACAGGCTCGAGCTCGAGCCGCCCGAGGAGTCCGTGACCGTCACCGCGGACCACGGGCGGCTGCGCCAGATCCTCCTGAACCTGCTCTCCAACGCGATCAAGTTCACCACCGACGGCGGCCGCATCACGCTGAGCGGCCGGCTCGAGGCGGGCGGGCGGAGCGTGCGCGTCGCGGTGACCGACACCGGCATTGGCGTCGCGCCGGACGACCAGGCCAAGCTGTTCCAGGAGTTCGTCCAGCTCGACGCGAGCCCCAGCCGGCGCTACGAGGGGACCGGCCTGGGCCTCGCGCTCTCGAAGCGGCTCGTCGAGCTGCACGGCGGCACCATCGGCGTCGACAGCGAGCTGGGCAAGGGCAGCACCTTCTGGTTCACCCTGCCGCAGGCCGCGCTCCGGCCGGAGTCCGCGTGATGGCGACGATCGTGGTGGTGGAAGACCAGCCCGACAACTTGAAGCTCATTACCGCGATGCACACGATGAAGGGCCACCGGGTGGTGGGACTCACATCGGGAGAGCTGCTCGTCGCCACGCTACTCGCCGAGCAGCCCCCACCTGCGCTCGTACTGCTCGACATTCAGCTGCCGGGCCGCGACGGGTACAGGGTGCTGCATGACGTCAAAAAGATGGAGGGCAACCACCCCTGGAAGGTGGTCGCCCTCACGGCGCACGCGATGCCCGGCGACCGGGAGAAGACGCTGGCGGCGGGGTTCGACGGCTACGTCGCGAAGCCGATCGACGTGCGGAGCTTTCCCGCCGAGATCGCCCGCTACCTCACCCCGGGTCCCTAGGTCGCCTTCTTCAGACTGATCGCGCCGTTCACGGTGGTGATGTGCACCTTGCGCCCGCCCGCCCCGACGGTGCCCCGGAGGTGCTTGCCGATCTTGCCCGTCACCTCGAGCGGGTAGTCCGTCTCGATCGACCCGTTCATCGTGGTCGCTTCCACGTCCGCGTCGAGCCGCCGGGGCAGCTCGGCGGTCGCGGCGCCGTTCACCGTGAGGAGCGACACCTCACCCGTATCGCCGAAGGCGCTCATGCGGGCCCGCACGCTGCCGTTCACCGACATCGCCCGCACCGGCCCGGCGGACGTCTCGGCATCGATCGCGCCATTCACCGTGGCGGCGACCAAGGGCGCGCTCGCATGGGCGACGCTGACGGCGCCGCTGACCGTCATGGCATCGAGCCGCGCCCCCGCGGGGAGCCGCACCCGGAAGTCCACCGCGACGTCGTTACGGCGCAGCGCGGACGGCTTGAAGTCTCCGGCCGCGCACTGCCCGCCGCCCCCCTCCCACAGCGCGCAGATCGCGATGCCTTCAGGCGACGAATCCGTCTCGATCCGTACCCGGGCGGGGTCGGACCGGTGGTACGTCTTCACCGCCGTCACTTCGAGCCACGGACCCTTCGCGGGCTCCACCGTCACAGACCCGTTCGTGTTGCCGATCCACACCCACTGCCGGGGGCCCAGCCGGCCACGATAATGCCACTGATCGGCCGCCGTGTCGCGCGGGCCGGCGCGAGGGTCTCGGTCCGAATCGATATCGATGCCCCTGACGTGCTTCAGCTCGCTCAGCTTCTTCAGCTCCCGCAAGTCTCCCAGATCCTTCAGCGCGACCGGCCACTGCTCGGCCACGCGCTGCCGCACCCGCACGACGGCGTAGCGCACCAAGAAAAAGAGGACCAGGACGGCGCCGAACAGCGTCGCCCCGCGAATGATCTCCTTGCGCCACGCGTCCCAGAACGCGCTCATGATCCCACCCCCGGCGATCTCGCCTTGATACTGGCAGGTCGTACGGGAGTTTGGGAGATAGGGTTTCCGGGAGAGAGAAGAAAGAAAGGGGGGCCGGAGCCCCCCCCAGAACCGCTAGGAAACAGCCGTGAAGCAGTGCGCGGCGGCGCGGTCGAGCAAACGGCTCTTGTTCACCACGGTGGTCTTCGCGGGACCGCCTCCCGACTCCACGGTAATGGGGTCGAGCACGCCGCCGTACCAGATCCGGTCGGTCGCGTTGTCTGCGGCCGCCGCCGCCGCGGGCCGGCTGTCGGCATGACGATTGGTGCCTACGGACGACACCGCGACCTGGGCGGCGTACGCGTAGGCGCTGGTGAAGACGACGCCGAGCAACAGAGCATAGATCCGCATATGGTGCCTCCTAAGGGCTGTTGCGACGGCGCGACAGCGACTTCGTCATGTAAGACGTAGGAGGCCCCGAAAAGGTTGCACGGGCCGGGTCAGGAGATTGTCAGGTCCCCGCGCCCCCTGTTACACTGCCGTGACTCAACACAGGAGCGTCATCCGATGAAGCAGCGCCTCATCGCCGCCGGGCTCGCGCTGGCGCTCACGGCCGCGGCGTGCGAGCGGAAGCCGCCGCCGGCGACCGGGGCCACCCGGGTCCTGACGGTGCCGGGCTTCAAGACGCCCGAGTCCGTCAAGTACGACCCGGACTTGGACATGTATTTCGTCACCAACATCAACGGCAATCCCTCGGCCAAGGACAACAACGGCTTCATCAGCCGGATCCGTCCCGACGGCACGGTGGATTCGCTCGCCTTCGTGGCCGGGGGGCGCGGCGGCGTCACGCTCAACGGTCCCAAAGGCACGGCCCTGGTGGGCGACACGCTGTGGGTCGCCGACATCGACGCGGTGCGCGGTTTCAACAAGCGCACCGGCGCGCCCGTCGCGACCGTGGATCTCGCGAAGCTCGGCGCAAAGTTCTTGAACGATCTGGCTGTCGGCCCGGACGGCGCGTTGTACGTCACCGACACCGGGATTCTGATCGATGCCACGGGCAACGTCAGCCATCCCGGTCCGGACCGCATCTTCCGGGTCGGCCCGAAGCGTGAGGTGAGCGTGGCGGCGCAGGGCGACACCCTCGACCGGCCGAACGGGATCACCTGGGACGCCGCGAACGCGAGCTTCGTCGTCGTGTCGTTCGGTGGGCCGGCGGTGTTTTCATGGAAGTCGGGCGACAAGGCGCCGACGGTGATCGCACGGGGACCGGGAGCCTGGGACGGCGTCGAGGTGCTGGCCGACGGGCGGATCATCGCCTCGAGCTGGGCCGACTCGACCGTGGACGTGGTGGCGAGCGGCAAGGTGGCGCGGCTGATCAGCGGTGTGCCCTCGCCCGCCGACATCGGGCTCGACACCAAGCGCAACCGTGTGCTGATCCCAATCCTGCAGCAGGATCGGGTGGAGGTGTGGCAGCTGCCGGCTAAGTAGGCCCCGGGGCCGACTCCTTCCAGCCCACCTGGAATTCTCCGCGGCAGCGCTGGCAGGTCATGCGCCGCGGGCGGCCCACAATCTGCTGCCGCTCGCGACAGCTCGGGCACACGGCGTAGCGGTCTCCCCAGGTCGCCGGCAGGCGCACCGCGTCACGGGGCCGGGGAACGACTGTCCACTTGCGGGGCGGCTTCTCGATGACCTCGATGAATGGGGCGGGCACCTCGAACTGCCGACCCCGGACTTCGATGATGGCCTGGAGCGACCCGAGCTGGCGGATGCGATACCACGCACCCCGGCGGATCTCGATGTTCAGATCGGTCTGCAACCGGGCCCACTGCACGCGCTACACGCCCCCTCGGCAGGTACGGAGGTTGTGGCGATGTGCTGGATTTCGCGGGGGCGCGCCCGGTCCGCACGGTGGATGCTACTGTGGGACAATGATATAGCATTCGACCGGGAGTGCCGTGCGCTGGGTCACAACGAGGATG
>Ga0066655_10000775_pt1 | contig 10944 bp, 9 predicted proteins | sample GraSoiAngelo_104_FD_133942 | JGI IMG/M metagenome (GOLD analysis project Ga0066655, IMG submission 133942) | Grasslands soil microbial communities from the Angelo Coastal Reserve, California, USA - 14_0903_05_30cm | ecosystem: Environmental > Terrestrial > Soil > Grasslands | place: USA... | reverse complement strand
GGGTGGGGGTGGGGGGGGGTGCGGTTGTGGTGGGGCGGGTGTCGGCGGTGGCGGTGGCGCCGGTGGTGGCGGTGGTGGTGGTCGTGGTGGCGGCGGCGGTCGTGGTTGGGGGCTCAGTCGCGGTCGCAGAGGTGGTGGTCGTGGCCGTCGACGGGCTGGTCGTGGACGTGGCCGGCGCGGTCGTGGTGGTGGTCGACGTGGTCGTGGTGGTCATGGCCGTGGACGCGGTCGTGCTGGTCGTGGACGTGGTCGTCGGTGTCTGAATGGTGGTGGTCGTCGTCGTACTCGTCGTCGTGGACGTGCTCGTGATTGTGGTGGTGGTTGAGCCGAACAGATTCGTGCCGCCATCCGTCACCAACCGCCGTGCGACCATATGACCGCTCACGAACGCGAAGCCCGCGACCTGCAGCTTCGCGTTCGGGGCGAAGAGCCTCCCACCGAACGTCGAGTAGGACGATATCCGGGCTTGAGTACCCTGGACATTGACTTGAACCTCGTCCGGATTTCCCATGGGCACGAAGCCCGAATTCGACCCCACGCGGAACACATCGCGCACGTTGATGGTGGCGGGCGCCTCCGCGAAGATGTCCCCGTACTTGACGACGACGAGAGAGCAGAATTGATAGATTCCGGCCTGCAAGGTGACCTTGCCGTTCGGCCCGACGCTCACGATTCCGTAGCTTCCGGGCGTGAGGACGAAGGACTCGCCTGGCCCTCCCACCCGGTCCGGGCCGCCACAGGTGATCGGAAACGCGGGCGGGAAGTTGGCCGGGTCGAAGGGATCGGGAACGATGAGCGGCTCGGGGTCGTAGATCGGCGGTGAGATGGGCTGCGTCACGGTGCCGCCGACGATCGTACCCGTGCCGAGATGAAGGAGGTTGGTGAAGACGTCGAAGACCCGGGCGTTCGGCTGGATCCGGACATCGTCCGCGACAAGCTCACGCCCGTCAGCGACGACCGAATCATGGCTGAGCTTCACCGAGCCCTCGGGCGAATTGACGCCCACGTTGCCGGCAACGTGGGCCCCTCCTTTGATCTGCACCTTGTCTCTCACGAGGAGCTGGTAGTGCTCGGGGTCGCGCGACTGTCCGAGGGCCAGCTGGGGGATGAAGTTGAGGGCCGGCCAGAGGAGACACGTCAGGTACAGAACCGTTCGATGGTTCATGCTGCCTCCGAGAGTGTAGCCCTCATTAACGCCCAACGTTGACGTATGCCCGCCTGTCAGACTCTGGCCCCGACCCATCTGGAGACCCCTTTCGCCGTCCCGACGCGACTCGATGGAGCCCCATACAAGGCGGACAAAGTGACTGTCAAGAGGAAAAGCGGCTATCAAGAGAAAAAACGGCTATCAAGACAAAAAGTGGCTGTCAAGGCAAAAAGTGGCTGTCAAGGCAAAAGGTGGCTGTCAAGAGAAAAAGAGTCCGTCAAGAGAATTTTCGGAATCCGGGATGCCTGGGAGCTGCCTGAGGGCCGTGTGCGTCGGCCTCCGCGCAACACCCGGGCCGCAGGCAGGCGCAGGGGGCGTCAGGCGGGGTGTCGCCGAAGAGCCCGGGGCTGTAGGAGCGATAACCGGGGAAAGTTTGCGTAACGTCCGAAGTCGGACCCTCGCCCCAGCCCCCCGGCTGGCGCGGGCGAGGCGGTGAAGACGCCTGCGAGGCCGAGCACGAGGATAACGGCTACCGTCCCGACTCGCGTGAGCACTACGCGCATGTGGTTCCTCCCCGAGCCTGATTGCCGCAGTGTTGAACGTCGTGCTCGACCGGCGACGCCAATCGATGGACAGTCGATGCCAAATTTGGAGGCGGGATGGGACCATCGCGCGGGCGGCGGACGCGCGGGAGCGGTCCCGGGTCCTACGCCCGGGTCGTCGAGGCGGCCGTCAGGCTCCGTCGCATCGCGAGCGGGGTCGACCCCGTCCAGCGGTGCAACGCCCGGCCAAAGGCCCTCAGCTCTGAGTACCCGAGGCTGTGGGGGCGTTAGGCTAACGCCCCCATCCCCCGGCTCGCGCGGCGTACCGCCGAAACCGTCCGGTGGATCGGATCGATGAGGCGCGGGGCAGAAGGATCTCTCGGTGTCTTCGAGTCGGCAGGCGTCCACGCTGCGGTTGGTCACCCTTTGTTGGCTCGTAGACCGGGCATGCGCAGACTGCTCACTCGTCACCCAGACCGAGTTCCTCTCGCGTGTCATCGCATTTGGTGGCGGGTCGAATGGCCGGGTCGGGGTGACGACGGCCGCGCCGCACTCTCACGCGCACGCCGAAGGGCGCGAGCCGGCCGAACTGCACCCGGACCTGGGCGAGGGTCGCGTTGGTCGTGCCCTTGCCGTCGACCGCCAGGTCGAGGCATGCACCACGCCCGGCGTGGCGCGCATCCTCCGCGATCGTCTCGGCGGCGTACGAGGTGAGGAAGCCGACGCGCTCGAGTACGCCGCCCCGTGGGGACACGAGCCGCGCCCTCACGAGCGGCGGCTCCGGTGCCCACGCACCGCCATCAGCGCGTACCCCGACCTGAGCGCAGCTGGCCTCGAGGAGCCCGCCAAGCGCGCGTATGCGGCCGAGGACGCGCTGAGGGATCGTCATGCCGAAGGCGGCCAGGGCCAGCGCCAAGTCCAGCAGGCCGAGGGGCGCACGAGACCCGTCCAGACGCGCCAGCAGCCCTCGAGCGGCTCGAGCTTCAGTATTCGGAGGCCCGCCCCGAAGCTCTATGATCTGGCCGCCTCGATGCGACAGAGCAAGCGCCGCGGCAGGTCGGCGGGATAAACGTAGTCGCCCGGGCCCATACATCGTCAAAACCGCCTGTGTCAGGCCGCGACACTCGGGCGGGCAGGGACGCCGAGCGGGCCGGCGTTCTGTTGCCGGGCAACCCCGACCTGCACGCCGTACTCGCCGAGCCAGGCGAAGTCGGCCCGCAGCTGGACGATCGCAGCGTCGCTCAGGCTCGACGGCACCGTGATCTCGAGACGCGTTCCTCTGCCCGCGCGCAACGCGTCCTCGGCGATCGTTTCCGCGGTATAGGGTGTGAGCCACTCGGCGCGCAGCAGGCCAGCCGCCCCGCAGCGCGGCGAGAGCACCCGCACCCAGACGTACGGCAGCGTGGCCGGTGTGGCCGCGACGACGTCCTCGGACGGGCGGAGACGCGTGAGGGCGAAGACCGTTTCCAGGAGATCACCGTAGGTACGGATCCGGTCCAGAGCAGCCTGCGGGAACTCCAAGCCGAGGTCATCCTCGAGGGCGAGCGCCAGCTCGAGCAGGTCGAGCGAGTCGGCGGCGAGATCGTCTGTGAGTGAAACCTCCAGTGCGAGATCCTCGATGCCAACCCCGAGATGCTCGACCACCGCCCGTCGGACGCGCGGCTCCACGAACTGAAACATACCCACCTCCCCGCGACGTGCTGTCCGTGTCGGTCCGTCGGGCCTCGCACATTACAGGAGAAGCCCACGGATCGGTCGAGTGACTAACGCGACGATTTCGCTTGCGGCGGGGATACTTCTCCTATGGAACCCTGGCGGATGTAAAGTGTGGGGACTGCGTACGTAGAACTACGTCGTCGCGAAGCGCCGGTGCGCATCGAGTTTGCTCGCCGGTGCGCGCGCGGACTCAGGAGGGCCATGATCGCCAGGGACGCCCGATGCTCACCGGACTTCCGGCAGCTCTTCGAGAGCGCGCCGGGCCTGTGCTCACCATCGTCGCCGCGAGCGACGCCTACCTCCAGGCAACCATTTCCGCCGGTTGTCCCTCCTACAGGCATCCGCCGCACTTCGATTCCCGGCTCGAGGAACGGATGGTGGAAGGTCACGTTTGCGCCGGCGTCGATCCGGCTCAGATCGTACCGGCCCCGCGACGGCAGCCCCGGTTCGAAGCTCGGGGTGAGACGCTCGTCGGATTGGACCCAGGCCACGTTCCAACCTGCCGACCATGTGTAGCCGACCAACTTGAAGTCGTAGTTGCGCGTGCTCGTGACGGCGTCCTCGTCTCCGGCCTCGCCCCGTTTGAAGACACCGCGTCCCGAACGTCCGCACCTCCTGGCGCCGCTGCGGCCCGTCGCCCGGCGACCGTAGGCAGGCGGTGCGGCATGAGATCAGCCCCCGCCCAATTTACGTAGGATCTTCTCCGCTCGCGCGACATTCCGGTCGCGGCGTGCACCGCGCGCAGGTTCGGCCCGCGGCCGTGCGCGCACCAGCGCTCGTAGACGAACTGCCGGAGCCGGAGGGCGTCGTCGCCGAAGCGGAACTCGGGCACGTCCTGCGGCATCGCGGCGCGCCCGCTGTGCCCGGGCGGCGCCCCGATTGTCAACGCTGCACAAACGCGGCCAAAAGCGCCGAGTCCCCGGCCCGACGACGAGGCCGGGGCCGGGGACTCAGGCGCAGTCTCTTATATTGACGGTGTCGCTCAGTACCCGGATGGGTAGAGGCATCCGTTGAGGTAGTAGCGCTTGTAGTAGTTGCTCCACAGTGACTGCACCGGGAAGGCGCCGTTGCTGTAGTGAGCATTCGCAGGGTAGAGCCGGTTGCACTTGTCGCCGTTCTCACCGGTGATACCCGTGGAGTCCTGCCAGCCGTTCCCGTAGGGATCGGTCACCGTCTCGCCGAACTCATGGCTCGCCAACCCCGTACCGGGCAAACCGCCTCGGCAGTACCGCCCACACCCGGCGCGCATCCTCCTCCTGCGAAAATACCGCCGCCACGTCGTCCGCGTAGCGAACCAGGAACGCCCGATCGCGAGCGGCGATGGCGCGGGCCCGTTGATCCTTCCGCACCGGGGAGTCGGAACCGCCCCCTTCGCCGCGCGGATCATCTGCGCGCGAAGCCTTGCAGCGCGGCCCGAGAACGCGGATGGACAGTCGATGCCAAATTGGGAGGCGGGACGGGACCATCGCGCGGGCGGCGGACGCGCGGGAGCGGTCCCGGGCCCTACGCCCGGGTCGTCGAGGCGGCCGTCAGGCTCCGTCGCATCGCGAGCGGGGTCGACCCCGTCCAGCGGTGGAACGCGCGGCCAAAGGCGCTCAGCTCCGAGTACCCGACCAGAAAGGCGACGTCGGTGAGACGCGTCCGGCCATCCGCCAGGTAGCGGAGCGCGAGCTCGCGGCGGACGTCCTCGACGAGGGTCTTGAAGACGGTACGTTGCTCCCCGAGCCGGCGCTGGAGGGTGCGGACGCTCACGCCGAGCCGCCGCGCGACGGCCTGTATCCCCGGATGACCGTCGCAGACCGAGCTCGCGATGGCGCTCCGCACCTCGCCGAGCCACGCGTCGCCTGGCTCGGGCTTCGCGAGCAGCTCGTCGAGGTGGCGCTCGATGATGGGAAGAAGGCGCCGGTCGGCATCGCGCACCGGGCGCTCCAGGTCGCCGGCATCGAAGACGAGCCCGACGTGAACGCCCTGGCGGAAACCGAGCGGTGCTCCGAAGATGCGCTCGTGCTCGGAGACGTCGCGCGGGCGGTCGTGTGCGAAGCGCACGCGGCGCGGGCGCCAGTCGCGGCCGATCAGCTGGCGCATGATGCGCAGCCCGACCACCGCCGCGGCCTCGGCGTGGTGTCGGCGCGGCACGCCGTCCGGCACGTCGAGCACGAGCTCGAGTCGCGCCTCGTCGCCGTCGATCTCGAGCCTGATCCGGGGCCCCCGGAAGTGTGAACGGGCGTAGCGCTCGAAGTTCCGGAGCGCGGTACCGACCGTCGGGGCGTTCAGCACCGCGTAGCTGAGCACGCCGAGCGCCCCGTAGTCCATGCGGCTCCCCGCGTGCAGGCCGAAGCGGTCGTCCCCGACCTCGTGTGCCGCAGCGTCGACGAGGCGGAGGACGATCTCGACCTCGATCGGCCGGTCGGGATCCGCGAAGTCGGCAGCGGCAACGCCCGCGGCGGCGAGCACCCGCTCCGGCGATCCGCCGAGCGCCCTGACCAGCTCGAGAAGACGGCCGGGAGCCTCCGCCCGCACCGTGCCGGACATCGCGGGGACTCAAACCACCCGCTGGCATGGAATGTCAACCGATCGGCGTCAAAGGTCCACGGCGGGTTGCTTCGGCTCAGTCGTGTTTTTCGTCCTCCGCCGGCCCCGGGGACGCCGTGCCGCGCTGGAGGATGAGGCGACTTGCCTTGATGAGCGTCGACTGCACGGGCCCGGGGATCCGCTCGGCCTCGCTGCGGCTCATGCCGCGAAGCTTCGAGTCACCGTCAGGCACCAACCATGCCCCGCAGTTGAGACAGACCGTGACGCCGCCTGCACGCGGCTTGTCGATCACCGGGTGGTCGCAGTTCGGACAGGGCGCGTCCGTGTGTCCCTCCATCTCACCCACCTTTCCTTTCTCCCGACACCGGCCAGGCACTCCGAGCACGCGCTGCCGCGGTATCTACCAGACTGCGGGCAGTTCTTGAAGCGTCTTCCGGGTGCAAGAAGCGATCCGCGAGGTTTCCAGTCGCGGCGCCAGCGGCATGTGGCGTCCACGTTTGCCCTCGAGCCAGGGCATCGTCAAACAACCGTCCCGTAGTCGAGAGTTCCGTCCACCCGCATCCCCACCAGAAGAGTCACGAAAGATCCGAACGGTACCGTACAGGAGTGTTCCATGGACAAACGTGTCCGCCCGTCGCCAACATCGCACGTCGCCGATCGCGGCTGCTCGAAGCGGCAGGTCCGCAGCAGCCCGTCAATCCAGGCGGACGTGGCGCAGGATGCGGACGTGGTAGTCCACCCCGGACCAGACGGCGAGCACGAGGGCCATCCAGAGGAACAGCATGCCGGCGGCGTGGAAATCGATCGCCAGCTGGGTCCCCGGGATCGGGTAGCGGTAGTGCAGGAGCAGGGCCTCGATCGCGAACATCTGGAAGATCGTCTTGTACTTGCCGAGCTCCTGCGCCGGCACCAGCACGCCGCCGGTCGAGGCGATGCCGCGGAGCCCCGTCACGGCGAGCTCGCGGACGACGATGAGCACGACCATCCAGGCCGGCACGCGCGGCTCCAGGGATTGCGCCGCCAGCATGATCAGCACGGCGGCGACGACCAGCTTGTCGGCGAGCGGGTCGAGGAACTGGCCGAGCGCCGTCGTGCTGGCGCGCCGGCGCGCCAGCCAGCCGTCGAGGAAGTCGGTGACGCAGGCGACCAGGAAGACCAGGCCGGCAAGCGCCCGCGCCTCGGGTCCGGAGCGCGTGAGGGTCACGACGAGCACCGGCACGAGCCCGACGCGGACGAGGCTCAGCAGATTCGGGACGGCCCCGGGTCGGACGGCGAGCGTGCGGCCCCCCGACTCAGTGCCCGGCCGCGAGCACGACCGATCCCGCGCCGACGTAGGCGGCCCGGTAGCGCAGCACACGGGCCAGGTACTCGCGCGTCTCGACGATCGGCGGCACGCCGCCGGCATCCTCGACGCGCTGGGTCCCGGCGTTGTACGCGGCGATCACGAGCGGCAGGTTTCCTCCGTACCGGTCGAGCAGCATGCGCAGATGGCGGCAGCCGCCTTCGATGTTGTCGCGCGGCAGGAACACGTTGTGCACCTGGTGGAAGGCTGCGGTCTGAGGCATGAGCTGCATGAGGCCGAGCGCGCCCTTGCGGGACACCGCCGTCCGGTCGAAGTCCGACTCCGCCTTGATGACCGCCTTCACGAGCGCGTATTCGACCCCGTGCCGTGCGGCGATCTCACGGATGAGGCCGTCGTAGACCGTCGCGTCGGCCCGCGGCAGCGGCCGCGACATCAGCTCCGGCAGCCAGCGCCGCCCGGGCACCAGCATGGGGGCCGCGGGCGGGATCGGCCGCTCCTTGAAGACCAGCCTGGGTCCCGTGACGGCGGGCACGTTGGTGTAGTGCAGGACGCCCTGGGGGTCGCGGTATGAGTAGACGTCGGCGCGGACGGCCGAGACGAGGCCCAGCACCACCGCCAGGACCACCTCCGCCACGCCGGACCACATCGCTGGCCACGATACGGAACGCCGGCGGGGAACGCAAACCACCGGACGCCGCTTGACCCGACGTGAACGGCACGAGAAGCTCGGTACGTGCCGGTGGAAAGCGACCTCCTGGTCATCGGTAGCGGCATCGCCGGGCTCACCTGCGCCCTCGAGTGCGCTGGACGCGCGCATGTCGTGCTGGTCACGAAGGACCGGCTTCCCGAGAGCTCGAGCCAGTACGCTCAGGGCGGCATCGCCTCGGTCTGGAGCCCCGAGGACAGCTTCGAGTCGCACATCGACGATACGATCGCGGCGGGCGCCGGGCTCTGCCGTCGCGACGTGGTCGAGACCGTCGTCCGCGAGGGTCCGGCCGGGGTGCGCCGGCTGATTGCGCTCGGGGCGAACTTCGACCTGCGCGGCGACCCCGAGGAACAGGAGTACGACCTCGGACAGGAGGGCGGACATTCGCGGCGACGCATCCTCCACGCGCTCGACGCGACCGGCCACGAGATCATCCGCGCGCTCACCGAGGCGGTGCGCGCTGCGCCCAACATCACGATCCACGAGAACGCGCTCGCCGTGGACCTGCTCGTCGACCGCGAGGGGCCGGTGCCCGTGTGCTGGGGCGCATACGTCCTCGACCGCGACAGCCGCCAGGTCCGCCGCTTCGTCGCGCGGGCGACGCTCCTGTGCAGCGGCGGCGCGGGAAAGATCTACCTCTACACCTCCAACCCCGACGTCGCGACGGGCGACGGCGTGGCGATGGCGTATCGCGCCGGCGCGCCGGTCGCCAACATGGAGTTCTTCCAGTTTCATCCGACCTGCCTCTACCACCCCGCCGCCAAGTCGTTCCTGTTGACCGAGGCGCTGCGCGGCGAGGGCGCGATCCTCCGCCGGCCCGATGGCGAGCCGTTCATGGCCCGATATCACGAACGGGCGGAGCTGGCGCCACGGGACATCGTCGCCCGTGCCATCGACAACGAGATGAAGGTGCATGGCTTCGAGTGCGTCTACCTCGACATCAGCCACCGCGATGCCGACTGGGTGCGCCGTCGCTTCCCCACCGTCTACGAGCGCTGCCTCCGCTTCGGCTTCGACCTCACACGGGAGCCGGTGCCCGTCGTGCCCGCCGCCCACTACTCCTGCGGCGGCGTCGTCACGGACCTGCATGCCCGGACGGCGATCGAGCGCCTCTACGCCGCCGGCGAGGTCGCCTGCACCGGCCTGCACGGAGCCAACCGGCTGGCCTCCAATTCGCTGCTCGAGGCCCTGGTCTTCGCGCGGCGCGCCGCCGCTCACGCGCTCGAGATGCGCGCGGCGGACCGGCGTCGCCCGCCTGCCATCCGTCCCTGGGACCCGGGCCGCGCCACCGACAGCGACGAATCGGTCGTCGTCACCCAGAACTGGGACGAGATCCGCCGCTTCATGTGGAACTACGTGGGTATCGTGCGGAGCGACCGGCGGCTCGCCCGCGCCCGCCAGCGCATCGCACTCCTGCAGGAGGAGATCCGGGGCTACTACTGGGACTTCCTGCTCACCAGCGACCTGGCCGAGCTGCGCAACCTCGCGACGGTGGCGGAGCTGGTCATCGCCTGCGCGGCGAGCCGGCCCGAGAGCCGCGGGCTCCACTACACGATCGACCACCCGCGCACCGACCCCGCCTGGGCCCACGACACGGTCGTTCGCCGCTGCGACGGCGAGCCGCCCGACGTGGTCCGCCAGCCGGCCTAGGAGGCTGTCCGAGTAACGCTCCGGCTGCGGCGAACGATCCGGGGGCTGCGAGCGGTGTGCTCGCGCCTCCCTCGTGCGGCGTAGCTCTGCTACGCCTCCTCGGTCGGCGCTGCGCTCACCGCTCTCGCTCCCCGGCTCGCTCGCCTCGCTTTCGTCGGTTACTCGGACAGACTCCTAGCGGTCCCGGGCCTCGAACAGCTGGAGCTGCCGCGCCGGCAGCTCCTCGGGAGGCGGGATCGGGTAGCGGCCCGTGAAGCAGGCGTCGCAGAACCCCGCCCGCCGCCCGCCGGCGAACGCGTAGAGGCCCGCCAGGCTGAGGTACGCGAGCGTGTCGGCGCCGAGGTACGTCCGGATCTCCTCCACCTCGTGCGACGAGGCGATCAGCTCCTCTCGCGTGGGCGTGTCGATCCCGTAGAAGCACGGGTGCGTCGTGGGCGGCGAGCTGATCCGCACGTGGACCTCGCGCGCGCCCGCCTGACGGATCATGTGCACCAGCTTGCGGCTCGTCGTGCCGCGCACGATCGAATCGTCGACCACGACGACGCGTCGCTGATCGAGCACTTCCCGCAGCGCATTCAGTTTCACCTTGACGCCGAAGTGGCGGATCGAGCTCGACGGCTCGATGAAGGTCCGGCCGACGTAGTGATTGCGGATGAGGCCCATCTCGAACGGCAGCCCCGCCTCCTCGGCGTAGCCGATCGCCGCCGGCACGCCGGAGTCCGGGACGGGGATGACGATGTCGGCCGGGACACCGCTCTCGCGCGCCAGCTGCCGGCCGAGCTCCTTGCGGGCCTCGTAGACGTTGCGGCCGAAGATCTCGCTGTCGGGTCGCGCGAAGTAGACATACTCGAACACGCAGTGGTGGCTCTCGCTCCGGGGAAACGGCCGGATCGACTCGACGCCCTGCTCGCTCACGACCACGATCTCGCCCGGGTGGACCTCCCGCTCGAGGCGGGCATCGACTAGGTCGAGCGCACAGGTCTCCGAGGCGATGACCACCGCGTCGCCCACCCGCCCGAGGACGAGCGGCCGGAAGCCCGCCGGGTCGCGGGCGGCGATGATCCGATCCTCGGTCATGAAGACGAGCGAGTACGCGCCGCGGACCTGGCCGAGCGCGTCGATGATGCGGTCCAGGAGCGTCGTCTGCGCCGAGCCCGCGATCAGGTGGACGATGACCTCGCTGTCGACGGTGGACTGGAAGATCGCGCCGCGTGCCTCGAGCCGTGCGCGCAGCTCGTCGGCGTTGACGAGGTTGCCGTTGTGCGCGATCGCGAGCGCGCCGTGCGCCCACGACACCACGAACGGCTGACAGTTCTTCAGCACCGTCGAGCCGCTGGTCGAGTAGCGG
>Ga0066655_10000771_pt1 | contig 10964 bp, 10 predicted proteins | sample GraSoiAngelo_104_FD_133942 | JGI IMG/M metagenome (GOLD analysis project Ga0066655, IMG submission 133942) | Grasslands soil microbial communities from the Angelo Coastal Reserve, California, USA - 14_0903_05_30cm | ecosystem: Environmental > Terrestrial > Soil > Grasslands | place: USA... | reverse complement strand
CTACCACGAGGTCATCGAGGAGGGGCAGCACTCCCTCATGTTCCAGGAGTTCGTCACCCGCACCGGGTTCGACGTGCCCGGCCTCGGGTTCTGGGACCGGCTCGGCTCCCGCCGCGTGCTCGGCGCCGCGCGCCGCTTCCCTGCCCTCTTCTTCATCTTCGTCCTCGGCGGTGAGGACCCGATCGATCACGTGCAGCGCACGGAGCTCACGAGCGGCCGTCCGCTCCACCCGCTGCTCGAGCGCATCATGCGCATCCACGTCACGGAGGAGGCACGCCACCTGTCGTTCGCGCGTCACTACCTGCGCGCGCACGTCCCGCGCTTGAAGCCCGCGGCGCGCGCCTCGCTCGCCCTCCAGGCGCCGCTCATCCTCGGGCCGATGGCGCAGCTCATGATGCGACCGTCGGCGGAGATCGTCGGGACGTACGGCATCCCGAAAGAGGTGGTCGCCGAGGCCTACACGCGGAACCCGCGCCACCGGGCAAAGACCGTGGAGGCCCTCGGCAAGGTCCGCGACCTTTGCCGGGAGATCGGCATCGTCACGCGCTGGTCGCTGCCGCTGTGGCAACGCATGGGGATCTGGGAGAATTGAGCAACGGCGGACGCCGGCGAATCAACGATCTCGATGAGGGCGGGCTTCGACCCGTTCAACCCCGAATTCCAGGCCGACCCCTAGCGTTCTGAACTGGGTCACCGAGGCGCCGCTTTCGGGCGGCTGCCGCCGGCTAGGGTGATTCAGCCCCCCCCCGGGAATCTCCCCTCCTGTCGGGATGGTCGGTTCCGCGCCGCATATGTCAATTTGTTGCGGCACGCCAAGCCGGCAGGCTTTCAGAGATCTTCATGGCCAAGAGTCTTCGGGAATGGATCGACTCGGAGGTGCAGCCGGTGCGGGCAAAACCCCTCACCTGGCTTTCTGATGAGCACTTCTTCCGCGATCCGTTCCGTCCCACCTACCAGGACACCGCGTTCTTCTTTGCCCCGGCGGACGGGATCATCCTGTACCAGAAGACGGTCGAACCCGATGAGCCCATCGTCGAGATCAAGGGGCGATACTACTCGCTTCGCGACGCCCTCCGCGACGCCGCCTATGACCGGCCGAGCCTGGTCATCGGCATCTTCATGACCTTCTTCGACGTCCACGTGAACCGCATACCCTTCCCCGGTCGCCTGTCGTATCGGGAGGTGGAGCCCCTGGACACCCACAACCACCCGCTGCTCGCCGTCGAGAAGGGAATCCTCGACGAGCTGCACATCAACTTGGAATCCGCGGGCTACCTGCACCAGAACCAGCGGGTCGTCAACCGTGTCGATGCTTCCGAGCTCGACCAGTCGTACTACGTCCTGCAGATCGCCGACTACGACGTGGACTCGATCATCCCCTTCCAGCTCAAGCAGAACCGGCCTTGCAACCAAGGCGAGCGCTTCTCGCAAATCCGCTTCGGATCGCAGGTCGACCTGATCGTTCCGCTGTCCGATCGGTTCGACTTTGTCCCGACGAACGAGACCTCGATGCACGTCCAGGCGGGGGTCGACCCCGTGATCCGCATCGTTGAAAAAGGGAGCTCCAGGATCGCCCGGGAGCCCGGAGGTGACCCATGGCCCAATCGGTCCTGACCGCGGAGCAGGAACGCCAACCCGCCGTCCTCGAAAACCTCAGCCCCGGTACGCTGACCCGGCCCGCCTTCGTGATGAACCTTCCCTTCTCGTTCTCCACCGAGCAGGCCAACAACCCCTGGATGGAGGACATGCCCCTCGAGAAGCGAAGGGTCGACCGGAGGCTGGCGATCGTCCAGTTTCTTCGCGTCTACCGCTACCTCGCCTCCGAAGCCGTCGTCTACCTCGTCCCGACTCCGCGGAACTGCGGCCTGCAGGATCTGGTCTTTACCGCGAATCTCGGCGTCGTCCTGGAGCACGTGCCCCAGAGGGACGTCGTCGTCATTTCCAACTTCACGTCGAAGCCGCGATGGGGTGAAACGGAGATCGGGGTCGATTTCTTCAAGGCGATGGGCTACCGGGTCTACGTGGCCCCGTCCAGGTTCGAGGGGGACGCCGAGCTGAAGCACCTGCAGGACAACGTCTACGTCGGCGGCTACGGCACCCGTTCCGAGCGGGACACCTACGAGTGGATGGAGAAGACGTTCGGCATGAAGGTGATCAAGGTGAGGCTGAGCGACCCGTACCTGTACCACCTGGACTGCTCCGTATTCCCGATCACCCGCGAGAATACCCTGGTTTGTACCGAGCTTTTCGAGGCGGAAGAAGTCGCCGAGATCGAGAGTCACACCAACATCATCGATGTCTCCGTGGACGTGTGTTACTCGGGTATCTGCAACTCACTGCGCCTCTCCAACGCCCTTCTGAATGCATCTCACATCCACGACCTCAAGGCCGGGACGGAAGAGTATGCCCACGAACTGACCAAGAACCGCCGGATCGAGGACATCGCCGTCAACCTCGCCCTCGGCGTGACTTTCTTCAACCTGAGCGAGTACCTCAAGGGCGGAGCGCTCCTCTCCTGCATGGTGATGCACCTGAACCGGAACTCTTACGAGTTGAGCCTATTGTAGGGCCAAAAGGCGGACCGGGATCCCGCTCTCCCCGGGAGCGTCCTGCCCGCGGGGCCGTCCGTCGGCAAACGGCCGTTCGAGTCCCCTCGGGGCACAATAGGGGCTCCGCGAAGGCGGAAATGGAAACGCACGCATTCTCGAAGACGGTCTGGGCCGTGTCCCTGCCGATCGTTTTCGCCGAGATCAGCGAGACGATCGTGCATGTGACGGACACCGCCTTTCTCGCGCGCGTCGGTGTAGCGGAGCTCGGAGCGATCGCCCTCGCCGATACGATCTACGAGCTGGCGACGGTCCCGATGGTGGCGCTGGTGGACGGGATCCAGATACTCACCGCGCGCCGCGCCGGACAGCGCCGGGACGAGGCGGTCGGAGAGACGTTCAACCTGGGTCTCGCGCTACTCACGGTCGTCTCGCTGGTGCTGACGCTCGGGCTGCGAGTCGCGTCTCCCCGGCTGACGGGGCTCGTGGTCGCCTCGGATGACGTGGGAACCGCCGTCGAGGCGTTCGTCCCGGTCGTCGCCATCGGCACGGTCTTTCACGCCGCAAACCTGGCCTACAGCGCCCTACTCGTCACCCTGTCCCGGACGCGAGTGCTCATCCCTGCGACCATCCTGCTGGCCGCCACGAATCTCTTCCTCGGCTACTGTTTGGTCTTCGGCAACCTGGGGTTCCCGCGCCTGGGGATCGAGGGCGCGGCCTGGGGATCGGTGGGAGCCGAGGTCGTCACCTGCGCGTACCTGACGGCACACGTCCTCAGGCACATTGACGTCCGGAGGTACGCGCTGCTTCGGCTCCCACGGCTCGACGGCAGGCTGACCGGGTCGCTCTGCTCCGTCTCCTTTCCGGTGGGACTCCAGGCGTTGATGGAGGGTCTCCGGTGGTTCGTCTTCTTCGTCCTCGCCGACCGGCTCGGCGAGGAGGCGCTCGCCACCTCGAACGTCGTGTACAGCTTCTACGCGGTGCTGCGAATCCCGACCGAGGGCTTCTCCGAGACAACCTGCTCGATGGTCAGCCACATGATCGGGAGCGGCCGCGCCCGCGGCGTCGAGCATCTGCTCTGGGAGGTCATCCGGCCGAGCTACCTGGTCACACTGCCCTTCGCGGCGCTGATCCTTCTGTTCCCCCGTCCTCTCCTCTCTCTCTTCGTCGGCGACCCCCAGGTGATCGAAGCGTCCGTCAGGTGCCTGCGGGTCGTCGCCGCGTCCATGCTGGTGGTCATCCCCGGCCAGATATGGTTCGTGTCGGTCTCCGGGACCGGGGACACCCGGGCCGCCTTCCTGATCGAACTGGCGCTGACCGCGACGATCCTGCTCGTGGCGTACGTGGCCGGATTCTCCCTCGGTCTGCCGCCCGAGTACGTCTGGACCTCCCTGCCGCTGGGCTGGCTTCTGTGCCTGTCCCTGTCTTACCGATGGGTCCAGGCGGGGCGATGGAGGCGGCTGACGATCTGAGGTGCGCCGGTCGCCCCGCGGGCCGTCGTGCCCGGTCTCGGGTTCTGGGACCGGCTCGGCTTCCGCCGCGTGCGCTCGGCGCCGCCCGCCGCTTCCCCTGCCCTCTTCTTCATCTTCGTCCTCGGCGGCGAGGACCCGATCGGTCCGCGACCTTTGCCGGGAGATCGGCATCGTCAGAACTTCAGATGAGGGCGGCGAGAAGCTGCTGGAGCACGAGCTCCGTCGTGGCGCGAAGTCTGAGGCCGCGCAGTCCGTCGCCGGGGGCTACTCGGCCGTCGGAGTGACGCTGTTCACCGAGGTAGCCCCAGGAGCACAGGGCCGCGACGATCTCGTGCGTGGCGATTTGCCGGGTGTCGAAGACCACCAGGACGCTCCCGGTCAACGGGTTGGCGCTGGCGCGGTTGACGCCCTCGATTTCCTGTAGCCGGGTCTCCACCCATCGGGCTTCGCTTTCCGAGCCCTTCACCTGGGGCAGCCTGATCCGCAGCCGGCCCTCGAGGACGCGGAGGGACGTCGATGCATCGTTCATCACGAGGCTCCATCGGGCTTCGCTTTGCGGCCCCTTCACCCCGGGCAGCCTGATCCGCAGTCGGCCCTCGAGGACGGGGGGGACGTGGACGCGTCGCTCATCCTGAGACTCCCCTTTCTCCTTCTCTCGCATCGTCTTGCCTCACTCGTTTAGGCTGCCGACGAGATCGAGGAAAGGCTGCGGGAGTTATGATTGCGGGTCGTTGGTTTTAATTTTCCATGACGTGCGCAGACTGCTGCGCGGGAATCTGGATCGCCCCGGCAGGTCCGGTCCCGCCTCCACAATAGACGCCTCACGAAGCCACCGGGTTGACGGGCAGGCTGACCGAGACCCCCCCGCGACGGTGCGCGCTTGTCCCTTTTAACGGAGGCCATCTCCCCTATCTGCGGCAGGAAGAATACCGGAGCCGTGGAACTGTGCGGCCTTGAAGCAGGACGCGGTTTTGAGCGCGTATATTCGAGCCGAAGCGAAGCGTCGTCAAAGAGGGTTGAAGTAAAGTCGGCTCGGTAAAAGGAGGTATCGATGGCAAGTTTGCGGCGGCCGCTGCCACTTCTCGTCGCGTTCCTTGGCGGTCTCTCGTGGGGACCCGTGACGCTCTGCCGCGCTGGCGGCACATCCTCGACCACGGAGACTTACGCGTGGGGCTCGGCCGTACCCATCCCCACCGGCGGTCCCTCCTGGTACGACGACGCGTACTACGATCAGGTGCTCGCCAACGGCGTGGCCGGTACACCCCTGCCGGCGGGAGCACAGATGCCGGACAACGGGACCTACGCGGCCGCCGGGTCTGCCAGCACGGGCGAGGCAGCGCCCGGAGTCGAGCGGCCTCCCATCGGCATCGGCCCGGGCACGTGGCTGATCAGCCTCTTCTTCGGGAAGAACGGCGTGCCGAACGGCTTCGCCTGGTGCACGGCCAACTTCGTGTTCCAGAACGGCACCAGCTTCGGGCTGGGCACCGCCGGGCACTGCGCCAGCGCGCTCAGCAACCCCGTCACGGCGTTCGTCGTGCCTCCGCCCGAAGCCCCCTGCCCCTCGGGCGGCGTCTGCGGGCCTGGTATCTACCCGATCGGCAAGTTTTCGATCGTCCGCAACGGCGGCCTCGGCAACGACTTCGCGCTGATCGCTGTCAACTCCGCGTTCAACCCGTGGATGCGGCCGGCGATGCCGGTCTTCGGCGGGCCGACGGGCGCCTACACGGGCGGGCTCCCGACCGTGCCTGCGGCCAGCAACTCGGTCGGCCTGCTCACGGTGCTCACCCCGAGCTACTCGCCGGCCGTCGTCGGGTATTGCGGGCACGGCGCGGTGGTAGGGACCGGTGGGACCTGCCGGGCGGCGGCGGGCCTGTTCGCCAGCGGCACCGCGTTCCTGTGGTACGGGCCCAGCACGCCGGGCGACTCCGGGTCGGGCGTCGTCATGGTCCCCGACCCCCTCACCCCCCTCGCCCCGGTTCCGGCGACGGCTGACCTGACCCACATCATCATCCTGGATGCCAGCGTCAGCAGGAAGCTCGCGGTGACGATCGGCCCGGACTACCCGGGGATGGTGGGAGGGACGCAGATGGCCAGGATCCTCTCCATCGTCGGCCCCAGCTGGACTCTGGTGAACGGCGGCCTGCCCTGAGCTGCAGCACCCGATCTTCGGAGCTCAGCGAGCCTTCCTGAGCGTCGGGTGGGACCGCTTCTGGCGCGCGTGGAACAGCGGCAGCAGCCACTATCTCTTCCGGGGTCCCCGCAACGACCTGGGAACGAGCGGCCGAGGACCGTGGATGACGATGTGGGCCCGACCGGTTGGCTCACCGACGAGGGAGACGGGCCACGGCGAGCCCCAGCCGGCGAGCGGCGTGGCACAGGTCGCGGTCGGCTCCGACGAAGACGACGTCGGGCCAGGCGATGATCTCGGCCGACGCGAGATGGACGGCGTCGTAGCCGCGGAGGTCGTGGTCGTGCGCGAGCACCCCGGCTCGCGTCGCGAGGATGGTCGACACGGCGACCCGATCGAAGTGCGCCCAGAGGCCTTCGAATTCAGTGATCGCGAGCTGCAGCTGGGCGTCCGTCAGCCGCCGCTCACGCCGCGCCCTCTGGAGCGCCGCCCGCGATTCCGGGTACATCAGCATGGAGGACACGACCCTGCGGGCGTCCCACCAGATCCCCTCCGCCTCGCTCGACCCCGGTTCCGCGATCACCAACTTCACCGCTGCGGAGGTGTCGAAGTAGGCGGTCACCGCCGCTGCCGGGCGACGTAGTCCGCCATCGACGGCCCGTCGCCGTGCAGGTGGACACGCGTGCCCGGCCGGCGCCGGCGCCCGCCTGTGGGCGCCGGTTCGATCACTCCCGCCTCGATCAGCGCCTCGAGCGGATCGGCGCCCCGGACCGGAACGAGGCGGGCGACCGGTGCCCCGCGATCGGTCACCAGGACCTCCGTCCCGCGGCGCGCCCGGGCCACCCAGCGGCTCAGGTTGTTCTTCAAATCGCGGATGCCGACCACCGCGCGTGCCATATGTGGCTACACTAGCCCTCGCTGTGTAGCTACATCAAGCCCCAGAGCCCCGGCTAACGTTTGCCGAAGGACCTTGGGGCCTCGCCCCCCCTTCAGCCGGTCTTCCGGAGCGTCGCGCTCTTCTCCGCGAGGCAGGCGAGGAGGTCCTCCCAGGACTTGACGAACGCGGCCGCCCCTTCGCGCTGGAGCTCGGCGGCCAGCGCGTCGACGTCGACGCCCGCCCGCGCGAAGCGATCGAGCACCTCCTCCGCGTCGCCGCCGTCGTGCGGCAGCATGGGACCGATCTCGCCGTGGTCGGCGAGCGCGAGCAGCGTCTGCTCCGGCATCGTGTTCACCGAGTGCGGCGCGGCGAGCGATTTCACGTAGAGCACGTCCGACGCCTTCGGGTCCTTCGTTCCGGTGCTCGCCCACAAGAGCCGCTGGGAGCGGGCGCCGACGTTGAGGAGCCGGAGCCAGCGATCGGAGGCGAGGAGGTCGCGATAGGCCTTGTACGTGCGCTTCGCCATCGCGATGCCGAGCTGGTCGTGGAGCGCCGGCGGCACCTTGCCCGCCACCGCCACGTCCCAGCGGCTCACGAAGAGCGAGGCAACCGACCCGACGTGCGGGTTCAGGCCAGCCGCCACCCGCCGCTCGACGCCGCGGACGTACGCCTGCGCGGCCGCGAGGTACTGCTCGCGCGAGAAGAGGAGGGTCACGTTGATCGGCACCCCGGCGAAGATCGCCTCCTCGATCGCCGGGATACCCTCCCGCGTGCCGGGGATCTTGATGAAGAGGTTCGGGCGGTTGGCCCGGGCGTAGAGCGCCTTCGCGGCCGCCACGGAGCCGGGCGTGTCGTAGGCGAGCGTCGGCGAGAGCTCGAGCGAGACCCAGCCGTCCACCCGGTTGGTCGCCTCGTGGACGGGACGGAAGAGGTCGGCGGCCTGCCGCAGATCGGCGAGCGCGAGCTCGAAGAAGAGCTCCTCGCCCGCCTTCCCGGCCGCCGTCTGCTCACGGATGGCGGCGTCGTAGTCGTGGCTGTTCTTGATCGCGTGGTCGAAGATCGTCGGGTTGGAGGTCAGTCCGGTGACCGACAGCTCCCTCACGTAGCGCTCGAGCGTGCCGCTCGCGAGCATGGCGCGCGTGATGTTGTCGAGCCAGATGCTCTGGCCGGCGTCGTGCAGCCGTTGCGTTGCTTTCATGCTTCCTTCCTCCCGAACGCGGGTCGGTCGTAGCGGAGCAGCTCGCCGATGCGCGCGATCGTGATGTCCGCCGGCGGGTACGTGGCGACGTCGGCGGCGTGCGCGTAGTGGCCCTGTCGCGGGAACACCGTCGTCAGGCGCTCGCCCCACACCTTCTTGCAGGCGGTCAGCAGCCGGATCTTGTCGTCGACGAGGACGTAGTGCTCGGCGGGGAAGCGTCGCTCGACGTCGTCCAGCTCCCGCTCCTTGTGGATGTAGATCAGGACGCGGCCCTCCACCGCGTCGAACAGCCCCGAGCACTCGACCTTGCGCGGCTGGAAGACCACGTCGCCGTCGGACAGGATGACCGTCGGGCCCCAGGCGGCGAGGTGCTCGATCACATCGAGCGATTCCGGATAGAGGCGGTTCGCGAAGGGGTAGTTCACCAGGAACGAGGACACCGCGAGGAGATGGGGATCGCGCGGGTGCTCGACGCGATAGCGCTGGAGCGCGCCGAGGTAGTCGGCGTAGCCGAGCTCGGCGCGGAGCGCCTCGAAGATCGCCCAGTATCGCTCCTGCCGCTCCGCCCCGACCTCGCGCGTCAGGTGGCGCTTCAAGTCGGCGGCGACGCGGTCGTTGTCGATGAGCGTGTTGTCGACGTCGAGCAGGAAGACGATCGGGCTGCGTGCAGCCATCATCGCGTCGCCTGCCGGTCCCAGAGCCGGAACCCACCGACGAAGGCGTTCCGATTGTCGACCCATCGCGCGCCGTCGGGGAGGTGCTTCAACCGCTTGGCATTGCCGCCGCCGAGCACGACGTCGTCCGCCTCCAGGGCTCGCTTCAGGAGCTCGGTGACCTCCGCCACGTGCCGGCGCCACCGCTTCTTCCCGAAGCGCTCGAGCCCGCGCACCCCCACGTAGTCCTCGTAGGTGCGGCCGTTCTTGTATGGCAGGTGCGCGAGCTCCATGGGCTCGAGGACGCCGTCGATGATCATCGCCGATCCGAGGCCGGTGCCGAAGCCGAGGAACAGCATGCGGCCGTGCCGGTAGCTGCCGAGCGCCTGCATGGCCGCGTCGTTCGTGACCCGGACGGGGCGGCCGAACGCCCGTTGGAAGTCGAAGCCCACCCAGCCGCGGCCGAGGTTGTGGGGCTCGGCGACCGGTCGGCCATGGACGACGACCCCTGGATAGCCGATCGACACCACGTCGTAGCGCCAGTCGGTGGTGAGCCGCTTGACCGCCGCCACCATCTCGCGGGCGGTCATCGACGGACCCGACTCGATCTGGCGCGGTTTGCGCTGCCCGGTAGCGAGCACCTTCACGTGCGTGCCGCCCACGTCGATCACGAGCACCCTCGGCCGGCGGATCCCGGCCGCCCGGCGCGGGCGGGTCAGCTTGTCGGGCTGTGCCATCCGCCGATCTCGGCCGTCAGCGCCTCGGCCTCCCGGGGACCCCAGCTGCCGCACTCGTACTCGTACACCCGTGTCGTCGATCCGAGGATGGGCTGAACGATTGCCCACGCCGCCTCGACGGCGTCCTCGCGCGCGAAGAGCGTCGGGTCGCCCTCCATGGCCTCGCCGAGCAGACGCTCGTAGGCGTCCATCTCCTCGGCGTCGGGATGGTGCACCACCCGGAGCTCCGTCGGCTCCGTGTCCATCTGCTCGCCGGGGCGCTTCACGCGCGCCCCGATGGCAATCGTGACGTCCGGGCTCAGGCGGAAGCGGACGTAGTTGGTGTCGCCCGGGCAGAGGCGGCTGAGCGGCGGCCGGCGCAGCGTGACCAGCACCTCCGTGGTGGTGGTGGCGAGGCATTTGCCCGCCCGGATGAAGAAGGGCACGCCGTCCCAGCGCCAGGAGTCGATGTGCAGGCGCACGGCCGCGAAGGTCTCCACCGTCGAGCCCGGGGCGACGCCGTCCTCCTTCCGGTAGCCGCGGAACTGCCCGCGCACCAGATCCTCCGGCCGGAGCGGGCGGATCATGCGGAAGACCTTCACCTGCTCGTCTCGGATCGACTCGTGGTAGGTGGTGGCCGGCGGCTCCATGGCGAGGAAGCCCACCACCTGCAGCATGTGGTTCTGGATCACGTCGCGGATCGCGCCCGCCTCTTCGTAGAAGCGGCCGCGCCCCTGGACCCCGAAGCTCTCCGCCATCGTGATCTGCACACCCTCGACGTAGTTGCGGTTCCAGATCGGCTCGAGGAACGTGTTCGCGAAGCGGAAGAGGAGGAGGTTCTGCACCGGCTCCTTCCCGAGGTAGTGGTCGATGCGGAAGATGGAGCGCTCGTCGAACACCCGGTGCAGCGTCGCGTTCAGCGCCTGCGCCGAGGGGAGGTCGCGGCCGAAGGGCTTCTCGAGCACGACCCGCGCATTGGTCGCGGAGCTCGACCGCCCGAGCCCCTCGACCACGGTCTCGAACAGGCTCGGCGGGATCGCGAGATAGTGGAGCGGGCACGCCGCGCCGCCGAGCTCCTTGCGGAGCGCGGCGAAGGTGGCCGGATCGCCGTATTCGCCCCGCACGTAGCGGAGCCGCTCGCGGAGCTTCGCGAACGCGGCCTCGTCGAGGCCACCGTGCTGCGCGACGCTCTCCCGGGCGCGGGCCCGGAACTGCTCGGCCGTCCACTCCGACCGCGCAACCCCGATCACCGGCACGTCGAGACGCCCGCGCCGCGCCATCGCGTGCAGCGCCGGGAAGATCTTCTTGTAGACGAGGTCGCCGCTCGCGCCGAAGAAGACGAGGGCGTCGGAGCGCGGCGGGCTCATGTCCCGG
>Ga0066655_10000756_pt1 | contig 11080 bp, 8 predicted proteins | sample GraSoiAngelo_104_FD_133942 | JGI IMG/M metagenome (GOLD analysis project Ga0066655, IMG submission 133942) | Grasslands soil microbial communities from the Angelo Coastal Reserve, California, USA - 14_0903_05_30cm | ecosystem: Environmental > Terrestrial > Soil > Grasslands | place: USA... | reverse complement strand
CAGAAGTCGAGGTCGATGTCGGGCATCGTCACCCGCTCGGGATTGAGGAAGCGCTCGAACAGCAGGTCGAACTTGAGGGGGTCGATGCTCGTGATGCCGAGCATGTACGCGACGAGCGAGCCGGCGGCGGAGCCGCGTCCCGGGCCCACGGGGATGCCGCGGTCCTTGGCGGCCTTGATGAAGTCGTAGACGATGAGGAAGTACCCGGCGTAGCCGGTGCGGGCGATGACGTCGAGCTCGTACTGGAGGCGCTGCTCCACCTCGGGCGGCACGGGGTCGCCGTAGCGGCGCCGCGCTCCGTCACGCGCCAGGTGCACCAACAGGTCGGTGTCGCTCGCGAACTCCGCGGGACGAGGGTACTGCGGCAGGTAGTAGCGCTTCTCGAAGTCGAACTCGCACAGCGCCGCCAGTCGTGCCGTCTCCGCGATGACGTCGGGGCGGTCCGGGAACAGCGCGCACATCTCCTGCTCCGACTTGACGTAGCTCTCCCGCCCGAAGAACCGGAACCGGTTCGGGTCGTCGAGATCCTTTCCCGTGCCGATGGCGAGCAGCACGTCGTGGGCCTCGGCGTCGTCCTTGCGGAGATAGTGCGCGTCGTTCGTCGCCACCACGGGCACGCCCAGCTCGGCCGCCAGCCGAAACATGCCCTCGGTGACGAGCTTCTCCTCGGGGATGCCGTGGCTCTGGACCTCCAGCCAGAAGCCGTCCGGCCCGAACAGGTCGGCGAAATACCGGGCGCTCGCCTTCGCCGCCTCGTAATTCCCCTGCCGCAGATACAGGGCGACTTCGCCCGACAGGCAGGCGGCGAGCGCGATCAGCCCGTCCTTGTGCCGCTCCAGCACTTCGCGGTCGATGCGCGGCCGGCGGTAATAGCCCTCGAGGAAGCCGATGGACGAGAGCGCGACGAGGTTGCGGTAGCCGGTGCGGTTGCGGGCGAGCAGCACGAGGTGCGAGTAGTCGGCGGGGGCGCCGCTCAGCCGCTCGCGCCGCCGGCGGCTCCCGAAGGCGAGGTACGCCTCGAACCCGAGGATCGGCCGGATGTTGCGGGCCTTCGCCTCCGCGTAGAACTGCCAGGCCCCGTGGAGGTTGCCGTGATCGGTGATCGCCAGCGAGTCCATGCCGAGTGCCTGGACGTGGTCCAGCAGATCGGGAATGCGGTTGGCGCCGTCGAGGAGGGAGTATTCGCTGTGCGTGTGGAGGTGTACGAACGCCATCTCGACTACCGCGCTCCCGCCCGCCGATCGAGCTCCTCGAGCACCCGTTCCAGGGGCAGCCGCTTCGCCTCGAGCAGCACCAGGAGATGGTAGAGCAGATCGGCCGCCTCGCTGGCGAGGCGCGCGCCGTCCTCCGCGGTGGCCGCGACCACCGTCTCCACCGCCTCCTCGCCCAGCTTCTGCGCGACCCGCGCGACCCCTTCGCCCAACAGGCGCGCGGTGTAGGATCCGTCCGGCCGCTCGCGCGCACGGTGCGAGATGGTGCCGGCGAGGCGAACGAGCGTGCCGCCCGTGGGCTCACCGAAGCAAGTGGGGGCGCCCGTGTGGCAGGCGGGCCCGGTCTGGCGCACGACGTAGAGCACCGCGTCGCCGTCGCAGTCGACGCGCACCTCCGCCACGGCCTGCGTGTGCCCGGAGGTCTCCCCCTTCTTCCAGAGGCCGCCCCGGCTGCGGCTGTGGTAATGCGCCTCGCCGGTGTCGCGCGTGTGCTCGAGCGCCGCCCGGTCGGCATAGGCCACCATCAGGACCTCGCCGGCGACGGCGCTTTGAGCGACGACGGGGACGAGTCCATCGTCCCCGAAGCGCACGTCCTCGATCCAGTTGTGGGCGGTCACGTCGGGAAGATACCGGCGCTTCTGCGCATTGTCAAAATGCCGCGCGGCAATAACTTTTGCGCCGATGCGTTGGTTCGCGAGCGCGTTCGCGCTGGGCCTGATGATGGCCCTGTTTCATCGGCTCACCGCGGGCGGCGCGCTCGAGGCGCGCGCCACGCTCGCGCTCGGGTTTCTGCTGCTGGCGGCGCAGCTGGGCGGCGACATCGCGCGGCGGGCGCGCTTGCCACGCATCACGGGCTACCTCCTGACAGGCTTCGCCGTCGGGCCCGCGTGGCTCGGGCTCGTCCGAGCGGACGAGGTCGGAGCGCTGCGGCTCATCGCGGACGCGGCCGTCGCGCTGATCGCGTTTGCCGCGGGGAGCGAGCTGACGCTCGACACGCTGCGGCGCGAGCGCGTCGGCCTGACGCGCCTCGCCGGCGGCACGATCTTGTTTCCCTTCGCCGCCGTGGCGGCGGTGATGTTCAGTGTGGGCCTGTGGTTTCCGGTGACCGTGCATCAACCGGTCGGTGATCGCGTGGCGGTGGCCCTCGTCCTCGGGACCGTCGCCGCCGCATCCTCGCCGGTCGTGACCATGGCGGTGATCGGCGAGCTCGACGCGCGGGGCCCGTTCGCCCGCGCTGTCCTCGCGGTCTCGGTCGCCCAGGACGTCGCCGTCATCGTCCTCCTCTCCCTCGTGCTCGCAGTGGCCAGGCTGGTGACGAGCGCCGGCGCGGTCAATCTGCTCGTCGCGGGGACGGCGCTGGCGCACCTCGTCGGCTCGGTCGCCGTCGGCGCGGCGCTGGGCTACGCCCTCGCGGCCTACGTACGCTCCTTCAAGCGGGACACGGCGCTGCTGCTCGTCGCTGCGGCGTTCATCGCCGCGGAGGCCGCGCAGCTCATGCATCTCGAAACGGTGCTCGTCGCGCTGACGGCCGGGCTCTGTGTGAGGAACTTCTTCCCCCTCGAGGACGAGCGCCTGCGCGGCACCCTGCGGCGCGGCTCCCTGCCGCTGTACCTCGTGTTCTTCGCCCTGGCGGGCGCGGGCCTGCACCTGGAGGTGCTGGCAAACCTGTGGCCCTGGGTGCTGCTCGTCGCAGGGCTGCGGGTGGTCGCCTTGCGCTACGGCGTCCTCTGGGCGGGTCGGGACCCGGCGGTGAGCCCGGTCCTGGCGCGGGAGGGGTGGCTGGGCCTTACCTCGCAGGCGGGAGTGGCGTTGGGGCTCGCCGCCGTAGCGCGACGGGCGTTCCCGGAGTGGGGGGTCTCGCTCGAGACCCTGATCGTGGCGATGATTGGGGTCCACGAGCTGGTGGGCCCGATCTGCTTCCGGCGGGCCCTGCGCCTGGCCGGCGAAGTGAGGGAGGGGGAACATGGTCGGGAGAATGCTGAGCCGGATCGGGCTGTGCTCGCTCCTGGCGGCGGGGTGTAGCGAATCGAGCGGGCCGCTGGCCCCATGCACGGCCGCGGCGCCGCTCGTCGACCTCACGGCTGGCGAGTACCAATCCGCCGACCCCAGGCCCAGCGGCGACTTCGTCCTCCGTGCGGTGCGCGGCGCGGGTTGCGTCGCGTTCGCCGCCAATCCGTCGGGGTCGGATATCGAGTACCTGCTCGTGCCGCAGGCCGCCACGGGGACGCCCGGCAGCAAGTCGTCGTTCTGGCTGCGGGGCGCGACAGTGGCGGCGCTCGCTGCCCCTGCGGTCTCCGCCGCGCCCTCCCCTCAGCTCGCGCCGGCCGCCCGGTTCCACGAGTTCCTGCGCGAGAGTGAGCAGCAGCTCTATCTCAACAACCCCCCAACGATCCACCCCTTCACCGCGCCACGCGTCGCCCTGGCCCCACCGGCCGTGGGGGACGTCGGCACCTTCAGCGTCTGCTCGAACCTGGATTGCACGAGCAAGACCACCGTGACGGCCACCGCGAAGCAGGTCGGGGTGCACATCGCCATCTTCGAGGACAACAACAAGCCGTCGGGCGGGCTGAGCGACGCGGACTTCCTCTCGCTGCGCTACAAGTTCGACACGCTGCTGTACGTGCGGGACACCCTGGCGTTCGGCCGCGAGTCGGACATCGACCAGAATGGTGTGGTGATCGTGCTGATGACGAACGCGGTGAACCAGCTCGTCAGCGCGTCCGAGTGTAGCGCCGGGTTTGTGGCGGGCTACTTCTACGGCGCGGACCTGATCTTTGGTCAGGGCAATAGCGGAGAGGTCTTCTACTCGCTGGTGGCGGACCCGTTGGGGACCTTGAGCTGCCCGCACTCCGTCGCCCAGGTGAACACCCTCGTCCCGGTGACGTTCATCCACGAGTTCCAGCACATGATCAGCTTCGGCCAGCACTACCTTAGGCGCGCCGGCGCCCCCGAGGTGCTGTGGCTCAACGAGGGGCTCTCGCACTACGCGGAGGAGATGGGAGGCCGCAAGTACCTGCCGCTGCCGGTGCCGGACACGGCGACGTTTTGCGAGTACGTGGGTGGGGACTTACACAACGCGTACCAGTACTTCAGCGCACCCCAGAACCACTTCCTGCTCGCCACCGAGGGGATCGGGACCCTGGCGGAGCGGGGGGCGATGTGGCTGTTCGTGCGCTACCTCGTCGACCAGACGGCCGCCAGTACCTCGCTGGCCGACGCGGACGCGGTCACGCGCCAGCTCGACCAGACGACGTTCACGGGGGCGGCCAACGTGGAGCATGTGACGGCCAGGCCGTTCGCCGAGACGGTGGCGCACTGGGCGCTCGCGAACTATGTGTCCGAACTGCCCGGGTTTCCGCCGCCGCCCGCCCTGCCAGAGCTGCGGTACAAGCTGTGGACCTTCCGCGCGGACTATCCCACACTGAGCGCGCGCTGCCCGGCGCCGAACGGCATCCCGGGCAGCTTTCCGCTCGCTCCGGCCACGGGGCTGGGCGACGCGGTGAGCCTGAGCGACACGCTGCGCGCGGGGTCCGGTCTGTACTACCTGGCGCAGCAGAGCGCCGGGGCGGCGGGCTTCACCCTGCTCTTTAGCGACGGCCGGGGCTTCGCGCTCCCAGACGCGCTCGTGCCGCGGCTCAATGTGATCAGGATCAAGTAATGCGAACTCTGCTCGACGTCGTTCTGCTCGACGTCGTTGTGATTGCGTCGCTCACCGCCCAGGCGGAAGGCAGCCCGGTCCTCCTGCTCCCGGCCTCCACCCGGTCGGCGGGGCTGGGTGGGGCGGGAGCGGCGCTCGTCGGGGACGCCGGCGCCGTATTCGCGAATCCGGCCGGGATCGCCACGATCCGCCACCTTTCGGTAGAGGGCTCGTACGAGCGGTATCTCGCGGGCGCGACCCTGTCCGCGGCGGCCCTCGCGTTGCGACTGGGCCGGCTCAACTGGGGCGCGGGCGCTGCGGCCCTGGACTATGGCGCCGGGTCGGCGGCCGACCTGCTCGGCGTCTCGTCGCTCGTGTTCCGCACGGGAGTAATCGCGCTCGGCGGGTCCGGCAAGTACTTCCGCCAGGAGGTCGGCGGCTCCAGCGCGCACGCCTGGGCGGGCGATGCCGGCGTTGCGATCGCCGTCTTCGACATCATGGCGCTTGGCGCGAGCGTCCAGAACATCGGCGGCGGGCGCAGCGGCGCCCCGCCGCTGCCGCGCCGCACCCGGGCGGGGTTCACGATGAATTACGTCGATCCGCAGGGGACCTTCCGGCTGCTCACGACCGTCGAGGGACAGTGGCCCGAAGGCCACGCGGCGGTGCTCGTCGCGGGCCTCGAGGCCGGCGTGGTAGCGCGCGGGGTCGGGATCGTGGGGCGGGTGGGCGGGACGGGCCACTCGGCGCCGAGCGACGCGTCGCCCGTCACGGTGGGCGGCGGGCTGGAGCTGGGCCGCCTGCACCTCGACTACGCCTACCAGGGCTACGACGCGCCGGACGGCGGTCGTCACCGCTTCGGGCTGCGATGGACGCCCTGACGGAGCGGCGCCCACCGCGCTGGGGGCGGCTGGCCCGGCGGATGGCCGCTTGGCTGCTGATCGGCGTGCCGGTGCTGCTCGTGCTGGCGTTGCTGTTGAGCGAGGACGTACGCTATGTGGCGCGGGCGGGGCTGGAGGAGGCGCGCATCCTCTTCCGGCGACGGCCGATCGCGCCGCTCGTGGCGGACGCGCGGACCCCGCCCGAGCTGCGCCGGCGGCTGGCGCTCGTGCTGGCGGCGCGGGCCTACGCGGCGGACGCGCTGCGCCTGTCGGTCGGGGACACGTACACGACCTACGTGGACACGGGCCGCGACACCCTGCTGCTCGTGCTCTCCGCCAGCCGGCGCGACCAGCTGCGCGCCTACACGTGGCGGTTCCCGATCGTGGGCGCCGTGCCGTACAAGGGGTACTTCAGCGCCGAGCGGGCGCGCCGCGCCACGGCGGAGCTGGAGCGCGATGCCTACGACACCTACCTTCGCCCCGCGGCCGCGTTCTCCACGCTGGGCTACTTCAGCGACCCGCTCCTCTCCAACGCGGTGGGCCGCGACACGATGGAGCTCGTGGCCACGGTGATCCACGAGCTCGCCCACAACACGCTCTACGTGAAGAGCCAGACGCCGTTCAACGAGAGCTTCGCGAGCTTCGTGGGGTATCGGGGCGCGGAGGCGTTCTTCCGCGCGCGCGGGGACACGCTGGATGCGAGGCGGGCGGCGGCGCGCTGGCGCGACGAGCGCACGCTCGACGTGCTCTGGTCTGAGCTGGCCCGCCGCCTCGACTCGGCGTACGCCGGCGCGCCCAGCGGTCCGGCGCTGGAGCGGGCGCGGGCGACCCTGTTCGGCTGGGCGCGGGGGCAGCTGACGGGTCCCGTGGGGCAGGGGCTCGAGACCTACGACTGGCGCTGGTTCGCGGGCGCGCCGCTCAACAACGCCGTCGTGATCGCCCAGCGGCTGTACCGCATGAACCTGAACCTGTTCGATGCGGTTTACCTGCAGAACAACGCCGACATCGCGGAGACGATCCGCGCCATTCAGGTCCGTGTCTTCACGCAGCCGGACCGCGATCCCTACAAGGCGCTGTACTCCCGACCGGGGGTGCCGGGGGAGGACTAGTTCCCCCTGAGCCGCTCCGCATCCGCCACCCGCTGCAGCGCGATGGCGTACGCGGCCGTGCGCAGCGTCACGCCCTTCGCCTTCGCCAGGTCGCGCACCGCCGTGTACGCCTTCGTGATCGTGGCCTTCAGCTCCTGATTGACCCGCTCGTGCGACCAGCGGTACTGCTGCAGGTTCTGCGACCACTCGTAGTAGCTCACCGTCACGCCGCCCGCGTTCGCGAGGAAGTCCGGAACGACGGCAATCCCTCGTTCCTCGAGGATCCGGTCCGCCGTGGGGGTGGTCGGCTCGTTGGCGCCTTCGACCACCACCTTGCAGTCGATGCGCCGCGCGTTGTGCTCCCTGGTGATCACACCGCCCAATGCCGCGGGGACGAGCCAATCGCACGGGACGCTCCACAGCTCGTCGTTGGAGACTGCCCGGCCCCCCGGCCACTCGGTGACGGGCCGTCCCGCCGCGGCGTGCGCGAGCAGTCCGGGGACGTCGAGCCCCGCCTCGTTCACGACCCCGCCGCTCACGTCGCTCACGGCGAGCACCATCGCGCCGGCTTCGGCGACGAGGAGGCGTGCGAGATGACTCCCCACGTTCCCGAACCCCTGAATCACGACGCGGCTGCCCTTGAGGGGGACGCCGAAGTCGCGGGCATATTCCGCCATCACGTACATCACGCCGCGGCCCGTCGCCTCCTCGCGCCCGAGCGAGCCGCCGAGCGACACCGGCTTGCCGGTGACCGCGGCGGGGGTGTAGCCGTGACGGCTCGAGTATTCGTCGAGGATCCAGGCCATCACCTGCGCGTTGGTGTTGACGTCCGGAGCGGGGATGTCACGGTAGGGGCCGAGCACGATGGAGATGCGTTGGGTGAAGCGGCGGGTGAGCCGCTCCAGCTCGAGCTTTGAAAGCCGCTTGGGATCGACGGTGACGCCGCCCTTCGCCCCGCCGAACGGGATGTCCATGAGCGCGGTCTTCCACGTCATGATGGTCGCGAGGCCCAGCACTTCGTCGTGGTCCGCCTCGGGGTGGTAGCGGATTCCCCCTTTGCAGGGGCCACGCGCGCCGTTGTGCTGGATGCGGTACCCCGTGAACACCTCGATGCGACCGTCGTCCATCCGGACCGGCACCTCGACCTGCACCTCTCGGAACGGCGCCATCAGGATGCGCCGCATGTAGCTCTCGAGGTTGATCAGGTCGGCCGCGCGCTCGAACTGACTCTCCACGATGGCCTTGCCCGACATCGTGGCGCGGGCATGGGGAGCGCTCACGAGCACCTCCGGGAAGTGGTCAGGCCGCGTGAAGCCGGCGGCCGGCGCACCGGGCCGCCGGGTGCTGGGCCTCGGACATCGCGTGCGCGGGGTTGGGCATGCGGAGGCGGCGCTGGCCGGCGTCGGTGAGGACGCCGATCACGTCGGCGCCCGCCTCCGCGGGGTCCTCGGCGGGGTGCTCCAGGACGAACGTGAGTCCGGAGCCGCGCTGCCGCACGGCGGCGCCGAGCTGCGCCCAGTTCGAGTCGGCCCCGAGCGGGCGCTCCGCCACGACGAGCGGAGTCGCCTCCGGATCGAATGCGGTGCGGGCGACGAGGGGGGCGTGCAGCGAGCGCGCCAGCTCCTCCCAGGCGGGGAGCGCCGGCCCGAGGGCTACGACCTGGCCGAAGCGCCAACCGGAGTCACGGGCCACCTCGAAAAACGCCTTGACGAGCACGGCGTCGCTCGGCGCGACGGGCCCCGCGTCGGGGGTCAGCACCACCGTTCCCGTGTCGGCGAACCAGCGCTCCGCGGGGCTCAGCTGGTCCGGCCGCCGCGGCGCGTAAAAGACGTAGCGTCGCGTGCTCGCGATCTCGCGTTCCGCCTCCTCCCGCTGCTCGCCGTGCTCCGCGGCCTGGGCGGCGCCCTCGAACGCCACCTCGGCCGCCTGGTAGCGTCCCGCGTCGCGCAGGATGCGGCCGCGCAGTCGCAGCGTCTCGGTGTGCGGCTCGAGCGCGAAGGCGCGGTCGAGCGCCAGCAGGGCGCGGTTGCGGTCGCCCAGCCGATAGGCCGCGTACCCCAGCTCATGCCACACGAGCGCGAGATCGGGGTCCGATTCGACCGCTTGGTCCAGCACGGCAAGGGCCTCGCGGTAGCGACCGAGCTCCGTCAGGGCGGCGCCCTTCAGCGTGAGCGCGAACGCCGATTCGCCGAACTGCGCCGCCGCGCCTTCGGCTACACGCAGCGCGTCGGCCGCGCGCCCGCCGCGCCGCAGCAGCTCGAAATACTCGGCCCAGCAGGGCTTGAGCAGGGGGTGTGAGGCCAGCACCGCGCGATAGGCGTCCGCCGCCTCGGTCACGCGCCCTTCCCGAGCCAGCCAGCGCGCGCGCGCCAGGGCCCGCTCGCTCGGCGCGTCGGGGAACAGCTCGTACTCGGCGGTCGTGCGCATGGCGGAGAATCTATCCGCCGCCGCATCGCTGGCTAGCGGCGCGTTGCGAGACGCCCGGACGTCGGGATGGGGACACGTATTGCCGGACGTCTAGACGTTTCGAGGTGTGGACGTCTAGATTCTTCGCGCCATGGATACGGACCGCCTGCTGCAACAGCTCACGGACTTTCTGCGCATCCCGTCCGTCTCGACGCTCCCCGCCCACAGCGCCGACTGCCGCGCCGCCGCGGAATGGGTCGCCGCGGAGTTGCGGCGCTTGGGGTGCCGCGAGGTGCAGTTCCTCGCGAGTGGCACGCATCCCGTCGTGTGGGGAGTCGGGCCCGAGGTGCCCGGCGCTCCCACGCTGCTGCTGTACGGGCACTACGACGTGCAGCCGCCCGATCCGCTCGACGAATGGACCACGCCGCCGTTCCAGCCGAGCGTGCGCGACGGCAGGCTGTTCGCGCGCGGCGCGGCCGACGACAAGGGGCAGGTCTTCTGCCTGTTGAAGGCGATCGAGGCGGCCGGCCGCCCTCCCGTGAACTTCCGGTTTCTCATCGAGGGTGAGGAAGAGTACGGCAGCCGCGTCCTGTTCGATCTGCTGCGCCGCGAGCCCGAGCGCACCCGGGCGGACGCGGTGCTCATCGCCGACATGGCCTACGTGGCTCCCGGCTGGCCGGCGGTCTACACCGCGCTGCGCGGCCTCTGTTATGCCGAGATCACGGTTCGCTCGGCGAAGTCGGACCTTCACTCGGGAGAGTTCGGCGGAGCGGCGCCGAACGCGCACGAAGAGCTGCTGCGCCTGCTCGGCCGGCTGAAGGGGCCGGACGGCAAGATCAACATCCCGGGGCTCTACGCCGCCGTGAAGCGCCCTACCAAAGCGGAGCTCACCACCTGGAGACGCCTGCCCTTCAGCGAGACCCAATTCCTGAAGCAGCGCGTGCAGGCGAAGGCCCTCGCGGGGCTGAAGCAGTACTCCGTGCTCGAGCGGCTGTGGGCCCTGCCCACCTTCGAGATCCACGGCGTCTTGGGTGGCTTCACCGGAGAGGGCGCCAAGACCGTCATCCCGGCCGAGGCGACGGCCAAGGTGAGCCTGCGGCTCGTTCCCAATCAGAAGCTGAAGACCGTGGAGCGGCAGCTCGCAGCGGCGGTGAAGCGACTCGTCCCACGCCATGTGCAGGCGAGCGTCCGCTTCCTCCACGGGGCCGACCCCGCGGTCGTCCCGGTGGACCATCCGGCCTTCCGGCTCCTGGACCGTGCGTTTCGGGAGGTGGTGGGCCGGGGGACCGTCGCCGTGCGAGCGGGCGGCTCGATCCCCGTCGTGCCGGCGCTGGGGAAGAGCGGTGCGCCGGTCGTGCTCACGGGCATCGGCTTGCCCGACGACCGGCTGCACGCCCCGAACGAGAAGCTGGACCTGAAGCAGCTGTGGGACGGGATCGCGGTGTTCAAGCGCTTCTACGAACTGCTGGGACAGAAGCGAACGGCGTCAAGCTGAACGGCGTCAAGCGGAACGGCGTACGACTTTCCGCTAGACGCCGTTCTGCTAGACGCCTTTCTTGCTCATGTTTCTCAACCGATTTATCTCGTGCTGCGTTAGGCCCCGCCCACCGTATCTCTGTTCCAGCCACGGGTCGCCCCGCATATGGTACCCGTTCTGCTCCCAAAAACCGGGCATGTCCTGCTCCAGGAGCTCGAGGCCGCGCACCCACTTGGCGCTCTTCCAGAGGTAGAGGTGCGGCACGAGCAGGCGCGCGGGCCAGCCGTGCTCCGGCGTGAGCCACTCCCCGTCGTGCTTCAGGGCGATCAGGTTGTCCGGGCGGTCCAGGTCGGTGAGCGGCAGGTTCGTGGTGAATCCCTGCT
>Ga0066655_10000749_pt1 | contig 11106 bp, 12 predicted proteins | sample GraSoiAngelo_104_FD_133942 | JGI IMG/M metagenome (GOLD analysis project Ga0066655, IMG submission 133942) | Grasslands soil microbial communities from the Angelo Coastal Reserve, California, USA - 14_0903_05_30cm | ecosystem: Environmental > Terrestrial > Soil > Grasslands | place: USA... | reverse complement strand
GCCGGTGTGCATCACCAACGCAATCAAGATGTCGACGTTTCCTTTGATGGCATGCGTCAGCGTTCCATAACTGGCTGAGATTATGATTTCGAACAAATCTGTTCCCACGGCCACATGCGTCGGCACGCCGAGGATGTAAACCAGCGAGGGCATGCGTATGTAGCCGGCGCCGCCGCCAAGAAAGCCCGCGAAGACCCCGCCGACGAAGGCCACGGCGATGACGACCCAAAGCGATATCTGTTTGATACCTGACGCCGAAAGTTTGATCATCGGCGGCAGATTGAGGCGCTGAATTCTGGCGGAGAAATTACTGATCGCTGATTGGTCGGCTTTTCTTTTTCGAAGCTTAGCGCCCTTTTTTTTCATCTTCAGCGTGAGCCAACTCTCCCAAGCCATGAAGGCAGAAATCGACAATAGAACCCCGATGAAGAAAATCCCGACGACCTTATTCACCTGTCCAAGCCTTTTGAGATACTCGATGGCCTGGGCTCCCACTTCAGTGCCGGCAATCGTGCCGCCAGCCATTATCAGTCCCAGCTTCATATCCACATTGCCGCGAATGAAATGCTTTCGGGTGGCGACGATCGACTTGCCGACGATATGCGCCAGGTCGGTGCCGACTACGAAATTCATCGGCACGCCCGCGGCAAACAAGCCGGGGCCGGCGATAAAGCTGCCGCCCACACCGAAGAAGCCGCCGAAGACTCCGACCACGAATCCCAAAATCATCAAATAAATCGGATTGACGTGCTGGCCTGAGATTAGAAAATCCATTCGCCACCTTTACTCGAGCTTTGATTCGACTACCTTCAGCACCACTGCTGAGATCACTTCCAGAACCACGCCCTGAGTGACAATTAAGGCCAGGGCTACAAGCGCGTAGAGAGGCTTGCTCTGATCGAAGAGTGTTTTTAGCCAGTTCGTAAGAAAGATTAGAACGAGAAAGAAGTAGCCGACTACCAGGCTGGCGAAAATCACCAGCTCGACGATGAAGAGCCTGAGAGGGGGCTCGCTACGTCGCTGCTCTGCTTTGGTCTTCTTCCTTACAAACTCCCCAATGAAGGACTTGACGGCGCCTTGCTTTGCTTTCTTATTCACAGACACTCCACTCCTTAGGTGTCCCTCTCCCTTTGGGAGAGGGTTAGGGTGAGGGCTTACGGGGGAAAGTAAACCCCAACTAATTTACTTAACTTAACAACCTTACCTCAGGCTCTCTCCCAAAGGGAGAGGAGTTTTTCAGCAGCCTGTTAAATAGCCATGAGACACCCACAGCGCCGTCGCCGCTTCGCTTTGCCGGCGCACTCCAAATCGATCGGCTAGATTCGGAGCTACTTGCCCACGGCCTGAGCCTTCGAGATTTCTTCGACGACCTCCGCAGTCTTCTTTGGCTCTGAGAGCCGTGTGGCTACGTCAGCTTGCGCGATGATGCCGACAATCGTCTGGTTGTGGTCTACTACCGGAATCCGCCGCACCTGGTTCTCTTCCATTGCGTCGAGCGCTTTTTGCAAGTCATCATCCGGCCGGCACGAGACGGCGCCGGTGGTCATCACGTCCTTTATTCTCGTACCGGCAATGTTGCGACCTTCGGCCACAACTCTCAGTGCCAGATCGCGATCGGTAACGATGCCGAGCAGAGTTTTGGTGTCTTCATCCTCGATGATCGGAATGACGCCGACATCTTCGTCCTTCATCAATTTGGCGGCTTTCTGGACTTCATCGTCAGGTAGACAGCACACGGGATCTTTAGTCATGATTTCCTTACATTTCATGTTGCTTTCTCCTTCCTTATCGTCAAGTTCACGATGGCGTCGGAATGTAGCGTAATGCATATTTGCCGTATGCCTACGCTACATCAAGTTGCCATGATGTCTTGCTTGCGGACTATGTTCGTCAACTGTTTTGGCTAAGCCGCAATCGGGATGCCAGCTTTTTTGCTGAACTTAATGCTTCATACTTCTGATCGATATCTTAGGAACGCGCGGTGCTGCAAAAATCGCCTTTGTTGGTGAAAAGCATTGGGATCGAAAGATCGAGATCGACACCACTCGGGTGGTTCTTTAGAGGAGAAAAGATGCCGAACAATCTATCAAAAAGTTACGAAAGCGAAAGTTCAAACGCGCTTGCCTCGATAATTGTTGAAGACGCACCCCTCGACGAGCGACGCTCAATAACATCAGAGCCGGCGGTGGATCGCGATGTTGAGCTGCGCGAGCTGCTTCAAGTCTACTCGCAAGACGGACATCTTACGTATGAAGCCGCGACCGATTATTCCAGGTTCGTTCACTTTGCCCCACATGCAATGCTGCACAATTCCATCGCCGAAGTCCTACGCAGCAAATCGCGTCAACAGACAGGAATGATCGCTGAACGGCTGGCCGAGTCGTATCTGGAGGTTGATCGCGGTCGCGCCTTCGCGAAGGTGTTGGACTCGCCCGGGCCACCGCCTGCCGGTTTTCATCGAGGCATGACGCCTGCCGAGATTGGCGCACTTGTGCCGCGACTGGTAGCTCAGAATCCTGCGACCATCGATCGGCTTACCGAATTAATCGCTGGTGATCCGGGGCGGGCTCGGCGGCTTGGGCCAGAGTTGCTGGCAGAGATTCTCAAGGTGGCGGCAAGCAAAGATGTAACTGGTCGTTATAACGGTTCAAGGCTGGCCGCATGAAATGTCAATCGTACCGCGGCGGGAATCAAACCGCCGGATTCGCGGCGATGAGATTTCATTTCCTAATCATCGCGCCATTTCTAAACCGAGGGGTTAACGCGAAATTTTGTTCGTTACGGCACCATTATTGCGCTTGAGGAATTTCGCGGGAGCGCTAAAGTCGCCGTCAAGTGCAATCACTTCTTGACACTGTACGTCAAGGCGACACGCGCCAGAATGCTTTTAGAACATTTGGCCCATTGTCCCGTCAGATTTGCTGGTGGATTCAAAAGGAGGTGAGAAGCGATGGGGTTAATACTATTGATACTTCTGATTATCTTGTTACTCGGAGCCGTGCCGGCATGGCCTTACAGCAGAAGCTGGGGGTATGCGCCCAGCGGCGGCATCGGGCTAATTCTGCTAATCGTGCTTATTCTGCTGCTGCTCCACGTATTTTAGGCAGGCACGATCTGACAATAAATTAAGCAAAGGCAATGAGGAGGATAAAGCGATGCCGCAAACAGGGAACACTGCTGAAACATCAATGATCTATTCCGGCGATTGAATCCCAGGGTAGCCGAAGCGGCCAACCCTGGGCTGGAGGGCGCAACCGCTTTGCGGTTTAAGAGTCGAGCGAGAGCTTTGCGCAGGTTATTTCTTGGTGGGCTTGTTCTTCCGTTTCGTTCCCGCCATTCTCTTCAGTTCTTCCTTGCTCATTGACTCATACATACTTTTGGAAGCGCCCTTGAGACTCGATTTACCTCGCTCGCCTCGCTTGGCAGACAGCGCGGCGCCGGCGGCCATCTGCTGTTTCTTTGAAGTTGCTTTAGGCATCATTCATCTCCTCCAAAGACCGAGCAAGCAAACAATGCGCCAACCCGAGCCTATGTGGAAAAGGAAGAGCTATGGTGTTCGGTGTGAATGCGCCGAAGCAGGAGTTTCCAATCGACGCGTTGATTCTTCAAGCATCCTTCTAAGCTGAACCCCAGCCCGGCGCGTTCTTGTTTGGCAGAGTAGCGTGGCGCGTTGCCTGTACATCATCCGCTGACTGTCTTCCCGCATGTGTGATGGCCCACTTGAGGGCAAGACCTCCCGCGAGAGATAACGCTGATCTCACGATGCTTTTTCCGCGACTTCGCCGGTGATTCTGATCCTGTTTGCGATTATCAGCCAAGACCACCGGCAAGAGTAATCCGCAGCCAATTGCCCCCAACCAAAAAAGCAGAGAATGACGGCCCTTCGTCAGCGGCTTCGCTGCGTCTTTTGAGGTGACCAGATAAGCGATGAGTGCAGCTCCTTCGCAGATGCGCGCCGTGTTTTCGATCTTGGCAAGACGTTCCAGCGCGACGCTGTGATTGCCGTTCTGCAACGACAGTGCAAACGATGTCGCCGCAGCGCCATTGCTGATCGAGCTGCAAGCGAACAGCGCGCCGAGAAATCTGCTGCGGGACCAAACCGGAGTGCTGGTTGTGGAAAGCAAAACGCCGGGGTAACTAATCATTGTTAGAGCGAACGGAAGACCAGCCGCACCTAAACCGCTGCGCAGCATCAGCTTGTTTTCATCGTTTGATGAACCGTCACCAATTAATCGAAACGCGGCAATCGCAGTCACGGGAGCGCTGAATCCTGTAAGCGTCCACGCACCGAGGTTCATCGGCGACGTTGGTTTGAAGAGGCGCAGCATGTGATGGAACCGCTCAGGCCGGCCGAGGTCGGCGATTAGCATTGGCGGACACGGAAGCAAGGTTAAGAAAGATACGTCGTAAGCCGTGCGCGCCAACTTGCGCAAGCATTTGTTTCCAGATAGATCCGCGAGCGCGCCAAGCAGGAACGATCCGGCAGAAACGCCTTCAAAGAAAAAATAGAGAGCAATTTCCCAGCGCCACTTTGGCCGCTTGAGCAGCGGCACGCCGTAGTAACCCTCTCGCTCGTCCGCCGGCGCGCTCGCCGCAGGTTTCGGGGTGGCGATCTTGACAATGTCCGCCCGCGGAGTGAATTCAAGCGGCCATTGGGTTTTCGGTTTCTCCGCTTTGATTGTCATCTCAACTCTTCAACATATTTTAGTTCTCGGCTTTTGCGCTTGAGTATCTGGTCCAGGGATTCGAAGCTATGATCTAACAAGGTCGTCCCCTTCGATCTTAACGCCAAAAGTTAACGGCAGAACGTCATCGGAAATTACTCGCGTCTTCCAAAGAAAAATGCCGACACCACTGCCAGCCCGACTGCGGTCGCGAAGCTGACTAAGTAATTCGTCTTCATGCGCGCGGCCGGCCGACGCGGAGCTTCGGGAAGGTTGTAAACCGATGGCTTGTCCAACAGCAGAAAGAACGAATTCAACGCGCTGTATTCTCCGGCCGCGTCAGCGCCGTAGAGATAGGCGCCATTCTCGCCGCGTTCGTGCAATTGCTCCACTCGCTCGCGCGCTATCTGATGCAGTTTCGTGATGGGACCAAACTTAATCGATTCCGTTGGACACGCTTTAGCGCAAGCCGGCTTGAGGCCATCCTTCTGTCGGTCATAACAGAGCGTGCACTTATGTGCGCAGCCATCCGCCTCGTTACGATCAAGCACTCCAAAGGGACACGCCGCCACGCAGTAACCGCAGCCGTTACAGATGTCCTGCTGCACGTAAACATTTCCAAATTCGTTGTAGATGATCGATCCGGTCGGGCACGCTTCCTGACAAGGCGCCTGCACGCAGTGCTTGCACACATCGCTCATCATCAGCCAGCGATCGCGCTTCACTTCATGACCGAGCTGCTCGATGAAAGCGACGTGTCGCCACGTCGTGTCCGACAGCATGGTCGTGTTGTCATAGCTGTTGCCGGTCCAATGAAAGCCATCCGCCGGAAGTTGGTTCCATTGCTTGCAAGCTACCTCGCACGCTTTGCAACCGATGCATAGCGTTGTGTCGGTAAAGAAGCCCATCTCCTCCTGCTGCTGCGGAGGCTCGGGCCTTTCCCAAACTCGCGCGAGGTTCTCAAGCATTGAATTTTCGGTTCCTTATCAGTTTAGAGTTCATCAAGCTTTAGCTTGCGGCTTTCGTGTCAGAACCGCGAGCGGTAGCGACCGGATCCGACGAATCGCGTTTGATTGGACGGAAGAATCTCTGCTCGAAGTACATTGTATGATCCGGTCGCTACCGCTCGCGGTTCTGACACGCGACAGCAACCTTAACGGTGAACTCTGAACTCAAACTGAGCCCCTACCAAATTGTCCCTCCGGCTGATTCGACAACGGCGTTTCCGGCGCCCGCTCCCGCGTGGGCCAGGGCGCAGGCTTCAGCGGTCGATCAGCGTGCACCTCCTGAAGTCGTCCCGCGCGCACTCGGCAAGCAAAAGCTTTCGCCTCATGAATGCTAACGTTGGGCTCCAGTACTATCGACGCCAGATCGTTCGCGATTCCTCCCACAGTTTCGCCCGCATAGCCCCAATGAAATGGAATTCCGATCTGATGAAGCAAGCGCCCGTTGACGTTTAGCTCCTTAATCCGATTCGTCACCATCGCGCGAGTTTCAATCGCGGCGCGCGGCGTTTCCACGACCATCCATCCGCCATGCTCGATTCCGTATGCTTCTGCCAGCGCCGGACTGATTTCGACAAACATTTCCGGTTGCAGTTCGTTAAGCCAACTGTTGAAGCGGCTCATTGGCCCGCTCAAATAATGCTCGGTGAGCCGATGGGTCGTCGCGACGATCGGATAGTTTGGATCCATCGGCGCGGCTAGCGGATTCAGCGAGTGCTCGCGATGCGTGGCGACGGGATTCTCTCGCTGGTCGTACAACAGGTTGGGAATGGGCGATTCGAATGGCTCGTAATGCGTCGGCAATGGCCCATCGACTGTTCCAGCAGGAGCATACAACCAGCCCTTGCCGTCGGGTTTCATGATGAAAGGACAATCGCCCGCGAGCGCGTCCATGCCAGTGGCGTTCTTCTTTGGCTGATAATCGGGCGGCTTTTCAGGATCGAAATCAGGATCGTCAAGTCCGGTCCATTTCTTTTGCTCTTCGTCCCACCAGATATATTTCTTCCGCTCGGACCAGGGCTTACCTTGCGGATCGGCGGACGCCCGGTTGTACATCATGCGCCGATTGTGGGGCCAGGAAAATCCCCAATCGGGACTTGTGTAGTTGTTTGGGTCACGCTGGCGCGAGCGCGCCCGGTTGCGATCTTCCTCAGGAAAAACGCCGCAGTAGATCCAACAACCGCACGCCGTGCTGCCATCCACTTTCAGATTCTTGAAGTCGCTGACTTGCCGGCGATCTTCGACAGTATAGCCGTTGATCTCTTTCAGAATTCTTTCGATGTCGGGTTCATCGTGAATTCTGCTCGGCCGTCCGTCAGGCAGAATCTCCTGTGCGTCTCTTTCGTAATCCCACGTCAAATTCAAGAGACCCTGATCGCGCTCAGCCTTAGAATCGGCGTAGAGCGCTTTGACTTTCTTGCCGAGGTGATAGACGAACCAGGTATCTGAGCGACAATTATCGGGCGGGTCGACGGCCTTGTCGTGCCATTGCAGCAAGCGCTGCGTGTTAGTGAAGCAGCCATCTTTCTCGGCCGCCGCAGCCGCAGGCATGAAAAAGATTTCCGTCTTGATCGCTTTCGGATCGGGACGTTCGGGATCTTTATACCAGAAGCACGCGCTCTCGATCTCGAACCAATCTCTCACCACGAGCCAGTCGAGTTTGCGGAGCGCCGCACGATTCAATCCCGCGTTGGGAGCGCCGCCAGCCGGATTCTGGCCAAACAGAAACAGGCCTTTGACTTTGCCTTCGGCCATGCGGACGAAGTGTGGAAGCTGTGAATAGTCTTTATCGATTCTTGGCAGCCATTTGAATCCCCATTCATTCTTCTTTGTCGCGGCGTCTCCGTACCAGGCCTTCAGCAGACTTACTATAAATTTCGGAAAGTTAGACCAATAGCCGTTATCGACTCGCTCCTGTTCCAGATAATCCTCAAGCGTATTGTGATTATGCAGCGCGCTCGGTTGTGGAATGTAGCCTGGCAGCAGATTGTAAAGGGTGGGAATGTCGGTGGAGCCTTGAATGCTGGCGTGGCCGCGCATCGCCATAATGCCGCCGCCCGGACGGCCGATGTTGCCGAGCAAAAGTTGCAGAATTCCCGCCGCCCGGATCATCTGCACGCCCGTCGTGTGCTGCGTCCAACCAACTGCATAAACGATTGCGCTGGTCCGTTCACGTCCGGAATTTTCGCAGAGCGCTTCCGCCACCCGAATGATATCGTCCGGTCTGCAACCGCAAATCGAGGCGACCATCTCTGGCGTATAGCGCGCGAAATGTCGCTTCACTGTCTGGAAAACGCATTTTGGATTTTGCAGGGTCGGATCGCTCGGCGGCTCAGGGTTTTCAATGAACCCCGCCTTCTCGCTCCACGATTCATTCTTAATCTCCGGCGGAGTCTCGGTAGCCGGAACATTTGTCGGCTCGCCTTTGTAATTCCAACGTTTACGCTCGGGCTCGTACTGTCTTTTGTCAGCGTGATAGCCGCTGAAAACGCCGCCTAGTTCATCAGCATCGACGAATTCGTCTGAAATCAATGTCGCTGCGTTGGTGTACGCCAGAACGTATTCGCGGAACCAGCGATCATTTTGGATCACGTAGTTAATTAGCCCGCCCAGAAATGCGATGTCGGTGCCCGCGCGAATCGGAACATACAAATTGCACATCGCCGAAGTCCGGGTGAATCGCGGATCGACATGAATCAGCTTCGCGCCGCGTTCCCGAGCCTTCAGGGGAAAACGAAAGCCGACCGGATGCGCTTCGGCCATATTAGATCCCATGATTAGAATGCAGTCGCTGTTTTGCAGGTCTTCCTGAAAAGTTGTCGCCGCGCCGCGTCCGAACGAGGCGCCCAGACCGGGCACCGAAGCGCTGTGTCATATACGGGCCTGGTTTTCGATCGCGACCAGGCCCAAACCGCCGCCGAAGAATTTCTTGATGAGATAATTCTCTTCATTGTCCATCGTCGCGCCGCCGAGACACGCCATCGTCGTCACGTGATTGAGAATTGTGCCGTCACGCTCGTCGATAAAATCCGCGTCGCGAGTTTCTTTCACCCGCTGCGCGATTCGATCCATCGCCCAATCGAGCGGCCGCTCTTCCCATTGAGACGAATACGGAGCGCGATAAAGCACCTTCGTGATGCGATGCGGATTGACGGTCAACTGAAACGTGTTGGCGCCTTTGGGACAGAGCGTGCCTTCGTTGATGGGACTTTCAGGATTGCCTTCGATGTTGATGATCCGGCCGCCTTTGACATGAACCAATTGGCTGCAGCCGACCGCGCAATATGGGCAGACACTGGTCACCGCAACGGCGTCGCGAATTCGCGAAGCTTTCTCTATTGACCTGGGACTGAATGGTTGGTGGGCGACGGACCGAAGCTTTGAAGATCTTTCTGAGGTAATCGAACTCTTCGCTCCATTCTTCGACTTTGACGAGTTTCTCATTCTCGTGATTTGTCTCTGGATTCGTTATGTTCCCGCGTTGAGCCCGGGCAAGATGCATTCCACCGGCATTATCCAGTTAGAGATAACTACATAGTCGCATAAGGGCGCTTTGCACCAAGAGTCGTTCGCAACCCGCAGGTTATCGAATTTGTTCGGCCCTTCAATCTCATTCACACCTGGCTTTAGCCAGGTGAACTGCGCCAAGGCTAAGACTGGAAACCGTTTAAACGGTTTCCTATTCTCTTGACTCCCGATCACCCGGCTGAAGCCGGGTGTGAATGAGAACAACCTTCCTTTTTGTGCAAAGCGATATAAGGGCGCTCTTCGCGCTGAAAATGATATCGCCAGAATTCTGATTCACGTTCTCACCTGCGTCATAAGCAGACGCCTCGGTACCAACCTGTATGCGAAAACTACAACTCACTTCGCCAAAGGATTCCATCCATCCGCGCCGCCTAGAACTTTCGTAATTGTAATCGTTTTCACTTGCGACTTCATCAATTGATGCGACCACGACACGCGGGCTGTTGTGTTCGCGCCTGGGCCAGTGCTATTGAATTCAGCATAACGCGCAGTCTTTTCACGCTCCGGCAAGTTCCAATTTTGCCAACCCTCTGGCCGCACCACGCTCGACATCTCAGTATTTAGATAAGTGACGTTCGCAAAGTCTCGCCAAGGTCGCCCGAGGTAAGTCTTCACCTCGGCCTCGCCGGTGATTTGGCAATGTGAAAATACGAAACCAAACGGTTCATAATCATAGGTCGAAGCGGCGGTGATGTAGCCGGTCTTGCGACAGTGGATATGGCAGCGCTCGAACCAGGCGGTCGCCGCGCCGAAAATGAAATCAACGTGACCGGCAATGTAGCAGTCTTCGAAATACTGCCGGCCACGATTCAATAACACCGTATCTTGCCAACCGAGAAAGCGACAGTGGCGAAACACCACGCGATCTCCATCAACGCGGATTGCCAACGCCTGGCCCACGGGACCGGCGGAATTCTCAAAAGTGATATTCTCGGCTGTGACGTCGTCTGCATCGATCACCGTTGATGGCGTGCGAAAGGTGGTGATTGGTTTACCGTTCGGACCGATCATATTCGCATGAAAGTCGAAAGTGAGAATCGTTTTCTCGGCATCTTCACCAAGCAAATGAAAGAAACGCTTTTCTCGCTGAATGTAGATCAGCTCTTTGTAGACGCCGGGCTTGATGTGAATCACGACCGGCTGCGCGTGACTGCCGGAAGGAACGGACATGATCGCGTCCTGGACCGACTTGAACTGGCCAGTGCCATCGAGCGCGACGACTATGTCGATTGGTTCAGGTGCTTTCTTGGGGTCACGGCGCGGGTGCGACGGCACGAATTTGTAGTTAAATTGCGCCGAGTCTCCTTCTCCCTTTGGGAGAGGGGCGGGGTGAGCGCCTGGCGGCGCACCCAACGACTTTAATTTTTCCACCCACGGCAGTGGATCCTGAAAACAGGAAGGGAGTGGTCTCCCGGCTTCTGCTGGTAAGCCCTCACCCCAGCCCTCTCCCAAAGGGAGAGGGAATCTATCTGCAAGTCCACGGCTCGCCGGGCGAGAGAGCGCAGCCGATGCGGCGATTACGATCAGAAGGCTGGCCGCAATCAATTTTCGCGTCTGCCTTGGCTTCATCAGATAAATTGCCAGGCAAGATAGCTTCAGAGGGAGACTGTCTGCTCTGCCCAGAACTGAAACTCACGATGCTTGTTTTCTTCGGCCATAGCGAGAACCTCACCACTGGCCACGCGACGAACATGCTCGAACACTCTGGTCCCAACTTCGTCGATGGTCTCGGTTCCGTCGATGACGCCACCTGCCGAAAGATCGAGGTCGCGAGACATGCGTTCGAAGACGGGCGTGTTTGAAGCCAGCTTGATTACCGGAGCAATTGCATTTCCGATCGTCGTGCCTCGGCCCGTCGTAAATACGACCACAGTCGCACCAGCGGCGACAAGTCCCGGTGTCGATTCCTG
>Ga0066655_10000737_pt1 | contig 11170 bp, 8 predicted proteins | sample GraSoiAngelo_104_FD_133942 | JGI IMG/M metagenome (GOLD analysis project Ga0066655, IMG submission 133942) | Grasslands soil microbial communities from the Angelo Coastal Reserve, California, USA - 14_0903_05_30cm | ecosystem: Environmental > Terrestrial > Soil > Grasslands | place: USA... | reverse complement strand
TCGGTGATGGCGATGTATTGATAGCCGAGCGCCCGGGCCGCGTGGGCCATGTCGTCGATCGTCGCCTGCCCGTCGGTGGCGTTGGTGTGCATCTGGAGATCGCCGCGGATGTCGTCGAGCTCGACCAGCTGGGGTAACCGGTGCTCGCGCGCTAGGGCGATCTCCCCGCGCGCCTCCCGCAGCTCCGGCGGCATCAGGTCGAGGCCGAGCTTGGCGTAGATCTCCGCCTCGGTCTTACCGGCCACGCGCCGCGTGCCCTTGAATAGGCCGTACTCGTTCAGCTTGTAGCTCTGTTCCTGGGCGATGGTGCGGAGCTCGATGTTGTGCGCCTTGGAACCGGTGAAGTACAGCAGGGCGGCGCCGTAGGCCGCCGGCTCGACGGCGCGCAGGTCCACCTGCAGACCGCCGCGGAGCTTCACCGTCGCGCGCGTCTCGCCCTGAGAGAGGACCTTCGCGACTTCGGGATACCGAACGAACCGGTCCATCACCTTGGTGCTGTCGTCGCTGGTCACCAGCACATCCAGGTCCCCGATCGTCTCGCGCCGCCGGCGGTAGCTCCCCGCCACTGCGATCTCGTGCACCGCGCCGCCCGCCTTCAGGTACTCGACGAGCGCGTTGGCCTGCGTCTCGGCCTCGTTCAAGAGGAGTCGGTGCTCGGTCACCTGGGCCTGGCCCAGCCCGGCGCGGATCTTCTCCTCCATCTTGGCGCCGAAGCCCTTGAGCTTCCGCACGCGGCCGGCGTCGAGCGCCTTGGCGAGATCGGTGCCGGACTTCACCTTGAGCTTCTTGTGGAGCAGCTTCACCCGCTTGGGGCCGAGCCCCGGGATCCGCAGCAGGTCGAGCAGGCCCGCGGGGAGCTTGGCGGCGAGCTGGCGGTGGAGTTTCAGCGCGCCCGTGCCGACGATCTCGGCGATCTTCTCGGCCAGGTCCTCCCCGATCCCGGGGATCTCGGTCAGGTCTTTCGTGCCCGCCCGGACCAGGTCGGCGAGGGACTCGGGGAAGTCCCGAATCGTGCGGGCGGCGTTGCGGTAGGCGCGCACCCGGAACGGGTTGGCGTCCTGGATCTCGAGGAGGTCGGCGACCTCGTCGAACAGCCGGGCGATGTCGGGATTCTGCATGGGCGGTCAGGCGGATAGCCGGATAGGCGGATAGTCGGTTAGATAAGCTATCGTCTATCCGCCTATCCGCCTATCCGCCTCGCCGTCTCCTTGCGGTCCCCCTGTTCCCGTGGCAATTTCGCTCGCCCTTGTAAGACCGCCTCCTGGAGGGCTTCGACCCATGACGTGCGGCTTTCGTATGCACGCGCGCCGAGCCCTTGTGCTCGTCGGCGCGGCACTCGCTGTGCTCGGCGCTCCCGCGCGGCTCGCGGCGCAATCCCAGGCCACCACCGGCATCATCCGGGGTGTGGTGTCCGATCCCAACGGCGCACCGGTGGCCGGCGCGCACGTCGTGCTGCACGAAACGGGGACCAACTTCCAACGCACGCTGACGACGGACGCGACGGGCAACTTCACCGGTACGCTGCTCCCGCTCGGTACCTACGACGTGACAGCGCGGGCGGTCGGCTTCGCCCAGGTGACGCAAACGGGGATCCAGCTGCGGGTGGGCGAAACGGTGGACCTCCGGCTCGCACTGGCCGCCGTGACGCTCGCGCCGGTGACCGTCGAGGCGACGCGGCCGGTGGTGGACGCGACCAAGTCCGAGGCCTCGACCCCGCTGCCGGCACAGGTGGTGGATGGGCTGCCGAACAACGGACGCAACTACTTGAACCTCACGCTGCTCACCCCGAACGTCGGCATCGTGCAGGGCCCCGACGGCGACGAGCTGACGGTCGCCGGCCAGAAAGGCATCCACAACAACGTCTCGGTGGACGGTGCCGACTTCAACAACCCGTTCTTCGGCGAGCAGCGGGGTGGCCAGCGGCCCGCGTTCACGTTCAACCTCGACGCCGTGCAAGAGCTGGTCGTCGTGAGCGAGGGCGCCAACGCCGAGTTCGGTCGGTCCTCGGGTGGATTCGTCAACGTCATCACGAAGTCCGGCACCAACGAGCTGCGCGGCACATTGCACTACTATGGCAAGTTCGATGCCCTGTCCGGCTCGCCCGAGCACACCTTCCCGTCCGGCCTGCGCCAGGCGTTCTCGCCTGACTTCCGGCAGCACCAGTTCGGCTTCACACTGGGCGGACCGCTCCAGAAGGACAAGGCCTTCTTCTTCGTAGCCTACGATCAGCAAGTCTACGATGAGGTGAAGCAGAAGACGCGACCATCGAGCCCGCAGCTCGACTCGCTCAAGACGTTCCTCGGCACGGCCTACGGCGGCGTGCTGGGCGGCGACTTTGGGTCGATCGCGCGCACCAACGACGCCCGCGCCGCGCTCGTCAAGCTCGATTGGCGGCTGGGCGAGCGGCACAACCTCTCGCTCAAGTACAACTACACGTGGTCCCAGCAACAGGACGGCACGTTCGACGTCGACACCTGGGGCGCCAGCGCCAACGGGTTGGAACGAGACTACTCGAACGCCGTCAACGGCAGCCTACAATCGTTCCTGACCTCCAACGCCTCGAACGAGCTTCGCTTCCAGTACTCCCGGGAAGACCGGCCCCGCCCCTACAACGGACCCAACAACCCGGTGTCGCGGACGCCCTTCAAGGACACGGACCTGCCGTTCGATCCCTCGTTCTCGCAGGGCATCCGCTTCGGCATGCCGTTCTTCCTGCCGATCAAGGATCATGATACCCGCGTCCAGGTGCTGGACAACTTCTCGTTCGCGCGGGGCAGTCACCTGTGGAAGTTCGGCGCGGAGTGGGACCGCACGGAAACGGTGCAAACCTTCATCGGTTTCGCGAACGGCCGCATGGCGTTCACCAGCGTGACCGGGTTCATCAATTACGTGCAGAACGGTACCTCCGGGTACGTCGAGTGCAGCAACTCGCCGCCTCGGACCGACGGCACGTGCCCGGGCGGAACCATCACGGGTCCCGTCGCGCTGTACCTCCAGTTCGCCGGCGTCCCGCCGCTCTCCGTGGACCAGGCCGGGACCCAGTCGATCGTGCAGAACGAGTGGGCGGCGTACCTGCAGGACACTTGGAAGCCCACGCCAAAGTGGACGCTCAACTACGGGTTGCGCTGGGAGGCCCAGCTCGAGCCGGACCCCATCACGCCACCTTCGCAGGTGTTCTTCGCCCCCTTCATCGGGAAGACGGTGACCAACGCGCAGGGGTCGTTTACGTTCCCGTCCGACGGCACGATCCCCTCCGACAAGAAGATGTTCCAGCCGCGGCTCGGATTCGCCTACGACGTGGAGGGCAACGGGCGGGAGGTGCTGCGTGGCAGCGGCGGCATCTACTACGCCCGCATTCCGGGCCTGAACCTCGCGAGCAGCCGGAGCACCAACGGGTCAGTGGGCCAGACCTTGTTCCGCAATAGCGCATTGATTCCGGTCCTCGGCCGGCCGCCCGCCTACGACAGCCTGCTGGCCAGCCCGGCGAGTGGGCCGTTCGATCCGGATGTGTACGTGTTCGACAGGAACTTCGAAAACCCGCGGACCATCAGCGCGTCGATCGGCTACGAGCACCAGCTGGGCCCTGATCTCGCGGTGTCGCTCAGCTACACCCACGCCCGCACCGATCATCTGACGCGGTTCGTCAACCGCAACGACGCGATCTTCGGCAGCCCCTGGTCCACCGGGCTTCCCCCCGCCGGCACCAACGGCATCGCCACGCTGTGGACGGTGGAGAGCACGGCGAAGTCGCGCTACAACGGCGTGACGCTGGGCATCAAGCGCGTGCTCGACCCGCACGTGCAGTTCGAGGCCAACTACACGCTCTCGTTCGACAAGTCGGACGACGACAACGAGCGCGACCCCTTCACCCTGCGCTACGCGCGGATCGATTCCCTGGGGAAGGAATACAACTGGAGCGACCGGGACCAGCGGCATCGCTTCAACGGCTGGCTCTTGGCGAACGTCGCGGGCTTCGCGATCAACAACCGCATTAGCATCTATTCGGCGCAGCCCCGCTCGCTGAAGTGCGGCACGAACAACCTCCCGACCGACACGACGGCCGTGAGCCCTGGCCAGCGGATCTGTCCCGATAACCACATCCTGCTCCGCAATACGGGACGCAAGGACAACGCCTACTTCTCGTGGGATGTGCTGGTCTCGCGGGCGCTCCCCATCGGCCCGCGCGCGCAGCAGCTCCAAGCGATCGTGGAAGTCTTCAACGTGACCGGCGCCGACAACTTCAGGGACCCGGCCGCCGGCACCACCTACCTCAACTTCGACGGCACCATCCGCTCGGGGCTCGGGGATCCACGTCAACTGCAGGTAGGAGTGAAGTGGGTGTTCTAAAAGGGCGGTAAGGGGCGCGGGAGGGCGCGGAAGGTGAGTACATCACCACCTGCCGCGCCCTTCCGCGTCGTTCCGCGCCCAGCCTACGACCGTCTCAGCATCACCATCCCTGCAAACCGCCGGGCCTCCTCCCGCTTGCGCTTCGGGTACAGCCGGCCGATCAGTTGCCACAGCCACGCGAGCCGCATCGTCCGCTTGAGGCGCAGCGCCTCCTCCCACGTCGAGCGGAACTCCGCTTCGCGCCACCCGTGCGGCGCGAAGAACGCCGTGCCCTCGGCGGGCGCGAACTGGAACGGGGCGTTGCCCGCCGCCACCGCGCGGCCCCAGGTCTTTTCCAGCATCTTGAGCAGCCCCGGCGAGGCGATGTCCAACAGCCACCAGCGGAACGACGGCTGGGCGGCGAGATCGTCGGCGAGCGCGGCCACCTGCTCGCGCGTCAGGTAGATGAGCAGGCCCTCGGTTACGACCAGCACCGGGCGTCCCGCGCTGCTGATCTGGGCGAACAGCGCCCGGCGTCGCGCGACGTCGGTGAGATCGGCCCCCACCTGCTCGAGCACGCACACCGGGCGCTCCACGGCGAGCTGCTCCTGCTTGTACGCGATGACGTCGGGGAAGTCGACCTCGACCCACCGCAGTGAGGGCGGGAGTGGCAGCCGATAGGGCCGCGCGTCGAGGCCCGCGGCCAGGTTGAGCACCGTCGTGACGCCGTCTCGGTCGATCGCCCGCAGGATGAGCTCGTCCATCACGGCGGTGCGGACGATCATCGGCCAGGCCCACTCGCGACCGCGCTTCATCCCGGCCAGGATGCGCTCCGCACGCTCGCCCGCGAGCCGGCGCGCGTAGGGGTCGCGAAACAGGGCGTCGCGCCGGTCGGACTCCATCGCGCGGTACAGCGCGACCCAGCGGGCGGTGTCGGAGATGTGTTGGATGGGGGCGCTCACGGCGGGCAAAGCTAACCTGAGGGCGGCAAGGACGGCAAAGGCGGCAAGAGGACCGTGCCGCCCTTACCGCCCTTGCCGCCTTATCTTTCTCTGTCGTGGCGCAGCCCGCGATCAACCTGTCGCTCATCGTCCCCGTGCGGAATGGCGCCGACCGTCTGCCGGCGCACCTCGCGGCGCTCCGCGAGTTCCTCTGCGCCCAGACGCGGCCGGCGGAGCTGATCCTCGTCGACGATCACAGCGATGCGGCGACGGCGGCGTTACTCGCGGACTGCGCCGGCTCGACCGCCGGGGTGTGTCTGCTGCGCAATGAGGTGAATCGGGGCAAAGGTTTCTCGATCGCTCGCGGGATGGAGGTGGCGCGCGGGGCGTACCGCGTGTTCACGGACGCGGACCTCGCGTACCCGGTGGCCGAGATCGCCAAAATCGTGCATCACCTCGAGGGCGGGAGCGACGTGGCGATCGCGTGCCGCGTGCTCCCCGAGTCGCGTTATCTCATGAGCCCGTCCTTCTTCCACTACCTCTACACCCGCCACGTGATGAGCCGGATGTTCAATCGGGTCGTCCGGCTGGGGCTCCTGCCCGGGATCCTCGATACCCAGGCCGGGCTCAAGGGGTTCAGTGCGCCCGCGGCCGGACTCGTGTTCCCGCGGCTCACGATCCCGGGCTTCGGCTTCGACGTGGAGGCGCTCTACATCGCGCGCAAACACGGCCTCAGGGTGAAGCAGGTGGCGGTGCATTACCGCTACGACGACGAGCCGAGCACGGTGCGGTTCGCGGCCGACGCGGCCGGGATGCTCCGCGACCTGGTGAAGATCCGCTGGAATGACTGGCGGGGGCGCTACGCCTGACGAGCGCCGCCTCGTCGTGAACGCCGATGATTTCGGCTTCTCGGCGGGCGTGAATCGCGGCATTCTCGAGGCGCACGCGGCGGGCGTGGTGTCGTCCGTCTCGGTGCTCGTCAACACCCCCGGATGGCCCGACGCGCGCGACCGGTTACGAGCGATTGGGGGGACCCTGGGGGTTGGCCTACATCTGAACCTGACGACTGGGGCGCCCTTGACCACGGCGCCCAGCCTGACCACCCCTCCCCCCACCGCTCGTTTTCACTCCCTCGCGGCGCTCGTCGCGCGCGCGCTCACCGGCCGGCTCGACCCCGCACACGTCTCGGCGGAATGCGCGGCTCAGCTCGCCCGGCTGCGCGAGGCAGGCGTGCGGGTGACGCACATCGACAGCCATCGCCACGTGCATGTGCTGCCCGGCGTGTGGGGAGTGGTGATCGAGACGGCGCGGCGCGAATGGGTGCCGGTCGTCCGGGTCCCGCTCGAGCCGCTCTCGCCCCGGGCGGCGAGCTGGCGGGCGCTCCTCAAGCAGGCGACGCTCGCCGCAGCCTGGGGCGTGGCATCCCGGCGGAGCGGCGCCGCGGTGCCGCGGCACGCCGACCGGTTCTATGGCATTTCCCTCCAGGGCGACCCCCGCTTCCTGGCGCGCGTGGTGGCGCTGCTCGACCGCCTCGAGCCGGGGACGACCGAGCTGATGGTGCATCCGGGCCACCCGGACGGCGACCTCGCGGGCTGGGACGACTACACCACGCCGCGGGCCGCCGAGCTCGCCGCGCTCACGTCGTCCGTGGTGCGGGCGCGGTTTGCGAGCGGGGCGTTTCGCCTGGTGCACTTCGGCGCGCTGTGACGAACAGCTGCCACTCCATCACGAGCCACGCGACGAGGCAGGGAATCCCTTTGATGCGGTAGGGGATGAGGATCTCGTTCTTCACCCAGCGTGGTACGATGTCCACGTCGTGCACCACCATCACGAGCAGCGTGAGGGCCATGACGGCCGTGCGGAGCCGCTCCGTCGGTGCGCTCGCGTACCAGATCGCGATCCCGGTGTAGGCGATCACGAAGGTGGCGCGCTCCGACTGGTGGTTGAAGAGCACGAGGTAGACGAGCAGGGTGCCGAGAAACAAGCGGCGGAACGCGGCGTCGTCCCAGCGGCGCCGGCCGAGCGCGAGCGGCAGCAGCAACAGCGTCGTGCCGGCGAGCTGCACGGGCCAGTTGGGCCAGTCCGCGCCGAGCCACATGTAGAGATACTGCATGAGCGCGTACCCGCGGTGCCCCTGTAGGGCGTCCGCCGCTTCGGTGGCGCGCCACGACCGGTACTGCGTGGCGAGCTCGTGGGGCGGCACGACGGCGAGCGGCAGCAGCGCGAGCCCCACGAGGGCGGCGGCCGCGAGCAGGGCGAAGCGCGCGCGGCGCGGGTGAAACAGCGCCAGGGAGACCCCGGCGAGCGGAAAGATCTTGATGAACGCGTCCACGCCGACGAGCGCCGCCGCGCGCCCCTGCCGTCCCTGCTCGAGCGCGACGAACGCGAGGATCAAGAGCGCGGCCACGAGGGCGTTGCTCTGGCCGTACTGCATCGCGAACAGCACCTCGAGGTACACGAGCGCCAGGGCGACCGTCGCCGGCCGCTCGGGGAGGAGTCGGTCGAGCGCGTACCACAGGAGCAGCGCGTTGAGCAGGCTCCAGCACAGGAACGCGAGCGCGAACGGCAGGTAGGCGAGCGGCGCGAACAGCAGCGCGAAGGTCGGGCTGTACTTGTAGAAGTCGAAGTGCTGCTCCGGGTGCGCGGCGTATAGGTCCCGGCCGGCGAACAGGTTGAGGCTCGCCGAGCGGAACACCCGGAAATTGTTCGAGCGGCCGAGCACCGCCTGTTGCAGCGTGACGAGCGCGGCGCTCCCGACGTAGAGCGCGAGCAGCCAACGGCGGGTGAGGGCCGCCGTCACCGGGCCGAGACGGGTCCCTTCAGATACTGGTCCAGCCACTCGAGCCAGCGCCGGTACACGTCGGTCGTGCGGACTGGGTCGCCGGGGAAGTGGCCGTCCACGGGATACGCGACGAACTTGACCGGCACGCCGTTGTCCCGCAGCGCATGGTACAGCTCGTAGGACTGGGACACGGTGACCCGGGCATCGCGCACGTCGGACAAGATCAACGTGGGCGTCTTCATCGCCGCGACGTAGGAGATCGGGGACTGAGCGCGATAGGCCTGGAGCGCCTGGCCGGTCCAGGGGGAGGCGAACCCGGCGAACCCGAAGCGCTGCCCCACGTTGTAGTCGGCCATGTTGTACTGGTCCAGCAGGTTGGTCACGGCGGCGCCCGCCACCGCCGCCTTCCAGGTCCGATAATGGCCGATGAGCCACGTGGTCATGTAGCCGCCGTACGACCAGCCGGACACGCCCATCCGCGTCGTGTCCACCCCGCCCAGCTTCGCGAGCGCGGCGATGCCCGCCATCACGTCCCGTCCCGGTCCGTCGCCCGCGTCGTTGAAGATGGCGCGCTGGTAAGCGTTGCCGAGGTTGTCCGACCCGCGGTAATTGGGCGAGAACACGATGTAGTCGTGTGCGGCGAGCAGCTGGCTCAGGAAGCTGAAGCCGCGCACCGAGGCGGCGGTCGGGCCGCCGTGGATCACGAGCACCAGCGGATACGCCCGGCCTTTTGTGAACCCGGGCGGGTACGTCACCACGCCGTCCTCACGGTATCCGTCCGGCCCCTGCCACTCGAGCCGTTCTACGGCTCCGAGCTGACGGGAAGCGGTTTCGCCGTTCAGGTCCGTCAGGCGGCGCGGGCTCGCGCCCGGCGTGGCTAGGTAATACAGCTCCGTCGGCCGACCCGGCGAGCTGCCGGTGAAGGCGATCGCCCCGTTCCGGTCGATCGACGCGTCCAGCCAGAACGACCACGACGGGCTGACGTCGCCCAGCTCGAGGCGCTTCGGGGGGGCGGCGCCGTCGAGCGGCTGCAGCCACAGGGCGGTGCGCGTGCCGTCGTGACCGCCCACCAGCAATGCCTTCCCGTCGGGCATCCAGATCGCCCGCAGCAGGTTGCGGTCGAGGGCCCGGGTCACGGAGGCGCCTGCGCCGCCGCCTGCAGACGTGACGAAGATCTCGTTCACATTGTTGAGGTCGCCGTCGCGGGGATACCAGTACGCGACGCGTGCGCCGTCCGGTGAGAATACCGCGTAGCCTTCGAACCCCTTGCGCGCCGTGAGCGCCCGGGTCGCCCCGCTCGCGACGTCCAGCACCATCACCCGCGTCTGCTCGGCGTCGCCGAAGTGGGGCGTGGCCTGCTCGGTGAAGAGCAGCGCCTTCCCGTCCGGCGACCAGGAGAGCGGCGACGACGGCGGCCCAGGTGGCTGGCTCTTGGCGAGGCTCCACGTGCCATGCGTGAGCCGCCGCGCCGCACCGCCATCGGCGGACACGATCCAGATGTGCGACGGCGTCGGTGCGGCGGTCGTCAGGTAGCCGTCGTCCCCTACCTCGAAGGCGTCGTTGTGCGCCTCGATGTCCTTCTTGTTCTCGGGCTCATCGGCCGCGACGTAGGCGATCTCCGTTCCGTCAGGCTTCCAGGCGAACTGCTCCACGCCCCCCCCCGCCCCCGGTGCGTCGGTGATCTTCCGGGCCTCGCCGCCGCGCATGTCGAGCACGAACACCTGGGGCGCCCCCTTGTCCCCCGATCCCGCAGTCGCGAGGAACGCCAGCCGATCACCCGCCGGCGACCACTGCGGCGAGCCGAGACCTTTGCGCTCGAACGTGAGCCGGCGCTGGGCGCCGGTCGCGACGTCGACCAGGACGAGGTCCTGGTCGAACCGGTCGTCGCTCCAGTTCACGCGCGACACGATGCAGGCGACGGTCTTGCCGTCGGGAGAGAGGGCCGGGTCGGCGACGTTGACCAGCCGCTGGAGATCGGAGAGTTCGAGGCGCTTCCCCTGGGCGGCGGCCGGGGCCGCCAGCCCCAGGGACAGGCCGAGGACGAGGAACGGGCGCGGCTGCATGGGGAAGTCTCCCGTGCGGGACGTGGGCCAAATCTCGGGGCTGCACGGCCGCTCGGCTAGGTGTTCACCCGCGTGCTTCGGCGCCCGGACCGTCGCTTGACGCTTCGCGACCGGGCCGATATATGCGCAGGAGCAACCGCCCGCGACGCCCGTTTCAGGCGGCGCCGTCTGTGCTCTTCCCGAAGGTACGGAGGGACCCAACCATGCCGCGCTACATGCTGCAGTTCTCCTACACCCCCCAGGCTTGGGCGGCGCTCGCGAAGAACCCTGCCAATCGGCGGCAGCTGGTCGAGGGGATGATGAAGAAGCTGGGGGGCCGCCTGGTCGATCTGTACTACCACTTCGGCGACTTCGACGGCACGGCGATCGTCGAAGCGCCCGATGACACGACCGCGGTCGCCGCGGTGATCGCGGCCGTCACCCCGGGGCACATCAAGACGACCCGCACTACGCGGCTGATGACTGTCGAGGAGACCCTGGAGGCGATGAAGAAGGCCGGGACAGTCTCGCTGCCGGCGCCGGGCTAACGAGCGGCAGGCCCGTGCCCGTTAGCGGAGCAGTCGTGGGCGAGATCGGTGAGCCACTTGGGGACGCTGCCCGGCGCTCGGAGGAACGCCGCCGCCGTGCGCCGCGCTTCGCGGAAGGTCTGCTCTACCGCGGCCTCGGCGCGCTCGGGGTCGACCAGCACCGCGTAGGCGATCGCGTACACCATGCTGCGGTAGCGGGCCAGCAGCTCACGATAGGCGTGCTCGTCGTCAACGAGGAGTTGCTCGATGAGGGTCCGATCCGGTGTGCGTTGATGTGTCGCAGCAGGGCGCTCTGCGGGAGAGTGCATGTGTTAAAGAGTGTCGGGGCGCGGCGGACGTAACGCGGGCGGCTTGTGGAAAACGCGGACCGGAGGTGAGGATGAGACAGCTTCAGTTGGTGCCGGCCCTGTTGCTCGCCGCCGCGACGTCCGGTCTTGCCCAGGGCGGCGTGGAGCAATCGCTGCGCCGCCTGGAGGACGAGTGGGCTCGAGCGGTGGTGCGGCGGGATCCGGCACCACTCCGCCGGCTGCT
>Ga0066655_10000720_pt1 | contig 11318 bp, 13 predicted proteins | sample GraSoiAngelo_104_FD_133942 | JGI IMG/M metagenome (GOLD analysis project Ga0066655, IMG submission 133942) | Grasslands soil microbial communities from the Angelo Coastal Reserve, California, USA - 14_0903_05_30cm | ecosystem: Environmental > Terrestrial > Soil > Grasslands | place: USA... | reverse complement strand
CGTGTGTGCCGATGATCGTCAGCAGCGGTCCGTGCTGCGTCGGTGCATAGGCGATCGGGTCAAAATAGTTCAGGAACGTGGTAAGTGTCGGATCGGTACAGTAGTTCGAGACGGTGTTAAGGTAGTCCAGTCCGCTTCGCAGCCCGTTCCGCGTGTAATAGTAGAGACCGTGATAGAGCCAGGCGCCAGGATAGAAAGCGATGGGCCGCCAATCACCGGCCACCGCAATTCCCACCGCTCCCTTCACTCGATCGTCCACCCCGTTAATGTAGTAGGTGAACTGTCCCCCCATCGAAGCCCCGATCACACCCAAACGCGTCCGGTCGATGCGCAAGGGGTTCAGGAAGAGACCTGACAATTTCTCGAAAAGGGTTAATGCCCGCATACCCGCGTACGCGTAATGGTACAGGTAGCTCACGTAAGGGGCCGGTACATTCATGATTTTTTCGACGGAAATCCATCCCTGTTCCGTGTCCGGCGGTCCGGTAGAGAGGCCTTGACCCGGTCCGTCGATCGAAAGGGCGACGTATCCGAACGATGCCAGAAGCATCGCCTCATTCGGGTCTCCGTGCCCATGGTGGCCGTGACCAATAACGATCGCCGGATACGGCCCGCCGACCAATGGACTCGCCAAATATCCGTGGATACGTATCTTCCCACCGGTGTGTATTGCGTAAGGCGCGACCGCGTCAGCCCACGTCGCATTGTTATTGGAGTCGAAGTAGACTTCGAAGTAGCCGGTCCGCGCAGTGATGCTGTAGTTCAGTGTGCTCTTGTCCCGAATACTGAGCTGAGTGTTGGAAGACCAGAGGTCGAGAGGTGCGGACTGCGCGAAGATGCGACTGAAAGGACTGCTCAATAAAACGAGGAGCAAACAGAGGATCAAGCGTCTTGGCGCAAGCTTCATGGTACTCTCCTGCCGCTTCCAGCCTCTCTTTCCACTAATATTAGTCGGCTGGTTCATATAATTTCTTTCTGTTCTCTCGGTGGTTAATCCTGCGATTGCAGCTCTGAAAAGGCCAAACGCTTTACCGAGAGAAATTGGTGCCCTTGGCCAATCCAGCTCTGTTTTTGAGTGCCAAGGCTTCCAAAATAGCTTACGTATGTCAAGGAAAATCCTCGATCCCGAATCGCCACTTCAAGTTCGAGAAACGCCGACAATTTCTCATCCGCGCGCACAACGAACCGCTTTCCGTCATCGCGATGCGCATCAGCAACGAAGATCGTCCGGCCCGCGAGAATCCACGGCTGAGATAGACGCAACGTAGCTCTTGCGGTGCAGTGCAGAATGCGCGAAGTAAGAAGGCGTATCAGATTGGCACGCAAAATCTGACGATCAATTCGGGCTGTGGCTCAGCTTGGTAGAGCGCCTGGTTCGGGGCGATGGCCGAATGATTTTCTCAAATTATCCCTACTTGATCTGACGTGCTCAACGCTAGGTAAATCGTCAAAAGTACGTGATCTCACGTACGCTCAAATAATGCCGAAAATTTGCCACGAGTGGATAAAATAGTGGATAAAGAGCGGGGCTGGTCGAGCGCCTCAGCGATTTGAAACGGCGCTGTGATCTCGGCAATTCTCTCGCTGACCGCGAGTGGATAAAGTGGATAAAGCGCCCGGCCCCCGCTCAGAGTCGCGCTAGAATTGCATTTGATGGCCGGATACAGCCCGTATGCGATCAATGATTCTTGGACAATTTTACGAAGTGCTAAGCTTCTCAATCAAAGACGTCTTGTTTCCGGCATTTACATTTTTGCTCGGCCTAATCGGCGGAATCTCGCAGCACGTGCAAAAACCGCTCGGAGATTACAGAAAAACATTGACCGACATCTCCGAGCTAATGCTCCGCAGTGTTCTCGTGCTCTAAGAGAAAAGAGAGAAAACAGAACCAGCTAGCGACGCGGCAAAGAAATTTCACAATGACTTGAGAATTTTACATGCTCGCTTGGTAGCGTCATCAAACGCGATTCCTCAATTTGCACGCCCTGTGCTGCGAGTACTTGGATTATTACGATCTCGCAAACAAATCAACGAGGGCGCGAAAATGCTCATTGGTATTTCCAATCAAGCAATCAGCCCGGATAAAGACCTCCGACATTTGCACGAACTCAGCAACACACTTGGAAAAGCATTAGGCATCGCTGTTTAGCCGCCATGAAACAGTGGGAGATCATATGCATCTTCGTTCTTGTTTACGGAACGGGATTCCTGTTTTACCTAGATCACGGGAGACGAAACGTCTTGTGGGGCTTTGTGTGGCCAATTGCTATTTGGCTGGATCACAAACGGTGCGACCACTGCGGACAACGCGACAAAAGCGTTCGTCCTCGCGTTCCATTGGGCACAATTCCGCCTTACTGCACTCGCGCAAAGTACTATGACAAATGTTTTTCGCGCGGTTTGTAAAGATGGTATTTCCATCGCAAGTGTTAAGGCTTTGTAATTGAATGTCCGACGCCGATGCAATCAACGATGCACATTTACGAAGTCCGCCATCGCAAAGATCATCGCGGCGTCGATCTAATTTCCGATGTGCTGCCGTTCGGTCACTTTTGGTATGCCGAGCCGGATGCGGTTAGCAACGCAATCGACTACGCAAAGTTTCGCCCAGCCGCTCATATCGCGCTGTGATTCGCGTTTACGATGATGCTGGCAACCGGACTTCCGTTCGTTCGCGACAACGTTGCGCTAAGGTTGGCCGTATCAGGTCCGGGAGCTTCCAAGATTCGGAATAAATTCAATTAGCTCGGAATCATTCGGCACTAAATCGTTCACGTCTCGCGGCGGGCGAGTCGTACGTGGCGAGAGCAGAAAGTGCTGTGGTTCGCGCCGATGGCCGCAGCGCGATACGGTGGCGGCAGGCATGGCACCACGCTCTCGGCAACCAGGCGGCCAACGCCATACGGCTCCCGCACGATCACGATCGTGTCCGGGGGTGCGGTGTCGCGCACGCGTTCGAGTACTCGAACCTTCGGGCAGACCTGGTTGGCGATGTAGATGATGTCGGCTCCCCCGTAATTGTGGTCCGCTCCGTCAATCCGCTCGACATGAATTCTGTGATCGCCTACGGCCTCGATAACGCGCTGCGCGGTCGTTGCGGCCTCGACGTCGCCGTCGAGCGCGGCGATGTCTGGCACCGACGTCGAATCACGCACCAGCAGGGCCGCCGCCGGAAATGCCCCGCATCCCACCATGACGAACTTCCGGCAGGTCCCGAGCTCCACGAGATCGAGTAATTCCCGCACGCGATCGTATGTGAGCCGACCGAAGACGGCTCGTATCCGTTTACTCGCGAGAGTGCCCGGGTCCCACACAAACGAGATCAAGTGCTCGGCCTCTCTCCGTTCCTGGATCGCCAGCCATCGCCGCTGGAACTGCGCCAGTAACTCGCGCAGGCCTGGATTCTCGTTTCCGTCGAGCAATGCGTCGATAGCGGGGGCGCGAAACGGATCGGTGATCCACGCCCACGTTTCGGTCCACGCAATCTCGAAATTGGTATCGTCTGCGGTATCACGAAGGCGACGGCGCCACCGCATGATGCCCTCAATCACCTGATCTGCCTCGGGATGAATCACTGGGACCTCAGACACGCGGTCGCCCCTGTGCCGCTGCCGCTCTCAGGCCGGCCATGCGCTCAGCCAAAGCTTGCCGAGCGATCCGCCGCGCCGCGCGGAACAGACGACGCGGTAATGTTGGGTTTCTCAGCAGACGGTCTATCGTTTTGACAACGTCCTGGCGATCGGCCGGAGTCGCATGGTCTCGCAGCCGCCGCAAGTGACGGCGATCCCAGCTGGTCTGCACTTCGAGCGCGCGGACTTGAGCGAGATCCAGCGACGAAGGGAATGTGGGGCAGGACGACAGCCCTACCATCGTGTCGAGCATCAGCATCGTCAGAAGACACTTCGCACAGTGCCCGCAGTTTCGCCCCTGACAAGCCAACTGGTAGCACACTCGGAGGTGACGCAAGGCGATCGCGGACGTGGCGATCGCCCGCACTTCGTCGGCACGATCGTGAGCCGCCCCATCGTCGCGGACGCGAACCGACCACGACGAGAACAGCGCGTCCGTCAACGGGTGGCTGCCCCACGGTACCAGATGCAGGTACATGTTGGAAGCCGGGATCAGCACCTGGCGGTACCGGCCTTCAAGGGCCAGCGCCACCGATGCCAGCGCCGCCCCGTGTCCCCAGAGATCCCAGTTCACTCTCTTACCCCACAGCGTCTCCAGCAGGTTCGTGCGAACGACCACAAGGGGAGTGTTAAGTTCGGCGGCGGCCTCTTCGATGAAGCGGCGCCTGCGTTCGCAGACTTCGGTTTCCGCGAGCCCCAGATCGAAACCCTCTACGAAAAGGAACTCGTCTATCGATCCCCGCTCGTCACGTGCCTCGCCGTTGCCGTGGTCGAGAGCAGTGAAGAACGAGTCGACGCCGCACGAGAGAAACGCCGCGGCGCGATCCGCCAAAGCTCGTGGTGGCACCTCAACTACGGGACCGCGCAAGGGCACGACCGCTGTATTGCCGTACCACGAGTGCCACACGCGAAGAATCTCACGAGCGCCTTCGACGAGCGGCCGGTCGACGGGTAATTCCCACTCAATCGGTTCGCCGAGCGACGCCGCGAGCGGCAACAGAGCGGCTAACCACGGGTTGCCATTGAGGGCGAGATCGGAAGCGTAGGCGGCCGGCAATTCGTACCAATATTCTTCTGGCTGGACGGACGACCCTGAGTAGGAGACGCGCGCTGCGGACCGCACGAATCCCGGCGTGCTCGGCGAATCTTCAATGACGCCTGGGGTCACGTGCACGCGGGGAGCTTAGACGATTCACGCCAACCGTGCCAGTCCGGAACTTAGTTATGGTCAACACAACCGCGTTCCGACGGCTCCTTATTCTGCAAATGCAGATAGCTGCTCTACTAGCCGCCGCCGCTGCCGCGTTTTTCATAGCAGCGGGTCGCCGCAGTTAGTCGTTTTGCTTTTACGAAGTGACTGCGCGAATCGCCGATTCTAGTTCGACAAACCCAGTCAGCTTTTCATCCGGACGCACAACGAAACGCTTTCCGTCAGCGCGATGTGCGCAGCAATCCAGATTATGCGCCCGCGAGAATCCACGCCTGCGACACAGCCCCCAACTCCAACCGGCTTGGCTGAGATTGTCAGCGCTCAATCGTGAGCCTTGATCGGCCCTTCGATAATCTCGGGTTTCTGAGTGATAAGTTTAGACAGATGCTCTTGTACGTAGTCGGCAGCTAGATGCACCGACTCATCAGCACCAGCTTTATCCCCAAAGACGCTGACGGACGCGCCTTCGCCCTTACCAGTATCAAGCCAATAGTAGCGGACAAACCCCTTCGCCTTCTTGACGATTGGCACGAAGTCCTCGCGTACCCGGCGGTCGATCTCTGCACTGTCCTTTGGATCAAAGTGATAGTGACGAATGACGGCGAACATGATGCGTCTCCTTAGCTTGAATTTCCAATTTCAATTCTATTTCTGCGGAGGTGATATGTTCGGCGGCCTTTCGTGTCAAGCTCGAATCGCCCATTCGAGTTCCAAAAACGCGATCAGCTTTTCATGCACACGCACAACCTAACACTTTCCGTCGCCGAGCATCGCGTTAGAAACGCCCTTGACTGCCAGACGGCAGGACTTTTCCCAAATCAGTTATCGCGGTTTCGTTCGAAGCCGATTTAGCTGGCTTCGCCGGACTCGCCCGAGAGAAGCACACCGGAGCAATCGCGATCAACGTCGCACAAGAAAGAATGAATTGTTTCTTCATACGCAATTCTTGGACTGAATCGCTGACTTACGTCGAGGTTTTTCAATTGCCCGTCCCTGATAGCAACCATTATGCATTCTCTGCACATTTACGAGGTTCGCCGCGTAGAGATCATCGCGCCGTCTCGGTCAAGCGTGAAGGCTGCTATCAATGCATAGCCCCGGAGTAGGCCTGCGGTACGTTGCTTGGTGGAGGCGGCGCCATTAAAGTAGTCTGACGCGTTGTGGTCGTGGCCGTCTCGGGTGCACTCGCGCGAGAGACCAGCGTTAGAACGAGGATCAAAAGTGCAAAAGAAAAAATGATCGAGCGAGGAGTTTTCATAGATTTTAGCCAGTGGAAGTTCACAATTCTCAGTAGAAGATGGTTGTCGTGTCAACTCCTGTATCGCATGAAAACGGTCCTGGGCACGGCGTTAGCTTGAAATAGGCGCTTACCGAAAGATGATCGCGGCGTCGATCTGATTTCCGATGCGCTGCCGTTCGGCGGGCTGTGGTATGCCGGGCAAAACGCGGTCAACCATGCAATCGGTTACGCCAAACATCGCAGTCGATCACACAATGCGGTGATCCGCGTTTACGATGAAGCTGGCAACGTGATCGAAGCGCACGAGCACAAGGGCGAGTTCAAAGAGCCGTAAAGAGACTCGATTACCCGTGGCGACCACGAAAACCGAATTGAATTGGCAATACAGCCCTCCCGATTTCTTCGAAGCTCAATATCGCTCGCAGACGGATGATTACACGCTTGTCGCCGATGGTGGTACCGTCCTCGTGACGCTCCTCACGCTATCGGATCCTATTGATGCCGGACTGCACAAACGAATTACCCAAGACGTTGAACGTGTTTTCCGGCTTCAGCAGGTCTCGGTACATAGGCCGTTTACGCTTAATGCTGCGAGCGTTTATCAACACCATTCGGACGGAACGAAGGCAATCTCAGTCAGTGCGCAGGGTGGTGAAGTTCTATGCGCGGTCGGCAAAGGCGACTTTAACATCCGTAACGCTTCTGGAGCCATCGTGCAGGACACCAAGGCCGAGGGCATCGCAGCGCATACCGAATTTATCGATTCTCTCATCCCAAAGCTCGCGCGTTCCGCAACTCTCAACGCGCTATTGGACAGCTACAACCCTGCCGTTACCGGTCCCGCAAACGAACTCGTGCATTTGTATGAGATTCGTGAGGCACTCGCTAAACACTACGGCGGAGATGCCGAAGCTCGCCGAAAACTGGGAATCAGATGGAAAGGCTGGAAGCGACTCGGCTATCTCGCGAATGACGCGTCGTTGAAAGAAGGACGGCATCGCGGCAGGCATTCTGAACTGCGTCACGCGACCGTGGACGAACTCGACGAAGCTCGAAAAATCGCGCGCCGCTTGATTGAAGCGTTCGCGAATCAACTTTAGCTGCGAATCGCCGCTTCCAATTCCACAAACGCAGTCAGCTTTCCCTGCGCACGCGCGACAAACCGCTTTCCGTCGTCGCGATCCGCGTCCGCAACGAAGATTGTTCGCCCGTGAGAATCCACGTCTGCGACACAGCCCCCAACTCCAACCGGCTTTGGTGAGGTTGTCAGACGATGATTTGGTTAGAAACCACTCGACAACGCCAGTCGAAAGTAACGTTAGGCGCCGGAGCCCCCTTGGCGTCCCAGGCGAAGATCGTTATTTGTACGTCGGTTCCATTGTTGACCAGCGCGTGTGCTGTGGTAACGAAAAATGGAGTTGTCGAGCGGGCCGTTGCAAGCACATTGATTGGTTCTGCGAGCGAACGCAATTGGGGAAAACACACGAAATCGCTGAGCAGGAATGCTCGTGTCCCATCGGCCTCGGTAAATGAGACGCCGCTCACATCGAGCAGGGTGGCGTCACTACAGCTCTTACCCGGAAAGATGATGATCGACCTCCACGCAGCACTCCCGTCGGTGTAGTCATAGGCACCAATAGGGTACCTTAAAACCTTGATGAGTTGCTCCGCGCTGAAGTCGATCTTGTGGCCGGTAAAGGCCTCAAGTTCTTTCTTGATGTTCGCTGGACTGGCAGTCTTCTCCGATTTCTTGATAGGCATTTTGCGTTCCTCCTGATAAGCATTTTAATTCCGGAAGGCGAACGGGGTGGTGGCGAGATAGCCGCTATGCACTCTGCACCGGTGACGCTTTCGCGTTTCGTTGGGTGCTTCCACCGCCTTCATTCGCCAAGGCCTAAGCGTACGCCCGCTACCGCAGCCCGTCAACGCAATGACCATCCCTGCTCGACTTCGCAAATCCGATAATCGAGTCGCAAATCCACCGCTGAGACGCAGCCCCAACTCCATCCGGCTTTCCTTGAGATTGTCAGCGATTACTTCCCAGTACTTCAATTCGATGCTTTTGCGGTATCGCCCAGCGGGCGTATCTAGGGCTGACGCTGCGCTTGTTGTAATTCCTGTCTCACTCGCTCACTGTCAGCACGCACGTTGTCTAAACGCTGCCGAAGCAGAGGTAGCTGCGCTTCTCGTGGATCTGTGTAGTACCCTTGCGTTGTCCCCGAAAGCCACATGCGTCGTGCAGTCTCTCGTGCACTGTCTATTTGCCCAATTTCTGCGAGCAAATTGTCTTCTTGTTGCTGCAGCTTGCCAATGCGATCCGTGAGAGCCTTGATGTTCTGCTCCCCGGCGTATTGTTCTGCCCACTGCCTTTCCCTTGCCTGATATGCAGCTCTTCGCTGCTTCTTGAGTTCTTCTGCCTGCTGAGCGGCGGCGACTTTCGCCGCATATGCGGCGGCGGCCTTTTCAGGATCGTAGTTAAACCGCTCCTGAACGTCTTTAGGCAGCTCGGTGAAGTAGAGCTTGGAAATCCCGCTTTTAGTGATTACTACGATCCCGTCCGGCTCGACACGACTCACCTTGACGTTTCTTGTACTCTTTCCCATCAGTCGTGTTGAAGTCATCGGCCATTGCCAGAGACGCGCACAGTACCGCTAAGATTGACAGTGGGGTTTTGTTCATCGAGCCGCCTCTTCTCTCAACTTCCCACCCTTATGTCGATCCTTAAGTCGCCGATGTGCTAAACGGTACCCCTTGCCATGCGCTACAAAATGCGCGAAGTAATGAGCCGCGTTGGTATACCAATGCGGCAAGGGATTCGGGCTGTGGCTCAGCTTGGTAGAACGCCTGGTTCGGGACGAACGAACCACCAGAGGGAAGATTCGTTTTACCATCGTAGAGAACGATTAGGAACAATCGGGAACGGGTCAACAGGCCCGTGAAAAGACCCGTGAACAGATTTTGAGATTTTCTACAGGGAGGAGGCGTTGGTCTTTCCCGCCGAAGCCGTCTGCGCGGGGCAATTTTTTTTGACGTTTACGCGGATGAATCGCCTGTGTCAGCATCAGGCATATGCCCACCAATCCGCAAGACCTCACTACTCTCGTCAATTTGCTGATCATGGCCGTGGTCGTGCTGATCTTCGTGCTGATAATTTCCCTGACACAAATCGGTGTCAGGGCACAACGCCGCTTTGAGCAATGGAAGGCACGTGAGCTTCAGGGCGCGAAGCAGGAACTAGATCGGCAGTTTCAAATTTCGAAACAGGAACTAAACCGCACACTCACCGCCGAGTATGAAGTCAAGATGTTGCAATGGCGGCAGACCCACGAAGCAAACATCCGCGCAGACGCAATCCTCCGTAGCTCAGCAGTCATCAAAGGTCGTGTCTCGGAGCACCTCGCGCCTTACATCAGCTTCCCATACAATCCTCGCGATGCCCGTTTCATTGGCAGCCCAATTGACATTATCGTATTTAATGGAGCGGAAGAAGGTTACATTCGGGAGGTTGTGTTTCTCGAAGTCAAAACCGGTGATGCGGCAGCTCTTAATCCCAAGCAACGTCAAATCCGCGACTTAATTCAGAACAAGAACGTCGTGTGGCGTGAGTTTCGAATCTGATCTTCGAGTCCTCGAAGAGAACAGGCCGTGCTTTGTAGCAGACTATGGACGAAGTGGAGCAATATTAAATTTTAAGAATGAGAGAGCTAACGATGCCGCGCAAGCTTCGATTCGCGAATATCAACGCATCAAATTAAGAACGGTAATGGCGGAGCACGAAAGCATTTGGCGAAAAGTCATCGCCGGTGTCTTTACAGCGGGGATCATAGCGGTGCTCGGATGGTTCCTGCCTGGCTTATTAACTGTAGTCGCGAAATTTCTCCTGACGATTTGGCGCCGGTGCATTCATCTCGTCGGCGTGCCTGCGTGGCTGTTGACCCTTCTTTTGCTCTACGTAGGCACGAGCTTAATACGTGCATATCTCAGACACAGGAGCCGGATTCGACAAAAATCACAACCCTCTGATGACTCCCCTGATGAGCCCGATTGGCGAGATTACACGTGCAACGTGTTTCACGAAATAGTTTGGCGTTGGAGCTACGCTAGTCGAGGCAGACTGTTCCATCTGCTGCCATTCTGCTTCAAATGCGATACTCAGATTCATCCCAAAATCGGCAGTATTGGCCCACTCGGAGAGAAAACAGATTACACCTGCGACCACTGTGGAAACCAAGTCCTTTTAGACGGCTCCCACGAGCAAGTCCTTGATTGGATATCCCGACAAATTCAGCGGAAACTGCGCTCTCCAAGCAAAGAGTGGAAAACAGCAATCAAAACGCACGGGTGGCGAAACAAGTGACGGGCTGCTGCGGGAGAGGGCCCGCGCGCCGTGTGCAGGCGTGCCGTAGAATTGTTTTTATTGCGCGTCCGGTTCGGAGGCCGGAAGCGGGAAAAACAAATCCAAGTCACAAACGTCTGGGTTTTTTCGGCGATTGATCTCCCCGACAAGATCGCATCTCGGATGCGCTACCGCTGGGAAATTACTCATCGGGCTGGTGGGATTTGAACCCACGGCCTCCTGGTCCCGAACCAGGCGCTCTACCAAGCTGAGCCACAGCCCGAAATAGATTAGTCATGCCAGCATGCCCAACCGACGCACTGGTTACCTCGCGTACGTTGCGGCAGATAGCAAGGAAATCGAGCCTAGTCGGTCTGAACAAGGTGTAGCGGCGCTTGTATCAAGCACCGAAATCAGATAAACAGGCGTTTGCCACAACGCCTCTACCATATGGCCGTACAAACCGCTTTTCCGTCGGTGCATTCCTCCGTCGCGATTATTGGAGTGCTGATTGGCGTCGTCATTTTGTTTTTCGGACGAAAACTGTTCTGGCTGTGCGTGGCCGCAGTCGGATTCGCGCTGGGCGTGGAGATTGCCCCGCACCTGGTCCACGAACCGAATTCCCTTTGGGCATTAATCGTTGCTCTCGTTCTTGGCTTAATTGGAGCGCTGCTCGCGCTGTTTCTTCAAAAGATTGCGATTGGCGTCCTCGGTTTTCTGGCGGGCGGCTACCTGGCGGGCGCAATCGCCGCTGCGTTCTTTGTTCACCATGCGCAGTACGCTACGATTATTTTCCTCGTGGGCGGGATCATCGGCTCAATTCTTTTGCTGGCTGTCTTTGATTGGGCGTTGTGAGTCGTGTCTGCTCTTATCTTAGTTACTTTTATTTAAGGCGCGCTCTTG
>Ga0066655_10000717_pt1 | contig 11333 bp, 10 predicted proteins | sample GraSoiAngelo_104_FD_133942 | JGI IMG/M metagenome (GOLD analysis project Ga0066655, IMG submission 133942) | Grasslands soil microbial communities from the Angelo Coastal Reserve, California, USA - 14_0903_05_30cm | ecosystem: Environmental > Terrestrial > Soil > Grasslands | place: USA... | reverse complement strand
GATTGATCCCGGCAAGCACAGTGATGACCAGATTCGCGAAATGGCGCCGCGGCTGGCCATTGCCGTAGGTCTGGCGCTGAGGAGCTTCGACTAGCCATGATCCGCATAAACCTACTTGGACAAATTCGGCCGAAGGCCTCACGCCGCACGGTTTCGACGGGAGACACGGGCGGGGCGCTTCCGACGCTGTTTATAGGCGCGGGAGTAATCCTTGGCGTTCTGGTTTTGGGATTTTTCTATTACACGTGGCAGAACCAGCTGAATAAGGAAAACGCAGAAATCAAGAGGCTGACGGCGCAGAAGACCGACCTCGAGCAGACCAAGCTGCAAGTGGAAGCGTTCGAAAAACAAAAGGCAGTTCTGCAGCAGCGCGTGTCGACGATCGAGCAGTTGCAACGTGACCGCACCGGAGGGCAAGAACTGCTGGATATGGTGGCCAACACGGTGTCGCGGACGGAGAATCTGTGGCTTACCGAGATGGTGCGCAAGGGAAGCGTGCTTTCGATGGAAGGCTCGTCGGCGTCGGTGAACGCGGTCGCGAACTTCATCACGGCGCTGAAGCGCTCCGGTTACTTCCAGAAAGTCGAAATCAAGGAAACGAAACAGGACGATAAGAGCACGGCTGTGCAAACGTTCCTGTTCCAGATTTCCGCTGAAATCACTCCGCCCCCCGCAGTGCAGGCGCGGCCGGCCAATACACCGGCTCCCGCCGCGGCTGCGAAGGCGCCGGCGAAGAAAGGATAAGAGAGCGCCATGGCCAATCCGTTTCGAGACATGTCCGTGATCATGCAGGCCCTGGTGGCCGCGGCAGTTGCCGTTGTGCTGGTTCTGGTGGGTGTGTACGTGCCGGGGTCGCCGATTGCGCGCGAGCGTGACGAGGTCGACCAGGCCGTTCAGCAACGCACCAAGCTCAACCAGGAAGTGACCCAGCTGCAGGTTTACAAGCAGCGCTACGGAGAGTTGAAACAGCAGATGGATGCGCTTTCGAAGCAATTGGACACGCTGAAAACCATCGTGCCCGAAGAAAAAGAGACCGACGAGTTTATCCGGCTGTTGCAAGGGGCGGCGAGCGCGTCGAACGTGCAGATCCGGCGCCTGACGGCGCAGGCTGTTGTTCCGAAGGAGTATCACTACGAGATGCCTTTTGAAGTGCAGGCCGACGGCCCGTACTTCAATATCCTGGATTTCTTCGGGCGATTGGGCCGTCTGTCGCGAATTATCAATGTGGGCGACCTGACGTTTGACGATCCAGAGAAGTCGAAGGGCACGAAGTACGCGACGCGACCGGGAACAACGGTTTCTGGAATTTTCACGGCAACAACATTCTTTACCAAGCCCGCCGATACGGGTGCGGTTCCTGTAGCCGGAGCCAAGCCTGCAGCCGGTGCGGCTGGGAAACCCTGAGCGGGAATGAGCGAACTATGCGTTCAGCGATAACTCTCGGACTAGGGATTTTGGTTGCGACAGCGGCGCCCGGATTGCGGGCGCAGGCGAAGCCGTCCACTTCCAGCAGTGCCAAGTCCGCACAGCAGGATGCCGACAAGCCCGCGCAGCAAACGGCCAAGCCCGCGGCGACGACTGCGACCAAGCCCACACCACAAGCGGCCAAGCCCGCGGCACCGGCGCAGAGCAAGCCAGCTACCAAGCCGGCGGCGCAAGGGACAAAGCCAGCTGGCACTGCTGCCGCCAAGAGCGGAGCGAAGCCAGGCACGAAGACGCGGGGCAAGGCTAAAGCTGCAAAACCAGCGCGCCGGGTGGTTGAGAGGGCCTCGACTCCGGGTTCCGCTCCGACGGCTGCTGAGAGCGAGATCAAACAGGCTCGGCGGGATCCTTTCGAAACCTTAGTGGGCAGGCAGAACAAGGGAGGAACACCGAATCTGCCGCCGGGCAAGCTGGGTTTGCAGGTCAGCACGCTGCGACTTGACGGAATCGTGCGTTCCCCGAATGGGATGATCGCAGTGGTCTCAAATCCTCAATCGCGCACGTATTTCCTGCGCGAGGGCGACCGTCTATATGACGGGAGCGTGGAAAAAATTTCGATGGATAGCGTGTCCTTCCATGAAGAAGGAAAAGACGCCTTTGGAAAGCCCGTCGAACGTCAAGTGAACAAACGAATTTACTCCAGTCCAGGAGAACTGCAATGAAGACGAATTGGCCGGCCCTTCGGCATGGCTACCTAATCCTTGCCAGTGTTGCGCTGACGACCAGCCCGACGCTTGCGCAGACGCCCGCTGGTGGGACAGCGGCCGGCGCTGTCATCTCCAGCGTTGCCATAACCCAAGCGCCGGAACGGTCGGCTGTGCGCGTGGAAGGCGAGGGACGTCTTGACGTTCATGCCGGCCGCATGCAAAACCCGGAGCGCTTGGTGCTGGATTTTGCGGGAGCCCGGCTAGCAGTGCAGAAGACGGTCATCCCGGGGATATCCGCTCCTGTGCGCGGAGTGCGCATCGGACAATACCGGCCGGACGTCGCGCGAGTGGTGGTGGATCTTACGACAGTGACGCCGTACCGGGTTGCCCGCGATGGCGATGCTGTAGTCATCTATTTTGAAAACCCGTCAACGACGCCCGTACAACCGGCGTCAAGCGCGGCGACTTTGACGTCCGAGCAGGAGAAGCCACGACAGGAATTCGATTACCGTACAGCACCACCCCGCATGGTGGCGGGGCGCTCCTCCAAGGATTCGAAGATTCCTGCTCCTCGCTTCCCTTTGCCAAGCGAACTGGCCCAGCCCTCAGTCACTTTGGCATCGTTCAATGAAAAGAAGGAACCTGTCCGTCCGGATTCCACGACGCAACAAGCGGCCCAGCAAGCGGTGCAGCAGGCAAACACAGCGGCCACCACAATGGCTGCCCAGGCCCCGGCGGTGGCAGCAACTCCAGCCGGCAAGTACACCGGTGAGCCGATTTCGGTGAACCTGAAGGACGTCGACCTGAAGGATTTCTTCCGGCTGATTCACGAAATCAGCGGGCTGAACGTGGTCTTGGATCCGGCGGTCAAAGGAAGCCTCACCATCGTTCTGGATGAAGTACCGTGGGATCAGGCACTGGACATCGTGCTGCAGAACAACAGCCTCGACAAGCAACTGAACGGCAACGTACTACGCATCGCGACGCGCGCCACTCTCAAGACGGAAGCCGAGACGCAGCGGGACCTGGAGAAGGCGCAAGCAGAAGCAGTCACGCCGGTGACCGTACCCCGTGTACTGAGCTATGCTAAAGCGGCGACGCTGGCGCCGACGCTAAAGAAGTTCCTCAGTTCGCGCGGCGACATCTTATTCGATGACCGTTCGAACCAGCTGATCATTCGCGACATTCCGTCGGTCATTCCCATCATTGACAACCTGATCCGCAATCTGGACCGCAAGTCGCAGCAGGTGGAAATCGAAGCGCGAGTGGTTTCGGCCTCACGTTCCTTCGCGCGGGATATCGGCACTCAGCTCGCGTTTGCGACATCCGCCGGGAACAATATCTTTGGCGGCAATTCGGCCGTGGGCGCCAGCCCGATCTTCCGGACGATACTCCCTGGTGTATCCACTTCGCCAGCACTCACTTTCGGCACGCCACCGACGCCGTCGGGAACCGGTGCACCGGCACCGGCGAACGTTCAGATGCCCTTGGTAACGAACCTCGGTGCGTCCGCTCCCACCAGCGGCATGAGCTACCTTCTCACGTCACCCAACTTTGCCATCGATTTCATGATTACCGCGGCGGAAGCCAAGGGAGTTGGCAAGCTGCTGTCGAAGCCGAAGGTCATCACACAGAACAACGAGAGGGCGACAGTCAAGCAGGGAACCAAGATTCCCATTCAAACAACGATCAATAATACGATCTCTGTCCAGTTCATAGATGCGGTGCTGAAACTGGAAGTCACTCCACAGATCACGGCCGAAGGTACAGTGTTCATGGATGTAGTGGTGGAGAACACGCAGATTGACACCGGTATTCCACGAGTTCAGGGAGTTCCGGCGTTAGATACCCAAGCCGCGGAAACCAAGGTGACGGTGGCAGATGGTGGGACAGTGGTGATCGGCGGAATCATCGTGTCCACTCAGCGCACGGACATCTCTCAGGTTCCGCTGGTTGGGAGCCTGCCGCTGATCGGGCACCTATTCAAGCGTACGGCTGTCTCGACATCATCCCAGGAACTGCTGTTCTTCCTTACGCCGCGCATTATTCCGGGGTAATTCGGGAATACTCTTTCAACACAGCTGGAAACGAGGAGACTATGGTCTCCTCGTTCCATTTTATGAAGACACCTCTGCATCGACGGCGCCACGATCTCAGCTTGAATTTCCGAGACGCGAAAATCGATGCGCTGCTGATAACGAGCCCGGCTAACTGGTATTACCTGACGGGGTTCACCGGGGAGTCCGGTGCGCTGATCGTGTCGCGGAAGGGCGTTAGTCTCATCACGGATGGAAGATTTATGGTGCAGGGCCGGGAAGAAATGTCCGGAGTCCGCATCCTCCAGCAAAAACATTCGCTGTTTGAATCCGTCGGCCAGGTTTTAAGGGATTCCAGGTTCCGTCGCGTGGGGTTCGATCCCACTCAGATAACGGTCGGACAGTTTCGCAGCCTGCGCAAAGCGGCCGGAGCGCGGGTGCGGTGGGTTTCAGCTCCAGGCAAAGTGGAGAGCCTGCGCATGCGGAAGGACCCTGCAGAACTGGCGCAAATGCGACGGGCGGCCATCCTGGCTGGTGAAGTGGTCCAATCGGCCATCAGGCTGCTAAAGCCCGGGATACGAGAATTTGAGGTCGGAGCTGAGATCGAATACCAGATGAGAAAGAGGGGAGCGTCGGGGCCGGCTTTTGAGACAATTGTCGCATTCGGACGCAGATCTGCGTTGCCACATGCGCGCCCCACGGCCAAGCGACTGGGGAGAAATGAGTTGGTCGTGTTGGACCTGGGTGTTATACTCGGCCACTATTGCAGCGACATAACCCGCACAGTGTACGTGGGGCGGGCCCCAAAACGCATCCGGTTGTGGTATCAGGCGGTTTTGGAGGCCCAGACGGCAGCAATCGCAGCAGCAAAGAACGACGCGGCGTGCGGGGACGTCGATGCAGCGGCAAGGCAAGTTTTAGCCGACTATCACCTGGACCATCTCTTTGTTCACAGCACGGGCCATGGGCTTGGATTGGAAGTGCATGAAGATCCCAGGGTGGCGCGGGGGCGGAAGAGGCGCCTGGAGCCGGGAAACGTCATCACAATTGAACCGGGCGTATATTCGGCGGGAGTCGGCGGGATACGCATTGAGGATGATGTCGCCGTTCACGCCGGCCATACGGAAGTACTGACCCGCGCACCGCGGGATCTCATTGAGATCTAAAAAAAGGCATGAAACGCAAAAAGCCGAGCAAGTCCAGCCCGTCGTTTGGCAATCCTGAAATCCAGCAGATCGAACAGCTCTTTCAGTTCATGACGGAGCACAATCTTGAGGAATTCGAATATAGCAGGGGTGACCTAAGCATAAGGCTGCGTAAGCCTTCGGCCGGGCTCCCGGTTGCGCCTCTCCGAGCCGTAGCCGCACCTGAGATTATCGTTCCCGGGTCGCTGGAAGCTCCTCAATTGTCGTCCGGCGGTGCTTCGGCCCCGACTGCCGAGGCGCGTTCCTCGGAAGAGCTGCACCTGGTCAAATCCCCGATCGTCGGGACGTACTACGAATCTCCCAGCCCCGGAACGGAGGCATTTGTAAAGGTAGGGACGTACGTGGAGGCGGGAAAGGTGCTTTGCATTGTGGAAGCGATGAAGCTAATGAACGAGATCGAATCCGATGTCTCCGGCGAAGTTATGCGGATCTTCGTGGAAAACGGACAGCCGGTTGAGTATGGGCAGCCTCTCTTTGGCATTCGTCCGAGCCGGAAAAAGTAGCTGGCCCGCCAGACCATGTTCCAGAAAATCCTAGTTGCCAATCGCGGGGAAATCGCCCTGCGGGTCATCTGCGCCTGCAAAGAATTGGGCATATCGACAGTTGCGGTGTATTCCGAGGCGGACCGCAATTCCCTCCATGTTCGATTTGCGGATGAGGCGGTTTGCATCGGGCCGGCGCGTAGCAGCGAGAGCTACCTGAACATCCCCCAGGTGATCAGCGCCGCCGAAATTACTAACGTGGACGCCATTCATCCGGGATATGGGTTCCTTTCCGAAAACGCCAACTTCGCCAAGGTCTGCGAAGCGTCGGAAATCACCTTCATCGGGCCTAGGCCGGAAATCATCGAAATGATGGGTGAAAAAGACCGCGCGCGGCGGGAAGTGAAAACCGCCGGCCTGCCAACCATTCCGGGAAGCGAGGGCGTTGTCGACGGGGAAGAGCAGCTCGCGAAAGAAGCGGCGCGCATCGGCTATCCGCTGATTCTCAAGGCCTCCGCAGGTGGAGGCGGACGCGGCATGCGCGTGGTACGCAAACAGGATGAGCTTCTCTCCGCTTACCAGACGGCGCGCAGCGAGGCGCAGCAAGCCTTTGGTACGCCGGACGTTTACGCGGAGAAATTTCTCGAACACCCCCGTCACATCGAGTTTCAGGTGCTGGGCGACCAGCACGGGAAAGTGGTGCATCTGGGTGAGCGCGAATGCAGCATCCAGCGACGGCACCAGAAACTAGTGGAGGAATCGCCTTCGCCGGTCATGGAGCCCAAGCAGCGGAAGGAACTTGGCGCCAAGGTGGTGAAGGCGCTGGAACAAATCGGTTACACCAACGCCGGGACTGTCGAGTTCCTGATGGACCAGGACGGCGCGTTGTACTTCATCGAGATGAATACGCGCATTCAAGTCGAGCATCCCGTGACCGAACTCGTAACCGGCGTGGATTTAATCAAAGCCCAGATTCGCATCGCTTCCGGCGAAAAGATGGAAGATGCGACCGGAGCGATTATGCCCTCCGGCCACGCGATCGAGTGCCGGATTAACGCCGAGGATCCGGTGACCTTCGTGCCGTCCGCGGGGCGCATTACGACGTTTCAGGCGCCGGGAGGCACAGGCGTGCGAGTGGATTCCGCCGCTTATGCCGACGCGGTCATTCCTCCTTACTACGATTCGATGATTGCAAAGCTCATCGTCAAGGGGCGCGACCGGACGGAGGCCATCGGGCGCATGAAGCGGGCGCTTGAGATGTTCGTCATCGAAGGCATCAAGACGTCGATTCCGTTGCACCGCCGGATTCTGGCGGATCCGGATTTTGCTGCGGGGAAGTTTGACACCCACTTCATCGAAAGATTGCTGGGAACGAACGGAAAATAAACATTGAAGCGCCTTGTTCTACCGCGGCTGTATGTGATATTAGACGCAGCATTGCTTACCGTTCCGGAAGAGCGCGCTCAAGAGCTTGTTGCCGCCGGTGTCCGGTTGTTCCAGTACCGGAATAAGGGGGCGTCCGCGCGCAAACTTTTCGAATCCTCAAGAAAACTGGTTTCGTTGCTTTCATCGCAGGGAGCTCGGTTTGTGGTGAATGACCGCCCTGATGTCGCGGCCCTTGTGGGAGCAGACGGCGTTCATGTCGGCCAGGATGATTTAGGCGTGGAGGAAGCGCGGCGCGTAGTTGGGCTGGAGAAACTTGTCGGCGTGTCCACGCACAATCTCGAACAGTTCCAGCACGCCGCCGCATCTTCCGCGGATTACATCGCTGTGGGCCCCATCTTTGCCACGGGGACAAAGTCAAACCCCGACCCTGTTGTTGGCACGGAGTTCATTCGAAAGGTCAGGCCGCTAACTGATAAACCAATCGTGGCAATTGGCGGCGTCACATTGCAGAGCGCGCCTGAGATAATCGAGGCAGGGGCCGATTGCGTGGCGGTTATCAGGGACATTCTTGGGGCTCCGGAGCCTGCGATGCGCGCAAGGCAATACATCGACCAGCTGGGAGCTATTAACCATGCGGCGATAGGCTGAGGCATTCGGCGAATGGCTGACACAACACATCCTCTCGCGGACACCAGGGCAAAATCGGAGCCTGGCTTTGTGCGCGCCATTGGTTTGTTCGACGGCACGATGATCGTGGTGGGCTCGATGATCGGATCGGGCATCTTCATTGTGGCCGCGGATATATCGCGGCAAACGGGTTCCGCGGGCGGACTGTTGCTCACCTGGATTCTTACCGGACTGCTGACGATTTCCGCCGCGCTTTCTTATGGTGAACTGGCAGCGCTGTTCCCGCACGCAGGCGGTCAATATGTTTATTTGCGTGAGGCCTACTCTCCGCTGTGGGGATTTCTTTACGGTTGGACGCTTTTCCTGGTGATCCAGACAGGAACCATCGCGGCTGTGGCTGTTGGATTTGCCCGCTATTTGGGCATTCTGTGGCCGGCGATATCGCCGAATGCATGGATTATTCATCCCATTGCCCTCGGTTCGAAATACGCCATCAGCCTCTCTGTCCAGCAATTGGTGGGCGTGCTTATGATTGTGTTCCTGACCTTCATCAACACGCTGGGCGTGCGGCTTGGGAAGCTGATCCAAAACGTGTTCACAAGCGCAAAAACACTCTCACTCGTGGGATTGATTTTCCTGGGCATTTTTGTGGGGAGGAATGCCGGGGCGATTACCGAGAATTTCAGCCACTTCTGGACGATTCGAAATGCGCAGCCCATCGAGCCGGGCGCGAGTTTTCTAAAGAGTTTTGTGCCAACGATAACTGCTGCCAGCGGCGCGTTTGGATTGTTGGTGGCATATGGTGTGGCGCAAGTCGGCTCGCTGTTTTCCGCGGACGCCTGGAACAACATCGGGTTTACGGCCGCGGAAGTGAAAAACCCGAAGCGCGACGTGGCTCTCTCGATGGCCTTCGGCACGATTATCGTGATCATGCTGTATTGCCTTGCGAATTTGGCTTATCTTTGCACGCTGCCACTGGTGCAGATTCAGACCGCTCCTGATGATCGCGTGGCCAGCGCGGCATTAAACGCCATCTTCGGACCCACGGGCGCGATGCTCATGGCCGGAGCGATCATTATTTCGACGTTTGGCTGCAACAACGGATTGATTCTGGCCGGTGCGCGCGTCACTTATGCCATGGCAAAGGATGGCCTCTTTTTCAAATCCACTGGCACGCTGAACAAGAAAGGCGTCCCCGGTACGGCGTTGATTTATCAAGGCGTTTGGATCGCTATCCTGATATTGCTAAGAACGCGGCGCGTGGACGCGGCTGGCGCGATCACATACGGCAATCTTTATAGCGACCTGCTCAATTACGTTGTTTTTGCCGCGTTACTTTTTTATGTGCTGACGATCATCGGGATTTTTGTGCTGCGTGCAAAACGGCCAGATGCCGAGCGGCCGTATCGCGCGTTCGGGTACCCGATTGTTCCCGCGCTCTATATCTTTGCCGCGGTCGCAATTATGTTTGTGCTTTTGCTTTACCAGACGCAAACCTCGGGAAAGGGTCTGGAGATTGTTTTGCTTGGCGTTCCCGTCTATCTGCTATGGTCGTGGTGGTCGCGGCGGAGCGCTAACGCTGGACTAGAGCAATAGTCGAATTCTTTGTAGGGGCGCGACGTGCTGCGCCCCTACAATGCATAAGGCCAAATTGGCGGCGTCATGAGGAAGCGGGGCCATCCCCCAAAGGAGGAGTTGCATGGGCAACCCCTTGTTCGCAACCAAGTCGCTCGACACGCTGATGAAAGAGGCTGCCGATACAGGAGAGCACAGTCTGAAGAGGGCACTCGGCCCCGTCAACCTTATTACGCTGGGAATCGGGGCTGTCATCGGCGCAGGCATCTTCGTGCTCACCGGCTCGGCCGCAGCACTTTATGCTGGCCCAGCCATCATGCTCTCCTATGTACTCGCTGGGACAGGCTGTGTGTTCGCTGGTCTCTGCTATGCCGAATTCGCTTCGATGATTCCTATCGCCGGCTCTGCCTATACTTATGGCTATGCCACGCTCGGCGAACTTATTGCCTGGATCATCGGCTGGGATTTGATCCTGGAATATGCGTTTGGCGCTGCGACCGTAGCCAGTGGCTGGAGCAGCACGCTTGTAGCGTTCCTGCAGGACTATGGTATCAGCTTGCCGCCGCAGATCTGCGACGTGCCGGGAGCTCTTTGGGTCATGGTCGATGGCCGGTGGGCGCCGGCGACTACTTTTAATCTGCCTGCCGAGCAGTTGGCCGCCCTGCCGCACGCCACGGCCAGCTTCAACCTGATCGCGTTCCTAGCCATCCTTGCCGTTACCACCATCCTGATTTTGGGCATCAAAGAATCGGCCAACTTCAACACGGCCATCGTGTTCGTGAAGCTCACCGCAGTGTTGACTTTTATCGCTGTCGCGCTGCCTTTTGTTCTGAAGCACCCTGACATCGCTCACGCCAATTGGAAGGTATTTTTGCCGCTGAACACAGGCACATTCGGCGCCTACGGCTGGTCGGGCGTCCTGCGAGGCGCCGCAGTTGTTTTCTTCGCGTACATCGGTTTCGATGCTGTTTCGACCGCAGCTCAAGAGGCGCGCAACCCGCAAAAGGACATGCCCGTCGGCATCCTAGGATCGCTGGTCATATGCACCTTCCTGTACATCGCCGTGTCCGGGCTGCTTACCGCAACGGTGCACTACTCGCGCCTTAACATTGGCGCCCCGGTGTCGTTGGCTATTCGGGAGACGGGGGTAAAGTGGGGCAGCTATGTAGTCAATGCGGGAGCGCTGGCTGGACTGAGCACGGTGATGTTGGTGATGTTGCTGGGACAATCGCGCGTATTTTACTCGATGGCCCACGACGGCTTGCTGTGGAAGTGGGCAGGCGACATTCACCCACGTTTTCGCACTCCATGGAAGTCCACGGCAGTTGTCGGATTGGGTGCCGCTATCTTCGGCTCGCTCGTCCCTATTGGCAGTCTTGGGCAGATGGTGAGCATCGGTACGCTCCTGGCCTTTGTTATCGTTTGCGCGGCTGTTTTGATTTTACGCGTTCGCCGTCCGGACCTGGAGCGGCCCTTCCGGACACCGTGGGTTCCCTTCGTGCCGGTGATGGCAATTATTGTCTCGCTTGGGCTTATGGCCAGTCTGAACAGAGTCACCTGGGTGCGGCTGATTGTTTGGCTGATAATTGGCCTGATCATTTATTTCACCTACAGCGTGAAAAACAGCAAAGTCCGCAATGGCATGAAGTAACTCTTGGAACTCGGCGCCGACGACGCCTGGCCTGTTTTGCTCCGCTCGATGCTCCCACTGCATTCGCTACGGCGATTCAGGTAAAGTATTCATTCCGATGACGGCATGATGAAATCCCTCCGCGCCAGCCTAAAAGAAGTCTGGAACCGCCTCACGTGGCCCGATCTGGTTTCCACTGCAGTGGCAGGCGGAGGGCTGTTGGCCGCCCTCTTTGGTTTGCAAGGCGGTGTCTTCAGTTTCTT
>Ga0066655_10000715_pt1 | contig 11339 bp, 13 predicted proteins | sample GraSoiAngelo_104_FD_133942 | JGI IMG/M metagenome (GOLD analysis project Ga0066655, IMG submission 133942) | Grasslands soil microbial communities from the Angelo Coastal Reserve, California, USA - 14_0903_05_30cm | ecosystem: Environmental > Terrestrial > Soil > Grasslands | place: USA... | reverse complement strand
CTCATCGCACTGCTCGACGGGAGCGACATGCACATCTCGGAGCTCGCACGACGGCTCCGGGTGACGCGGCAGGCGTCGTTGGCCATCGCGACGAAGCTCGCTCGATCCGATCTCGTCACCTTCGAGCGAGAGTCGCACGCCACGTATCTCGTCGTTACGCCGGTCGCCCGCGCGCGATTCGCCCGCCTCCGCGAGTTCGCCGACATGCCCGAGGAACTGGAGAAGAGCATGACGGATACCGAGCGCGGCCGTCTGGTCGCGCTCTTGCGGAAAGCAGACCGATCCCTCGCTCCTCCACGCCGCCCCGCATGGCGGCTCGAGGCCTGAGCCGCTTATCGGTTCATCGGCCGGCCGAGCGCGTCCGCGATCGCCGCGAGTTGCCCGCCTAGCGCAACGATCTCCTCCGGCAACAATGCCTGGGCACCGTCCACCATCGCCTGCTCAGGGTTCGCGTGGACGTCGACCATCACGCCGTCCGCCCCGGCGGCGAGCGCGGCCCGCGCCATGGCCGCCACGAGATGCCGCTTCCCCACCGCGTGCGACGGGTCGACGATCACCGGCAGGTGCGACTCGTGCTGCGCTACGGCCATCCCTCCCAGATCGAGGGTATTGCGGGTCGACGGCTCGAAGGTCCGGATCCCGCGCTCGCACAGGATGATCTCTGAATTGCCTCGCTGCGCGACGTACTCGGCCGCCTGGAGCCATTCCTCGACGGTCATCGCGAGACCCCGCTTCAACATCACGGGTTTGTTCGCGAGCCCGACCTCCTTCAGCAGCTCGAAGTTCTGGGCGTTGCGCGTCCCGACCCGGATGCAGTCGGCGACGTCCGCGACATGGGCGACCTGGGACAGGTCTACGACCTCGATCACGACCGGCAGACCGAACTCGCGGCGTGCCTCCTGCAGGATCTCGATCCCTTGCTCCCCGAGTCCTTGGAACGAGTACGGGGACGTCCGCGGCTTATAGACGTCGCCGCGGACGATCGTTGCGCCGGCGTCCTTCGCCGCGCGGATCGCGCGCATCGTCTGCTCGGGGTTCTCAACCGCGCACGGGCCGGCGATCAGCGTGAAGGAGTCCCGGCCGACCGGGACCGTCCCGACCTTGACTACGGTGGTTTCGGGATGCAGGTCCCGCGAGACCATCTTGTACGGCTTGCCGATCTGGATCACGTGGTCGACGCCATGCATCTGGCGCCAATCGATCGCCTTGAATCGGTCGGTGTCGCCGACGAGGCCGACGATCGTGTGCACGGTGCCGCGGGAGACGAACGCCTCGCCGCCGTTCGCGCGCACGCGTTCCGCGACGGCGTCGATCTCGGCGTCCGTCGCTTCTGGGGTCATCACCACGACCATGCGGTCGAACCTCCTCGTCGACCCGGTCGAACGGTCCGGGAAGTCGAAACCCCGGGCTCCGGCCCGGGGTCGCTCGCTGCTCGGTGGCCGCTGGCGACTACGCCGGGTCGTGCCCGCCGTAGAAGAACCAGAAGCCGACGCACCGGTGCATCTCGAGAGATGGTGGCAGACGGCGGGCGCGGGTGGCAAGCCACCCGCGACCGCCGTCGCTAGCATGCGGCGGTGACCCTCACGGTCCTCGACCACCCACTCGCCGCAGACCTGCTCGCGCGGCTCCGCGACGAACGGACCCCTCCTGACCTGTTCCGGACGCTCACGCGGCGACTCGGGTGGCTCCTCGTCCTGGAGGCGACGCGTGATCTTGCGACCGATCCGATCGACGTCCCCACGCCGCTCGAGACGACGTCCGGGCAGGTCATCACCGAGCGCCTCGTGGCGATCCCCGTCCTCCGGGCCGGCCTCGGGCTCCTCGATGCGGCCACCGACCTGTACCCCGACACCGTCGTCGGCTACCTCGGCATGGAGCGCGATGAGATCACGCTCCAGCCGCGCGACTACTACGCGAAGCTTCCGCCGATGGAGGGGCGCCGGGCGCTCGTGCTCGATCCGATGCTCGCGACCGGCGGAAGCGGCACGGCGGCGGTTACCCATATCAAGGCGAACGCAGGCCCAAAGTCGATCTCGTTCGTCTGCGTGGTCGCCGCCCCCGAGGGCGTGAAGCGGTTGGCAGCGGACCATCCCGAAGTCCCCGTCTTCACGGCCGCGCTCGATCGGCAGCTCAACGATCAGGGCTTCATCCTGCCGGGCCTCGGGGACTTCGGCGACCGGCTGCACGGGACGGTCTAGGTCGTCGCTCCCTCGTACGCCTTGCCGGCGGCGGCCGGCGGTCGCACCTTGCCCACGAATCCGGCCAGAACCACGATGGTGACGACGTACGGCGTCATGCGAACGAATTGATCCGGGATCAGCCGGAAGACCGGCGCGTCACCGAGGCGGAGAGGGATCGCCTGGGCGAACCCAAACACGAACGATGCAACCATCAATCGGACGGGGTTCCAGTTCGACAGGATCAGCGCGGCCAGCGCGATGAACCCCAGGCCCTGCGTCTGCCCTTCGCCCCAGCTGTACGCCACCTCGACCGCGAGGTACGCGCCGGCCAGCCCCGCGAGCGCCCCCGACAGCAAGACTCCCTCGTAGCGGAGGGGAGCAACACGGACGCCGAGGGAGCGCGCCGCCTCAGGGTTCTCGCCGCAGGAGCGCAACCGAAGACCCCAACGGGTCCGGTACAGGGCGAAGGAAACGGGAAAGACGAGCAGCATCGCCACGACCACCATCGGCGACAGCTGTTGGAATGCACGTCCCAACCCCCATGGGATGCTCGAGAGCAGCGGGATGCTGACCGGGTTCATGTGTGGTTGCCCGGGATCCGACTGCGTCGCCTGCCCGAAGAAGATCGTCGACAAGAACCGAGCCAACCCCACCGCGACCAGGTTGATCACCACGCCCGACACGATGTGGTCCACCCGGAAAGTGACCGTCGCGAGGGCGTGGATCGTGGCGAACGTCGCTCCGGCGAGCATCCCGATCAGCAGCCCCATGATCGGCCCCCACGGCAGGCCCCAGCCGAGGCCGTCCGGGGGCGGCAGCGTGAAGTGGTGCGCGCCCCACGACCCCGTGACGGTGCCGACGATCATCATGCCCTCGAGGCCGATATTCACGATGCCCGAACGCTCGCTGAACAGGCCGCCGAGCCCGGTCAGGTAGATGATGGTGAAGTACGTGAACGCGATCCCGATCGCGGCGCCGATGTCACCGAGCGCCATCTAGCGGTCCTCCTTCGCGAGCCCCTCGATGTCCACGGCAGCCGCCGAATCGCCGATCCCCTCGACGGTCGCTGCCTTGCGAAGCTGCCGCGCCAGCAAGCGCCGCTGGGCGAGCTGGTAGGTGACCACGACGGAGATGATGAGGATCCCCTGCAGGATGATCACGAATTCACGCGGCACATCCGTATCGATCTGTACCGCTGTCTCGCCGCGCGCGAGCACCCCCCACAGGACCGCCGCCAGCACGATGCCGAGCGGGCTGTTCTGCCCGAGGAACGCCACGGCGATACCCGTGAACCCGAGGGCGGCTTCATACTGGACGGGCAGATAGCCCTTGTCCGCGAGGAGCTGCTGCATCCCGACGAGACCAGCCAAGGCGCCCGACAGGATGAACAGCTTGATCTGCACGCTGCCGATCGAGATCCCACCGGCTTGCGCCGATCCGGCCGACGCGCCGACCGCGCGCGCCTCGTACCCCAGCCGCATCCGCTTCAGCACGAACCAGACGATCGCGGCGGTGACGAGCGCCATGGGAAACAACCAGGACAGATGCGCGGAGTCCGGGATGCCGAATCGATGACCGAGATCGGGGATACGCGCGTTCGCCTTGAAGGGGTCGGTCCGCAGGTTGATGTTGAAACCGGCGAGCTGTTGCGTGAAGTGCAGCGGTCCGTTGATCGCCCAAGCGACGAGAGAGATCGCGATGCCGTTCATCATTATCGTCGTCACGACCTCGTGGGCGCCGGTCCTCACCTTGAGGACCGCGGGAACCAGCGCGAAGGCCACCGCCCCGAGCATCCCGAACACGATCGTGACCCACATGAGCAACGGACCGGGCAGGAAATCGAGTTTCAAGGCGGCCCAGGCCGCGGCAACCATGCCCACCAGGTACTGGCCTTCGACCCCGATGTTGAACATGCCGCCCTTGAAGCAGACGGCCACCGCGAGGGCCGAGAAGATGAGGGGCGTCGCGATCGAGATCACGTACCCGAAGCCATCTCTGCTGCCGAACGAGAACGTGAGGATCGCGCCGTAGACGGCAGCCGGGCTCTCGCCGTACGCGAGGATGATCAAAGAACCGAGCAAGAGCGCGATCACGAGGGCCGCCACGAGTGCGAGCAGCTGGCCGCCGATGTTCTCGAGCCACTCCGGTCGCACCCGCTCGCGGACGGTTGGTGCCGGGGCCTCGATCGTCGCCATCAGCCCGCCTTCGCCGAAGCCACATCGCCGAGCATCCCACGCCCGACTTCCTCGGCCGGGGCATCAGGTGGGTACTCCCCCGTGATCCGGCCCTCGTAGAGGGTCACGATCCTGTCGGACAGCGCGTAGATCTCGTCGAGTTCGGCAGAGATCAGGAGGATCGCCCGTCCCGCGGCCTTCTGCTCCAAGATCTCGCTCCACACGAACTCGATCGCACCGACATCCAGTCCGCGCGTCGGCTGTGCGGCGAGCAGCAGCCGCGGATCCGTCTCGAGCTCCCTCGCGAGGATCAGCTTCTGCTGGTTGCCTCCCGACAACGTGCGCGCCGACGTCTCGATGCCCCGCGCGCGGATGTCGAATTCCTGCAGCAGGCGCGCCGCGAGCTGCTTGATCCGCTTGATCAGCAGGATCCCTCCGCGCCGCGAGAAGTCCTCGTCTTCCTGCCGACCGAGAACCGCGTTCTCCCAGAGGCTCATGTCGAGGACCAAGCCTTGGTCCTGACGATCCTCCGGGATGAACGCCACGCCCGCGTTGCGGATGTCGCCGGTGCTGGTGGACGTCAGCTCGCGACCGTCCAGCAGGACGCTTCCCCCCTCGAGCGGCCGCAGTCCCATGATCGCGTCGGCGAGGTCTCGTTGGCCATTGCCTTCCACACCGGCGACGCCCACGATCTCGCCCGAGCGCACCTCGAGGTCGATGCCGCGGAGGCGACCGCCGCGGAGGCCTACGAGTTGCAAGACCGCTTCCCCGATCGTTGTTCGAGGTTTCTCCAGACGGAAGAGGACCGGTCGGCCAACCATCATCTCGGCGAGCCTGGCTTTGGAGGTTTCGGCAGGCGCCGTCTCGCCCACGACCTTGCCTCGCCGAAGGACCGTGATGCGGTCGGCGATCTCGAGTACCTCGTCGAGCTTGTGGCTGATGAACACGATCGTCTTGCCGGTCTCACGGAGCTGACGCAGGTTCGCGAACAACGCGCTCGTCTCGGCAGGCGTGAGCACCGCCGTCGGCTCGTCGAGGATCAGGACGTCGACACCGCGATACAGCGCCTTCAGGATCTCGACCCGCTGCTCCTCACCGACCGAGAGCTCCTCCACTCTCGCAGCCGGGTCGATCTGGAACCCGTACCTGTCTGCCAGCTCGGCGACCCGTTGGTTCGATCCGTCGGGATGCAAGAGCTGGCTGCCTTCCAGCCCGAGGATGACGTTCTCCGCAACGGTGAACGGGTCCACCAAGACGAAATGCTGGTGGACCATCCCGATCCCACTGGCGATCGCGTCGCGCGGCGAATGGATACGCACCTCTCGCCCTCGGACCTCGATCGAACCGCCATCCGGAGGATAGATGCCGTAGAGGATGCGCATCAGCGTCGACTTGCCAGCTCCGTTCTCCCCAACGAGCGCGTGCACCTCGCCCGCCCGGAGCTCCAGAGACACATCGTCATTCGCGACCACGCCGGGGAAGCGTTTCGTGACGCCCCGCATCACGACGAGGGGCGGGGTGCTCACGCTCCCCGCCCCGTCATCGCCCCTCGCGTGAGAGGCACCGTCGATCGTCAGGCTCCCCGCGGGCTGGTCGGCGGCACGATGTCGCCGTTCAGGATCTTCACCTTGTACTTCTCCACCGCGTCGATGATGTCCGGCGTCATCAGCTGAGGATTGGACGTGGAGTACGAGATGCCGCTGCTCGCGAGGTCGAACACCTCGTTCTTGCCGCCCTTGAACTTGCCCTCGGCCACCGCCTTGATCGTGTCGTACGTCGCGACGTCGACGCGCTTGATCATCGATGTGAGGATCCATTTCGCCTCGTCCGGCGTAACGACCTTGTACTGATCCGAGTCAACGCCGATCGCGAGCTTCCGCTGCGAGGCCGCGGCCTTGAACAGACCGTTCCCCGAGTCGCCGGCGGCGTGGTAGATGATGCAGGCCCCCTCGTCGTACATCTTGTTCGACAGCGCCTCGCCCTGGATCGGGTCGTTGAACGCCTTCGTGGAGTCACCGATGTATTCCACCAGCACCTTGATGCTCGGGTCGATCTGCGTGACACCTGGGGTGTAACCGGCCTCGAACTGGCCGATGAGCGGACCGGTTTGGCCTCCCAGGAACCCGACCGTCTTGCACCCGAGGGCCTGAGCCTTGAGCGCGGCCGCGACACCCACGAGGAAGGAACCCTCCTGCTCCTTGAAGGTGAGATCCACGACGTTCGGGATCGCCGAGAGGGGGTTCGTCTCACCGCATGCGGGGCCACAGGTCGCGTACCCGTCGATCACGCCGAAGTCGATGTTCGGGTACTGCGTTGCCAGCTCGTTCACGTACGGGCTGAACGCGAAGCCGGTCCCGATGATGTAGTCCTACCCTCCTGCGGCCAGTGACTGGACCTGCTGGTCGTGGTTCGATCCCTCCGAGTTGGCCTCGATGTACTTCGTGTTGGCCTGGCAGATGATCCCGTGGGAGATCGCCTGGTTCATGCCCGCGTAGGCGAGGTCGTTGAACCCCTTGTCCCCGAGGCCGCCGACGTCGAGCGCGAGACCAACCTTGATCTGCGAGGTGCAGCTGGCACTGGGGCTGCCATTGCCTGCCGTGTTCGAACTGGAGCACGCAGCGGCAACGATCCACATTACGGCGATCGGCAGCGCGAACGTGCGGAGCCACTTCGGCATCGCATCTCCTCCCGTTTCTGATCCACCGAGCCCGCCCGGCCCGGCCGCCCCGGATTCTCCGGCGGGACCAGAGCCGTCGTCAAACGGGCTTCCCATGGGAAACTACGCGCCGCACGGGATGGTCGGATGGACGATGACGACACGCTCTTAGAGGATCTGCGACGCCGGATCGCTGCGTCGCCCTTCCACGCCGGGTTCGGGATCTCCGTCGAACATGCCGCCGCGGGCGACGTGCGGCTGGGGTGGGAGGCACGTGCGGACCACCGCAACCTGCAAGGGCTGGTGCATGGCGGCATCCTCGCGACGCTCGTTGACATCGCGATGGGGCTCGCGATCCGAACCATCGTCGGTCCATCGCGCCGACACGTGACGATCGACCTCGGCGTGCACTACCTCCGTCCTGCCCGGCCGGGCCGGCTCGAAGCCGCCGGCGCGGTCGTCCGCGTGGGGAGCCAGGTGGGGTTCGCGGAAGGCAGCGTGACGGACGCGACCGGGCGGTTGCTGGTTCGTGCGAGCGGAACGTACAGCGTGACCCAGGAGCGAACGGACGGCGCGACCGACTAGTACTGAACGTCGAGCTCCGCCATCGCGTCGGCGAGCTTGCCGAGCGCTCCGGCGAGACCCATCAGCAGCCCCATGTTCCCTTCGACCCTGATCTTGCCCATCATGAAGCCCGTCACCGGCGAGAGCTCGCGCCTGGCGAGTGCGACGGCCGTGTCGTAGCTCTGTGTGATCGTCGCGTCCGGGGCCTCGAGGTCGCCCATCCCCATCGCGATCGCGCCGCCCTCGATCGTGGTCCAGTACCGGGTCTCGCCGTCGGCGGACGTGATCACCTGCTGGATCCGCGCGCGCTGTGCACCGGCTGCCTGCGCGAACGCATCGCCTGCGTTCACCGCGGAGGTGAGGGCATCCGCCCACTCCGGTGACAGGAATCTGAGGCTCACGTCCGCTCCCTCCCTGCACTCGGCCGTCCGTTCCGGCCCGGAACCTTACCGGCTCACCGGCCGCCCCGATTCAGTCTGGGAAGAGCTCGGGCGCGGTCACGTGGGTGTCGTCGGCAAGGAACCACAAGGCTCGCTCGTCATCTTTGACCCTGACCGTGTTGAGGCTGGTGTTCGGCGGGAGGAAGAACATATCCTGCTCGTGCAGCTCCAAGAACGACGCGAGATAGGCGTTGATCACGCCGCCATGGCACACCACCCAGAGGTCGCCGCGGGGATGGGCCGAGAGCCCGGCCTCGATCGCTCGGACCACGCGACGCTCGAAGGCGTCGAACGGTTCACCTCCCGGAGCCAGATGGAACACGGGGTCCTGCAGCAGGATGCGACGCGGCATCTCCGCATGTTCGATGAGCAACTCTTCGAACTCCTTGAACTCCCATTCGCCGCCGTACCACTCGACCAGATCTTCCGAGTAGGTCACCTGCGCTCCCGTCGCCTCCACGAACGGGGCGATCGTCTGACGCGCTCGCGCGAGGGTGGAGCAATAGATCGCGGCCGGTTCCGGCATCTTGCGCAACCGCGCAGCGAGGATCGCGGCTTGCTCCCGTCCCGTCGCGTCGAGCGGTGGATCGGCGACCGCTCCGCGCGCCGTGACCGTCTCACCCGACGAACGCCGGTCCGCCTTGCCGTGCCGGATCAGGTAGAGGCGACGTTCGGCGCCGCTCACGTGCCGGCTTTCGCCTTGGGGTGTCGCGCTCGCCAATCCTGCGCGTAGCTCTCCACGTCTTCGCGTAGCCAGATGCGACCGGACGCGAGCGACATGACGGGCTCGGGGAACTGTCCTCGATCGATGTAGGTGATCACGCGCCGCTTGTCCCAACCCATGATCTCGGCGGCCTCGGCGACGCCGGCGAGCGGTGGGACCACCTCGACGGTCAGGACGGCGTCCTCGCCGACGGCCTTGCGGAGTTCCTCCAGGCAGGACCGCTTCGAGGTTCCGGTCACTTCCACGTACACGGGTGCGTCGAGGACCATCGCGAACCATCGCCCGCCCGCGTGCCACATCCTCGCCCGCACCGGATCCGCCACTGACGGATTGTATGACGGCGTCGTCAGGAGGCCGGATCCGCTCGATCAGCCGTCGCTCCGCCGGAGGATCCCCTGGTGGCGGAGCTCTCGGCGCCAGCACTCGGTGTGCCAGTGCCGTCGGTCGTCCGCCGCGCCCTCGGGGATCACCACGAAGTGCCAGGAGCCAGGACGCACGACGTGATCGCACCCAGGGCAGCGGTACTCTTTGTCGCCAACCAGATGCCGGACCTCGTAGCCGGGCACCTCGGCCCAGGGTGGGGGCTCAGATCGTGGGCGAGGGTTCGGCGACGGCACGGACTCGAGCGAGGCTCGCCGGTTCTTCCGCGGCATCAGCGCTCAGAGCCGTTCCCGGACGAACGCTGCGACCTGGGGTGCGAGCGACGCGCCGACGACCCGCGGGTCGTCCTTGCGCGAGCGCTCGAAGGAGTGCCCGGCCCCGTCGATGTCCACGAGCGTCGCCCGGTCGCCGAGCCGGCCGATGACCTTGGCGAGTTCCTTCGGCTCGGCGAACGGATCCTTCGTCCCGTGGAGGAAGAGCATCGGCATGGTGAGGTCGTACAGATGCGTGTCGCGGATCTGCCCGGTCTTCCCGGGCGCGTGCAGCGGGTAGCCGAGGAAGACAAGGACGGCGGCCGGGATGCCCTCGGCGGCGGCCATCGAGGCGATCCGACCGCCGTAGCTCTTACCGCCGCCGAGCACCGGCCGGCCGCCGCTGCGGTCGCCGGCCGTTTCGAACGCGGAACGGAAGGCTCCGATCGCGTTCTTCGCCGCGTCGGGCGTCCGTCGCCCCGCCTCCATGTAGGGGAAGTTGAACCGGAGAGCGGCGATCCCTTCGTCCGCCACGGCTTCGCAGAACCCCACGATGAACGGGTGGTCCATCCCGGCCCCGGCACCGTGACCGACGACGAGGGCGGGTCCGTCGGCGGGATGCCAGACGGCGCTCACGTCGCCCTTCGGCGTCGGGATCTTCAGATGGAGCACACTCATCCCTCGCGTTGGTCCCAGAGCTGCCGCGTCAACTGTGCATGCCCCATGTGCTCGCGGAGGTGTTCGACCGCGTGCAGGAGCGCCCACGCGCCCGAGACGATCTCCGCGCGCCCGGAGCTCGCGCGGGAGTGCGACTCGCGCATCGTCCCGGGCTCGAAGGCATCTTCGGTCCTCAGCAGGCCGCTGCAGTCCGCGGCAAGCCGGTCCACCGTCTCCCACAGCTCTCGGGGGTCGGCGACGACCGTGCGGAACTCGGCGTCCCGATCGCGATCTGGGAGCGGTCCTCCCGTCGCGACCGCGAGCCACGACCGGGTGCTGTGCATCGCGTGGACGGCCAGCACGGCGATCGGATTGGTTCCCTCTCCTGCGGGCCGCCAGTTCAGCGCGTCGGCCGGGAGCCCCGCGATCGCGCCGCGGATCCCCTCGATGGACTCCTCGATGATCTCGCGGGCCGCGGTGATGGTCGGGTCGAGCATGGCGCCAGTCTACGAACCGGCCTGCATCCCGCCTGCCATGATGGAGGCATGCTGGGCGAGTTCTATCTGGGCACGTCGGGGTTCGCCTACGACGAGTGGCGTCACGGCGTCTTCTACCCCGAGGGCCTGAAGAAGGACGACATGCTCGACTATTACTCCTCGCAGTTGAGCTCGGTCGAGGTCAATTACACGTTCCGGCGGCTGCCCTCTGAGAAGACGATCGAGCGGTGGCGCGAGCGCGCGCGGCCCGGGTTCGTGTTCACGCTGAAGGCGAACCAGCGGATCACCCACTGGAAGCGGCTGGAGGACGTCGAGGAGGACGTTCGGAGGTTCGTGACGACCGGCAGGCTCCTGGCCGACCGCTTCGGATGCGTGCTGTTCCAATGCCCCCCGAGCCTGCACTACGACGGCGACCTGCTCGCGAGGTTCCTCGACACGCTTCCGGAGAACGGCCCGGCCTACGCTATGGAGTTCCGGCATCCATCGTGGGCGGAAGCTCGCGATGCGTTGCTCGAACGACGGGTCGCCTGGTGCGTGGCCGAGACCGACGACAAGGACCCGAAGCCCGAGGATCTGTCGTGGGAACCGGTTGGGTACCTCCGGCTGCGGAAGACCGAGTACACCGACGAGGAGCTCGCGACGTGGGCGGCGCGGATCCGGCCGGCCCTCGATGCCGGTGGCACCGTCTTCACGTACTTCAAGCACGAGGACGAGGGCGCGTCGCCGAAGATGGCGAAGCGGCTGGAAGCGATGCTGGCGGAGTGAGCGGAGCGCCTCCCGCTCTCGCGGGAGGCGCTCCGGTCGTCCTACCCGTT
>Ga0066655_10000705_pt1 | contig 11413 bp, 10 predicted proteins | sample GraSoiAngelo_104_FD_133942 | JGI IMG/M metagenome (GOLD analysis project Ga0066655, IMG submission 133942) | Grasslands soil microbial communities from the Angelo Coastal Reserve, California, USA - 14_0903_05_30cm | ecosystem: Environmental > Terrestrial > Soil > Grasslands | place: USA... | reverse complement strand
GTGCGCGTGATCACCATCGAGCGCGGGCAGGATCCCCGCGACTTCACGCTCGTCGCATTCGGCGGTGCGGGGGCCGTGCACGCCGCGGAGCTGGCGGCGGAGCTCGGGCTCGCGCGCGTCTACGTGCCGCGGCACCCGGGACTGCTGTCGGCGTGGGGTGTGATGGCGGCGGAGACGATCCGCGACTTCGCGGCCACGCTGCGCGCGGTCGAGCCTTCGAACGCCGCCGTCGCCGGCCGCTTTCGCGGGCTCGAGCGAGCCGCCATCGCCGCGCTCCGGCGCGAGGGTCTCGCCCGGCCCGTCCTCGAGCGTGCCCTCGACGTGCGCTATGCCGGGCAGGCCTACGAGGTCCAGGTGCCCTACCGCCCGGGCTGGCGGGCGGCCTTCCACCGGCGGCACGCGGTGCTCTTCGGTCATGCCGACCCGCGACGTCCGCTCGAGGTGGTGGCGCTCCGCTTGCGGGCGCGGGGCGGCGGCGTGCGGCCGCCGCACGACCCGGTGCCGGGCGGAGGGCACCGGCCGGCGCCGATCGCCAGGCGGCGCGTCGTCTTCGCCGGGCGCGCGTGGCCGACGTCCGTTTACCGCCGCGCCGACCTGCCGGCCGGCTGGCGAGCGCGCGGGCCGCTGATCGTCTGCGAGTACAGCGCGACCACCGTCGTACCGCCCGGCTGGCGCCTGCACGTCGACCGGACGGCGGGGCTGGTGCTGGAGCGAAGGTGATGGACCCGGTCACCCTCGCCATCGCCAACCAGCGCCTGGCCGCGGTCGCGGAGGAGATGGGCGTCGTCCTCTGCCGCACGGCGCTGTCGCCCAACATCAAGGAGCGCCGCGACTTCTCGTGCGCCGTGTTCGACGCCCGCGGCGGGCTGGTCGCGCAGGCGGCGCACATTCCCGTCCACCTCGGGTCGACGGCGCTCTCCGTGCGCGCCGCGATCGCGAGCGTGCCGCTCGGGCCCGGTGACGTGGCGATCCTGAACGACCCGTTCGCGGGCGGCACGCACCTGCCCGACGTGACAGTGGTGGCCCCCGCCTTCCTGCCCGGCGGCCGCCGTCCCTTCGCGTACGTCGCCAACCGCGCCCATCACGCGGACATCGGTGGCATGGCGCCCGGCTCGATGCCGCTCGCCACGGAGATCTTCCAGGAAGGCTTCCGGCTGCCGCCCGTCCGCCTGATCGTACGGGGGCGCCCGCAGCCCGACGTGCTCGCGCTGTTCCTCGCCAACACGCGGGTCCGCGAGGAGCGGGAGGGCGACCTCATGGCGCAGTGGGCCGCGCTGCGCGTCGGGGCCGAGCGGCTGCGCGCGCTCCTGATGCGGACGGGCGGAGTCGATCGCCTCGCTCGCCAGATGGCGGCGCTCCAGGCGTATTCGGCCGCCCTCATGCGGGCGAGCCTCGCGCGCATTCCGCGCGGCGTCTACCGGGCGCGCGACCTGCTCGACGACGACGGCCTCGGCACCGAGCGCATCCCGATCGCGGTGGCGATCACGATCGGGCGGGGCGAGGCGTGCATCGACTTCAGCGGCTCGGCGCCGCAGACGCGCGGGCCGGTGAACGCCAACTTCGCGGTCACGCGCTCCGCGGTGCTCTACGTCTTCACCGCGCTCGCGCCGGAGCCCATCCCGCCGAACGAGGGGCTCGCGTGGCCGCTCCGCATCCTGGCGCCGGAGGGCTCCGTCGTCCACGCCCGCTTTCCGGCGGCCGTGGCGGGCGGGAACGTCGAGACCTCGCAGCGGATCGTGGACGTCCTGCTGCGCGCCCTGGCGCGCGCGCTGCCCGCGCGCATGCCCGCGGCCAGCGCCGGGACGATGAACAACCTGGCGCTCGGCGGCATGTTCGGCGGGCGCTCCTTCGCCTATTACGAAACGGTCGCGGGCGGCGCGGGCGCCGGCCCGGGTGGAGCCGGTCTGTCGGCCGTGCACACCCACATGACGAACACCATGAACACGCCCGTCGAGGCGCTCGAGGCCTACTACCCGTTGCGCGTCCGGCGCCAGGCGGTGCGGCGGGGCTCGGGAGGTCGCGGGCGGCATCGCGGCGGGGACGGCATCGTGCGCGAGCTCGAGTTCCTCGTGCCCACCGAGGTCACGCTGCTTGCCGAGCGCAGGCGCATTCCGCCCTACGGGCTCGCGGGCGGTGAAGCGGGGGCGCCGGGTCGCGATCTGCTCATCCGAGCTGGCCGCGCCCGACGCGTCGCGGCCAAGGCAACCTTCAGCGTGGCGGCCGGCGATCGCCTGCGCATCGAGACGCCGGGCGGCGGCGGCTTCGGCCGCCCCCGGCGTCGTCGTTGATCTTCAGGCGGCCTTCTCCTTGCCGGCGGCCAGCTGGTCGAGCCGCCGCTCGAGGTGTGCCACGCGCTTGCGCAGCTCCTTCACCTCGTCCTCGGTCACGAGATTGAGGCGCCTGACGACCGTCTCGACCAGGCGGCTCGTCTGCTCCTCGAGCGAGGCGATGATGCGGGCGCGCCGCCCCTCGAGGTCCTCGATGGTCCTCTCCGCCCGCTTGCGAATCGCCTGCTCGAACTTCCGGGCGTCGGCGAGGAGGTCCGTCACGGCCTCGCGCCGCGTGCGCGAAATCAGCGACTGCGCGTCGCGCCGGATGCGGCCCACCAAACGCTCGCCCTCGGCCTGCATGCGCTTCACGGACGCGCGGACGTCCTTCAGGGAAATCCGCGACGTGCGCGCCGTGGCTTCTGCCATTGCACTGATCCTCCTTCGTAAAAGGGGCTGGGACGAACACGTTTTAGTACTACGCAGTGCGTTAATATGTCAATGAGTTATTTCTTGCCGTCAACGAACGCCGGGTTCGAGCCCGCACCCCGCCCGGCAATGCCTCCCCCGAGTTCGGGCAAGGACGGGAATTCAAAGGGGTTTTCTCGGATAATCCGCGTCCGTCCGCACGCGGGCGTGATGGCCAGGGAGGGTATATTGGGAATTGGCTGAGCGCGGGTGAGCTTCGCGATCGCGTCGGTGCCGTCCCGGCTGCCGAGGAACCAGAACCATTTCACCTACCAATGCCCGCGTAATGCTGTCGCGCAGCGCGTAATCGTCTTCGATTACCAGAATGCAATGCGGGTGAAGACACCGCAGGCGTGCGATCCCCCCACCTCTACTGCGATCGCGCAAGCGACGACCGTGCGACCGGTCACCGTCCGGGGAAGTGGACCACCCCGTCGCGGACCAGGAGGAGCTCGGGGATCTCGGCGGGCCGCGCATGGTGAACGGCGCGGAGGTGCGCCACGAAGTCGTCGCCCTGGGTGAACTGGCGCCCGTCGACGTCGCAGACGTAGGGCGGGCGATCGATGGTCACGGTGCCGGGCACGAGATGGTGGTGGCGGCGCCCGAAGTAGTGGAGCCGCTCGTGCTCCTCGGGCTCGACCGGCACGATCGCCTCGACGCCCGGCGGAGGCGGCACGGGGTCCGCGCCGCGACACGGCCGCGCCGGGCCGAGAGCGAGGGCGAGAAACAGGACCGCCCCATGGCGTTGCACACGAGCAGGGTAGGGGCCGGGCCCGCGAGTGACAAGCCGCGTTTGACGCTCCCGGACGATTCGAGTAGGAGCGGGCCGTCCGCGCCGGTGTACGCCGACCGGCTCTCCTGGTCGCATAGCTCAGCTGGTTAGAGCGCCTGCCTCACATGCAGGAGGTCCCCCGTTCGAGCCGGGGTGCGACCACTTGACTGCTGAGCACGGAGCCGGCGGGGCGGTGTGCGGGGGAGAGGGTCAGCGTCGACCAGATTCGCGGACGGGAGGCAGGACCAGCTCGGCGTTCGCGGATGCGCTTCTCGGCTGGAGGTTGGCTTCCAGGCAGCTCGCCGCCGCCGCGAGGATGCTGCGCTCGTAGCGGGTCCGAAGCGCGATGTAGGCGGCGCTCGCGATGTAGGCAGCCACGGCGCAGACGAGGCCGACGAGCAGGATGCTGCTGCTGCTCTGCGAGACGCAGTCGAAGAGGATCGAGAAGATGGCCGGCGGGGTCATGGGCCAAGTCCTTGGTCACGAGCAGGTGTCGTGCCAGCGGAAGTACGGCAAGAGCGCCCCAGGCCCTTGTGGCTGTGCCACGATTGCCCGCCATGTGCCACGGACGGCACGCCCGATGGGTCGGTAGTCGTTGAACGACAAGGACTTCCGCACATCAGATCTCACGGAAGAATCAAGCTGCGCAGGTAAGTTGCCCGACGGGGACGGCCGCGAAGCGCCTACCGCGGGGTCGCGTCGGGCAGACCTCCATCGACCGGGATCGTTGCCCCGGTGGTCGGCGTCTGCCGCGTGGCGAAGAACAGCACGGCCCGTCCCACGTGCTCGGCCGTGATGCGCGCCTTCAGGAGGTTGCGGCTGCGGTAGTACTCCTCGAGCCCCGCCTCGTCGAGGCCGCGCGCGCGCATCCGGTCGGGACCCACCGTCGCCCACAGGCCCGAGCGGCGCGCGTGATGCGAGAACACGGCGTCGGGTGCCACCATGTTCACGCGCACGTCGATCTCCGCGAGCTCGAGGCTGGCGATGCGCGCGAGCTGATGCGCCGCCGCCTTGGTGGCGCTGTAGGCGCCGAACTTGGCGCCCGGCGCGAACACGTTCTTGGTCGACACGAGGACGATGTCGCCGCCGGTGCCCTGGAGCTTCAGGTGCCGTCCGGCCTCGGCCATCACCAGGAGCGCGCCTTCCACGTTGACCCGCTCGAGCCGGCGGAAGGCCTCGAGGTCCAGCTCGGGCAGGCTCGCCACGTGGGCCAGGCCCGCGTTGACGACGACCAGGTCCACGCCGCCCCAGGTGGCCGCGACGCTCGCGAACGCGTCGGCAACCGACGTCGCATCGGTCACGTCGAGCGGCACACCGATGACGCGCGGGCCGTGCGCCGCGCCGAGCTCCGCGACCAGCGCGTCGAGCGGCTTCCCGGGGAGATCCGTCGCCGCGACGTGACCGCCGTGTTCCAGGAGCGCCTGGCAGATGCCGGAGCCGACCGCGCCGGCGGCCCCGGTGACGATCGCCACCTCGCCGGCGAGCGGCGCCTCGCGCGCGCCGAGCTTCGCGTGCTGGAAGCTGTGGTACTCCATGTCGAACAGCTCCGCCTCCGGGAGCCCTTCGTAGACGCCCATCGCGGCGACCTGCGCCTTCACGGCGAGGGTGTGGGCGGTGATGTCGCGCGCGATGGTTGCGGCGCGCACGTCGCCTCCGGCGCAGAGCGCGCCGAGGCCGGGGAGGAGGACGACGCGCGGCAGGGCGTCGAAGCGGCGGAGGCCGGCGGGCAGGCGGGCCGCGTGGCGCTCGACGTAGGCGCGGTAGCCGGCGGCGTAGCGGCGCACGGCGTCCCGCACCTGCTCGGCGAGCCGCGCCGGCTCGTCGTACGCGGGCCGATCGATCCAGAGCGGGGACGCCTTCGTGCGGATCAGGTGGTCGGAGGTGAGCGGCGGCGTGAGGGCCAGCTCCCGGCCCTGCTCCGCGTCGACGAACGCGAGCACCTCGGGCGTCACGAGCGGCAGCACGATCGCGCGACGGTGCGGCCGGTCCGGCTCGCCCGTCGGCTCGGCCAGGCAACCGCGCAGCACCGGCGCGACCTGCCGCACGCGCGCCAGGGCCGTGTCGAGCGACGTCCGCGCCGGCGCGGTCACGCGCCCGGTAGCCTTGCGGGCGAGGTATGTCTCCGCGCGCGTCACGATCTCGATCATCGCCTCGTACGACGCGCGTGCGGTCGGGCCCCACGTCACGAGCCCGTGGCGCATCCACACCATGCCGCGGCGGCCGGCGGACGCCTCGCAGGCGTCCGCCGCCGCACGCGCGAGCTGGAAGCCGGGGCGGACGTAGCCGAGGACCACGACGTCGTCCCCGAGCGCCTCGCGGACGACCCGCTCGCCGTCCACCTGGTTGGAGAGCGCCAGGATGGCGTCGGCGTGCGTGTGGTCGACGAACTTCGCCGGCAGGAAGGCGTGCACGAGCGTCTCGAGCGACGGGGTGGCGCTGCGCGCGTCGAAGAGGTGCGTGCGCAGCTCGTTCGCCATCGCCTCGTCGTCGAGCGTCTCGAGCGCGCGGAGCTTGCGGAGGTAGCCGAGGTCGAGGCCGGGGAGGCCGTCGGGCTCGAGCGTCGCCAGGTCGTGACCCGAGGCCTTGACGTAGACGGCGGGGATCGCCTCACCGAGGCGGTTGGTGAAGGTGCCCTTCACCGAGGTGTTGCCCCCGCCGTGGAGGACGAGCCGGTCCTCGGCGCCGAGGAGCCGGCTGGTGTAGGTGCGGAGCGCCAGCTCCTCGCCCCAGCGCGCGCCGTAGCGGGCGACGAAGGTCGCGGCCTCCTCGTCCGACCAGCGGGAGCGCATCCCCGCTACCCGGCGCGGAGCGCGGCCAGCATGGCGCGCGCGTTCTCGGCCGGCGCCTTGCCGTCGAAAACGGCGCTGCCCGTCACGACGACGTCCACGCCCGTGCCGGCGAGCATACCGATGTTGTCGCGCGTGACCCCGCCGTCGACGCCGAGAAGGATCCGGTGTCCCGCACGCTCGAGCAGGCGCCGCGCGCGTGCGATCCGGCCGATGGTCGCCGGCAGGAACTTCTGGCCGCCCCAGCCGGGGTTGATGGCGAGCAGGTGCACGAGGTCGAGCTCGTCGAGCAGCGGCTCGAGGACCTCGAGCGGCGTGCCCGGGTTGAGGGCCAGGCCGCGGACGATGCCGCGCGCCGGATCGTTCGCGTTCTCCATCGTGCCGAGCCGCTGGAGGACGCGATGGACGTGCGTGCACGACTCGGCGTGCACCGTGACGACGTCGGCGCCGGCCGCCACGTAGTCGCCGAGCTTCTCGAGCGGCTCCTCGATCATCAGATGCACGTCCTTCCAGAGCGGCGTGCGCACCGCCTTCACCAGCGGCGGGCCGATGGTCATCATCGGCGTGAAGCAGCCGTCCATCACGTCGAAGTGGAGGAGCGGCACGCCCGTGCCGTCGAGGCGTGCGAGGTCGGCGCCGAGCGCCATCAGGTCCGCCGTCAGGATGCCGACGCTGATCGTCGGCGCGAGGCTCGCGAGGCGGGCGACGAGGTTAGACGGCAACGCGCCGGCCACGCTGCTCGTCGCGCCGCAGCGTCTGGTACAGATCGTATGCCTGCTCGGGCTTCAGGAGCTGGTGGACGACTGCCCCGACCGCCTGGATCATCGCGACCGGCGCCTCGGACTGGAAGATGTTCCGGCCCATGTCGACGCCGGCGGCGCCCTCGGACACGGCCCGGTAGGCCATCGTCAGCGCGTCGAGCTCGGGAAGCTTCTTCCCGCCCGCCATCACGATCGGCACCGGACAGGAGGCGGTCACCGTCTCGAAGCCCTGTTCGACGTAGTACGTCTTCACGAAGTGCGCGCCCAGCTCGGCGCAGATGCGGGTGGCGAGCCGGAAGTAGCGGGCGTCGCGCGTCATGCTCTTGCCGACGGCCGTGACACCGAGGGTCGGTATCCCCACGCGCAGGCCGAGGTCGACCAGCCGGGTCAGGTTCTGCACCGACTGCGTCTCGAACTCGCCGCCGATGAACACCTGCACCGCCACCGCCGCCACGTTGAGGCGCGCCGCGTCCTCGACGTCGACCGCGAGCTGCTCGTTCGACAGCTCCTTCAGGATGCTCGGCCCCCCGCTCGCGCGCAGCACGACGCCGTTCGTGAACGTGGGCGGCACGGTGGTGCGCAGGATGCCGCGCGTGCACATCAGCGCGGTGGCGTACGGAAGCAGCGGGAGGATGTTCACGTCGACCCGCTCGAGGCCTGCGGTCGGGCCCTGGAAGTAGCCGTGGTCGATCGCGAGCATGACGGTCCGCCCCGACACCGGGCTGAAGACCCGGGCGAGGCGGCTCTGCATGCCCCAGTCGAGGGCGCCCGCGCCCTTCAGGAAGAAGGCCTCCCGCTTGACCGGCACGTCCAGGTGGTAGTTCTTCGTGTCCTTCAGATCGTCGACGTCGGGCACCTTCGTCTCTCCTCGCGCGCGAAGCGGTACGCGGGCCGACGATCTCAAAAAAGGTCGGCGTCCGTCAAGGCCGCAGACGCCACGGCACCTCGGGTGGGGCGCGTTTCAGGGAAGAAGATTGGGCACGGCGCTGCGCAGGTGTCCCTGAATCAGCGGGATCGCTTCTTCGCGCGTCATGCGGACCTGGCGCGCCCACCCGGTGACCCGGATCCCATGCGGGAAGTAGTTGGTCTTCCGCTTGATCGCCATGGTTGCGCTCGTGGCGTCACGGGCGCCGCCCCCCACACTGGTGCCGCGCGTGCCACCGTGCGCCGTGACGGCACCGGTGGCCGTCGTCGACTCCGTGCTCCGGTCCGACTGCACGTCCACGTCCACCGGCTTGGGCAGCCGCTCTTCCAGCACGATGTCGGCGATCGCGTCCCATTCCCGCACTTGCATGGCGCTGTTCACCGCGAGACCCGCCGCCGCGCCGGCCACGCCACCGGTGATACCGCCGGCGATCCCGCTCCCCGTCGCGCGCGCGACGCCGATGCCCGTCCCGACGCCCACTGCCGCTCCGCTGATCACGCCGAGGCCCGCGGCCAGACTCTCGCCCCCGTCGGCGGCTTCGTTCTCGCCGAAGTAGCGAACCGTCACGCGGAGCCGATACGTCGCCTGCTCGGGGTTGTCGACGACGCGGTAGCCACGGTCCTGAATGCCGCCCTGGAAGGCGGAGCGCAGGTCGATGTCGCTAGCGTCCGAGATGTTGCGGTAGCTGAGATACGCCGTGCGGTTGCCGCCCGTCAGCTCGAGCTCCGGCGCCGGGACGTTCCACGTGATCCCCGAGTCCGCCTTCGCATACTTGCTTCCCACCGCGCCGCTCATGCCGCGCCCGACAGCGGTACAGCCTCCTGCGCCGAAGAGGACCGCCAGAGCAAGCATGAGGCAGCCGAGGCGGCGAGCCCCGCGCGTCGATGAGGCCTCGTTGACGATCCGGACAAGGACCTGCGTGCCCGAAGTCGGCTGCATGGGCACCGTTCGTAGGGCAGCGTCGACCAGTTTGTCAATGGTCGGCGTGTCCAGGCGTGACAGATCGGCTCCGATCGTGTACGGACGCGTGCACGAGGCCCGCGGTTCGAGTGAACGTGCGAGCAGGCCTCGGCAGCCCCGGCTCCGATGATCGCGCTCTCGGACGTGCACAAGGTCTTCCGGCAGGGCGAGACCGAGGTGCGGGCGCTGGCCGGCGTGTCCTTCGAGGTCGCGGCGGGCGAGTTCGTGGCCATTCGGGGTCCGAGCGGGTCGGGCAAGAGCACGCTGCTGCACCTGATCGGCGGCCTCGACGTCCCGAGCGCGGGCGAGATCCGCATCGACGGCGCGCTCCTCTCCCGCCTGAGCGACGACGAGCTGACCGTGTTCCGCCGGCGCAGGATCGGCATCGTATTCCAGTTCTTCAACCTCCTGCCCACGCTGTCGGCCGAGGAGAACGTCGCACTGCCGCTTCTCCTCGACGGGGCTCGCGCGCGCGACGCTCGCCCCCGTGCGCTCGCGGCGCTCGAGCAGGTGGGGCTCGCCCACCGCCGGCGGCACCGGCCCGACGAGCTGTCCGGCGGCGAGATGCAGCGCGCCGCCGTCGCCCGTGCCCTGGTCATCGAGCCGCGCCTGATCCTCGCCGACGAGCCCACCGGCAATCTCGACACGGCCACGGGGGAGCAGATCCTCTCGCTCATCCGCCGCGCCCATGCCGAACGCGGGTGCACGGTCGTCCTGGTCACGCACGACCCCCGGGCGGCCACCTTCGGCACGCGCGTCATCACCCTGAACGACGGCGTGGTCGTCGGCGCGCCGGCCGCCTGAGCCGCTACCAGCCCGCGAGGTCGGCCGCCCGCAGGCGGTGAGACTCGGCGTCGCCCAGGAAGGCGCGGTCGAACACCGCGCGGCGGAACCAGAGGTGGAGGTCGTACTCCCAGGTGAAGCCGATGCCGCCGTGCAGCTCGGTCGCGACGCGGGCGGCGCGGTCGTAGAGGTCGGTCAGGTGCGCCTTGGCGAGCGCCGCATGCCGCTCGGCGCGATCCGGGATGTGATCGTGCGCGTGCGCGGCGTACCACCAGAGCGAGAGCGCCGGCTCGAGGTCGGTCGCGAGGTCCGCGAGCTGGTGCTTCACCCCCTGGAAGGCGCCGATGGGCTGCCCGAACTGCTCGCGCGCGAGCGCGTAGCGAACCGGCATCTCCAGACCCCGGCCCGCTCCCCCGTAGGCGTCGGCGGCAAGCAGCACGAGCCCGGCGTCGCGCGCCCGGTCGATCGCCCGCCGGCCCGCCGCCACCTGCGTTGCCGGGGCGTCGGCGAGGGTGACCTCGGACACCCGACGCGTCATGTCGGTGCCACGGAGCGGCGCGACGTCGACTCCGGGAGCGCGCCGCTCGACGAGCCACAGGCCGGGTCCGTCGTCATCCACGGCCGCCACCAGGATCGCGTCGGCGACCGCAGCCGCCGGGACGAGGGGCTTGCGGCCGTCGAGCCGGCCGTCGCGCGCGCGCGTCGTGAGCCGCGCTGCGTCCCACACCCCGCCGTCCTCGCCGAGGGCCAGGGTCACGATCGCGTGCCCGGCGGCAACGGCGGGAAGCCAGCGGGCTCTGGCGTCGGCGTCGTCGCTTGCGACGAGCGCCCCCGCCGCCATCGCGCAGGCGAGGAACGGCCCCGGTGTGCATGCCCAGCCGAGCTCCTCGGCGGCGAGCGCGAGGTCGAGCAGCTCGAGCCCGGAGCCGCCGTGGGCGGTCGGGATGGCCAGCCCCGGGACACCGAGGTCGGCAAGGCCCTGCCAGAGGGCGGGGTCGTGTCCGGTCTCGCTCTCCATGATCGCCCGGACGCGCGTCGTCGGGCACTCGCTCTCGAGGTAGCGGCGGATCGTGTCCTTCAGGAGAAGCTGGTCGTCGGAGAGGCCGAAGTCCATATCACGCTCCGCTCTGAATCATGCTCCGCGCTGGCGCGCTCCGCGATGGCGCTCCGCCGCCGCCTACTTCCGGGGATCGCGCGGCAGCCCGAGGCCGCGCTCGGCGACGATGTTGCGCTGGATGTTGGCGGCCCCCCCGGCGATCAGCACGCCGAGCGACCACATGTAGGCGAGGCCGAACATGCCCATGGCGGGCGCGTTCGCCTCGCCCGGGGCGAGCAGCCCGCGATCGGCCATGACGTCCATGGCGAGCTTCGCGATGTCGTAGCCGAGGACCGTCGAGTAGAGCTTGGTGACCAGGGCGGCGAGCCCCGGCTCGGTTCCACGCGCGCTCATGGTGAGGAGACGGTAGCCGTGGTACTCGGCCGCGAGCAGCCGTGCCTCGAGCTCGGCCAGGCGGTTGCGGATGACCGGATCCTGGATCGCGGGCCGGCCGTCGCGCTCGAGCGCGCGCGCGAGCATCACGAGCCCGTCGAACGTGCGCCGCGTCAGGTGTGCGCCGCCGATCAGCGCCCGCTCGTGCTTGAGCGTCGAGCGACTGACCACCCAGCCCTGACCCCGCCTGCCGACGATGTTC
>Ga0066655_10000693_pt1 | contig 11523 bp, 7 predicted proteins | sample GraSoiAngelo_104_FD_133942 | JGI IMG/M metagenome (GOLD analysis project Ga0066655, IMG submission 133942) | Grasslands soil microbial communities from the Angelo Coastal Reserve, California, USA - 14_0903_05_30cm | ecosystem: Environmental > Terrestrial > Soil > Grasslands | place: USA... | reverse complement strand
GGTAGCACTTCGATGGCTTGGAGGGCGACGCCCCCCGCCACCGCGTCCTCGGCGGCGATCCCGAACGGCAACAGGGCGCCCACGATGGCCGCCTGCATCACCCCCACGTTCGCGGGCGTGACCCGCAGCACGCCGCCCAGGTTCGCGGCGATGAGAGCGGTGAAGGACGCGGCGTAGCTCACCGGCAAATGCGTGGCCAAGAGCGCGAGGTGGTACACGTACCATTCCGTGACCCAGCTCGCGAGCGCCAGCAGCGTGGGCCCCACGAGCCGTGTCCCCCACCCCATCTCGGCGAGCTCGGCGGCGGCCGCGCGCACGGGGCGTGGGAGGCGTCGCACCAGCCCCATCCAGCCGCGGAACCGCATCAGCAGGAGCGCCGTGGCGAGCGCCACCGCGCCGCCCAGCTGCAGCCCGCGCAGCCCGGCCGGGAGCTCCAGGGCGAACGGCGCGAGCACCACGAACAGCGCGAGGCCCAGCGCCTCCACCGCCCGCGTGCTCACCACGGAGAGCGCGGCGGCCCGCACGGGCACGCGGTCCTGCTTCACGATCAGCGCGATACGCGCGGCCTCGCCGCTCACCCCCACGGATAGGCTGTTCACCGCGGTGCCGATGAGGTTCGCCTCCTGGGCCATCCAGAAGCGGTGGGGCGCCACGCGGCCGAGCAGCACGTGCCAGGCCCACCCTTTCACGAACGGCGACAGCAGGTTGAGGAGCAGCGCGGCGCCGAGCAGCGGCCACCTCACGCCTTCCAGCGCTGCCACGGTCTCTTCCCAGGGGAAGCGGAAGGCGAGGCGCGATGCCAGGACCAGGCCGGCCCCGCCCAAGAGCCACCACAGCCAGGCGTGGCGGCGGCTCACGCGGTGAGCTCCGCGAGCGGGCGGAACTCGTAGCCCGCCGTACGCGCATCCTCAATGATGCCCGATAGCGCCGCAGCGGTCTGGGTACGGTCGCCCGCGGGGTCGTAGCCGTCGCCGTCGTGCAGCAGGATGATCGCGCCGGGGGAGAGCTTGCGGCGCACCCGCCGGCGGATCTCCTCCGCGCCCGGCCGGTCCGAGTCCCACACGCCGAAGGTCCAGCCGAACAGGCGGTACCCCAGGTCGCGCACTACGGACGCCACGAACGGGTTGCAGTAGCCGTGCGGCGCGCGGAACACCCGCGGCGCTCGGCCGGTCGCGTCCGCGATCGTCTGGTGGGCGGTGGCCAGCTCCGCGCGGATGCGGTGCGGCCCGCGCAGGTGCAGTTTCACGTGATGCTGGGTGTGGTTTCCCAGCTCGTGCCCCGCCTCGGCGATGCGGCGCGCCAGCGCGGGATGGCGGCGCACGTGCTCGCCCACGAGGAAGAACGCCGCGGGCACGTCGCGCGCGGACAGCATGTCGAGAATCGCCTCCGTGGCGCTCGGGTTGGGCCCGTCGTCGAACGTGAGGTAGCAGCGGCGGCCGTCGCGCGGCCCGCGCCCGATCGCGCGGCCGAACAGCGGGGCGTTCGGCTCGTACACGCCGTACGCGAGCGCGCCCACCAGGCCCGCGCCGGCCGAGAGCGCGAGCCCCATCATCGGATCACCCGCTCGTACACGCCGAGGATGCGCGCGGCGACGCGCGGCCAGGCGAATTCGGCCGCCTTGGCGAGCCCGGCGGCGCCCATCGCCTCCCGCCGCGCCGGATCCTCGATCAACCGGATCGCGGTCTCCGCCCAGGCTGCCGGATCGTCTTTGGAGATGAGTACCGCTTCGCCGCCGCCGCGCACCAGCTCCCGGAACCCGGTGATGTCCGATACCACGATCGGGGTGCCGCACGCCATCGCCTCGATGAGCGTGACGCCGAACGAGGAACGCGTTGTGGGGCAGAGGTACAGGTCGGCGCCGCCGTAGTACTCGGGGCGCTCGCCCTGCACGCGGCCGGCGAAGCGGACGGCGGCCCCGAGCCGCCGGGCCCGCCGCTCGTAGTAGCCGCGCCACGGGCCGTCACCCACGACGGTGAGGCGCGCCCGCGGATGCCGTTCCAGGATGCGGGGCATCGCCTCGAGCAGCGTACCGAGCCCGTTTCGCGGCTCGAGCCGCGCGAGAAACAGCAAGCGGGGCCCGCGCGCCAGCGCATCCGTCGGCCGGCGGCCGTTCGGCTGGAAGAATTGCACGTCCACGCCGTTCGGGATGATCTCCCAGCGGGCGTGGAAGTAGCGCGACATGGCGTCCACCACGGGTTGGCTCACCGCGATCAGCGCCGCGTGCCGGTCGAGCAGGGGTTGCCACAGGGGGCGCAGCACCCGGTACCCCGCGGAGCGCGGAAACCAGGAATGGAACGTCGCGACGACGGGGATGCCGACGCGCCAGGCGGCCAGCGGGGCGAGGAGCCCGAAGGTGGGGACGAGGCCGCCCTGCACGTGGACGAGATCGTAGCGACCGGCGCGGAACAGATCTTCGAGCTGCCGGCCCAGCCGCCATCCCAGCGTGATCCGGGAGACTCCGCCGTTTGCATAGACCACGAGGCTCGTGCCCACGCGGCGCACGAACGGAGCGTCGCTGTGGGCGCCCCGCATGCGGGACGTAATCACGGTGGTGTCGTGCCCCCACGCGTTCAGCTGGAGCGCGAGGTGGTGCACGTGCTCCGGCACGCCGCCCAGCTGCGGATAATAGTCCTCGGCGATCAGCGCGATTCGCATCGAGCTCCCGACGGGTTAAGGAGGAGGCGGCGCCGCCGGCGTCCCCGGCGCTCTCCGGTGGGCGCGACGCCCCGTGACCCGCTCACTGTGGACCTCGGATGGCGCCGGCGGGTCACCGGCGCTCGCTCGGGCCACGGCCGCCACCACGGCGCCGGGCTGCTCCTCGTGGAGAAAGTGCCCCGCACCGGGGACCGTGTCCACCGCGAAGGAGTGCAGCGTGCGCCCCAGCAGCACTACCTCCTGCGGTCCCACATCCCCGTCGTGCTGCGCTGTGCCGATCATGAGCCGCACGTCGCACGCGATCTCGCCCAGGTGCGGCGCGAGCTTTTCCCGCTCCCGCACGTGCGCCATGGCGAGGTAGGCCTTGAGCGTCCCATCGAGGTTTTTCGCGGCGTCGGCGGTGTAGCCCCGCACCACGTCGTCGGTCACCCAGCTCGCGTCCCCCGACGACGAGATCAGCATGCCCCGAATCTTCCAGCGGATCAGCTTGATGCCGCCGAACACCTTGATCCACGGCGCCAGCCGCATCGCCCGCCGAAACTCCGGGGTCGTCAGGGTCTCGGTCGGTCCTCCCTCGATCGACACCAGCGCGCGGACCAGCTCGGGCCGGCGGTAGGCGAGGCGCAACGCCACGGACCCGCCGGCGGAGTGCGCGACCACGACCGTTTGGCTCAAGCCGAGCGAGTCCATCGCCGCGGCGACGCGATCGGCCTGGGCCGTGAGCGAGTAGTCCGACCGCTCGGGCCGCGAGGACGACCCGATCCCGAGGGGCTCGATCACGATCGTCTCGTGGCCCGCCTGCACGAGCAGCGGCACGAGATTGCGGAACCCGTAGGCCGAGCCGAACAGCCCCGGGATCAGCACGACGGGGTCGCCTTCGCCCGCGATCACGACGTGCAATGATTCGGCGGGGCTGAGCGGAACCTTGAAGCTGAGGGACGTGTCGGCGACGAGCGCGAGCGCGAGCAGCGGGAGGATGGCGCTTCCCTCAGGCAGGAGAAGCTGAATCTTAGCCGGGCGCCGTTCCGAGCTCCACGCCTTTGCGCTCCCGCCCGAGGGCCGTAACCACCGCCCCGAGGCTGAAGACCGTGACGGCGGTCAGGGCCATCGCCCAGGCGTAGGGGAGGCGCTCCGCCAGCCACGCCTCGAACGCGCCGATCGTCCCGGCGATCGCGACGCCGCACTGGTAGGCGAAGCCGGGCAGGAAGCCCCGCACCGAGTCCGGCGACAGCTCCGTGATGTGCGCCGGTATCACTCCCCACGCGCCCTGCACCATGAACTGCATCGCGAAGCCCCCCGCGAACAAGAGCGGCACCGACGGGGCGAAGGCCCAGAGCGGAATCGTAAGGACCCCGCACGCCAGCGCGAGCACGATCGCGCGGCGGCGGCCGATGCGATCGGATGCGAGCCCGGCCAGCACGCCGCCCGTGAGCGCCCCGACCATCGAGAACGCCGTGAGCGCGGCCCGCAGGGAGGGGTTGAAGCCGCGGTCGCGTTGCAGGAAGGTAGGGTACATGTCCTGGGTGCCGTGGGAGACGAAGTTCATCATCGTCATGAGCAGCGCGATATAGAGGAAGAGCTTCCAGTGCGACACGATGGCGCGCCCCAGTTGTCCCCAGCTCTCGTGCCGCGTGCGCTGCCACACCTCCGACTCCCGCACCCGATAGCGGACGAACAGGGCCAACAGCGCCGGCAGCCCGCCGATGAAGAACAACGGCCGCCACCCCCAGCGGGGGAATACGAAGAAATAACAGACCGCGGCGAGCAGATAGCCGGCGGCGTAGCCCTGCTGCAACAGACCCGACACCATCCCCCGGTAGCGGGGCGGCACCTTCTCCATCACGAGCGAGGCGCCGACGCCCCACTCGCCGCCCATCCCGATTCCGAACAGGGCGCGCAGCACCATGAACATCGCGTAGTTGGGCGCGAGCCCGGACAGCACCTCGACGAGCGAAAAGAACACGAGATCGAGCATCAGCGGCAGCCGCCGCCCGTAGCGGTCCGCGAGCAGCCCGAAGACGAACGCGCCCACCGGCCGGAAGGCGAGCGTCAGGCTGATGGAGTAAGCGATCTCCTTGTCGGAGCGGCCGAACTCGTGGGCGATCGCCGTCAGCGTCATGACGACCAGGAAGAAATCGAACGCGTCCAGGGTCCACCCGAGAAAGCCGGCGAGGACGGCGGGGCGGTGGTCCCGGGGGCCCGAAGCGGGAGGGGCGGTCACGGGCGTGAAAGATGTGGCGCCCCCTCGTGTGCGGCTACAGCTTTCACATCCATGAGAGTCGTCTTGCTCCTCGTCGCGGTCACCCTGTTCGGGCCGGACTTGGCCGCGGGCCAGGGGGCGGCCTCGGTGGACACGCTCGCCGGTCGCGTCGTCGATCGGGAGGGGCAGGGGCTCGCGGACGCGACCGTGCTCGTGGCGGAGGCGCATCGGGTGACGACCACGGGCCCCGACGGCGCGTTCGGCTTCCCTGGAGTCCAACCGGGTCGTTACACGGTCGTCGTGCGCCGCGTGGGCTACGCGGCGCACGTGGGTGAAGTCGAGGTGGGGACGGGGCCGGTGGAGCTCACGCTCCTACCGGCGGCGGTCCAGGTCGAGGCGGTGACCGTCACCGCGACGCGGCAGCCGATCGACGCGCTCGGCTCGCCGCTACCCGTGGCCGGACTCAGCGGAGACCGCTTGCGGCGGACGCAGAGCGTGTCGCTGGCGCGCGCGCTGGAGACGCTCGCGGGCGTGCGCACGCTCAGTACGGGGGAGTCGATCGGCAAGCCGATGATCCGGGGTCTCGCCGGCGCGCGGGTGCTCGCGCTCGTCAACGGCAGCCGGCTCGAGGACTACTCCTGGAGTGACGAGGACGGACCGTCCGTCGACCCGCGGCTGGCCGAGCGCATCGAAGTGATTCGTGGTCCCGCAAGCGTGCTCTACGGGTCCGACGCCCTTGGCGGCGTGGTAAACGTGATTCCAGCCGAGCTGCCCGATGCGAACGGCGGCCCGGCGTTCGCGCGCAGCGGTCTGGAGCTGTCGGGTGCCACGAACAACGCCGAGCTCGGGGGGGCGCTGCGGGTGGAGGGAGCGAGCGGCCGGCTCGGTTGGCGCGCGACCGCGATCGGGCGCCACGCGGCCGACCTCCACACTCCCGCGGGCGAGCTCGACAACACGGGCTTCGGCGCCCTGAGTGGTGAAGCCGCGGTGGGGTTGCGCGGGTCGCGGGGTGGCGCCGCGCTGCGCTACGCGCGCTACGGCGGCGAGTTCAAGCTGCTCGAGGCGAACGGCCCCCCCGCACCCGCCACGGGCGAGGCGGGGCCCGAGCGCAGGCTGGCGGACGACCGCGTGCAGCTCGCGGGCGATTACCGTCTTGGCACGCTGCGGCTCGAGGCGAAAGGGCAGTGGCAACGCCACTCGCTGATCGAGGTGTCGGACGAAGGGGGAGGGACACCCGGGCAGGAAGCCACGGCGTTCGACCTACTTCTCAACACGGGGACGCTCGACGTGCTGCTGCATCACCCGGCGGGTCCCCGGGTACGCGGGACGATCGGCGCGTCCGGCCTGTATCAGACCAACGACACTCGCGGCCCCATCCCCCTCGTTCCGGCCGCCCGCGTGCGCGCGGCCGCGCTGTTCGCGTTCGAGCAGGCCACGCTCGGACGCTGGAGCCTGCTCGCTGGCGGGCGGGTGGATGCGCGTCACCTCGGCGCCGACAGCAACGCGGCGCTCGGCCTGTCCCCGCAGACGCGCGACTACGTGGCCTGGTCCGCCAACGTGGGCTTCGTTTATCGCCCGCTGCCGTCGCTCGCGCTCGCGGCCAACCTGGGGCGGGCTTGGCGCGCTCCCACTCTGTTCGAGTTGTTCGCCAACGGGCCGCACGTCGGCGAGGCACGCTACGAGGTCGGGCGCTCCACGCTCCGGCCGGAGGCCGCGGCGAACCTGGACGTGAGTGCACGCTGGCAAGGCGGACGGGTCAGCGCCGAGGTCGCCGGTTACCGCAACGCCATCGGCCGCTATATCTTCCTCGCCCCCACGAGCAACACGGTGGGCGGGCTGCGCGTGTACGACTACGACCAGGCGGACGCCGTGCTCGCGGGGATGGAAGCGTCGCTCGAGGCCCTGGCCTGGCCCGTCGTGACGATCGGACTGCGGGGGGACGCGACGTGGGGGACGAACCGCAGCACCGACGAGCCGCTGCCGTCCGTGCCGGCGCCGCGCGCGGCCGTGAGCGTCGAGTTGCACTCCGCCGCGGGCGCGTGGTCCGGCCGCCCGCACGTCGGGATCGAGGCCGAGTTCGTGGGCCGCCAGACACGGCTCAACCCGCTCGACATCCCGACGGCTGGGTACACGCTGCTCAATGTGGATGCGGGTGCCGAGGCGCGTTTCCTCGGCCGGGCGGTGCGCGTCGATCTCACGGTGCGCAACGCGGCCGATGCGAGCTACCGCGACTTCCTCAGCCGCTACAAGGAATTCGCGTTGAACCCCGGCCGCAACGTGATCGTGCGGGTGTCGACGGCGCCGTAGCAGAACATTGCCGGGAGCCCGTGGACGGGCTCGTCAGCCGCGCGGCCCGTCAGGGCGCGTGGCCGATCGCGCGCAGGAACTCGCGATCCCAGGCGGCCGGCACGCTCTCGCGTGGCGAGTACGGACCCGGCACGTAGGCGCGCGACGACACGCCGGCCTGACTCTGCTCGCAGATGTGCCAGTCCTGCCGGTTGGTCATGTCCCAGAACCGCACCCCATCCTCGGGATCGAGCTCCGGCCGGCTCAGCGAGTCGCGGTGGAACAGCCACTCGCAACTGATGCGCGTGCGCGCGGGCCCGTCGGGCCAGAGCGTGTGAAACATCACGTAGTCCGGATGCAGGCTGAGCAGCAGGTTCGGGAAGATCGTGTAGAAGTAGGCGCGGTTCAGGTCCGCGGCCGGCAGCTCTCCCACCGGCACCCCGCAGGCGCGGCCGCTGAGCGAGAGGCTCCCGCCTTCGCGGGTGATCGTCATGTAGCCCCCGAGGAAGGGGCCATCCACGAGATCGTTCTCACCGCTCGTGTAGGGCGCGAGCTTCGCCAGCTCGGGATGGATCACGGGGCAGTGCAGGCACTCCGAGTAGTTCTGGAAGATCAGCTTCCAGTTCGCGCGCACGTCGTAGTCGATGCGGCGGGCGGAGCGCAGGGTCGCGATGTTGAACCGCGCGAACCGGCCGACGAGGGGCGCAAACGCCTGCGCGAACGGCTCGGCGTCCGGCGCGAGGTTGATCATCAGGAACCCCTCCCACTCGGCGAACGCGGGGGAGCGGAGCGGGTAATCGCGCTTCTGGAAGCCCTCCACCTCGCTCATGTGGGGCGCGCCGATGAGCTGGCCGTCGAGCGTGTAGGTCCACGCGTGGTAGGGGCACTGGATCGTCTCGGAGAGGCGGCCGCGCCGCTCCTCGCACAGCCGCGTCCCCCGGTGGCGGCAGACGTTGTAATGCGCCCGCAGCGTGCCGCCTTGGTCGCGCAGCATGATCACGCTCTCGCCCGCCACGTCGGCGAGGAAGTAGTCCCCCGGCTCGGAGAGCTCCGCGGCTCGGCCCACGCACACCCAGCGACGGGCGAAGATCCGCTCCACCTCCTCCGCGAAGATCTCGGGCGACGTGTAGTACCGTCCCGGCAGGGTGCGCGCGCCCTGCCGGTACGTCTCGCTGGTCTTGAAGAAGGAAGTCATGGTCGCTCCACGGGCACGATAACGCCGCACCGGGCCGCCGCGCCAGCCAGCGGGGCCGCGCTTGCCGGGCCCGCGCGGCCGTGCTCTCTTACGCGAATGGCGAAGTCGTGGCTGCCGCTCGTCGCCTGGGCGCTGCTCTGCGGCGGTGCCACGGTCCTGGCGGCGCAGCAGGACGGCGGCGGTCGGGCGGGTCTCGAGCGCCCCATCGCCCTGCCCACCGGGGAGCGGCGTGCGGTCGAGCTGGGCTACGGCGTGAGCCACCTCGACATCGATTCGCTCGCCGCCGCGGAGTCTCCGACCACGCTGACCCAGCTGCTCACGGGGCGCATCGCGGGGCTCGTGGTGATGCAGAGCTCGGGCACGATCGGCGCGGGCTCGCGCCTGCTCAATCGCGGCGCCACGAGCCTGTTCCTGTCCAACGCGCCGCTCCTGTACGTGGACGGCGTGCGCGCAGATCAGAGCCCGAATGCCTACGGGCTCGACGTCGGAGGCCAGGTGCCGTCCCGCTTCGACGACCTCGACGTCGCGGACATCGCCGCGGTCGACGTGCTACGGGGGCCGGCGGCGACGGCGCTGTACGGCGCGGACGCGGCGAACGGCGTCATCCTGGTCACGACGCGGCGGGGCACTCCGGGCCCGGTCCGCATCCATGGCGCCGTCACCCAGGGCTTCGTCGCCACGTCGCGTCGCTTTCCCGAGAACCTGTTCGCGGTGGACCCGAGCGGGACATGGTGCTCACTCCTCCGGAAAGCCGCGGGCGGCTGCGGGCAGGACCGAATTCTCCTGAGCAACGCGCTCGAGAGCCCCGCCACCTCGCCGCTCGGGCACGGCGCCGTGGGGGGCTACGGTCTCGACGTGTCGGGGGGCACGGGGCGGTTGCGCTACTACGCCGCCGGCCGGTGGCAAGGGCAGGGAGGCGTCTACGGGCTGCCCACGGCGGAAGTCGATCGCCTCACCGCGCGGGCGAATGGGTCGGGGCCGCCCGAGGATGTCCGGACCCCCAACTACCTGAGCCGGACGAGCGCGCGCGCCAACGTGGACTTCCACGTCTCGCCGCGCGCGGCCGTGTCGCTCGCCACCGGATACCTCTCGAGCGCCGTCCGGATGCCGATCAACGACAATAACATCCTCGGCGTCCTGCCGAGCGGCTTCCTCGGGTTCGGGGACTCCACGATCAACGACGGATGGGGGTTCTTCCCGCCCGGCGACGTGTTCCAGATCCGCACCAGCCAGGCGGTGGAGCGGCTCACGGGGAGCCTCCGAGGCACGTGGCGTCCGCTGTCCTTCCTGGAAACGAGCTTCCTCGTCGGGATGGATCGCGTGCGCCAGTCGGACCGCCAGCTGCAAGCCCGCGGCGAGGGGCCGAACATCGCGGGCCTGCGTCTGGGGCGGGTGCTCGCGGGGCGCGCGAACAGCGACCACTACAGCATCGAGCTCGGTGCGCGAGCCGCGTTCCACCTGTCGCCCGCGCTCGCGACGCGCACCGCGGTGGGCCTGCAGTACTTCAACGCCACCGGGGACACACTGCTGCGGCTCGGCCGGGGGCTCCAGCCGGGCGACACGAGCCTCGCCGACGCGGCCGTCCAGACGGTGCTCGCGGACGCGCAGGGGTCGAACAGGGTGACCGGCCTGTTCCTCGAGCAAGAGTTGTCGCTGCGCGAGCGGCTATTCGTGACCGGGTCGCTGCGCCACGACACCGGGCTGCTGGGCGAGGCCGATCTGGCGGGTGCAACCTATCCCGCGCTGGGCGTCTCGTGGCTGGCGCCGACGCGGGCCGATGCCCCCCTCGGCCTGCTGCGCCTGCGCGCCGCCTACGGCGTGGCGGGCCGCCGGCCGCTGCTCTCCGCCGCGCTCGCAGCGGAGCGCACCCGCGAGCTGGAGGGGGGTGCCGACGCGGCGCTGTGGGATGGCCGGTTGCAGCTCGGCGTCACGCTGTACGACCGGCGGACCTCCGGCGTGGTCGTGCCGAGCGCGTCCGCTCCATCCGGCCTCGGGATCGCGAACCTCGGGCGGCTGAGCAATCGCGGGATCGAGATCGCCCTGACCGCGGAGATCTTGCGCGGGGAAGCGCGCTCCTGGGACGCATGGCTCACCGCGTGGGGGAATCGCAACCGCATCACCACGCTCGGGGGTCCGCCGCTCCGCTTTGCGCTGACCACGGGGGACCAGGTGTACCAGGAGGGACTCCCGGCGGGGGCCTACTCGATGCTCCCGATCAAGCGCTACAGCGACGCGAACGGCGACGGGATCATCACGCCATCGGAAGTGGTGGTTGGGTCGTCTCCGGTGTTCCTCGGGACGCCGTTCCCCACGCAGGGGGCTTCGCTCGGTACGACCCTGACCTGGCGCCGTCGGGTCCGCGTGTCGGCGCTGCTCGAGTACCGGGCCGGCAACAGTCAGCTCAACTCGACCGAGTACCTGCGCTGCTTCTACGGTAGCTGCCGAGCCCTGAACGATCCGGGCACGCCCCTTGCCCGCGAGGCGGCCGTGGCCGCCGCAATCGTCGGAACACCTGCGGGCTATGTCGAGGACGCGGCCTTCCTGAAGCTGCGCGAGGTCACGATCACGCTCGAGGCGCCCCGCGACTGGGCCGCGCTGGTGCATGCCGCGCGCGCCAGCCTCACGCTGGTGGGCCGCAACCTGTTCACGTGGGCGGGCTACTCCGGGCTCGATCCCGAGGTCAGCGCGGCGGGGCAGGAGGGATTCGCCATGGCGGATCTGCTGACGCAGCCGCCGTTGCGGTCGTTTGCGGCGACGTTACGGGTTCAGTTCTGAGCGAATAGACGCTGAGGTAGAGGCCGAGGCGCCGAGACGCTGAGTGGATGTGAGGCCCCAGCTCGTAGGAAAACCCTACCCGCTCGACCCTCATATCCACTCGGCGTCTATGCGTCTTGGCGTCTACCTGTTCGCTTTCGTTGCTCGTTCCCCCTCGATCAGGGCTCTCTTCCGTCTTATCCCCCACCGATACCCCCCCAGGTCTCCGTCTGCTCTCACCACGCGATGGCACGGGATCACGATCGCCGCCGGGTTGGTGGCACACGCCCGCGCCACGGCGCGCGTGGCCCGCGGGCGCCCGATGGCGCGGGCGATCTCGGCGTACGAGCGCGTGCTCCCGTAGGGGATCTTGCGTAGCGCTTCCCACACGGCGCGCTGGAACGCCGTGGCCCGCACGTCCAAGGGGAGATCG
>Ga0066655_10000681_pt1 | contig 11587 bp, 8 predicted proteins | sample GraSoiAngelo_104_FD_133942 | JGI IMG/M metagenome (GOLD analysis project Ga0066655, IMG submission 133942) | Grasslands soil microbial communities from the Angelo Coastal Reserve, California, USA - 14_0903_05_30cm | ecosystem: Environmental > Terrestrial > Soil > Grasslands | place: USA... | reverse complement strand
TGATGAACATCCAGGTAGAGCTAAACAATTTTACTCAATCATCGCCATCTCTATGGTGGCTGGCATGTGCATGAATTTCCTGGCCATCAATCCGATAGCGGCACTCTTCTGGACTGCCGTGATCAATGGCGTATTGGCCCCGCCACTGCTGGTTTTGCTCATGCTGATTGTGAATAACACGACCATTATGGGCAAATGGACGAATAGCTTCTGGCCGAACGTCTTCGGCTGGCTGACGACGATCCTGATGTTTGTGGCGGCCATTGCACTGATACTTACGCTGGGAAAATCCTAGCGGCCAGCGTAATTTTCACATTTCTGCTCGCGCTTTTCTTTGCCCTGCCTGTGAGTTCCTTTCACTCACGCACCGTGAAGGAAGTGCAACAAAAAGAGCTAGAGTCATGATTTCTAACTCTAGCTCCCAACAGTTCTTTCTCTCATACACAATTATGCATGAAGCGCTACAAAGCTAGACTTTATCAGTACTTGCAATATCTCTTCTACCGTAACTGCGGGTAACGAGCGTCTAAGCGAGGCTTTGATCTCTAGCACTGTCCTTTTACCGTTTATTTGTTGCCATACCAGTAAAAACATCCGTCGCTGCTGAATAGGCCAGCTGAGGAGCCGTTCGCCTGGTAAAAAGGTGACGACCCTTGATACCGCAGCATTGGAGAGCTTGGAAAGACTTGGTGTAGCATACCGAGCATTAGGCTCTTCAGCAGAGAGTGATTGTACTACTGGCACTCTATACGTCTGGTGAAAGACCCACTCAAATGGCCCTCTCAGACGGTCCAACTGTAGAATTACGTCTTTTAAGACAGGCGTGCGTTGTCCGTGCTCGTCTTCCATCGAGCATGAGGCGACAGCTCCCTCGACAAGGTACATACTGACACGCTGAGGCCCTTGCAGACCAGGGAAACGGCGAACCGTAGCCTGAAGGACTCCGGTTCTTTTATATTTCTTGAATAACTCTAAGCTGAAGCCAAGGCCGACACTAGCGTCACTGCTATTTCTTTCCATACAAATCTCCTTGTTAGAGATGTTTGGCGTCCTTGCTGGATGCCGTCCTGTAATGAAGACAGTATGCGCGATAAGCCGTGTCAGCGCAATGACAACTAGTAGACAACTTGCATAGTTTTTTTATGAGGATTCGGGTATAGTATCTTATGTCAGGCCACTCAGCAATGATTAATGACAGGAGAAAGAGATATGCTACGACAAAATTTTTCGTCAGGTGCTCCTTGGGAGTCGGTTGCTGGCTATTCACGTGCGGTACGTGTCGGCAATATCATTCTGGTTGCCGGTACAACTGCGATTGATGAGCAGGGGAAGCTGGTCGGGCGTGGCGATGCCTATGCACAAACGAGACAGATTATCCAGATTATTGAGCGTACGTTGCAGAAGGCAGGAGCTAGTTTGCAGCATGTGGTGAGAACACGCATGTATGTGGTAAAGATCGATCAGTGGGAACAGATCAGTCGAGCACACAGCGAGTTTTTCGGCGCGATTCGGCCCGCAGCTACGATGGTGCAGGTGAGTCGTCTGATTGATCCTGAGATGCTGGTGGAGATGGAGGTTGAGGCTATTGTTGATGAGTGATGGGTTTTGTGGCTTGGCCCTCGCCACAGATCCTCCAGGTGACAATCCTACAATGAGCTCACGATCTTACCTAGTGCTCAGTAACGCCTCTTAGCACTCGTGCGAGGACACTGGTCGATTGAGAAATAGCTGCATTAATCGCATATTATCATTAAATATTCATAGCACTCTCATATGGGCTTAGCATGTTGTAAAGATTAAAGGTGCTTTACGCAATTTGGAGATTAATTCGCTTTACCAATAATATATTGACTCATTGAGAGTACTACTCAGTCTCATAACATTATTCACATACTTTATGATTTTCATCCAGAAGCATAAATACACATTCAACAAATTCACTATATTTTTGCTTTTCCTTCATAATTTGTGTCAAGTTAAAGTACTTGAAGATTGTTCCATCTTCTTTAATACGTTGTAGCGCTTCTGGTGTAATGCAGCTAGCTACAAGAATTGTCTTTGCTTGAGGAGCAGAACGAAGAGTATCTTCAAATGATTTTTTTGCTGCACCATATCTCTCAAGTGCTCCAGCGGGGTCAGTACCACCTTTTACTTCTATTACACCACTAGTTGTTCCATTTCTACCAATGAGAGAAATATCTGGTTCACTTGAGAAGAGTATTGATGTCTGATTATTGAGCATGATTCCTCGATAGCTTCCGATATTTCCTAGTTGTGTTTCAAAGTATTCAGGGGTAAATGGCTCCATATTTGTACCATTTCTGGGGATAAAAGCAGATAGTAATCCTAACTTAACTGCCTCTTTAACGAGCAATCTTTGCACCACTTTTTCTGCTTCTTCACCTATGGCATTCCGCCATGCACCATCTATTTGGGCACCAGTTGATGTAAGCAAGAGTCCCTGCAACTCCTGTTCTGTAAAGCTTTGAATAGAACTATCAATAATCAGAGACATGTGCTCGTTGAATAACCGAACAAGCAAAGATATTTGTGTATCATTTAGAGATGTCTTGTTATCCTGGTCTGTTTCATACTTTGCGACATTGACGCCAATGAGATAGCTGACAGATTTTTGGGAAAGCGCGGCTATATTCCTGTAATAGGCAAGGAGAACAGGGTATTCTCTCAACAGTTTTGGATGACAAAACACCTGTATGAGTTTTAGATCCTCATGTTTGCTAATGTATGTGAATGCATCTTCGCTAATGCCCCAGTCTGCTCTCTGATCCCAATTATACAGTTCTGCCAGAGGGGTGATGTTTGCTACAATGGAAGGAAATGTCAGCACTTTGTATTCTTTCAGCTTGCGATAGAAGAAAGTAGAGCGCAACTGGTAGTTTATTTGGTGTGCTTCAATGAGCAATTGATCTCGTGTTATAGCCATACGATTATCTTTCTCCCAAACATAAACACATTTACGTAATTCTGTACGTCCATGATTGCCCATTTGTTGGCTACTATTGCCTTTACCTCGGTTAAGTGTCCAGATATGTTTTGTTGTCAGTCCAAACGACTGAGCAAAATCTGAGAGTATAAGATCAACAGGCACTTCTTCACCAGCATACTGGACATTATCATTCACCATAATCACCGTTCCGCCGGGTTTGAGAATACGAGCAAGTTCGTAAACAACAAAACACATTTCATAGAAATAATTGCGCACTAAGGATGCGATACCAGGATTATTCAGCTGCTTCTGCGCTAGATATGTATCAAGAATAGACAGAACTTCTTGTAAAGCTCTTTGTTCCTGGAATGTCGTATTAATTATATCAAAATCGACTTCACGCCCCAAAAACTTATAATATTCCTCAATCCTATCTCTTTTGCTCTTATTCTCCACAGTACATGAGAGCAGCTCCTGCCGTAGCTGTTTAACTTGCTCGTCGTTACATCCCAGATACACTAACTCAAGCGCATAGGTACGAGTATAGTCATAGCGATTTGCATATGGCGGTGATGTCAACACTACGTCGATAGAGCTTTGCGCAATGCGCGGAAGAACGTCTAAACATGATCCTTGGTACATTTCGGGGCTGGTTAGTAATGTGCGGGGGGGATCAGTATCCTCAAATAGTGATTGTTGTACACAATTACCTTCAAGATCTGAAATAATCTGCTTGAGTTTCCTGGTTATCGCCTCTTGAAAGGTGAGAATAGGCCCCTTATTGAAAGGTATATTACCTAAAGAACGGCCAGAGCGCATATCCCAACGTAAATACTGTCCATCCTTTCTCGTATAGCTAATATCTTCAAGAGTACAAAATGCAGCAAAAAGAAGTAACGTTTGTATATCTGTATCGTTAACCATTTGCTTACAATAGGCAATGTAGCCTATAAGCTGTTTTTCTTCCTCTTCTGGAAATGCACCTTTAGTAATAGCAATATGTTTCAGTGAGTATGTCTGACCATGATATTCAGCAAAGTTTATTTGCAGAAGATTAGCAACAGTTTGCTTAAATATTGGCATGTTTACCCGATTTGCAGCAAGACGAGCTTGAGTTGCATAAATGCCAACTGAAAGTAACTCAATGCCTTTTGTATACCATCCCAACGCACTGGCAGCGAATAAAGCTGCTCCTGCTCCTGAAAATGGATCAAGTAAGATGCCTGGTTTAAATGGTCTAAGAAGATAATGAACGAGACCTTCAGAGAAACCTTCTTTGTATTTGAACCAACTGTAAAAGGGAGTGTTCTTATTCCCCTGATAGCTCACCAAGGTTCGATCCAATACGGGATTAACAGATATTTTTGCTCTAAATTTCTCGTAGAGTGTGTCTCTTTCTACTGATGGGTTAGTCGGTGGAGAAGAGGTGAAAGTATCAGTTAGTTCTACAATAGGCTCAATACTCAATTATCCATCTCCTTCATCCAAATCGTAGCCTAACGCAGGGCAATAACAAGTAGCTGCCCGATTGAGAGCCTATTATATACTTTCGAAAAGATCCTTTCAAGAGCGTCGTGCGCTTTGTCTTACTGCACGTTGTCCTTCATTTCTGAGGGATATCCTGTACTTACCAAACGTGGTCTGGACGGGCGTCAACATGGCAGCGTGAACAGATTCACTTTTTTCTACCCCACTGAAGATTCCATAGAAGTCTTTACAGGAGATATTAATGCTCTTGCCTCGATGCGTTTTGAAAACACACAAACCTACTACTACGAACATATTGTTGGGATCGAAACATCTGCATTTAATCTCAATAACGGAGGAAATTTGTACGTTATGCAAAAATTCGATTTGCATGTGTCAAGTGGTCAACCAATCAGCGCAAAAGTGTATGTGCATGACTTGAATGTTTTTGAAGAAACTGTGCAAGCTCTGAGAACCTTACTCAAGGATAAAAAGCAAGGAAGACGAGGAGGCAGTTACGCTCCATAAAATTCCTAACTCGCCCATGCCCGCCAATATGATAGAATGTGGCAGGAGATGATGCAGAATGTGTTGACACAAAAATTTTGTGGAATCTATTATATTCGTACAATAGTAGCGCAATGTCCTGAAGAGTAAAGCGCTAAAGAACTGATCTACAGAGCACAAGAACTGGATTGCGTGAATAGTGAGAAGGGCAGGCAAGATATGTACCGTGTTATCCTCGATACCGATGTCGGCATAGACGATGCATTAGCGCTTTTTTTAGCGTTAAGCTCACCTGAGATTGAACTTGAAGCCATTACCACCGTCAACGGCAATGTACCCGTTGAGATCGGCACGCGTAACGCTCTGGCGCTCTTAGAACTTACTGGGCGCACGGATATTCCTGTGGCACGCGGCTGTGAGCGACCGCTGGTACGGCCAGCTATCGATGCGAAGCATATTCACGGCGAGAATGGCCTCGGCAATGCCGTGCTGGCTGAGCCAAGCATTACCCCAGTTGCGCAACATGCCGTTGATCTGCTTATTGAAAGAATTATGGCCAAGCCGCAGATGATCACGTTAGTCTGTATTGGGCCGCTGACGAACGTTGCGCTGGCGTTGCGCCGTGAGCCACGTATTGCAGAGAATATCTACGAAGTAGTGATCATGGGTGGTGCCCTCCGTGTACACGGCAATGTCACGCCAACGGCAGAGTACAATATCTATGCAGACCCCCATGCCGCGTATATCGTACTCCATGGAGGATGGCCCATACGCTTAGTCTCCCTGGATGTCACCACAATGACACTGCTAAAGCCTGGACAGATAGCTAGCCTGCCGGATAATCGGGTGACACAGTTAATCAAATACATGACTAACTACTCCTTCCGTTTTTCAGCTGCATTAGACAATACCCACGGTTTCCCTATGCATGACCCTCTGTGCGTAGGTGCGGTCGTGCAGCCCGATCTTATCGCATGGCAACCTTGCTATGTTGACGTTGAGTTAGCCGATGGTGCGACCCTGGGGGCCACTATTGCACAATTCGATCCTCGTGATAGGCCGCACAGCTGGCGACCCAACGTCCATGCGTCTGTGACAGTCGAGGCGGAACAGTTTATACAACTTTTTACGGAGCGCTGTAAGTTTTATGATGAGGGGCCTTGATCAGTGAAACAAACCTCATAGAAGATGGGGTTCAAAGAATATGAGTTCGTCCTCAGTTGTGATATGATATACATGCAATCATACCATTGAGCAGGCACATATGTCTGTGCTTATAGATAGACAATTGAGGAGGTTTTCCCATTATGGGAGCTGAAATATCACATGTTGGAAAGTGCGGTACATGTGGAAAGCCAGCAATGTATGCACATTCATTTCCACAGGCCAACCGTTATTTCCGTTATTGCGAGAAACATGTGCCAGAATTTGTACTAAAAGAGATTAATAGACAGAACGCAGAAAAAGCAAAACAAAAAGGAACAACTGCTAAATAGCATACCCACCATTATAGAATCGCTTGGTTGCTATCTTTGGGCGATATCGTTCCAAAGATAGCAACCAGACGACTCTATTTGCCTTTTGCATTATTCCCGCTTGCGCGAGGTGGTAGGGATTGGGGGTGGCATTTGGCGAAGCCTCCTTGGCGGGGTTTGGGGTGTCCCAAAATCCTCCCATCCCCCAAAGGGTTTGGCGATTATGCACTAGTCAGACGCTTTGTGCTTACAAGCATCTATTCCTGAATGGTCGGGTGTTCTCGGTAACTCAGCAATTTATCTGCTCGCTTATGCTGTCTTCCCTGCAAGCAACTGCTCAGTATGTGAAGGGCGCAACACCGAAACAATCGTTGCAATCACGCTTAACATAAACGAGACCAAAAATGCTTGATGCAGACCGGCAAGGAAGATTGGAATGATATATGCGAAATTCCCCATGCCCCCACCACTGATAAAGACCCGTTGTACAGCCTCAAAGGGAAGCTTACTCAGAGCCAGCGGAAAAACGATGGCAATACTGAGCATCTGTCCCGTATTGTTGAGCATATTGAGGATGCCAGCTGCGGCACCGCGCGTGTGCGGCTCTACCGAACTCATGATCGCGTTGGTATTGGGTGAGGCAAAGAGGCCGGACCCTCCCCCCATGATTGCCATATAGCTTGCTAATAGCCAATAGGGGGTATGCTGGTTAATAGTTGTCAGTGCGAGCAGTGCAACTGTAGAAATACCCAGACCAATGGTGGCCAGAATACGCGAGCCAATATAATCAGAAAGCCGTCCACTGATAGGACCAATCACCATAAAGGCTGCGCCAAAGGGAATGAGCATCAGGCCTGCCATTAACGGATCTTGCCCGTAGGGTCCCTGTAAGAAAAAGATCATCAGGAAGAGTACAGCACCCCGCGCGATACCGTTGAGTAAGCCACTCACATTCGCCAGTGCAAAGAGACGGTTACGGAAGAGGCGCAGTTGGATCAGTGGTACCTTGATCCGAGGCTCAAAGACCAGGAAGATTGCCAGACAGACTAGACCAACGATGAGAATAGCCGCACTGACAGCCTGAGGTAGCAGAGGAAAGGCTAATAAACTCAGTCCTAACAGGAGTCCCGTCAGCGCAACCGTCAGGAACACTGCTCCGAACCAGTCCATCTCATGACGTTCTGGGGCGCGTACAGGCTCGCGCAGACGCCATATGCCCCAGATCACGCCAAAGACGCCGATGGGCACATTGAAGAGAAAGACCCAGCGCCAGGAATACTGCGTCAATAACCCTCCGACGATAGGACCAATCAGAAATCCTGCCGCACCCGCAATCTGGTTAATGCCCAATCCCAGCCCAACCTGACCCTTGCGAAACGCATCAGTCACAATCACCGTACTATTCGTAATGAGCAGCGATGCACCCATGCCCTGAATCATACGCTCCACAATCAGATCACCACCGTGAAACTGCGGCTGTACCAGACCTGACATGAGAGAGCCAAGCGTAAAGGCAATAAACCCACTATTGTAGAGTAATTTGCGCCCAAAGATATCGGCCAGGCGGCCAATAATAGGTGTCAATGCTGTGAGGACGAGCAAATACCCCAGTAATACCCACATGATAGTGAAAAATGTAGTGTGCAAGTCCGCCAGGATTTTGGGTAATGCGATCAGCAATGCTGAACCCTGAATCGAGGCGAGTAGAGCACCAACCGTTGTAACGGAGAGTGCCGTCCATTGATAACCGTCCCTGGAATGTGCAGTCTGTTCCTGTGTGGAAGCATCAACGGAATTATTGAAGATGGGAGGTATATAACTCATCTGCTGATCTACTGACTTTCTACTTTCATGCTACTCTGTAAAGAAGAGATATATGATGAAATAAATCATCCCTTTTGAAAGTATAGCATCTTCGTTGATGTAATTCATAGGAGAGCTTATATACCTCTCCCGCTACGTAGATCAAGCCATGGGTAGCTGGATATGGAATGTAGAACCTTCGCCCGCAATGCCCTTACTTTCGACCCAGATCTTGCCCTTCATCGCTTCAATCAGGCGGCGTGAGATATAAAGTCCCAGGCCGGACCCTCGTACCGGGCTATTCATATCGCTTTCCATACGGTAGAAGCGTTCAAAGATGTGTTCCTGCTCTGCTAAGTGAATGCCATTGCCTTTATCCGCAATGCTAATCATCACCATAGCTCCCCGCCCACAGTCAGGGCAAGAACGAGCAGTAATAGTGATGGGCGTCCGTGGTGGCGAGTACTTGAGCGCGTTTATGCTGACATTCATCAAGACCTGACGCAGACGTATGGGATCAGCGCGTACTTGCAGGTGCGTCGGGACCTGCATGTGCAACTCGCGCTCCTCTTGTGTCATATGCGGCTCAATGAGAATAATAACGCTACTCACCATGTCTGACACGGAGAGATTCTTGAGCAGTGCTGACCTGATCTCTACATCGGCATCCAGACGGCTCGCATCCATCACATTGCCCAGCAGAACAGTCAATTCATCACAACTGCGTCGAGCTTTTTGCAGAAATTCGCGGCGCTGGTCAGAAGGAAGCGTCTCGTCGTATTCCGCGATAAGCTCGATATAGCCCTGAACTGCTGTCAAAGGCGTACGCAACTCATGGGATGCCGTAATCATAAACTGATCCTTCATCTGGTCCAGTTCTTGCAATTGTTGATGCGCACGCTGTAAACGCCAATACAAACGAGCGTTCGTAAATGCGACACCAGCCTGCTCGCCAAAGTCCTGAGCATGCCGCAGATCCTGAGTATCGAACGGCGGTTGGTCCTGTGCTTGTCCACGCGCAAAGATCAAGATACCTATAGGATCGCCGCGTGATGTCAATGGGATAAGGATCGTCGTACGCACATCCAGGCTGGCCAGTTTTTCACGTAGCGAAACGGGGGAAGGAGAGGATAACACTTCGCTCGACTCATCGGCATGAGGCATTGCTGATGAAGTGGGAGTATCATGTGGCGCGATCGCCCCCAGCGGTGGGTAGTTATAAGCGGTTGGTTCCGTCTTTATATACGTGAGTTTTGCCTGAAGCGAAAGCAGCGGCTGGGCTTCATATTCGTCCATATGAATAGCAGGCCACGCGTCCACCTGTAGCGCTGCTTCCTCTGGTGCACAGTATGCAGCGATAGGCGTTAGTTGATCCCCATTTGTTGTGTAGAGGAGCACATAATCAGCATATAGGGCACGTGCCCCCTCTTTACAAATCAAGTGACTGATCTCAGTCTGTTCCACCACAGCGGCATTCAAGCGTGTGGCCATATTGGCCATCGCTTTCGCAAATTCCTCATGCTCGCGTGCTTCCTGATAGAGACTTGCATGCTCAATCAGCCGTGCCACCTGCTCCACATACAATTTCAGCATCGTCGTATCACTGCTACGCAATGCCATAGACCCCTTATACGACACACCAAGGGTCCCAAAGTTTCTGCCCAGATACATCAGCGGAAAGAAAAACATCGTCGAAATTTGCACTCTGCCCAGCCAGTCCTGTACTACAGTGGGCAGTTGGGCGTGCTGGACATCCCAAGAAATCGTCATCTCTTGCGCAGCAAGAAAGGTACAATACAGAATAGCATCATCCTGGAAACTCCAGTTGATAGTAGGTGTATCCACCGCAGCTACATTAACAAAGACCAGTGGTGGTATACCAACGGGATGATCGTGTTCCTTCGCCATCAGTAACATGGCAGCGTCAAAGCCCATATCTGTCACCGCCATACCAACTACCCGTTCACGTAGATGGACAAGATCCAGTGGTCCCGTTAAGCGTGTAACGATACCGTGTAAGCGTTCAGCCATCTCGCGCTGATGTTCCTTATCTAGCGAGAATGCCTCATTCTCGCGTGCCGCCAGAGAGTAGCGAATGACTAAGAGTATGCCACTCAGCGCCGAAACCATCACTAGCATAACTGAGATGTGATTATGGATAGCTTCGCTATAAGCCGTCAGCACAAGCAGAATAATCATTGGGGCATAGACAGGCATATTTTGCAGGTGTCGCCAGATCTTCATCAGTAACGGACTCTCCGCCAGCGATAAGAGCCGCCCGCCCGTGGGCTGCTGGTGATACGCTTGATACACTAACGCCCTATATTGATAGAGAGACGATAAACCGATTAAACAAGAGCCGAGTAGCCAGAATGGACTGAGATAGGGAGCACAACTTTGATACGTAGAAGTGCTAATGTTTGTATACGTGTAGACAGAATCAGCGATAATTGCAGAGCCAGCACCCGCCGTAAGTAGCAACAAAGAAGAATGGAGCACTGGTTCAGTGCGATGCAGTAACAGGAGTACTACAGCCAGAATAAGCAGCAGATCCCAGCCAGGATAAGAGAGCACAGTTATCAGTCCTGGGAGGAGAAGAGGCATAGTTGCATGATTAGTAAGTGAAAAGTAAAGAGGGCCAATTAGAAAAGACCAGCTTATACCTAAACAGCACAACATTGTAATCATTGCATCGAGTAGTATACATGGACGAAAACGGGAAGTAGTGGGCATAAGTAATATACCAGTTAATAAGAGAGGATAAACGAGATTAGCAAAAACATCGGCTAATGATGGGAAGCTCGCCTTGCCTGAAACTTCCTGATACATATAGTACATAGCGCCAATAGACAACGATAACAGGGCCATACCAATAAAGACCCATGCCGATTGATGCCGTCGTTCGAGCTGTAGACCACCGTACCGCCCTCTATAAGCCGTTTGTAAGCACGAGATACTACCAGCGAGCGACGCTATGGCGCAGGCCCCACCTGCAAAAAATACGGTGCCCTCACTGCCACTGCCGCGAAAAAGCAGCAAAAAAAGGATAAAAACGACAAAAACCGCAGTTGATGCCGTTGCCAGGGACGTATAACGATTGAGTTGTTGGAGATAGGCACCTGTTAATTTGTCAGTTGAAAATGTCTTCATTGGAAGGTTGACTCCCGGAGCACCGCTTTTCCTCAGCATCCCCTCGTAGTATATCCAAGATACAGTCGGTGCGTCAACAGTTATTCATGGTATGAAATAACGGTGATATACGAGCATAGGTGGATTAGTGCCGCCAACCAGCATATACTCGTATATCACCAGCATTGTATATATGCACTAGTACGTAATCCCAGAACCTTTTGGGGAATGGTAAAATTTGGTGACAGCCAAAATCCCT
>Ga0066655_10000679_pt1 | contig 11629 bp, 10 predicted proteins | sample GraSoiAngelo_104_FD_133942 | JGI IMG/M metagenome (GOLD analysis project Ga0066655, IMG submission 133942) | Grasslands soil microbial communities from the Angelo Coastal Reserve, California, USA - 14_0903_05_30cm | ecosystem: Environmental > Terrestrial > Soil > Grasslands | place: USA... | reverse complement strand
TTGTTGTTGTCGTGAAAGAGCTGGTTGAAGTAGCTGGCGCCAAAAAGGAATTGATTGGTCCACCGCGATGACAACGTGGAGTTCAAGACTGCGCCATAGTTTCCGTCGTGGAGCGGCGCCACCTCGAAGTAGTACGCCAAATTGGAGCTGGCCGTTCCCAGCGCTGGGCTGCCGCCCAGCGGTGCAGTCTGGTTACCTTGACCGATGATGGCGTGCAGAGAAAGATGATGTTTGTCAGAAATCTGGTGATCGACCCGAGCTACGCCGTTGTAGCTATATCCAAACTCGGAACTGGGGCTGAAGAAATTGCCGGCAGTAGCTGAGAGGCCTGCGATGCTTGAGCTTCCGCTCCTGGGCCAGAAACCGCTTGTTCCAATTGCGTTTGTTGAAACAGCGCTCCGCGTCACGGGGTTGTAGTTGCCATACTTCCGAGTAGTACAGGTGGCCGTAATGGGTGCGCAAACTGGGTTGTTGAGGAGGTCGGTAGCTAACGTGACCCAGGCATCCGAAGGTTCTGTCGCAATTCCGGAAAGACCAAATACGAAGTCGTTCTTCTCGTAATTGACAAAAACAAACGTTTTGTTCTTGATGATCGGGCCGCCCGCAGAGAATCCGTAGTTTTCGTTGCGCTCTCTTGGCGCCTTGGTGCCAGGTGCGGGAACAAAGAAGGGAGAGGGGGAAGCGAAGTATTCGTTCCGATTATAGTAATAAAGTGAACCATGAATGTCGTTAGTCCCGGACTTCAGGACAATGTTGGCTGTGCCACCTGCGTTGCGCCCGCCTTCGGGTCCCGAGGAGGTCTGCACTGAAAATTCCTCAGTCGCGTCAATCGGTAGGACAGTGCCGGCAATCCCGGAAACGCCGCCCTGATTGATAGCCGGGATGTTGTGCCAGAAGTCGTTGTTGTCCACTCCGTTGATCTGCCAGTTGATCTGGTTAGGCCGCGTGCCATTGAGCGAACCGAAGCCGCCTACGTTGTAGCCGCCGAAGCCCGGTGCAACAGCGATCATTTGCGTAAAGTCGCGGCCGTTGAGAGGAATGTTCTGCACCACGTCGTCGGGAATGGTCATGGTCTGGGTCTGCGTGGTGGTGTCGAGAGTCAGGGCAGCGGCGGATACTTCTACTGTCGTGGTCTGCTGTTGCAGTGAAAGCTTGACGTTTAGCGTATAGATTTGGCCCGCGACGACTTCTACTTTGTCCACGGTATAGACCGGGAATCCCGTAGCTGTCACGGTGAGTTTGTACAGCCCCAATGGAATGTCCTGAAAGGAAAAGGCTCCGTCATTAGTTGTTGTTGTAGTGTGGTCAATCCCCGTGGCACTTTCCGTGGCCTTGACTGTGGCGTTTGGAACCGAACCGCCCGACGGGTCGGTCACTGTCCCGTTGATGGACCCGCGGAACGTTTGCGCGTTCATCCCAACCGCTAGCGTGAGAACAACAAGAACTGCTAAGACTAGGCGCTTCATATGCTCAACACCCCCCTCATCGAGATCGAACTACAACCGGACAGCACTCGCGTCCCCCGACCCGGTCGGGAAAAACATCTTGAAAACGAATCGCACCACGGCCCGCTTTCAGTTTGTGGATAGTGACCTATTTGCAAAATCAAGGACAAGCCCCCCGGACCAGCTCGCCCTTACAAAAAAACAATTCAGCAATACGACCAATATGGCTGAGGTTCCTGAGTTTTAACTCTCTGATGCCCGTCTGTCAAGGAGAATGAATTTCATTCGACGAACCCAAAAATCTCATCGTCTGGGCGCTCCCAGAGCGCGCTTTTTCATTGACTCCTGCCGGGAATTTTGCGCCATTTTGAGCGCATTCCTGCGCGGTGCCATGCCCATCCGCGCAGATTTCCGATCCGCTGCGCCCTTCTCTGCACTATCCACTCCAAGCTGCTTCCTGCTACCTTCTTGGAAGAATTTTATTTCAAGCTAACTTTGGAGCCCATCATGGCCACGTTCGGACTCATCGAATATCAGGATGCCTCGCCAGAAGTCCGCGCCATTTACGACGACATCATGGCCACGCGCAAAACCGATTGGATCAACAATTTCTGGAAGGCTATCGCCCACGATCCCGCTTTGCTCAAGCGCACCTGGGAAAGCATCAAGCAAATTATGGCGCCAGGCACGCTCGATCCTCTAACCAAAGAAATGATTTACATCGCCGTCAGCGTGACCAACAATTGTAACTACTGCATCGCTTCGCACACCGCTTCCGCCTTCGGCAAAGGAATGACTGACGCCATGTTCAAGGAATTGCAAGCCGTCATCGCCATGGCCAACGAAACCAACAAACTTGTAACTGGTTATCAAGTCGAAGTCGACCAGCGTTTTCAGCCTCCTCTTGCGCGATAATCTTTACAAATTCTTTTTTCTCTCTGCCTGTTTCAAGTCACCGCTTGCAATGCCTGTGCACGGCCGTGAAAAATTCTGGCCTGTCCATACGGACAGGTGTTTCTGCCGCACCGTAGTACGCACGTACTATGGTTGGCTCTCTCCAGCAAGGCGGAACATATAGATGTTACCGGGGAGCCCTGTTTCGAGCGGGGCGTGTCCGAAAGTCTAGCTTCGTGAGTGTGCCAGCCATGGCTCCTACCGCAAAAGACGCCGAAAACTTGGCCGCCAAGCCGGACGGGGCCGCGCGAGCCGCGTCAGGTTCCGCTCTGCCCGCCGACTCAGCGATCAAGCAGCAGCCCGTCGCGCTGGAAGTTCCTGTCACCGTCAATGGCGCTTGTGTCGCCGAAGGCAGCGACAAGCGCGAGCCTTTCTCCGAGTCCACTAAGACTGTCCTGATTTTCGGCAGCGGCGCCGTCATCCGCCTTTCTTCTTCCGTTGCTCCGGGACAATTGCTTTTTCTCACCAACGAAAAAACAAAAAAAGAAGTTGTCTGCCAGGTCGTCAAGTCCAAGAACTATCGCAACGTCAACGGCTACGTCGAACTTGAATTTACGGAGCCTGTGGTTGGCTTCTGGGGCATGCGTTTTCCGGGCGACCGTATCAGTTCTGCTCCGCAGCAGGCGACGCCCACGCCGCCGCTGAGCGTCACTCCCAGCGTCCTTCCGGCGAAGCCTGTCCTTCCAGTTTCCGCTGTCAAAAACGCCGCCCCACAGCCATCTGAAACGAAAACTGTTATTCCTGCGGTGACCAAGCCAGAGGATTTGCTTCCGCAGAAACCAGTCGCGCTGGTGGCGCCGCTCTCCTCGACATTATCATCGTCCTTCGATCCTGAAGCTCCACTCAGCGCTCGCACGACCCCGCCTCCCCCGCCCGTCGTTCCGGTTGTGCCAGCCGTGCCGGTTTCCCGCGTTCCGGAGCCATCGGTGAATTCCGCGCCCGCGCAACCCAGCGCTCCTGTGCTCATCGATTCGCCCCGCGCTTCGGAAGTGCAAGCCTCCTTTCTGGAGCCAGCCAAGGCCCCGGCCGCTCCGGTAGTGTCAACGGTTACGAATCTGCTCGCGCTCTTCGAAGGCAAACCGGCTGTTCCTGACGTCGATCCTCCTCCCGCGGTCCAGATTTGCGTTGACACGGAAACCGAGACGCTCAAAAAGCACACCGCGCGCCTCCAGGAACAGCTTTCGAACATTACGTTCTCAGGAGAACCTGAGGCGCCTGAAACAGTTTCCGTGCAGATTCCACGTGCATCTCCGGTGGTCATGCAAAAGGAACTTGCGGAAAGCGCCGCAAAAGCATTGGAGCAATCCAAAATTCATGCGCCTGAACCAGCGCCCGCGCATCCCGCACGCGTCGGGCCGGTGAAACTTGAGTCTCAGTCCGCGAAGTCGTTACTCGACGACGAAGAGTTGAAAATCCCGGCCTGGCTCGAGCCTCTTGCTCGTAACGCCGCTGTGCCTTCCTCGACCCAGGAACCGGTCAACAGGGAAAAGGCCAAGCACGTCTCCGAACAGCCTGAGGTGGAAGAAATTGCGGCGGAAGCCGTCGCGCCCGCGGAAGGACTGCATCTCTCCGAGCTGCCGCTTCCCACATTTGGCAGCGCGCTTCCCCTCGACGAAGTTAGGATCACACGTGAAAGCCGGCCCAGGAGTTCGGGGAAGGGGCTCTTATTTGGAGCGATTGCCGCTGGTGTCCTGGCGCTCGCTGGCGGTGGCTGGTGGTATGTGCAACAGCAATCAGGTCGCGTCCAGGCGGGTTCTGAGCCCGTGTCGAACGTGCAGGCCTCCGTCGCCTCCCTTCCTGCCGTGAGCTCGCCGTCACAACTTCACGAGAATGTTCTGCCTCAGGCGAATCCTCCGGCGCAATCAAGTCCGGCGGTCACAAACGCTTCCGCCCAAACCAAATCGAGCTCGAATAGTCTAAGCGTTGTTGCGGCAGTTCAATCGGTGCCGCCAGCGCGCAATTCGCAGCCTATCTCGAATCCGGCAAACTCTGGCGCGAGTGCGGCGGCGCCCGCTTCGGCCCCGCCTCCGGTGGAGGAGCCAAAGAAACCCGTGCTTGGCGAAGTTCACCTCGCGAAACCCAAAGTCCTGGCCGGCAGGCACGCGCAAACCGTTGGAGAGCCCGACGCTGGCATCAATCTAAACAGTGACGACCAGCCAGACGCGGAAGCGCTCAACACCGGCATCGCCGTCAACAATCAGCCATCGGCGCCAGCGGCCCCACTTCCCGTTGGCGGTGATGTGAAACAGGCGAAGCTGATTTCTTCCGTGCCTCCGGTTTATCCGACGCTTGCCAAGAACCAGCATGTGTCCGGCAACGTCACCGTTGACGCGCTGATCGACGCCAGCGGGCGTGTGACCACAATGAAGGTTGTCTCCGGCCCCACCTTGCTGCAACAGGCAGCCATGGACGCTTTGAAGCAGTGGAAATATCAGCCCGCATCGCTAGACGGCAAGCCCGTCGCCATGCACCTCACGGTCACCGTCCAGTTCCGCTTGCCGTAATGTTTCTCACCCCTAGTTCATTTACACCATTGGTGTGCCTTCGCGTTCGAGTGGCGTTTCTTTCAGCACAGCGTCGCTTGCGGGATGCCGGGCAGGTTCGTATACTGGCGGCCCGGCCAATTGGCGGTTCCTGCGGTGGGGTAGACCGCTGGTGCTCACCTTCCTTGGCCTTTCAATTGCGCCTGTAAGTCTGTAGGCACCGATTACAGGTCGGGCTGCGTTAGGACTGCCGGTCCCGAATAGGTCGAGGTCATCCCTGCGTTGACCACAGGGCGGGCCGGGTCTTCACGCGGGCGCAGTTTTATCCTGACTGCGAACGAAGGATTGCCGCGCCCTATCAAAGGAGAATTTTCGCATGTCGCAAGCTCCCATGCCGGAAGAAATGAACGTCTACCAGAACGCCGAAGCGCGTTTCGAGGTCGCCGCGGAAAAGCTGGGGCTCGAACAAGGGCTATATCGCTATCTCAAGTATCCAAGCAAGGAAATCACGCTCTACATTCCCATCGGCATGGATAACGGAACACTCGAAGTCTTCACGGGATATCGCGTGCTGCATTCCACGGTGCGCGGGCCGGGCAAAGGCGGAATCCGTTTTGCTCCTGATGTTTCCATCGACGAGGTGCGCGCGCTGGCGACCTGGATGACTTGGAAGTGCGCCGTAGTGAATATTCCTTTCGGCGGCGCAAAGGGCGGAGTGATCTGCGATCCAAGGAAAATGTCGCGTGGCGAACTTGAACGGCTTACCCGCCGTTATACCGCCGAACTGGCGAACTGGCTCGGTCCCGAGCGCGACGTTCCGGCGCCTGACGTGGGCACCGGAGAGCAAACCATGGCTTGGGTCATGGACACTTACGCGATGCACGTTGGTCAAGCCACCACCGCCGTCGTCACCGGTAAGCCCATCGAACTGGGCGGCTCACGTGGAAGGCGTGAAGCCACCGGCCGCGGCGTGATGATTTGCTGCGACAAAGCCCTTGCGAAACTAGGCATCAAGAAACAAGGCTGCCGCGTTGTGGTTCAAGGTTTCGGCAATGTCGGCTCCTTGGCTGCGGATCTCATGCAGAAAGCAGGCTACAAAATCATCGGCCTCGCGGACATCGGCGGTGGTCTTTACAACGAAAAAAGTTTTGACGTGCCGAAGGCCATCGATTGGGTGTACACCCAGAAGAAGCCGCTCCAGGAATTCCCCGGCGGTGGAACAAAGATGAGCGCACGCGATATTCTTTTCCAGCCGTGCGAGATCGCTATCCCCGCAGCCATCGAAAATCAGATCACCGAGAAAAACGCCAATCAGGTCAAGGCGAAAATTCTTTGCGAGGGCGCCAACGGCCCCACAACCTGGCAAGCTGACGCGATTATCGACGCCAAAGGAATTTTCACTGTGCCGGATATTCTTGGAAACGCCGGCGGTGTTACCGTCAGCTATTTCGAATGGGTCCAGGACCGCCAGGGTTTCTTCTGGCGCGAAAGCGAAGTGAACGAGCGCCTTCTCGACGTCATGGAAAACGCGTTCGATGAAGTGGTGCGCTTTGCGGAACTGCACAAAGTCAACAACCGCATTGCCGCCTATATGCTGGCCATTGACCGGGTCGCCAGCGCACTCAAGCTCCGCGGTATTTATGCCTAGCTTCTGGAGGCAACTTGTATTAGTTTCTTTTTCGCTCCCGCCGTTCTAATGGGGCCGACGAGAGCCATTCCGTAACTCCGCTACGGAGTGTGCCTGGATCATTACAAACTGAACGGCTCGGAAAGACATTCTGGGCCAGGAAGGAGTACGCCGTGACCCCGGACTCACTCTTGTCAGGCCACGCAAAAAGCGAAGAGCAGCACCGCCGCGACATTTGTATCGCCGGACGATGGATGTACGAGCGCGGACACATCGTCGCCTGCGAAGGAAATATCTCCGTACGGCTCGATGACGGCAGCATTCTCACCACTCCTACCTGCATGAACAAAGGAATGCTCTCTCCCGAAGATCTGGTCATAACCGATTTACAAGGCCGGCAGCTCTCCGGCGACCGGAAGTTTTCCTCCGAACTGGCGATGCACCTTTTGTTTTACCGTATGCGGCCGGATGTGATGGCTATTTGCCACGGGCATCCACCCACGGCCACTGGTTTTGCTGTCGCCGGGCGCGCGCTGAATTATGCCCTGCTTCCCGAAGTCGTCGTTGGGCTTGGACAGATTCCCCTGGTGCAATACGCCACGCCGGGAACTCAGGAGTTGAGCGAGGCCATCGAGCCGTTTGTGCCGCACTATGACGCGCTCCTTCTTGCCAACCATGGCGCCGTAACTTGCGGCCCGGATTTGCTAACCGCGTTCTTTCGAATGGAGACCATCGAGCACAGCGCGAAAATCACGCTGGCCGCGGAAATGGCCGGTGAGCCTGCGTTGCTCTCCAGCCGCGAAGTCGCCAAACTCATGGCCGCGCGTCCACGCTATTTTGTTTCGCCACCGCCGGGCGGCGGAGCGGAATTGCCCATCACCCGCGACAGCGGAGAAAATTCCGGCGATGATGTGACGCTGACGCGCAGCGAACTCGATGCCCTGATCGACGAAGCCGTGCGCAAGGACCGCACTCGCCGCTGAAATGAGCAGCACTGCCAAGTTTTTCCAGTTCATTCAAACCAGGGACACCGCTGCAGCCAAACGAATGCTGGCGGCCGAACCGGAATTGGCAGGCGCCCGCAACGAAAAAGGACAATCGGCTTTGTTGCTGACCGCATACAGCGGCAACAAGGAACTTTGCGATGTCCTGATGGCTTGCGGAGTTCCGCTTGAGCTGCACGAAGCCGCGGCGCTGGGGCGGCTGGAGCGCGTAAAACAGCTCGTTGAAGAAATGCCGGCTGAGGCCAAGACCTACTCGCCCGATGGGTTTCCTGTGTTCGCGCTGGCGGCCGTGTTTGGCCACCTTGAAGTTGCCGAGTACTTGTTTTCGAAGGGCGCGGACATCAACGCGGCAGCGACAAATGGAACAGGCTACAACGCGCTGACCGGAGCCGTAGCCAGCGGCCACACTGCGATTGTTTCGTGGCTCCTGGCCAACGGCGCGGACCCGAATTACCGTTACGGAAACGGCTTCTCCCCGCTTCTTACCGCCGCCGCGAATGGCCATCTGGGAATCGTGAGCATCTTGCTGGCCAGCGGCGCCGATTTGCACGTCAAGACCAATGATGGAAAGACCGCGCTCGGCTTCGCGCAGGAGCGCGGTCAGGCCGAGGTCGCCGAGTTTTTGCGTAGCCATGGAGCCGCGTAAGAGGGTCCGGGAAATGTCAGCGCGCATTAAAGTTGCAGTCCTCATCGTTTTCGTTCTCTGCTTCTTTCTCTGGCCTTCTAGAAAGTTCTTTGCCCAGGAGAAAGGAGGAGCCATGGCATTGCGCATTACAAGTCCGGATTTTTCGGACGGAGAAGTGATCCCCAAGAAATTTACCTGCGATGCGCAGGACGTCTCCCCGAAACTGGAATGGAAAGGGCCGCCTGCAAATACCGAGAGCTTCGCGCTCATCATGGATGATCCCGACGCCCCAGGGGGCACTTGGGTGCACTGGGTTTTATATGACGTTCCCGCGGACGCAAGGGAACTTCCGGAGAAGCTGCCGAGCCAAGAGCAGCTTGCCAGCGGCTCGCGCCAAGGCCGAAATGATTTCGGCAAAATCGGCTACGGCGGGCCGTGTCCGCCGCCGGGTAAGCCACACCGATATTTTTTCAAACTGTATGCGCTCGATACGAAGCTGAACCTCAAACCTGGCGTTACAAAGGCTGACTTGGAACGGACGATGAAGAGCCACATCGTTGCCCAAGCCGAACTCGTTGGCAAATACGGGCGGTGACGTCCGACTTCGCGTTGACGGGCGAAAGAAAAGCGGCAATACTGGCGAGCGATGATTGGCCAGCTCCGCGGACGGCTCGCTGAAAAAAGACCGAATCAGGTGCTCGTCGACGTGGGCGGCGTAGGGTACGTCGTGCAAGTGCCGCTTTCTACGTACGCCGCTCTAGGCGAGCTGCATACTGAAGTGACCCTCCTGATCCACACCCATGTGCGCGAAGATGCGCTGGCGCTGTACGGATTTGTCTCCGCGCGCGAAAAGCATTTTTTTGAGATGCTGCTTTCGGCTTCCGGGGTGGGACCGGCGCTGGCGCTGAAAATTCTGAGCGGGATGAGCGTCGAGGAACTCGTGCCCGCCATCCGCGGAAGCGATTTGGCGCGGCTGACGAGAATTCCCGGCGTGGGCCGCAAGACGGCGGAGCGCATGGTGGTGGAGTTGAAGGACAAGCTGGAGGCCGTGGCCGTGGAGAAGGAGAGACCCGCGGCGTCTTCGCCTGCAGGGATTGAAGCGGATGTCATTTCCGCGCTGGTGAATCTGGGATACGACAGCCGCGCCGCGGAAACCGCCGTCGCGGAAGCGAAGCGCGAAGCCGGTGCCGGAAATTTTGAGAAACTTCTGCGCGGTGCATTGCACTCGTTGAGCGCGCCAAAGGGGCGAGCGGCACGAATATAGCAAGAAAGATTTAGCACAGAGAGCACAGAGAAAAGATGTCAGATGGAACGGCAAAACGGATGATGCATCAGCGGCAGCCCGAGCGGATTTTGTCCGGACAGGCGTTTGACGAAGACGCGCGCATCGACGTGAGCGTGCGGCCGAAACGCCTTGACGAATATATCGGGCAGAAACGCGTCAAAGAAAATATTCAGATTGCCATCGACGCCGCGCGAAGCCGCGGCGAAGCACTGGACCACGTGCTGCTCTACGGACCGCCAGGTCTTGGAAAAACCACGCTGGCGCAAATCATCGCCAATGAACTGAACGTGCCGATCAAAACCAGCGCCGGCCCGTTGCTGGAGCGCAAAGGCGACTTGACCGCGATATTGACCGCGCTCGAAAAAAAAGAAGTCTTCTTCCTGGATGAAATTCACCGTTTGCAGCCTGCGGTGGAAGAAGTGTTGTACCCGGCGATGGAAGATTTTCGCGTGGACCTGATTATCGGCCAGGGTCCGGGCGCGCGGATTCATCCCTTTCCATTGGGACATTTTACTTTGATCGGCGCGACGACTCGGGCGGGTTTGATTACCGCGCCGCTGCGCTCGCGCTTCGGCATCGTGCACCGGCTCGATTTTTATGAGCCGGCGGATTTGCTGATCATCATTCACCGCTCGGCGAAAATCCTGAACATCCAGATGGATGAAGGTGGCGCGGAAGAAATCGCCGGCCGTTGCCGCGGCACACCGCGGATCGCCAACCGTTTGCTGCGGCGCGCGCGCGATTTTGCGGAAGTGCGCGCTGCGGGCCGCATCACGCGAGCCGTTGCGCAGGAAGCGCTGCAAATGCTGGGCGTGGACGAACGCGGCCTCGATGAAGTGGACCGCAACTTGATGATCGCTCTTCTCGATAAGTATGGGGGCGGCCCCGTAGGCCTCGGCACGCTTGCTGCCGCGCTCTCCGAAGAAGAAGACGCTATCGAAGAGATGTACGAGCCCTACCTGATGCAAATCGGCATGATCGACCGCACGCCGCGCGGCCGTGTGGCCACGCAAAGCGCGTACGAATATTTCGGCCGCGAAGTGCCCCGCCGCCAACCGCGACTCTTCTGAAAAAAGTCGGCGGTTGACAGTCTCCCAGGCCGGGACCTTCGTTCGTTTTCAGTCTTGAATTTCTACTAACGGTTGGACGTCGCGCGCAACCTTCGCGGCGATCTCGTCCTGGGCAACTTCCAGGTCGTAACGTGTTTGGAGATTCATCCAGAAAGTCGGGCTGTTATTGAAGTATCTGGCAAAGCGTAGCGCCGTGTCCGCCGTTATGCCGCGGCGTTCGTTCACGATATCCGCGATTCGCGTCACGGGCACGCGCAAGGCCATGGCCAACTTGTTCATGCTCAGTCCGAGAGGACCCATGAACTCCTCGCGCAGAATCTCTCCCGGATGCACCGGTTTCAGTTTCTTTGCCATTCGCTTCCTCTAGTGATAGTCCATTATCTCGACTTCAACTCATTTGCGCCTGGGTTTTTTGCGGGTGCGGGCGTACTTGAGGGCGATCAAGCCCTTCGAGAAAGTTTTATTTTCGATGAGAGTAAATTCGCGTTGCGGAAAGCCGCTCGGAAAAAGCGGGCGGCCTTCGCCAATCAAGACGGGAACGATTCCGATATAAAGTTCGTCGACTACGTCGTCTTTGAGGAAGTCGCGCGCGAGTTCGCCGCCGCCCATCAACCAGATATTTTTTCCAGGGCGCTTCCGGAGGTTCTCGACGAAAGTTTTCGGGGATTCGTTGACGAAGGTGACGCCGCCGCGCTCACCGGGCGGTTGCGAATGGGAGAAGACGTAATTCTTCATCTTTGAGCCGCTGAAGCCGCCTCCGCCCATTTTGAGTGCATCGTCGTAGGTTTTGCGCCCCAGGACGGCCGTATCGATGGTGGCGAAGAATGGGCCCATCGAATAGTCTTTGGGCATGAAGAGAAAGTCGACCGCTCCATCGGGGCGAGCGATATAGCCATCGAGGCTGATGCCTAGGCCGAGGACCACCTTGCGCATGGGCGGGATTCTAAACCTGAAATCCGAAGTTGCAGAGAGATTTCTCCGTTCCGGGACGGCAAGAACCGCCGTCCCTCCGGTTGATTTCATAACGAGGTCGGCTCCTTGGACCCGGGTAGACTTGGCGTGATGAGCGACCAAGGCTCGGGAGGAAGGAGCCGAACGATGAAGATTATAGGCTGTGATTTTCATCCGGGCTATCA
>Ga0066655_10000662_pt1 | contig 11758 bp, 19 predicted proteins | sample GraSoiAngelo_104_FD_133942 | JGI IMG/M metagenome (GOLD analysis project Ga0066655, IMG submission 133942) | Grasslands soil microbial communities from the Angelo Coastal Reserve, California, USA - 14_0903_05_30cm | ecosystem: Environmental > Terrestrial > Soil > Grasslands | place: USA... | reverse complement strand
CGTGCACTGACGAGGTGCTTTGTCGGGACGCCATCGGAGAAATTTTGTCCCGTGCCGAATATTCGCCCGTAAGCCCAAGAGCGTAAGGTGCCTTTCGCTTCCTATTTCCTTAAACCATTCTACTAGACACGTCCCATCAGCGCGAAGATCAACAATATCACGAGAACTAAGCCAAGACCGCCGCTTGGGTAATATCCCCAGCCGGAACTGTATGGCCAAGTTGGTAACGCTCCGATCAACAGGACGATTAAGATAACGAACAGAATTGTGCGCATTAACCGAGCCTATTCTTGTCCGCCGCGGAATGGCTATCGGGCCGGCGCATGATTGTCTAATCAGACAAAATCCTATAGCACACGCGACGATTGTCTCGAAGCGCGGATCGCCGCTGCGTTGATCTGGTTGAGACGTGCTGTCGTTTGGCGGTTGTGGTATTTGGATTGGGAACGCCGCGGTTGGCTACGCCAAAGAAAAACTGGAGCTCTTGCAACGATTCGATCAATTCCGGCAGTGGGGTTCCCTCGATGAGAAGCGTTATTGCCTCGTCTGCGGCAAAATTATCGCTGAGCAGTAAGTCCAGGTAATTAGAGGCACACGTGGAAACGGGCCGCTGCGGATCACTGGTCCGACGGAACATTGTAATGCGATTCCGATGGATTGGCTACAGCCAGCCGACGAAGCCTTGGCAATGAATAGTCCGAAACTGTTTTACGAGGGAAAACAGCCTGCGAGCGCAAGCGTACCCGATTCACACCTCCGTGACACCTATGAAAATCGAGGAATTTGCCGACCTTGGCGTCGCGGCTGAACTGAACAATCTGTACGCGGTTCCCGCACACAGATTTTCGAGTGCTCCCAGAATCCAAGAATTGTCGGTTACGATATCAAGCTGGATTAGTAAAAGCGAAGGAATACGCGAGACGTTTACCCTAAAGGCATTCGCATCGTCACGTCGCGAGTTGATCGACAAGTTGAATAGTCCATCCGGGCTTCGAGAAAATCGTCACGCGTCGTATAGGATTTCATCTGATCAGGCAATCATCCGCCGTCCCGATTGTGTGTTTTCATTCCAAGCCGATTGAAAGAAAGAAAAGGTCCAGTCGCGAAGTGCGAACGACGAATCAGTAAATTCAATAAGTACACTAAAGAAAGGCACCATGGAAACACAACGCAATCCGAACGAACCGGCCAAACCTAAGACTGCCGAACAGCAGGGCGGCCAAGAGGGCGGTGGAGGACAACAAGGCGGTGGCAGCCAACAGGAAGATCGGGATAAACAAGAACGTGAACGCCAACAGCGCGAGCGCGAGAAGCAGGCTGGGGGAGGCCAAGAGGGCGGTGGCGGCCAACAACGTGGCGGCGGCCAACAAGGCGGTGGTAAGCAAAGCGGCAGACGATAAGCCTTGTCCCGTGAACGAGCGGCGGGAGGCGACTCCCGCCGTCTTGCTTGTCCCCGTACGTCCAGAATGTCGGCGCCGATGGCGCCAGGACGAAGGACGCACGGCTCGATTTTGTATGTGATCGCGAGGCCGACCGCGCTATTTTCATGAATCATCTCGATGCGCAGCTAGCAGGGAAGAAAAGTAAATTTGCGTTGCCAACCCGAAGATTGCGAAAGTTAGAAATCCTCTGGAAAGGATCCACTCTTCACTTTGACGACAAGTTTTGGCCGCGCAAAAAGAAAAACCTGTCAACTCCGAATAAAATCAAAATCATTGTTGTACCATTCGCGCTGGTCATTCTGGAGCCGGCAGCGAGAGCACATGGTCTTACACACGCGGCGTAGTGGTTATGACGAGTTTCGGATCGAATTTGCAGTTACACATTCAGCAGTCGGTCGAAGAAAGCGCGGTACCGCTGGAGGGCGACGCGCAGATCTTCAGTCGAGACGTTGTCGCCGCGACCCCACTGCCCCTCCAATCCAGAACGCGCATCGGCGAAGCTATTTGCCAGGCGCTTGATTACTTCGGCAACCAGCGCATCAGCCTGCTCGACAGCGCGCCGCGGTTCGTCCACGAAGGCCGTTTGGATTTCCGTCCAGCGCGTGCGGAACTCCTTTGCCTCGTTGTCGGGGAATAGTGGCGTTACCGCTTCGTCTGTCGCACTGAGATGTTCAGTGCGCTCCAAGTCTTCCGCCACCTCAGTGGTCGACGTTGGGCGATTCGTACGCCGTTCACTGTCAACCCCGGCCTCGGGCGTATCCTTCTCTTGGTCTCGGTCTTCATCTTTCATTGGGTTGCCTCCTTGTGTGTTGCAGCTTCTGCGGTTTCCAGTAATTCTTCGAATAGCGAGCGATAGTGGACCATCGCCTGCCGCAAATCTTCTGTCGTCGCCTTGCCGGTGTTATTGCGCGCCGCAATCTCGCGCGCCGCGCGATAGTTAGTGACGACGCTCGGATGATCAACGGAGATGTCCGCGGCGCGCTGCTCGAAGTCTCCAACGGGGTAGCCACGTGTCTGCATGGCCTCTTTTATCAGCTTGTCGGCTTCACCAACCGCTTGGGACGGCTCATCCACGAAGCGTGCTTGCGTTTTTCCCCAAGCGTCTTCAAAGCGGCTTTGCTGCTCGGGCGTGAGCACGCGAATGTCGAGCTTGCGGACGCGTTTTTCTCGGGCGGCAAGTTCCGTCTCGGCTTTGCGTGCGTCGCCAAATTGATTGACAGCGTGTTTGTATTCGGGTCCAAATTGCTTGCGCAAACTTTCCGAGCGCCGGCGGCGCATGAAGATGAACAGTCCGATTGCGGCCACGACGATCACGATCAGCACGAGTCCGAGAATCACGAGTGTCGTAGTGTTCACTTAGTTCTCCCCTCTCTGGACTGGTATCTTTGCCTCGTCTTCAGGAATGACGGATTGCCCCGTACGAGTCGATCTATGTCGGAATAGAGACGCACAATAATTGATACGTAAACGCGCAGCAGTTTGCGCGTAATGCAATAGCCGGAACAGAATTTCAGTCCCAATGCGCTCCTGGCACAAATTTTCAGAACGAGTGGTGCTTTCTAGCCAACACGTCTTTTCACAAAAAAGACGGGAGTCTGCACTCTAGGATTTTAACTGATCAAACAATCAGCCGCGCTCCCGATTGTTTGCCGGCCGCACTCGGGCGCTATTTTCATGATTTCAATTTCAAAGCTGGGAGACACGAGTGACCGAGACCCTCGAGATAGCCGGTGCGTTGGAAGCAACGGACGAGATGCTTATGAAAGAAATTTCGCGCCGCCGCCAAGGCGCACTGGTGGAGTTGTATGGGAGACACGGCCAGAGATTGCGTACGACAGTCGAAAGCGTCCTTCGTGAAGGAGCCGACGCAGACGATATCTTACAAGAAATTTTCCTCCAGATTTGGAAGGAAGCCGATCATTACTCCCCGAAGGACGGTCGTCCTCTGGGCTGGCTGATAACGATCGCACGGCGCCGTGCGATTGATCGATTGCGCAGATGCCAGGCCTATTATCGTGCGCGAGAGCGCTATCGAGAAGACCTGCAGGAACAACGACGAGCGACGCGTCGTGAGGACGATACGGTTGTGCTCAATGATCTACATCATTTTCTCAAGAAATGTATGGAAGCGCTGCCGAAGTTCCAGCGCGAAGCTGTCGAGCTCGCATTCTTCAAGGGACTTAGCCACACCGAAATAGCTGCCGCCACGCGTGCTCCGCTGGGAACGGTAAAAACGCGGGTGGAGTTAGGCGTGCAAAAGCTGACCCACGCGTTGAGACCGCAACGTTGCAAGGTGTAATGTTAATGTTTCCCGATCGTCGATTTTACTCTTCTCGGGTAGACGACGCTGTCTTGATGAAGTTCCAATCGTTTCGGAGGCTCGTGAAAATCAAAGAAACGCGAAGCGATCTCAAAAACGAATCATTCTTATATGACACAACGGAAAGAAACTGTTTTGGTGGTCAACAACTTGATCGAAACACTCAAGGATGGGCAGGAAGGGTTCAAACAAGCCGCTGAGGGCGTCAAAGATCCGCAGTTAAAATCGCTCCTCAGCGAATATTCGCGGCAGCGTTCCCGCTTCGCAAGCGAGCTGCAAAGCCAGGCGCAAAGCTTGGGTGGGTTGGAACCCGAAGAGAGCGGCAGCACCGCGGGCGCATTGCATCGGACATGGATCAACTTAAAATCCGCGGTCACCAGTGGCGACGATCATGCGATCCTGGCTGAGTGCGAGCGGGGCGAAGATTCTGCTGTGAAAGAATATGAAAAAGCATTGAAGGATAATCTGTCTCCTTCATTGCGCGACATCGTTGCGCGTCAATACAGTGAAGTGAAAAGCGCACACGACCGTATCAGAAAGCTGCGAGACGCGTCGAAAACAACGACACAAAGCGCTACGTCGAATGGTAGCGCAGCGCGACGGAGGAAACACCTGCGTTTTATCTCCTAAATCATCTCACCATTCAGATCTGTCCCACGAGCGCCAGAATCAATAATATTAGAAGAATCAAGCCTAGTCCGCCGCTTGGGTAATATCCCCAGCCGGAACTGTATGGCCAAGTTGGTAAGGCTCCGATCAACAGGACGATTAAAATAACGAACAGAATTGTGCGCATTAACCGAGCCTATTCTTGTCCGCCGCGGAATGGCTATCGGGCCGGCGGATGATTGTCTAATCAGACAAAATCTTATAGTAGACGCGACGATTGTCTCGAAGCGCATATCGCCGCTTCGACATGATTGAATCGCGCCCTAGCTTTCCCGCAGACAGCACCGATAACCATGGCCAAGCAACGCAAACTAACCGGGCGCCGGTGCGAGGAAAAGCAAAAGCGGAGAGTAGGTGTCGAGTAATCACTTTGGCTTTCGCCCGATTTTTTCTTTGAACTCGAGCCGTCGACTCAATTCGCGCGTTCGCCTGAGGTGGCTTGCAACCCTCAACACCGTTCGTGTTCATAAAGGCGAATCACAATCCTTTGCAGATTCCGACTAGGGGCGATTTTGAAAATTAAGATACCCGCACAATGATCGCCCAATTCGATTCATTTCCGAGGAGGTGAAAAAGATGTTACGTTGGGCTGTAATCTTTTTAGTAATTGCACTAGTGGCGGCGGTGTTTGGATTTGGGGGCATCGCAGTCGCCGCCGCGGGAGTTGCCAAGTTCCTGTTCTTTCTGTTCCTCGTGATGTGCCTGATCTTTTTTATTCTAAGCATATCGGCAGGCAGACGAGTCCCCTAATCAGGACGGTCCTATAGGTAGTTTGTGAAAGTATCGCGCGGCGCGCGAGATTGCGGCGACCCCTTCCAGCGAGCGCAAAAAAACTTCACGTAAACGCGCTGCCGGGGGGAGAACCGAGCCAAGCGCAACACCGCAATCGCCTGAAGACTAACGGCTAGCGCGATAACCGGAAGGCCTCGGTTTCGGTTCGTTTTTTTGGCAGCCGGACGAAGGTTCGCGCCCGATTACATCATTATACAAACTGGGGCGCATTTTCCGGCGTCGAGGAAAGATCGTTAGCAGGAGAGTTCGCCCCGTCGTAAAAAGAAAAAGGAAACAAAACAATGAAAAAAATATTACTTAGTATGGCCTTGGCAGTTGTGGCCCCGTTTGCATGGGCGCAGGTCTCGCAGACTACCACGACGACGACCACGACTGAAGGTAGCGGCACGATCACGGAGTACACTCCGGGCAGTACAATCGTGCTCAAAGAAACTAGCGGACCGCGGACTTACCGCTTCGGTAAGACAGTCACTTATGTGACGCGAAGCGGCAAGACTCTCGATGAAGGTACGGTAAGAACGAGAGTTAAAGTGGGTATTCCGGTCCGCGTCCACTACGTCGGAGAAGGCGACAACATGCTGGTTGACCGCGTGATTCTGGACGAGGATTAAGAACCAAAAAGAGCTAAGCTCCATCGCGCCTTTTCTGTTCTGCCTCTCCGGTGGAACAGCGAAGGCGCGTCTTGCGTACATCTAACGAGAAAAAGATCGGTTACGGTTCCCAACAGCAAGATGTTAAAGGAACCGAAATCCATTAAAGCAGCGGGAATATGCTTCCCCAAAGCAATTTTCGGAGCGAGACTTCGCAAATGGCCTGATTCCAAACCTACGGAGTGGGCGAGGTGTTGACGTTGACCTCAGTTTTCTCCGTCTTGGTCGTGGTGACTGGAGATGGGTTTACCACCGTGGTGTTACTTTCTTTTTTCTCCGCGGGTGGGTTTACCACAGTGGTGTTACTCTCTTTTTTCTCCGCAGGCGGATTTGTCACAGTCGTTTCCTTTTGCTCGCAGGCCGCGAACAGCACCATGCCAGCAAGCAGATAAATACACTTTTTCATGCAAATGAATCGCATCTGAGAACGAAGTTAGCCGCCTTTAGGGGCTCTATCTTCTTTTTTGTTCACAAGGCGTGAGTAACGCGGCGCAAGCCAAAATTGTGTTTGTTTCCCGGAGCGCGCTTCGTAATACCGAAAAAACGACATCTAAGCCGCTACGCCGGAATAGAGATAAACGGTTGCAACGCTCGAGTGCTTCGATACTTTCCTTGTGGCCGGTTCGTGATATATTCAGCGGATGCAAACGCCTGAAATTATCGCCTATCTGAAAACCTATTGCGGCTGGAGCGCCGGGGTGCGCGCCGTTTTGGCCAAATACAATCTTCCTTACACGGAGAAGGACATCATCCAGAACCCGGCGTTTCGCTGGGAGATGGAGACGAAAAGCGGGCAGCCGCTGTCGCCTTGCGTTGAAATCAACGGGAAAATGCTTGCCGACGTCAGCGGCGAGGAAGTCGAACGATACGTGATCGACAACAGGCTTGTGGAGGCGAGCGACGCAGCGACAGATGTTCCGACCAATGCGCCATGCGCGACCGAGGAGCACGAGGGCGTAGTGAAGCTCAATTTGTGATTTGTAAAACGGTTACAATGTTAAAGGGTGGAATTGTTGAACCGCTGAGGGGTTAAAGAGTCAGAAAGGTTAAACCGTTTTAACCTTGTAACTCTTTTAACCTTTCTAACCTTTCAGCGATGAAATTCTTTGCTCGTCTCCGATCCGGAAGGAAAAGTGTAACTCGCCTTTTCCGCTACGGCTGGAAGAGCACCCTGCTCGCTGCGGTGGCGGCCGTCGGTCTCGCTGTTTTCCTCTTTTACGGAGCGTGGGCGCAGACCTTCGATATGAAAAAGGTCGGTGAAATGCCGGAGCGAAATACGGTTTTTGATGTCGATGGAAAAATCTACAGTCGTCTCGCCGGCGCCAACCGTCTGAAGGTTTCGCTCAGCGAAGTCTCGCCGCTTTTTATCGCCGCCGTGCTGGCGCGCGAGGATGCTCGCTTCTACTTGCACCAGGGGATTGATTGGCGCGGGATACTTCGGGCGCTTGTTCACGACGTCCTGAGCGGGTCAGCCAAGGAGGGTGCCAGCAGCATCACCCAGCAGCTCGCGCGTAATAGCCTACCGCTCGGTGGCCGCACCATCAGTCGAAAACTGCTGGAAGCGATGGTTGCTCTGCGCATTGAGCGTCAGTTCACCAAGCAGCAGATTCTGGAGCTCTACGTAAACCGGATCTATTTCGGTAATGGTTGCTACGGAGTTGAGACCGCGTCACAGGCTTACTTTGGCAAAAGCGCGTCCCAATTGAATCTTCCGGAAGCTGCGCTCCTCGCAGGCTTAATCCGAAGTCCAAATCGCTTTTCACCTCTGAAAAACCCGCAAGGCGCGGCGGTGCAGCGCAATGTAGTCTTGGATCGCATGGTGGCATTGAAAACATTGTCGCCAGCCGAAGCCGATGAGGCAAAGAAAGCGAAAATTACTCCGCGTCCCAAGCGTCTGCCCTTCATCCAGGAGAATTACGCAATGGACGCCGTCCAGCGTGATTTGAATTTGTTGTTAACACAGGACCAGATCGATAACGGAGGCCTCTCGATTTACACCACGCTCGATTCGGCTGTCCAAAACGCTGCGCAGCAGGCGCTCGAGACACAACTCACGAAGATCGAGCATCAATCCAATTTCCATCATCCGCTGAAAGCGAGTTACCGGCCGCCGGAGAGCGGAGAAGGGGATTCGTCGATGCCGTATCTGGAAGGTGCGGTCGTGACGATCGATAACGCAAGCGGCGGCATTCGCGCACTCGTTGGTGGCCGCGATTATGCGCAAAGCAAATTTAACCGCGCACTCGCTCCGACAAACCGGCAGGTTGGTTCTGCATTCAAACCATTCGTTTACACGATAGCTTTTACGCACGGACTCTTGCCCGGTGCTGCCATTAGCGACGGCCCGATTCAGCCGGGGGAAATCGAAGGCGCCGGAAGTTGGTCGCCCGGAAATTCAGACGGGACTTACGTCGGCATCCAGCCCTGCTCATACGGTCTCATCCATTCGCGCAACACCATGAGCGTGCGCGTCGGGCAATTCGGCGGACTCGACGCGGTGCAACAAGTCGCCAACACGCTCAGCCTTTCTCAAAATGTTCCGCACGGGCCGGCGATTTACATCGGTTCGTTTGAGACGAACCTGAAAGATTTGACTGCTGCTTACTCTGTTTTTCCCAATGCCGGAATGCGCAAGCAGGCATACATCATCGAGCGCATCGACAACCAGCAGCACAAGCCGATCTATCGCGCCGCGCATATCTCCGCACCGGCACTTGACCCGAGCGCGGCGTGGATGACCTCCCAACTAATGGAACAAGTTTTGACGAGCGGGACCGCGGCCAGCGCGAGGTCATTAGGCTTCAGATTGCCAGCAGCCGGCAAGACCGGCACGACTAACGATTATAAGGATGCGTGGTTTCTGGGTTACACGACTACGCTGACCTGTGGTGTTTGGGTGGGTTTTGATCAGCCCACAACGATTATTCCACACGGTTATGGCGCCGCGCTCGCGCTGCCGGTCTGGACACAAGTAATGAACAAAGCGGCGGAGCATTACCCAGCCCAGGCGTTGCAACCGACTATGCCGATTCAACACGCCACGGTTTGTTCGATTTCAAATCAGCTCGCTACTACTGGCTGCCAGACGGCTGGAAGTGCGTACGACATCGATCTACCGGCCGACAAGGTGCCGACTGTCGCGTGCCAGGTGCATGGAGGCGAACAATGGCCGTTTGCCCAACAGTTGCAGGGTCTTCCGCAAAAAGCGGCGACCTTCCCGGGCCGCTTCTTCAGATCTTTCCGCAAACTTTTTGGCGGAAGATGATGTTGACCCCGGCCGATACGAGGATCGCAAACTCCCAGCCGACGCCACCGATGCCGGCTACAACCGTGCAATTCACGACGCTGTTGATTTCGGAGCGGCTCGCAGCCGAATGTTGATCTCCGATGTGAGCGTCCGATGAACCGGGCATTTCGCGGCGATCTCCATCAGTTTTGCGTGTTGCTCGGCTGTCAATGAGCCAGTCAACTCGATTTCTGTATCGATTTGATCGAGCATGCCTTCCTTCGTGTCGCACTCTTCGCAATCTTTCGCATGGATCCGCGAATGCCGAAGCGACACGATGATATTCTCGAGCGGCCATTGCTTCCGTCGCGCATACAAGCCGACCGTCATCGATGTGCAGACACCGAGGGCGATAAGCAGATAATCATACGGCCCCGGGGCGGCATCGCTTCCGCCTGCGCTCACAGGCTCGTCCGCGCGTAAATTGTGCTTTCCGCTGACAACCTCCTGCAGAAATCCGCCCGCGTCGCCGCGCACGACAACGTTAGCCGGTTTTGTATTGGTTTGGTTAGTCACGGTTGAGTTGTCCATGCCTGCAATGTATGCCTGACCCGACACAACCGCGATACTGAACACGGAACGCGCAACTATCGGGCGCGCTTGAATCGTCTCTTCAACGTGGAGAGTGACGGACTGTTTATGCCTGGGCCAGCGATTTGGTACTTCGCGATGAAAGTGAACTCGCGAAAAATCCTACGCGCGGACGAGACCGGCGAAAGCAGCGCGATACCGAAAGACAAGAAACAATTCGAGAACGGTGATGACGATTGCCGGAGGCAATCCCTCGGGCGCCATCAAAATGTGAAAGACCCAAATGTTTACTATGATGGCGCCAAGAATCGTTAGGCCGAGCGGAACGAAGCGACCGATCAGGAGAAGCAGGCCGCCGATGACCTGGAGGCCGCCGATAACGTAAACGTAGCCGCTGGCAAAGAAGGCGTGCAAATATTCACCAGCCACGCCTTGCGGGAGCGGTGGCATCGGAAGGAAATGTAGGAATGCATTAGAACCGAAGACGATGAAAACGAGCCCGAGAAGAACGCGGGCAATGATGGTAGCGATTTTCATACAATGATGGTGGCTTGATCGAGAGGGAATTCCAATGACGAAGTTTTGGAACGATGGAGATCTGTCCGGATTTTGAAGAGCGCCGGATTTGTCGGGCAATGCGCTTGGCTTTTCGCTAAGCGTAGGGAATGGTGGGATACCAACCGACGTCGCGCCGGCCGATTGCGCAGATGTTCCGTCGCACGGCGGAGAGAGCGACGAATTTCTGCGTGCGCCTCGGCATTCCTCCCGATGCCATTTCGTACTTGTCGATCCTGGCCGCGCTCGTCGCCGCATTGTGTTTTTGGAAATCAGGCAGAAATGCGTGGCTGCTGATTATTGCGCCGTTGTTTTGCTATCTCCGGCTTTGGTTCAACATGCTGGATGGCATGGTTGCGGTTGCGGCGGGAAAGGCGAGTGCGCGCGGGGAGATTGTGAACGATCTGCCTGATCGAATCTCCGATGTGATTATTTTCATCGGCGTTGCACACAGCGGTCTAATGAATCCTTTAATTGGCTATTGGACGGCAATCGTTTCCTTGTTCACCGCCTACGTGGGACTTTTCGGCCAGGCAATCGGAGGTCGGCGCGAATTTGGTGGAATCATGTCAAAGCCTTGGCGAATGGTCGCGCTGAGCATCGGGGCTTGGGCGATGTTTGTGTGTCGATCATGCCAAGCCGGGTTACACAATTTTGGGAGACTGACCATTCTCGATTGGACTTGTCTGTTGATAATCACGGGCTGTTTGCAAACGATAATCGTTCGCTTGAAACGAATCGTGATCGCGCATCAAGATAGAGCGCGATGATGTCCCCGCAGACCGCGCTGCACGACTCAGTGTTTCGCGCGTACCTCGTGATTGTTCCTGTTTCGCTCGCGATTGGTGGCGGGATTCTCGGGTTCCTCCATTTGGGATTGAAGAAGGATTTGGGTGCGATCTGGAAAACCTATCGTTCGTGGCTGGTGATGGCGCCGATCGGGCTGCTGGTTGTTTTCGCGGGACGCGTCCCGGTCATTGTTGGGGTGACATTGCTTTCAATCTTTGGGTTCAAGGAATTCGCGCGCACTTCCGGACTATATCGCGACTGGTGGATGACGGGTGCCGTTTACGCCGGCGTCATTGCGGTCGGCATTGCATCCTGGATACCGCACCCGCGCGGCGAAGAGCCAGGTGCAGGCTGGTGTGGATTGTTTATGGCCGTGCCGGTTTTCGCTATCGCATTGATCCTGCTCATTCCGATCCTGCGCAACCGCTCCCGAGGCGAACTGCAAAAAATGTCATTGGGCATCATCGGGTTTATTTACATCGGTTGGATGTTCGGGCATTTGGGTTTTCTCGCGAACGCGACGAATGCCTACGGGTTTCTTTGTTACATCGTCTTCGCGACCGAATTGAATGACGTCGCCGCGTTTACATTTGGCAGATTATTTGGACGGCATCCGCTTCGCAGCGAAATCAGCCCGAACAAAACCTGGGAAGGCGCGCTTGGCGCGCTCGCGGTTTCGATGGTTTTGCCGTGGGTGCTGCGATTTTCGTTTCCATTTTTCGGT
>Ga0066655_10000659_pt1 | contig 11773 bp, 21 predicted proteins | sample GraSoiAngelo_104_FD_133942 | JGI IMG/M metagenome (GOLD analysis project Ga0066655, IMG submission 133942) | Grasslands soil microbial communities from the Angelo Coastal Reserve, California, USA - 14_0903_05_30cm | ecosystem: Environmental > Terrestrial > Soil > Grasslands | place: USA... | reverse complement strand
TACCGTTGCATTAAAAGTGCGGGTGGCGTTTAACTAAGGAATGTTTTGCCTGCGACTACGATTAGTGGTCAACATAACGGCTTCATCCACTGTGGCACGATTTTCTAACTTTGTTACACGTGTAACGTCAAGACTGTCGCTGATTCCCATTCTTTTTTTGCCACCTCTTTTTGTTCAATCTGTGATAGCCAATAAGCGTACCGATCATCAAAAAATTAAAATTATAAAATTGATGAAAGATCCATTCTTTCATTTTTGATCAAGCTCCTAAACTTGAATTTGAAATTTTCGCAGCAAATAAAATTCTAAAACTCCAGCCAAAGCTGCTACCAGTCCTACAATTAAATAAGAAATATAAGGAATCGTCGTAGGCAAAAAATCACCATCCTAAAAATCTCACTTTCATTTTTTTGTTCCTTTCTTTGGTACTTTTTTTACAATTTCTATCCAGCGCTTTGATCTGCCTAAAAAGAATTCTACATCTGCTTTTTTTGGCAGCGTTGCACGATCCATATATTTAAAAAGATCTTTAAAGGATTTGGCTCGTAGTTGTAAAATTTCTTTATCTCTACCGATCATTTCATTTTTTGCTTCTCGCATATTCTTTTTTGTTTCTTTCCACATTTCATCTATTGTCGGCATTTTTACGCTCCTAAAAATCTCACGGTTCCAGTTCCTGTTGTACGGAAAAAATTGATTTGAGAAATCTGTCTGCCGAAATCCGAAATATTTTCGCCGCCTAATAAATGCACGCACATATTTTGTCCATTTAAGCGATTTGCAGGAACGCTCGGATCCACTGTACCAAAGCCGATCCAAAGATCTGTCGTACCATCATTTTTTATATAATTAATGTTTGTAATCGGTGCAGATAAAACGAATTGAACGCCAGCTGTCACGGCGCTGTCAATCGTTCCTTCATAATATTGATGGGAGGCAGCAACTGGCGTGTTGCTTACAACAATAGGCGGCATAGAATTAATCGTAACGCCACCATCTATTCCCACGGATCCGATATGACTAGTGCCTGTTGCAAGTGCTGGCAGTGAGTCTACTCCCACGGATCCAATATGATTCGTTCCTGCTGGTGTTGCGCCTGGCGTAAAGGTAACGGCTGGCATGGTATCGACTGTCACGACTCCGATATGATTGTTGCCTGCAGGCAGCGGCACATTGTAGCCTGTGATCAAAGCATTAACATCCGCAGCGATTCCGCCGCCTCCGCCGCCTGTGGCAGTGCCTCCGCCACCTTTTAGCGCTGCAGGCTCAAAAGGCGCGACAAAACTTGTTATTTTACAATTGCATATATCTGCACCATCATTATATAAATAAGCAGCTCTAAAAGAGTTTGGCGCGGAGAATAGATTGTCTCCGTTCCCATCAATCACCATGTCATAAACGCTGGCGCTAGGGAGTACGGATTTTCCAAAATACAAAGTTGTTGGCGAATAATTATTTATATAAACATAATTTGGTGCTGTATTTAAAAAATCCAGGTCGACCACTGTTTTTGCTGGAATCGTGAGCAGCTGCTCCCTGGCGGATATATTTGCTGTGATTTCTTTTGTTGTATTATTTTGAGTAGTAGCCAAAAAAATCCCTCACTTTGGAATAACGGCTGCAATCGTTTTGACTGTTTTTACTGTTCCTTTTGCTGCACGTTTTCCGCCTTGTATTGCGCCGTTTACCACTGGCGCTCCTTTGATCGCTTGATAGCCGAAAAAAACCATCAAGATAAAAAGAATAAGATAGATGAAAAATTTTGTAGTGTCAGTAAATAAAGTACGGAAAATATTTTGAAATCCATTTACGATTGTACTCCCTATATCAAGCGGATTGCCTCCGCTGCCAGTATCGCTCACTCCGCTTATATCTACATTTCCACTCCCTACCCAACCTAAAATTTTAGAAACATAATCGCGTGTTTCTTTATAAGGAGGAATGCCACCATATTTTTTTACTGCAGCGGGTCCAGCATTATAGGCAGCCAAAGCAAGACCAGTATTTCCATTAAATGTTTTTAGCTGCTGCGCCAGGTATTTTGTGCCGCCGTCAATATTTTGCTGTGGATCCCATACGTTTGTTACGCCAAGACCACGCGCTGTATCTGGTGTAAGCTGCATGAGTCCAGAGGCTTTTCCAGAGGAGGCGTTTGGATTTCCGCTGGATTCTGCTTTAATGACTCCCTTTATTAAATTAACGGGCACGCCATATTTTTGACTGGCTGCATTAATATATGGATCCCATTTATCCACTTGTGATCCTATTTGTACGGATGGCATTTTCTCACCTCATGCCAATTTTGTCGGAATTTTAATTGTATTTCCAGCGTAAATGCGATTTGGATCTTTTATGGTAGGATTTGCCGCTTGTATCGTGCGGATTCCTCCTGCCATTGCCGCGTGCGGCGATCCGTATTGTTGTACTGCCAGACTGTACAAAGATTCTCCTTTTGTAATCACATGAGAAATCGAGGTCGGATCTGGATGACTTGTACTAGCTGGAGTTGTGGTAACTGGCGGTTGTGCGGCTTGATTTAAATTGCCAGCGGTTGCTTTTGAATTTATAGCGATAATTTGATCTTGCAGCGCTTTGTTGTTTACATTCATTTGATCCTGGATCGTGTGCAATTGATCCGCGACTGCTCCCATTTGCACATTGGTATTTTGATCGGCGATCGCAAGATAAGTCGATAACGTTTGATCCATACCAGTACCAGAAATCCCTCCGCCAAAACTATCTGATGGATAGGCTCCAGTATCTGTAATCACTGGCGCTGCTGGCGCTGCTGCGTTTGCTTGCGCTGCTGCATTTGCTGCAGCTGTGGATCTGCGGATCACCAAAAAAATAGCAATGATTCCAGTGCCGATTGCAATCATGACCCATTTTCTTTTTTTGCCGCCGCCGCCTCCCATTTCTTCAAACATCTAAATTCCTCCAATCGGATTTCCTACATAAAACCCACTAGGAAAATCAGAGAATTGTACTGGATTTCCTTGAAAGTTAGGTGCGATTTCTTCTATTGGAATAACCTGCGGATCTGGCAATACAACTGCCTGGCGTGTTTTTGGAGATTTTCGATAATAGGAAAGTGAATAAGGTTGAAAATTATCCGCCGTGTCGACTTCTAAATTAGGATTCGGAATAAAGACTGGAGTAATTAGCTGCTGCAAGGCGATCCGATCCGTTATTGCTCGATACTGTCCATTGTTAAGCGGCATGAAATCACCTTCCCTGGAGTGTACGGATTCCGCTGGTAGTATTTTGTCCGATGGTTTGAATAATGGAAACAGTGCTTTGTCCATTATTTAAAAATAAAAAAATTGCAATCAATATGCCCATTCCACTAACTACATCAAATATACGATTCATTTATACGTTACCTCCAAAGAATGGAATTTTTCGTAGAATCTCTGGATGGAAAATCACTTGACCCAATAACAACAATGACAGCAACATAAAGGCGAATTTTCCGCCTGCAATGGATCCGATAATTAATACACATATAAGAAATCCGACAATTTTCGGAGTATCTTGATAAACTTCTGTAAGCATTAAAAAGCGCCTCCTAGTTGTCTGCCTAAAACATTTGGTATTTGAGTGAGTGCGGCGCCTGCTCCGATTGCTGCGGCTCCTGCTCCTGCTCCAAGTAAAGGAAAAGGATTAAAACCGTGGAAAATATCTGGCAAGCTCCATCCTGTTGTGCCTGTTTTCGTTTTCGGTTGCTGTTTCAAAGGCAGCGGATTAGGTGAAAGATTTTCACTGGCGTGTTCTGGCTGCGGAATTTTTACTTTTCCAAGATCTGCAGCTGTGGCAGGATCTGCAGCTGTCGATCCTGCTTTGGCTGTTTCGGTTTCTTTTATAGCTGGCAGAGGTGCAGCGATTCCACCAAAGCCGCCTATAAAATTATCTACCCAACTTGAAATTTTTTTCTTTCCGAAAAAATCATCCATTAAATAATAAAAGCAGATCAAAGCAACAATCAAATAGACAACTGATCTCATATCGTTACGATTCATAATTGAAAGCCTCTTTTCTTAGGCTCTGCGGCGGATAAAGAAAAAATATAATGCTAAAATGATCAATATCATTGTCACCATGTTCATTTTTTCACTTCCTCTGCTATTTGAGCGGAATTTTCTGCAGCTGCTGGCAGCACTTGTCCGACTTGTAACTTTGTTTCGAGCAGCTGCGATTCCACACACTTAATTTGATCCATTACTTTGTCGTGTCTGTTTTCGGCTCGCCTCTGGCTGTACATAAAATACAAGCACATAAAGATGGGAAAGCCGAGATTAGAAATAAAGTTTTGAATATTTTCGATCGTGAGTCCTGTCAGATCCATTTTATAGGCGGATTCCGAGTAATAGGATAGTCGCACATACAATCAAGAGTCCAAAATAATGATTCTGCATATGTGTGCCTGTCACATTTGGCGGCACATTTGCAATGGCACCATTATAATTATCTTGATCCACTGCTGCTACATCTGCAGGAATCGGCACGGTTTGCGCGGTTGTATCATTATAAGATCCGAGGTTAGGATAAAGATCTCCCATCCAGTATGAAAGCCGTGGCATATTGATCCGCTCCTTTTATCCTTGTAGTCTTGCTAAGTTCTCGCTTATGACAGTAATCGTGCCAGCCACATTTGCATTAAATCGTACCCATAGTTCCGTCAATTTTTCCGAGTCCACATAATTCATGGATCCACCATAATTTGGAAATCCTTGACTTGAAAAATCAAGCGTATAACAGCCAGACGGCAGCGGCTCTCCATATTCCATATGGTTCAAAGCGCTCAAAGTCTGCGGCTGGATCGAGTACGGCGTATCGGCTTGATTAAAAACAAAGTCGATATTTCCCGTAAATGATTGATCCGTTAAAGCGACTCCGTTATTGTCCACAAATTTCATGATCAATTTGCGGTAAATGGTTCCGACTGGCAGCTTAATTATGCTAGTGGATCCGCCTTGAAAAATATCTGATTTGCTGCTTACTAGCTTCAAAACTGAAAGATCTGGAAAAGCTTGCGGCACATTTGGAATGGAATAAGTTTCCAAAGTTGGCGTAATTTTCATATTTTTAAATGTTACGGCGTCACCATTGCCAGCATTTAAAACATAGGCTTGTGCCAAAGTTGATACGTCAATGGAAAGTGTTACCACACTTTCATCATTTTGTAATAAAATAAATCCGACTTGATCCCTTTGATTTAATGTTGTCTCGATCGGAATCGTGAACCGTATGGCGCAATCATGACCACCAGCTGCCGCGATATTTTCAATATACGTATTTGCTTTGCCATTTGTGGAAATATCAAAAACTTGTTGATTCATCCGCAGCCGATTATAAAGACTTAAATCACTTCCAGATAATACCATTGGAGAAAATCCATTATTCAAATCCAGGGCGATTCTTCTTAAAATATTGTATGGTGCATAGCCTGCGATCTGGATCGTTCCAGCTGTCGAGGTAAGTGTTGCGGTTGCTTCTACGTGCAGCAAGATCCGTGACAATAATCTTACCTTTGGCAGATTAAACTGGATGGTTGTATTCTCTGCGTTTACGCTTTGAGTCGGCATGGTTTGATAATTTTGGCGTGTTGCTTGCGCGAATAATACGGCTCTTTGCTGTGGTGAAAGTTGTTGTTTTGCATTATTTGTTGCTTGTGCTGCATTTGCCATTTAAGATCATGCTCCTTTTTGTATAATTGTGCTTACAACTGGCACATTATAGCGATCTGTCAGTTCTTTTAGGATCCAGATAATAATAATTGTCAAAATAACGGTGATAAATGTTTTTCTAAAATCGCCAAGACTGATTCCAAACATTATTTTTTCATCTCCTTAAATTGCGTTTACCATATCCGAGACGCCGCTTACATTGTATTTGTTAAAAATCACTTTGAACATGACAATTAAGATCATTGTCATGATCGAAATCATGATCACGTTTCGCATACCGACTCCTGCAAAGCGTTCCATAAAATTCACTCCCTTAGTTTGAGCGTTGCCAATACTGGTTTATTATTCCCTAATTTGTAAAACCAAAAATAATACTTTTGCGGTTTGATCATAAATTCTTTTTGGTCTGTCATTTTCACTAATTTAATTCGATCACTTTCTAAATTCATTTGAAAAATAAAAAATACTTGTGTATTCGATAAAATAATATTTGGAATCTCCGAGGCTCTCTGGCTGCAAGCTCAAACAGTTGTTCGCCTTGATCTTCCGCGTGTGTAAACGGCTTTCATCATTCGCGGAATCTTATGCGGATTGTCGCAAATGCTCATTAATTCATCTACCCATACGGTTGTATTTTGGCGCTCATAAACCCATTTAAAAAATGCATCATAGTAGGCAAATTCTTGCTCTTCATAATCTGGACAATAAATAATTTTAGGCTTGTCTGCTCGCTCCAGGTCTTTTAATTTAAAAACAACTTGATAGTCCTCTCCCTCGATCAAGTTTTTCCACGGCGGCAATCCTGCAGCTTTGCGCTCAAAGTATTCGCCTTTTGTGTCGATTTTCACAACATATGGATAGTTCTCACCAGCGAGATAAATCTCTACCAAAGCCGATTTTCCACTGCCTGTGCCACCACTTACAAAAACGTGTTCAGATCTCGTGATTTCTTGATCCGTCTTTTTCATCTGGCAGCACTCCGTCAGAAATATAATTTTTTAATTCGTTTAACACATTGCAGACTTTATCCGCGTTTTCTTCATTGAATTGCAGGAATGATCCCATGTAGTTCCGTGCCAAGATAGCGGCTGGTAGAGGCAGGCTGTCGATTAGACTGTTGATCACGACTTCCAGGCGCTCCGCTTTTGTCTCCTGTGGATTTTCCTTGATTGCCTGCTCCCTGTTTTCCATCAATTTGTTTAGTAGTGACATAATTTTTTACTGGCTCCTTTTTATCTGGCTTTGCTGCCCACATGACAAAAGCACGCGGTACGATCACGGTACCGAGTGCCAGGATCAAAGCAATCCACTCTCCATACTCTGAGGTTAATTTGTCGATTATCGGATTTTTTGCCATCAATCCAGATAAAGGCTCGGCGATTAAATCCGCTTCTTTTTGTGATAACTTCCACATTTCTAATCCTTCACGGCTGCCGATAATATCAAAAGTTGATTTAATTAAAACCGCTAATTGCTCTTTTTTAATTTCATATTGAATATCTTTTCTTTTTCGCTTTGGATTTTTTGGTGCAGCTGGTGCCGCTGGTGCGGCTTGCTCTTCTGTTTCTTCTACTTCATTTCCTTCTCGATTTGGATCATTTACCAGAACCAGCCGAGGAACGTCTGCCTCGGTTTTTGATCCTCCTGGTTCGGATCCGTCTTTTCTAGGTCTTCCTCTTCCTCTTTTCGTGCTGGCGGTTTCGGCGCTGGTATAATCTTTGCCGCTGGCGGCGTTTCCTGTGGCGTTAGTAATTTTATTATTGTCTTTGCCCATGATGGCGTTTCCTCCTCTTTTTTGGCTGCAGCCTTTTTCTTTGGCTCTTCTTTTTCTTCCTCTTCTTCTTCCTCCAGCTCTTGCTCCTCTTCCTCTAAATCTTCATCAATTTCAATTTTCTTTTTTGGCGCTGCTGCTTTTTTTGTTACAGTCATAAAAAATTCCTCCTATTTAATTTTTAAAATAAAAATAACCTTCATTATTTTTTCCCATAAAAAAAGGAAAAAACCCAATAAAGGATTTTTTCCTAATTTTTTATTTTTGAGGTGAATACTTGAAAGAAAATAATTAATTAATTATTCTGTGGCGGCTGGTTCCGATACAATAATATTAACCCACATTTGGCGTCTTATTTTTTCGATCGGCGGAAAATCTACAATCTCATAGCCATATTTTTTTAATTCTTCAATATGTTCTAGGATCTGCTGCTCATTATCTCCGATTAGTTTAATTAGCTGCTGCGGCTTTTTGTTGTCCGTGTAAATTTGTAAAGGCATGAAAATCCTCCTTTCCTCGATCCGCCAATTTTACTTTATTCTTTTAATCCTTGTCATATAACCTTTGTTTTTCTTGATGTTCAAAAAAATAAATTTGGCAGTGATGGCAAATATCGAAATGAGCTTCCAGCTCTGGCTCCATTCCAATACCAGTTAAATCTGATTCTACAAAATAAGAGGAATATTTGCAGCCTCCAAACATTCCCTCTTCAAAGGGCAGCGGAATCACTTTTTTATTTTCTTTTTTTCTTTTTAAATTTTCCATTACTTGTTTAACAAAGTCTTGTGATAATTTCATTTTTTATATCCTCTTTTCAATATTAGCTCGGAGATCTGGAAAAATAAAAGATTCGTGACAATCGTATTTTTCTGCCCACTCCTGCAAAGGTAAACCATTTTTTGAAAAAAATCTTTTTTGTGTTTTTTTATAAAGCTGCTCATATTGCATTTTATATTCTGGTTGCTCAGGTATTTTTATTTTTCCATATTTCATTAAAATGTTTTCGAGTGAAAGCTCTTCCTCTCTTTCCATTTCTTCAAAAGCTGCTTTTAGTTCGGCTGCGTTTATTTCTTTTTGATCGACTTCTATTTCTGCCTGTCCTTTTTCATAATACCACGGCTCCGTACTGCCATCCGCTAATATTTTTCTTTTTGGATTTCTGCCTTTTATATTAATGGATTTCTCCAGGATCTTGATCTCGCTAAAATCTTTGTCATGCGTCAAAGCATTTAAAAAATTAATCTTTTGCTGGATCTGATCCTCGGCTTTTACGATTTCTATTTTATCTATATCTTTTTTAATCGAGTGCTGCTGCATTTTCTCCCATTCGCTTTGCTCAATATTTTTTAATATTTCTTTTGGCTGTCCTTTTCCTTTGACTACTTGCTTGTCATTTTCATCAACTAACGAATACATTTTTTCCGAAATAATATTTACTTGTTTGATCGTGTATTCTTTATCCCATTTTCCAAACTCTGTTTTGTGCAGCATTTTTTCTGGTAACATGATCGTACTCATTATTGAATCTGTATCGCAGTACGCCGCTTCTCCGCCGTGCGCGTCAATCCATTCAATCGCCTTATAAAGCTCCATCCTGGCGTAACTTGTTATGTAGGCGGAGATCTGCACTTGAATATAATCCGCTTCTAAATAACTGCTATATTTAAAAATTTCTTCCTCCAGGTCGGAATGATAAAAGTGCATAGGAAAAAATCCATCTTGCTCTTTTTCAATCCAGATCTTTTCTGCTTCTACTCCGCCGTACTCTTTTACATCTTCAAAAAATTCGATCTGCCTTTGATAATAGCGATCATTCTTTTTGTGTTTTAATTTTTTAATGGTTTCGTCAATCTCTGAAATGCTGGTATAACTGTCTCTCTCTCTGCGGCTCGCAAATTTGCCGTAAAGGGCATTGAGCATGAGCTTTGCCCATTCGCGGAGGCTGTCGTTTACGCGCTCGCCTTTGGCGTTTAATCCAGTTCCTTTGATTGCTTCTGTGTTATCTATTTTTAATTGCTCAAAGTGATTAATAAAACCAATAAAAATTTGGCTCATTACTGGAAAATAAATTGCTTTTTTTATTTCCTGGATTTCTACGCCGCGCTCCATTGCAAATTTTAATTCGTGGAAAGTCCAGACTCCAGAAATAAATCCGCACGGAAAAATCAATTTATTATTTTTATCTTTGGCGCGGTATGGCAGCGGCGGATATTTCATTCGCGGAATATAAACATCTGCCTCGATCATGCCGCCGCCTTTTTCATCATAGCAAAATAAATCAAAACAACTTTCTGCAATGCTTCCCTCGTATTCCCTAAACTCTCCACACGGAAAAGAATAGGTTCTCATGCAGTGTGGATACATAGAATTTTCATCGAAATAATAGCCGCCGAGTAACCCATATTTAAATACTTCTGTCCTGCCTCCATAATAACCACGCCTTAAAAACCATTCGACTTGCTCATTTTTTGCTCCGCTCCAATTTGTTTGTGTTGCGTGTTCATATTGATCTGGAAATAATTCTTTAAAAATAGTCATGCTTAAACTGGCGGTTGTCGGACAGTCTGTAAAACGTTTATCATTTAATCCGCTTATTTTTATTGCTGTGGTCATAATTTCATATAAGCTGCTGCAATCTATTTTTAAATATTTATTTAAAAGTGGATCGAGCGGATCCACTTGATTAAAATAATTGCGTTTTGTTGCCGATTCATTTAATCTGCCATTGGCATAATACTTATAATATTTTTTAGGCATTTCTTCAATAATATCGAGCTTGCCTGTTTCTAAATTAAAATCCTTACATAAGAGATCCAGCTGCTTAGGAAATAAAGAAAAGGAATCATGAAAATAAATTGTACTGGTCGATCCGTCTGGATTCATAAATGATCGTGTGGCGGTTTTTACGGTTCTTCCGTTAATAAATAAAGATGGCAATAATTTAATTTGGAATTTTAAGTCGTTTACAATTTTAGAAAAATCAAAGTCTAAAACGTGTATATAAACATGGATCTCGTGTGATATACTTTCTTTAAGCAATATTTTTTTAATTTTACGAAAGGAATTATCTGCGAAATAATTCTTTTCTTTTTTATCGTCTATCCAGAATAATCCTGCACGAAATATTTTTCCTGCGAGTCCATCGCGTGTTTCTGTATCAAGAGTAAAAATCATTATTGGTTTTTGCTCTTTTTTTTGTTTTTTCTTTTTCGGTTTTTCAATAACCTTTTCCGTAGTAATTCCTCCAATCGTCTAATAAATATTTTCCTGTGCCTGGATTCACTTTTTGTACTTGTTTGATCCAGTGATAAATCATCGTTCTTTTTTCATCTTTGGAATAGACACCAAGTGACAGCGCTCCGATTATTGCGAGCATATCCATCCGCCTGGTTGCCTTTCCTAAATAAAAAATAGTATAGCCTTGTGCTTTAAGATTTTTTGCTGCAGCCTCTGCGCTTTCTTTTGTTTTGGTGATCTGTGTTTCAATTACTCCAAAATAGCCGACTCCGTGTTGATCAATATATCCTGGCGCTCCTGTTTTACTGTTTCCGTATACTTGCGTTAAAATGGCAGGCTCGGAATCTCCTCTGAAATCTCTTTTTAATTCAAGAAAATCCTCGCCTGTATGATCTTCTGTTTTATCTCTCCAGCCTCCGATTACATAGCCTTCACCTTTGTTTGACAGCGGTATATATTTTTCTCTCTCTTTTTTTGTAAGGTCAGAAGGATTTACTGGTGGTCTTTTATTTTTTAAAATGAAATCTCGGATCTCTTGATCGACTCTTTTATCCGAACGATCTCGCAGCGCTCTTGCTTCTGTTTTATTTAATCCTGCGTCAAGCGCTCTTTGCTCTCTTCTGTCACGCCTTTCTTTTTTTCTCCGCGCTGCTTCTTCTTTTGACATTGCCATAGATTAGAGAATGATTCTCTTCACTCCCTTTCTACAATGGAATTTTTATTGTGCGACTGTTCTATGTTGCATGATAAATTCCTGCAGATCCTCCCACCTTATGCCTACGGTTTGTTTAACTTTGATCGCAGGCAGATCTCCACTCTTGATCCATAGTAAAATGCTTTGGTCTGTCACGTTGAAATATTTTGCGACTTCGCTTACTGTGTATAGCCTGGTTAGTTCACTCATTTTGTTTCTTTGTCCTCCTCTCCACTGCCTATCCTTAATTATATTTTATTTGGATATATAAAGCAATAAACTGTAATAAATAAGCATAACAAAAAGAATCACTGCTGCCAGTGATCCTGTGAGAAATGGATTATTCTATGGTTCTTTTATGATATGTTGCGTTGATCATTTATG
>Ga0066655_10000655_pt1 | contig 11787 bp, 8 predicted proteins | sample GraSoiAngelo_104_FD_133942 | JGI IMG/M metagenome (GOLD analysis project Ga0066655, IMG submission 133942) | Grasslands soil microbial communities from the Angelo Coastal Reserve, California, USA - 14_0903_05_30cm | ecosystem: Environmental > Terrestrial > Soil > Grasslands | place: USA... | reverse complement strand
GACTGAAAGCAATTGATTAGCCAATCCGAAAAGAGGCCAAAGTGAGTTGATGCCACCAAGAGGATCGATGACCCCAACATACAAAAACCACCCCCACGCCGCGACCAGCAAGACACTTGAAAAAAGGTTCGCGCTCCATGAACGCGTATTGCCAAGGGGACGCCAGAGATTGCCTAAGAAATCTTGAAGCAAAAACCGTCCCACCCGTGTTCCGGCATCAATCGTTGTGAGAATGAACAGGGCCTCAAACATGATTGCGAAGTGGTACCATAGCGCGAGTGCCGTTGGTTTGGCCGAGATTCGCGCGAACATGTGCGCCATACCAACGGCGAAAGTCGGCGCGCCCCCTGCACGACTGAACATGGTGGATTCCCCGAGATCTGCGGCGAGCCGCGTCATTTGTTGTTCTGTAACCGGAAACCCAGAGGCGGTTACTCTTTCGACCACTTCGGCCGGCGTCCCCTTTGAGTTAATCGCAAAGTATTCGCCTGGCTGGAGCACGCAGGCCGCGATCATCGCCATCAAAGCGACCATCATTTCGGTCACCATTGCGCCGTAACCGATGCTACGTATTCGCGATTCACGCCTCACCATTTTTGGCGTTGTGCCCGAGGCAATGAGAGAATGGAAACCTGAAACTGCACCGCAAGCGATCGTGATGCATACAAAAGGAAAGACCGGGCCAGCAAATACGAGACCGCTGCCGTCGATGAATTTTGTGATCGCCGGCATTTGCAATGTCGGATTGATCAGCAGCACGGCGGCGGCGAGCATCGCAACCGTGCCAAGCTTCAAAAACGTGCTCAGATAATCGCGCGGCGTAAGCAACATCCACACCGGAAGGATGGAGGCGGCCAGTCCATAAATCATGATCGCCCATGCGAGCCATTTCTGGTCATGTCGAAACCACGTTTCAATCGCGGGAAAGTGCGCGAGGAATTGTCCGCCCCAAACCCCAAACGCCAAGCCGAGCAATCCGAAAATGGTGACCGCCATCACGCTCACTTTTCCCGTGCGCAAGCCAATTCCCATGATCAACGCTACGGGTATGGTCATCGCGATGGTGAAAACGCCCCATGGACTTTGCGCGAGAGCTTGAACCACGACGAGCGCGAGCACTGCTAGCAAAATAATCATGATCGCCAACACACTGATCAAGGCGAGCGCACCGACGCCGCGTCCGATTTCTTCTTTCACCATCTGACCCAGCGTTTTGCCGCGGCGCCGGATCGACGCGAAAAGGACGATCATATCGTGCACGCCGCCGCCTAGCGTTGCGCCGATCAAGATCCAGAGCGTGCCGGGCAAGAACCCAAATTGCGCTGCCAGCACCGGGCCCACCAGCGGCCCCGGACCAGCAATCGCGGCAAAATGATGCCCGAAAACCATCCAGCGGTTCGTTGGCACATAATCTTTGCTGTCGTTTTGCAGAATAGCTGGCGTGGCTCGTTCGTCATTCAGCACCAATACTTTTGCCGCCAGCCATTTGCTGTAAAAACGGTAGCTGATGCAAAGCGCGCAAAGGCCCGCCACAATGATCCAGAGGGCACTGATTTGTTCGCCCCGTGAGAGCGCCAAAATGACGATCGCCCACACCCCCAGCCCCGAAACGGCAAACCAGAGCAGCTTTTTCCAGACGCTCATGTTGTCGGCACTTTAATTGAAATTGTTGCGATGCGCTAGAACCTGCGATTTATCTGTATATGCGATTCAGTCACAAGATTAGAAAGCTTGTAAGCGGCCAGGGATTAGCCAGCGCACGGAAACACAGCCTCCGGATTTTTCGGCCGAATCGATTTCCGCTGGAAACAAAGCGCGTTATTGAGACAATCGACCCAGCCGCTTTCGAGCAGATTCGCCGGCGGTACGCTGTGGAAGATCCCGGCGAGCATTGGCCGAAGTATCTCGATCTTGACCGCTGGATCAGCATCAACATTCGGCGGATACGCGAGATCGAGCTCGATTTGGCGCGCCGGAAGCATATTCTGGACCTTGGCTGCGGTGCGGGGTATTTTCTCTACATCGCGCAACTGCTCGGACATTCCGGAATCGGGCTCGATGTGGACTTCGTGCCGATGTTTTCAGACGTCACTCGCCTCCTTGGAGTTCGTCGTGTAATCCAGCGAATCCGAGCTTTCGATCCCCTCCCCGAGCTCGGAGCAAAGTTCGATCTCGTTACCGCATTCATGATCTGTTTCAACAATCACAAACAAGCCAATCTTTGGGGTGTGGCTGAATGGGAATTTTTCCTCGACGACCTTGCCAGGCATCTTACGCCGCGCGGCCGCGTCTGGCTTGAGTTAAACTGTGAGTACGATGGAACCTTTTATACGCCGGAGTTAAAAGCATTCTTTCAGCGACGTGGCGCCAGGATCGACGAACAGAAGATAATCTTCACATCAGGCCTTCCCGCGCCTGCCTCAACTTTCCCAGTTGTTCGCTAAAATCTTTTAGACGTCGTCGATGTTCTTCGACCACGGCTGTGGGAGCGCGATCGACAAAGGACTTGTTTTTTAACTTGCCTTCGACTGTTCGCACCTCGCTTTCGATCTTTGCAATTTCCTTATCCAGCCGCACGCGTTCCCCGGCCTTGTCCACTGCGGAAATGGCCAAGAAAATCTCGCCGAGCGGTGTGACCGCAACAGGAGTACCAGTCTGCGCTTGATACTTCCGATCCAATGTTACGTTTTCGGCGTTTAAGAGCCGCGCAATGGTCGGAATTTCGGCAGAAATCGCTTTCTCATTTGTGCGTAAAATAAAACGTATCTTTCTGTTAGATGGAAGCTTGGCTTCTGCCCGGAGATTGCGTCCAGCCTGGACCGTATCGTAGATGTCCCGGACAAGCCGTCGCTTGGGCGTCAGATCGACATCCTCCAAAGGCGTTCGAACCGGAGGCGGCCCGAATTGAATTGAATCTTTTCCGAAACCGAGCACCGACCAAAGCTCCTCCGTGATGTGCGGCATGAACGGATGGACCAAGCGCAGAAATGTCGACAGCACAATATCCATCACGGCCAACGTCGATTTCTTTCGTGCGGCGTCTTTGCCGAAAATTTCTGTTTTCGCTGCTTCGACGAACCAGTCACAATAGTCGCCCCAGAAAAAGTCATAAAGGCGCTGTGCGACTGCATTGAATTGATAGTCACGATAACCTGCATCGATTGCGTCGATCGTCTCGTTCAATCGCGCGAGAACTTCGATCGCATAGGTGGATAATTGTCGATTGTCGATTGTCGGCGCGGCGTCGCTCGGCCCGTGCATTTGGCGAAAACGCGCTGCGTTCCAAAGTTTGGTTGCGAAGTTGCGCCCTTCTTCGATTTGCTTTTCATCAAAGCGGATATCCTGACCGCTTGGCGCAATGCGCATGAGACCAAACCGCAAACCATCTGCGCCGTACTTGTCGATCAGCTCGAGCGGGTCGGGTGAGTTGCCGAGCGACTTTGACATTTTGCGACCCTCTTTGTCGCGGATTAACCCGGTGAAATAGACATCGCGAAATGGGATGTTGTCTGCGTCACGGTCGGATTTTCCCGCCGTAAACTCGAGACCAGCGATAATCATTCGAGCAACCCAAAAGAAAATAATGTCAGGCGCGGTGACGAGCACGCTTGTCGGATAGAATTTCTTTCGCGTCTCTTCATCCATGGTTTCGTATGCCCAAAGCCAAGACGAAAACCAGGTGTCGAGCGTGTCGGGATCTTGCATCCAGTTTTCGGGATCAGCGGGAGGTTCAACCGCGACGTAAATTTGGGATTTGGAACTTGGAGCCTGGGATTTCGAATACCACGCCGGTATCCGGTGCCCCCACCAGATCTGGCGGCTGATGCACCAGTCCCGAATGTTCTCCAGCCACTGCGTGTAGACTTTTTCCCAATGTGCAGGAAAGAAGCGGATAAGATGATCGCGCACCACGGCCAGAGCTTCCTCAGTTTTCGGATAGCGCAGGAACCACTGTTCGCTGATCCGCGGTTCGATCGGCACGTCACTTCGCTGGCTGAATCCGACATTGTTTTCGTATGCCTCCGTTTTCGAAAGGAGACCTTTTTCCACTAATAATTCAGCGGCTTTTTTGCGCGCCTTGAACCGATCGAGGCCGTCCAACTCTGGAACGGCCGGACAATTGATTTTCCCGTCAGGATACAAGACATCGACGACTGGCAGCTTATGGCGCTGTCCAATCTCGAAATCGAGGGTGTCATGAGCGGGCGTGACCTTTAAAACGCCTGTGCCAAACTCGGGATCGATCGCTTCGTCAGCGATGATCGGAAGTTTTTCCCGCGCAAGCGGACGCCAGGCATGTTTGCCGATCAAGTCGGCATAGCGCTTATCGCTGGGGTGAGCTGCCACAGCTGTATCGGCCATGATCGTTTCCGGCCGAGTGGTCGCGACTTCAATAAAACGTCTGGGCTCTTCCGCGATTTCATAGCGAACATAGTAAAGGTTCCCCTTCTGCGATTTGGAAATGACTTCCTCATCCGAGAGCGCAGTCTGCGCCGCCGGGTCCCAATTAATCATCCGACGCCCACGGTAGATTAATCCTTTGCGGTAAAGATCAACGAAAACCTTTTGAACAGCTCGAATGTAAGCATCATCCAGCGTATAGCGTTGCCGCGACCAGTCGCACGAACATCCCAGCCGTTTCAGTTGTTCGATGATGATGCTGCCATGTTTGTCCTGCCAATCCACCATCCGGCGCAGGAATTCCTCGCGACCCAGATCGTGGCGTGTTACGCCTTCGTTTTTGCGCAGCCACTTTTCGACTGCTGTTTGGGTGGCAATGCCCGCGTGATCGGTCCCCGGCAGCCAGAGCACTTCGAAACCCTGCATCCGTGCGCGACGTGCAAGAATGTCCTGAATGGTATTAGTTAAAACGTGACCGAGCGTGAGCACGCCGGTGATATTCGGCGGCGGGATGACAATTGAAAATGGTGGCTTCGGCGAAACGGGATTGGCGGTGAAATCGCCGTCAGCCAGCCAACGCGCATACCATTTTTCTTCAACGGCTTTGCGTTCGTAAGCCTTGGAAAGTTCTGCCATCGGGCAATCATCGAAGAGGCAGCAGCAATTGCAAGAATGACGGAGACCTTGTCAAGCAGCTAGCTTCCTACTATTGCTTCGAACAACGGTTGGTCAGGCTTTTTCGAACTGACTCGTCTGATATGCAACTACCGCTACCCTCGGATAACCAAGGTCTTTACTGCGCTTTAGTCTCCGGGAGCTTAAAGCCGACATAAGTCCCAGCGCTGATTCCGAGTAAGCCAAGCAACGTCGCGCTGAATTCCGGCATTGCCAATTCACTGTAAACACTTGCGACAAACATTATCCCCAGGATAAGTGTCCAAACAAAGATCTGGAACCGGTGAAAGCTGATCAGGTTGTTTTCCGCCAGCAGATCATACATCACCCCTTTCCAGGTCGGCCATGCGAAGTAGGCACTTTGCCAGCGATAATTCGCGAGCCGTTCCCGCACCTCGTTCTGCTGCCGCTCATTCTCGTCCAGCGCCTGCTTGTCCGACGAAGACATTGAGGCGCGCGCTTTTTGCAACGCCTCCAGCTCTTTCTGGGTGTCGGCTCGCAGTTTCTTCAGCTCTGCCAGCACTTCAAGGTGTGGTCGTGTGACATCGACGATCGGCTGGTTGCCAGAAGAGCCCGCCGGAACTGGCTTAGCTGCGTCGACAAAAGCAGATCCCAATGCCGTCCCAGCACTAATGCCGATCAATGCCAGCACCGAGGTATTAAGTGTATCCATGTCGCCGGTCACGATCCAAAGAAAGAAATAGGAGGCGATCACGAGAAAAAACCAGAACGCCATCTGTCCGCGTGCCAGGCTGTACGGCCTCTGACCATCCGGCCGGCGTGGCGCAGATGCATCGCGAATAATATGCGTATGCCGTGCCAGTGCGAGAAAGGCGATCAGCGCGCCAAGAATAACGATCAAGCCGAAGGCAGTGCGAAATTTCGGAATGACTGTCAAATAAAACTGCTGATCCCTTCTTTCCGGTGTTTTTGTCAGGAGTCAGCTCCGAATTCATTTCCTCGCCATTAGCGAATCCTACCGACACGATCGCCTTGCGCGTGAAGACCGGTTGGTTGAGCACGTGCGACCACCCCAGCTTCGAGTCCTCATTGCGGACAAGCGAAAAGCCGACCGTCGTATCCGTAGTTTCGACGGGAGGCACTCCCCCCATCGACCACGTGTTTTCATGCCAGTAAATTGGGGAAACGCCCTTGAGCGGGATATGATCGAGATAAAGGATTAGATCCCTTACCTCGGAATTTTCGGGTTTCTTTTTCTTCTCTTCGAGAGATTTCACCCAGTCCTTGAAATTAATAACATCGACCCAAATGTCGTCGCCGCGTTGCGCGTAAATGTCGTTGATGCCTCGCTGTTCCTCCCCCCACTTATGCACTCCCACCCAGCGCACAGAAGGAGGCTCGGGTGTTGGTGAGGGCGCTGGTGAGATTCCGGCCGCGCTTGTCGCCGCAGGCGTTGCTGAAGGCACGGGCGTTTGCTCTGCTGCCAGCTGCGTGGTCGGAAAACGCAGAACTAACCCACAGAAACCAATCAAGAATAAAAAACCTAGACCCGGGTGTTGCTGTTTCATCAGGACCTTCGATTAGTTCGCTTCGGTCATATTTATTTTGCGGACTCTCCTGAACGCAGCCACGAATAAAGAGAAGCCATTTCCTCTCAACAAGAAGACTGACTTATTTGTCTCGTCAGCCATATGGCAAGGATGCCTCGGTGGACTGCATGATGACAAGTCCTTTTATCGACTGGTTCTGAGATGCGGCGGCGGCTTTTCCAGTTGCAAGCTCGGCGACACAATCGGCTTGCCAGCTCCCTGTTACGCCATCACGTTGGGGTGCATGCAGATGATCACAGGCTTACTCACTCTCCCCTTTCTGGCGGTAGTGATCGACGGCACCGAGTAGATGGACGAAAGGCCGATCGGTGTTTTTGATTCCGGAATTGGCGGCCTGACTGTTGTCAAGGCGCTGCGTGACCTGTTGCCTGACGAAAAGATTTTTTACCTTGGTGACACCGCGCGCGTCCCATACGGCGGAAAAAGTGCCAGTACCGTTGAGCGCTACAGCCTCGAGATTGCCGACATACTCATTGAGGAAAACGCAAAAATCGTTGTGGTGGCGTGCAACACCGCTTCTTCTCTGGCCTTACCGAAACTGGAGAAACATCTTCCCGTGGCGGTCATTGGCGTCATTCGGCCCGGGGCGCGTGCGGCAGTCGCGGCCACACGCAACGACCACATCGGAGTGATCGGAACGCGCGCAACGATCAAAAGCGGCGCTTACGAACGCGAATTGCGTGCACTGAATCCTGACATTCGGATTTCGGTGCGCGCTTGCCCATTGCTCGTTCCGTTAATTGAGGAGGCGTGGCTGAATGATGAGCTCACGGATCGCGTCATCGGCCGTTACCTTGAACCGCTCGTGCGGGAAGGGATCGACACGCTCGTGCTTGGCTGCACGCATTATCCATTACTTGTCGACGCACTTTCTCGCGCGCTCGGCGAGAGGGTGAAACTCGTAGATTCGGCTCACAACTGTGCGACCGCGGTACGGGAACTTTTGGATCGGCAAGAATTTCGCGCGCCATCGGGAACTCTGGGTGGTTTGGAAATCGCGTTAACCGATACCCCGGACAACTTTCTGCGCGTGGCCCGGGAGGCGTTGCAACTGGAGATCGGCGAAATCCAATTACGCGAAGTCTTACACGGCGCGGCCACTCTGTAGGGACGGCCTGCGACCGCCGAAACGCACGCTGTTGAATTTCGAAATGCAAACTTGCGTTGCTTTCGTTTTCGGCTCATAGAGCGCCGCTACAGTCTTTTGCGCTGCCCCTTCGGCAAACTTTTGACCACAAGCTCGTACGAGTGATCAATCATTTTGCGCAACTCCGTGTCCGGAATGCCGCTGTCGAGCTCGACCGTGTTCCAATGTTTTTTGTTCATGTGATAGCCGGGCCGGATCTGCTCGTATCGATCGCGCAATTCGAGAGCCAAGTCCGGATCACATTTCAAATTCGCCGTCGCTGGGACTTCATCGAGTGGCGCAAGCGCGAATATTTTACCGGCCACTTTGAAAACGAGAACGTCTTCGCCGAACGGTGTGCTCTCGATTGCAGCGAGCTTGCTAAGGCAGTACTCGCGGAAGATTTCCAGATCCATCAAGAAATCCGCGACCTAAGAATGTCCGGCAGATCGTTGATCGCGACCCGTTCCTGTTTCATCGAATCGCGCTCACGCAATGTCACGGTGTCGCGAAGTGCCGCATCCTTCTCCCCCAGCGTTTCGAAATCGACTGTCACGCCGAAAGGCGTGCCAATTTCATCCTGGCGTCGATAGCGACGGCCGATCGCTCCACTCTCGTCGTAAAAGATGAACATGTGCGGACGAAGGAGATCGACAATCTCTTTCGCCTTTGCGACAAGCTGCGCATTGTTCCTGAGCAGCGGAAATATACCGCACTTAATCGGCGCGATGCGCGGATGGAAACGCAGAACTATACGCTTCTCCATCTTGCCCTTTTCATCGGGCGCTTCGTCTTCCGAATATGCTTCACAGATCAGTGCCAGCACTGTGCGGTCGACTCCCGCGCTCGGCTCGATCACGTGAGGAACAAATCGCTGCTTCATTTCCTCATCGAAATAATCGAGCGATTTGCCACTGGCTTTGATGTGCTGCTGCAAATCGTAGTCGGTCCTATAAGCGACGCCTTCGAGCTCTTGCCGGCCGAATGGAAAATCATATTCGATGTCGTAGGTTCCTTTTGAATAGAAAGCGCGCTCGTCATCGGGAACTTTTCGTGCGTGCAATTTGTCGCGCAGAATACCGATATTTTCATAGAACTTCAGCCGCTCCTCGAGCCAGTAATCGAGCAAGTTCACCCCCTCCTCTGCCCGGCAAAAATACTCGAGTTCCATCTGCTCAAATTCACGCGATCGAAATGTGAAATTGCGCGGATTAATTTCGTTGCGAAACGCTTTGCCAATTTGCGCGATTCCGAATGGCAATTTCTTGCGAGAAACTTCGAGCACGTTTTTGAATTGAACGAAAATCGACTGTGCCGTTTCCGGGCGCAGATAAGTAATCGACGATTCGTCTTCAGTCGCGCCCACGTACGTCTTGAACATCAAGTTGAACGGGCGCGGTTCAGTTAAATCTTTGCCACCACAGTTCGGGCATTGTCGCACGCCTTTTCTCTCAATCACTTGGTCGGCGCGTAAGCGCGCCTTGCAAGATCGACAATCGACCATCGGATCGCTAAACGTGTCTTCGTGGCCGCTCGCCTTCCAAACGGCGCGGTTCATCAGGATCGACCCATCCATGCCGACCACGTCGTCGCGCTCATGCACCATCACGTGCCACCAATAATTCTTGAGGTTGCGTTTCAATTCGACGCCAAGCGGTCCGTAATCCCAGGAGCCGTTGAGGCCGCCGTAAATTTCGCTCGACTGGAAAATGAATCCGCGCCGCTTACACAAGCTGGCGATCTTTTCCATGTCCGCCACGGGACGGATTCGCTGCGGCGAACTCGCCGCGCCGTAGCTCTGCGAAGGCGGGCGCTGCGCGTCTGTCTTGGAATCCATAAATCGCCTCTATTGAGCCACAGATTTACACAGATTACACGGATTGCCTGCAACGAAATCTGTAGCCCCGAAAGCATTCGGGGTGCCGGCCGCATTTCCTAAACTCCGCAGGCGGCACGCCTGCCTCTAGAGCATCTGCGTCATCCGCGTGATCTGCGGTTACGTTTGCGCCTCAATTGTGATTTCGGTCTTTACAGAATTGGCGATGAAACATTGCTCGTGCGCCATATGATTTATCTCTTCGATCTCTTCGGGCGTGGGCTGTTTATCACCAGAGAATTTGAGCCGCGGCCTTAACGTCACGCGCGTAATCGCCAATCTGCCTTCCGCATTTTTTTCCATGTGGCCGACGGCTTCATCGACATATTCATCGAGCACGAACTTTTTCTTTGCCGCCACGGCAAGGAACGTGAGCATTTGGCAACTTGAGAGCGACGCTACAAATGCCTCCTCCGGATCGACAAGTTTTGGATTGCCCAGGTAGGCTGGAGCAGCCGATGCTTGCATTTCGTGCCCACCCTCAAATTTCCAGGTGTGATCGCGTGAATATTTCTGATACTCAAACGGCGTATCGCCGCGTTTCCAGGTAAGAGTAATTTTGTGTTCGGACATGTCTCTAAATAAAATGCGACGCCTTGTAGGGCAAGCGTCAGCCCACAGAGAATGCGCGATGCTGGTTTCGAACCAGCGACCCCTTGCGTGTGAAGCAAGTGCTCTACCACTGAGCTAATCGCGCGCGTGGCGATAGCAATTAGAAGTTAGAAATCAAAAATTACAAGGCCGGCAACTCCACAACGCTAGATTTGTTGAGCGGTCGCCGCGGCGACAAGTCGCAGGTTCGAACCCTGCATCGCGCATTTTCTGCCGCTTCCGGACTCTGCGGGACAGATGCGGACTCTGAGGGACTAACGGTCTCGCCTCCAGCGGTTAATGAAACCGGCCGCTGCACGACGGCGGGAGACGTACATACAGTGCACGTTCAAGCAATGACATGACCCCATCGCGCCCCTTCAAAATCCTCTTCCTCTGCTAGGAAAACCCAAGGGCATACAACAAGGTAATTTGCTTGTCCGATTCCATTCCCTCAGCGAATCCAAACAAGTTCGCCGAGCAGATTAGCTGTCCCCCGCCCGCCGAAGAGCACCACGCATTTCCGTGCATCGTCGTAGGCAAGCGCGTGACCGCTACGAGCCGCCGGGCCCGTATCGGCGACCTGCGTCCATTCCGAGCCGTCCCAACTCCACGTGTCGGCAAGGAAATTGGAACCGGACGCACCGCCGAACAAGACCACGCGGGAAGCGGTCGGGTCGAAGGCCATCGCCAAGCCCTGCCGGGCCGACGGTCCAGTGTCGGCGACCTGCGTCCAGAGAGTGCCGTGCCAATCCCAGGTGTCGGCGAGCGGCGGTCCGCCGGGATCGCCGCCGAATAGGAGGACGCGCTTGCGCGCCCCGTCATACGTCAGTCCGTGGCTAGTTCGGCTGCTCGGACCGATGTCCTGTTTCTGAGTCCAGAAGAACGGTGGCATGTGCTATCGTGCGATAATACAAAGGAACTGATGCCTGGGCGAGGAAAAAAGTGAACCCACGGCTCTTTGAAATCGCCAGCTCGCTCGTGCGTCTCGATCACATTGCCTGCTTTATCGTAAACGCGGATCACGGCATCATGTGAGCGGCTGAAAAACTTTGCGTGACTGCGGGATCTGCTTCTCCCGCACGAGGACCCCTTTCTTCTTCCGATAGGCGAATTCCGCAAGCGTGTAGACGCCACCCTCTTTCAACAGGCGCTGTACCTGGAGAAAAATCCCGTCATTGATGGCCCACATCCGTTTCCAGTTCTGGCGTTCATAAAATTTCGGAATATCCTCAAGTGGAATCCCTCGTTCCTTCGCCTGGTTGTAGTTGTCGAACCTGTGTTTCCACGCGAGAGAAAGCCATATACTAGGCGACGTTCCGGACCGCGCATGCATGCTATTTTTCGGCACCGTGAGAAAGTAGTTGTTCGCGTGATCGAAACTTTCATCGGGAAACCGTTCAAGCGCTTTCGGATCCGACAGATCCATCGCATGGGATTCGAATCGTTCTCCCGCATTCCTCCGGATGTCGATGCCCACCGGTTGCGCTCCGGCCTCCTGCAGGATTCTGCAGTACCACGGCTGGAACCTTGCGAACTCTTTCGGT
>Ga0066655_10000647_pt1 | contig 11826 bp, 9 predicted proteins | sample GraSoiAngelo_104_FD_133942 | JGI IMG/M metagenome (GOLD analysis project Ga0066655, IMG submission 133942) | Grasslands soil microbial communities from the Angelo Coastal Reserve, California, USA - 14_0903_05_30cm | ecosystem: Environmental > Terrestrial > Soil > Grasslands | place: USA... | reverse complement strand
TGGCCCGCCTCACCGAGCGCGCGCTCCAGGACGACTGGGCCACGGCGCGCGAGCTGCACTACCGGTTACTGCCGCTGATGGAGGCGAACTTCATCGAGTCGAACCCCGGGCCCGTGAAGGCGGCGATGGCGCTGATGGGTCTGCTCGAGGAGCGCTATCGTTTGCCCCTGGTCCCGGTGCAGGAGCAGACGAAGGCCCGCCTGCGCGAGGTGTTGCAGGCGCTGGGACTGCTTCCCCGACAGGCTCATGCCGCTGCGTGAGCGCCTGCAGGAGCTCACCGCCTCGGGACGGGCGACGTTTACGGACGGCGAGCGGGCGACGTTCGGCGAGTTCCGGGCGGCGCTCGCGCGCGGCGAGATCCGCGCCGCGGAGCGCGGGGCGGATGGCTCGTGGCATGCCAACGCGTGGGTGAAGCAGGGCATCCTGCTCGGCTTCCGGATGGGCTCGCTCACCGACCTATCCGCAGACGACACGTTCCGATTTTTCGACAAAGATACGTACCCCGTGCGCCAGACCACGCTCGCCGATCGCGTGCGCATCGTGCCCGGCGGCTCGAGCGTGCGCGACGGCTGCTACCTCGCGCCGGGGGTCGTGTGCATGCCGCCGATGTACGTGAACGTCGGCGCGTATGTGGACGAGGGCACGATGATCGACAGCCACGTGCTCGTGGGCTCGTGCGCTCAGATCGGGAAGCGGGTGCACCTCTCGGCGGCGGCGCAGATCGGCGGCGTGCTCGAGCCGGTTGGCGCGGTGCCGGTGATCATCGAGGATGACGTGCTGGTCGGCGGGGGGTGCGGGGTGTACGAGGGGACGGTGGTACGCGAGCGCGCGGTGCTGGCGGCCGGGACGATCCTCACCGGGTCCACGCCGGTCTACGATCTGGTGCGCGAGCGCACCTACCGCCGGCCGCCCGGCGGCGTGCTGGAAATCCCGGCCGGCGCGGTCGTGCTGCCGGGCGCGCGCGCGGCCAGCGGCGAGTTCGCAACGCGGCTGGGCCTGTCGCTGTACACGCCGCTGATCGTCAAGTACCGCGACGAGAAGACCGACGTCGCTACGATGCTGGAAGACGCGCTGCGGTGAGCTGTTTCGCGATGTCGGAAAGCCGCGGCTCGATCTCCACCGGCCGATTGGCGCGCGGCGGTGGCGGCTCTATCTCCTGGTGGTAGTGGGTCACGGCCGTGGGGTCCTTGAGGAGGTGCCCGGTGAGGACCGCCACGATGCGATCGCCCGGGCGGACCGTGCCCGCGCGAATCAGCTGGCGAGCGCCGGCGACGCTCGCGGCGCTCGCAGGCTCGCACCCGACGCCGGCGGCGTCGACGACCGCTTTCGCCTCGAGAATCTCGTCGTCCGGTACGGCGATGACCACACCATCCGTTTCGCGGATCGCCCGAACGGCCCGGTCGTAGGACGCGGGGTTCTCTACGTTGATCGCGGTGGCGAGCGTGCGCGGCTCGACGCGGTGACGGCGGGCGAATCCCTCGCGAAAACTCAGCGCGAAGGGCGCCGCGCCGGCGGCCTGCACCGCGGCGATGCGCGGCAGCCGCGCGATGAGTCCCCACTCCCGGGCCTCGGTCAAGGCTTTCCCGAATGCGGCGGTATTGCCGAGGTTTCCCGCCGGTACCACGATCCAGTCGGGTGGCTCCCAGCCGAGCTGCTGGAGTGCTTCGAGGACGATCGTCTTCTGCCCCTCGAGGCGGAACGGGTTGATGGAGTTCAACAGGTAGACACCCAGCTCGACGCTCGCCTGGTCGGCTAGCTCGAGACAGCGGTCGAAGTTGCCGGCCACCACGAGGGTCCGCGCGCCGTAGGCGAGCGCCTGAGCGAGCTTCCCCAAGGCCACCTGCCCCTTGGGGACGATCACCAGGGCGGGCAGGCCCGCCAGGGCCGCGTAAGCCGCGAGCGCCGCCCCGGTGTTTCCGGTCGAGGCACACGCCACCGCCGTCGCGCCCACGCGCCGCGCCTGGGTCACCCCCACCGTCATCCCGCGGTCCTTGAACGACCCCGTGGGGTTGTGACCCTCGTGCTTGAGCAACAGCCCTGGCGCACCCACCCACTCAGCGACCGCGCGGCGCGCGAGCAGCGGGGTGTTGCCTTCGGGATAGGTGAGGATCGCGTCCGCCGCGGTAGGGAGCACGATCTCGCGGAAGCGCCACACGCCCGACGCATGAGGACCGGTGCCGCCGCCCCCCCCCCGCTCGTCGAACAAGCGCCGCAGCGCAGCCCCACTCACGCCCGGCGGAGCATGGCGGATCTCGAGCAGCCCTCCGCATTGGGGACAGCGGGTACGCGGGTCGAGCTCGGGGATCTCGTGTCCGCTGGCGGTGCAGCGCTGGCTGGTGTCGCTCACCCGCCGGCGAGCTTCAGGACGTCGTTCAGAATCCCGCCCGCCGTGACAGCCGGCCCCGCGCCTGGCCCGGTGATGACCAACGGGTTCTTCTTGTAGCGCATGGTCGTGAAGATAAACTGGTTGTCGGTGCCGTTGAGCGAAGCCATCGGACTCGACGCCGGTACGACCACCAGCCCGACCCGGATGCGGCGCGGGGTCACGATCGCCCGGTAGCGCAGCACCCCGCCCCGCGCCCGCGCCGCCGCCACGCGGCGCACCCACGCCTGGTCGTATTCGTCGAGACGCGCCAGAAAGCCCTCGAGCGACAGCTGTTCGGCACCCTGCGGGACCAGGGACTCGACCGCGATATCGCCGAGCTCGCCCGAGAATCCGAGCAAGCGGCCCAGGATCAGCGCCTTGCGGGCCACGTCCATGCCGGACAGGTCCTCCCGAGGGTCGGGCTCGGGATATCCCTGTGCGATGGCGCCGCGCAGCGCTTCCGAGAACCGCGTGCCGCGTCCCAGCTCGCCGAACAGATAGCCCAGCGTCCCGGACGGACAGCCCTCGATCGTATGCACCCGGTCGCCGGACTCGACGAGTTTGAAGAACGTGTCGATGATCGGCAGCCCGGCGCCGACAGTGGCTTCGTGCAGCAGCTGGCGCCGGTGCGCGTCGGCAGCGGCCTTCAAGTCGTCGTACTTCTGCTTGGCGGCGGTGATGGGGCGCTTGTTCGCCAACACGACGTGCATGCCCGATGCGAGCGCGGCTTTGAGCGTCTCGGTGGTATCGTCCGCGGTGACGTCCACGAGCACGGGATCCGACAGCGCATGGCGGGCTGCGAGCGCGACCGCTTCCGCCGACGTCGCCTTCCGACCGCCCGGCAGTTTCGCGAGTGGCGTGCCCTTCGCTTTCGCCGCGCCCAGCGTGGCGAGCCGCCGCGGCGAGAGGCCGCGCGCGTCGAACACCACGCCGCTACGGTCGATCAGGCCCACCACGCGCAACTTCACGGCGTCTCCCTGCACCTTCGCGATCAGCGGTGCGAGGGTCCGGCCGATCTGACCGAAGCCGAGCAACACGACGTCGGTCCGGGCGGGATGGCTCGCGGCTCCGCCGCCGATCTTCGAGAGCTGGAACGCGGCGTGCACGGCGCGCAGCGCGGGGGCCGCGTCCTTCCCGTCCACCACGAGCGATAGGTTCAGCTCCGACGATCCCTGCGCGATCGCGATGACGTTGATCTCCGCTTGCGCCAGTGCCGAGAAGACGCGGGCGGCGATCCCCGGAGTTCCGGCCATCCCGATGCCCACGACGACCAGCGTCGCGGCTCCGGCGCGCAGCTCGACGCCGTCGATCTCCTGGCGCGCGATCTCGTGCCGGAACGCCTCGAGCAGGCTGGCCCGCGCCCGCTCGGCGTGCTCGTCGGGGACGCTGAAGCAGATCGAGTGCTCTGAGGAGGCCTGGCTGATGAGCGAGACCGAGATGCCTTGCTCGCGCACCGCCGCGAACGTGCGGGCGGCGATCCCGGGGACGCCGAGCATGCCGCTCCCGGTCACCGTGAGGAGCGCTTGGCCCGGGATGGCCGAGAGGGCTTTCACCGGGTAGCTCTCGAGCGTGCGGCGTCGCGAGATCTCCGTGCCGAGCGACGTGGGGTCGGTGAACGGACGGATGCGGACCGCGATGTTCTTCCGCATGATCGGGATCAGCGCCCGGGGATGCAGCACGCGCGCGCCGTAGTAGGCGAGCTCGGAGGCCTCGCGCACATGGACCTGGGGGACCACGCGCGCGTCGGGGACCATCCGCGGGTCGGCGGTGAGCAGGCCTGGCACGTCTTTCCAGAGCGAGACCTCGGGCGCGCCGAGCGCGCGGGCCAGCAGCGTGGCGGTGAGGTCCGAGCCGCCACGGCCCAACGTGGCCACCTGGCCGTCAGGCGCCGCGCCCAGGAACCCCGGAACGATCGGGACCACGCCCCGCGCCAGCAGCGGCCTGAGGGCCCGTCGCGCGCGCCGTTCGGTGAGCTTCAGGTCGGCCGACGCGGCGCCGAAGGTGCCGTCGGTCCGCACCACGTCCACGGCGTCCACGTAGGCGCACGGGCAGTCGGCCGCGGCGAGCGCCGCCGCCACGAGCCGGGCGGTCAGCCGCTCGCCCCGCGCTATCAGGTAATCGGTGGTGCGCGGGGTGAGCTCGCGCAGGATCGCCAGCCCGGCGGCGAGCTGCTCGAGCTCCGCGAACGACTGATCGATCAGCTCGAGGGTGTCATCGAGCGCTGCGCCGGCGCGGAGCACGCTGCGCGCGGCTTCGCCGTGCCTGGCCCGCAACGCCGCCGCGGCGCTGCGCGTGTGCTCACGGTCGCCGTGGACGGCGCGGGACGCAATCTCCAGCAGGGCGTCGGTGACGCCCGCCATCGCCGAGACGACCACCACGAGGGGGGCCGGCCGGTGCGCCTGGATGATCGAGACGGCGTGCGCGATCGCCGCGCCGCTGGCGAGGGAGGCGCCGCCGAACTTGTGGATCTGCGGGGGCGAGGCGCGGGTCATCGACGCTAGACGAGCTCGTAACCCGCGACCGGACCGGCGAGGTGGAAGCTCTCGGCGACAACGCCAAGCGAGCGCCACGCCCGCACCATCCCCTCGCCGACCGTGCCGGCATGGGGGTGCGGCGCGACCGCCACGAGCGTGGGGCCCGAGCCGGAGAGCGTCGCCCCGAACGCCCCCGCGGCCCGCGCGGCCATGACGACGGCGTCGTATCCGCGCACGAGGGACCGCCGATACGGCACGTGCAGCACATCGTCCAGGCCGCTCGCCAGCAACCGTGGCTCGCCGTGAGCCAGCCCGTGCACTAGCGCCGCGCTGCGCGCCGCGGCCTCGACCGCCCGCGCGTGGGGCACGGTCTGCGGAAGCACCGCCCGTGCCTGCGTCGTTTCCAGGGTGAAGTCCGGGACCGCGAACACCAACGCGAGGGATGCGTGGATCGGCAGCGGCGTCACGCTCAGCCCGCCCCACGGCTCGCGCAGCACCAGGTTCGCGCCCCCGTAGATCGCCGGGGCAACGTTGTCGGGATGGCTCTCGAGCTCGGTGCACAGGGTGGTGAGCGCATCCTTGCTGAGGTCGAGCTCGAGCAGTGCCGTCGCCGCGACCGCCCCGGCCACCGCCGCGGCGGCCGAGGAACCGAGCCCCCGCGCCACCGGAATGCTCGACTCGGCACTGAGGACCACCGTCGGCGGGACGGCCCGCCGTGCCGCCCGGCAAGCCTGGACAAACCCCCGGTACAGGAGGTCGTGCTCCGGGGCCGCGGTCAGTGTGCTGAGGGTGCCTCGACGCTCGAGGGTGACCGGTCCTCCGGCCGGCTGCTCCGCCGCCCGGGCGGTGAGGGTCAGCCAGCGTTCGACCGCGACGCCGATACAGTCGAAGCCGGCGCCCAGGTTCGACGTCGAGCCCGGCACCCGCACGGTCACGCTCGCTCGCATCCCGGCCCGCCGAGTCGAAGGAAACAGAAAAGCCCGCGTAAATGCCGCGGGCGGTCGCTTTTTAGCACCTTGTTTAACGTGGCGGCAATACGCGGCAAATGACCACGACTTCTTTCAGATGTATGTTCATAGTTACCGCGCAGCCGGGGGAGCGTCAAGGACCGATGCGGGCGAAAGTAAGCGTAGGATGACGAGACTGCGGGTCGGGATCCTGGGTGCCACGGGGACGGTCGGACAGCGCTTCATCGCGCTGCTCGCGGATCATCCCCAGCTCGTCGTGACAGCGGTCGCGGCCTCGGACCGCTCCCAGGGGAAGCCGTACGGCGAGGCGTGCGCCTGGCGGCTGGCCGGCGACCTCCCGGCGGAGATCCGGGCCCTCGTGGTGCAGGCGCCCGAGCCGCCGCTCGACTGCGACCTCGTCTTCTCCAGCCTGCCGGCCGACGTGGCGGGGGAGGCGGAGACGGCGTTTGCCCGCGCGGGCTATCCCGTTGTAAGCAACTCATCGTCCCACCGCATGGACGACGCGGTCCCGCTGCTCATCCCAGAGGTGAATCCCGACCATCTCGCCGTGCTCGACGCGTGTCGCGACGCGCGGAAGGAAAGTGCGAGGGGGAGGGGGCGGGGGTTCATCGTGACGAATCCCAACTGCTCCACCGTCGTGATCGCGTTGGCGCTCGCGCCGCTGGCCGCGCGGTTTGGCGTGGAGGCGGTCGTCGTCACCACGCTCCAGGCCATCTCCGGGGCCGGTTACCCGGGCGTCGCCTCGCTCGACATCACGGACAACGTGGTTCCGTTCATCGCCAACGAAGAAGAGAAGATCGAGCGCGAGACGCGCAAGATCCTGGGGCGGCTGAACGGGAGCAACGTCGAGCCGGCGCCGTTCCCCATCAGCGCGCAGTGCCACCGTGTAAACGTCGTCGATGGCCACATGGCTGCCGTGCGAGTGAAGCTCGGTCGCCGGGCGGAGTCAGCCGAGCTGCGGGAGGCGTTCGCGTCGTTCAGCGCCGCGCCCCAGCACCTGCGGCTTCACACTGCTCCCGCCCGCCCCATCGTGGTGCGCGACGAGCCCGATCGCCCGCAGCCCCGGCTCGACCGGGACGCCGGGGGCGGCATGAGCGTCACGGTAGGCCGCATCACCTCTGACAGCGTGCTGGGGCACCGCTTCGTCGTGCTGGGCCACAATACCATCCGCGGCGCCGCTGGCGCAGCCATCCTCAACGCCGAACTGCTGATAGCTCAGGGCTATCTCTGACCTCACCGTTGTGCCACCGTCGTGACATGACTGCGGCGGTGGGCCAGGCCGCACTCGAGCAGTTGCCAGCCAGGCCGAGTTCCTCGGGGTGAGTGCACGACCCGAGCTCCAGCCGCATACCGCTACCACGCATCGCACCGGGACGAAACCGGACGCCTTTTCCTGCAAGGGCACTGGGTCCGGGAATTGCAGTACTGTCACGTGAAATGTGCATCATATGCAATTGTTGAGCGACAACCGGTAATATCGCCTGATTGGGTGTTGCGTAGTGTCGCGCTTCCGTTGCAATTTATGCACACACAACATGACAGTCTGCAACCGCGTCTCTTGCCCTGGAGCTGCCATGAAACGCTCGGTCGGTATTGGTGCGCTGTTGGCGTTCGCGTTCCCGCTCGCCCTGGTGGCGCAGGGAATCCCTGCGGCACCGGCGGCGGTGACGCCGGACTCGCTCGCCCGCGCGGCGAACGCCGCCGCCGCCGCCAACACCGTCGCGATCAACTTCGTCTGGACGCTCGTCGCCGGCTTCCTCGTGATGTTCATGCAGGCCGGGTTCGCGATGGTGGAGACGGGCTTCACCCGCTCCAAGAACGCCGCGCACACGTTCGCGATGAACTTCATGGTGTACGGGATCGCGATGCTCGCGTACTGGGCCGTGGGGTTCGCCCTGCAGGCCGGCGGCATCGGTCCTCTGAGCACCCTGGGGGGGTTCGACAAGCTGAACCAGGAAACCGCGCTCCACTTGGGTGGCAAGACGTGGGGGCTGTTCGGTCACACGGGGTTCTTCCTGACGGGCGTCGCGTACGCCGCCCCAGTGTTCACGTACTTCCTGTTCCAAATGGTGTTCATGGACACCGCCGCCACGATCCCCACCGGCGCGATGGCCGAGCGGTGGCGGTTCGTCGCGTTCGCTGTGTTCAGCGTCTTCGTCGGAGCCGTCATCTATCCTCTCTTCGCGAACTGGACGTGGGGCGGTGGCTGGCTGTCGCAGCTCGGGACGAACCTCGGCCTCGGGCACGGGCACGTGGACTTCGCGGGCTCGTCCGTGGTGCATATGACGGGTGGTATGATCGCGCTGGTGGGCGCGGCTCTCCTCGGGCCGCGCCGCGGCAAGTACAACCCCGACGGGTCGGCCAACGCGATCCCGGGCCACAACATTCCCATGGCCCTCGTCGGCACCTTCATCCTGTGCTTCGGGTGGTTCGGCTTCAACCCCGGCTCGACGCTCGCCGGGTCGGATCTTCGCATCGGTGTGATCGCCACCAACACCATGCTGGCTGGGGCGGCTGGAGGAGTCGTCGCGATGATCTACATGTGGCTCAAGTTTGGCAAGCCGGATCCCTCGATGATGGCGAACGGAACGCTCGCAGGTCTGGTTGCGATCACCGCGCCCTGCGCCTTCGTGACCGCTCCGTCCGCGGTGTTGATCGGCGCCGTGGCCGGTCTCCTGGTGTGCGTCGCGGTGTTCTTCATCGACGGTAAGCTCCGCATCGATGATCCCGTGGGCGCGATCTCGGTGCATGGCGTCAACGGGCTGTGGGGCATTCTCTCGGTCGGCTTGCTCGCCGACGGCACGTACGGCGACGGGTGGAATGGAGTCCCGGGCGCCGTGCGGGGGCTGTTCTACGGTGACGCGAGCCAGTTCGTCGCGCAGCTCATCGGCGGTGTGACGAACTTCGTGGCCGTCGGCGCGATGGCGTACGCTGCCTACAAGGTGACGGACTGGGCGGTGGGCGGACACCGCGTCTCGGCGGAGGTGGAGGAGCTGGGGCTCGACGTGCCCGAGATGGGCGCGCTGGCGTATCCCGACACGCCGGAGGTCGCCTCGGCGGTGATCCTCAGCGAATCGGCAGCCGTTTCGCTCGGTGCCGCACAACCGGAGCCGGAGCCAGAGCCTGCGTGAGACCCAAACGCCTGGAGGCATGACGATGAAACTCATAACGACTGTGGTTCGCCCCGACCGGCTGCCGCAGGTGAAGGCCGCGTTGTTCCGGGCCGGCGTCACCGGCATCACGATCAGTCGCGTCAGCGGCCACGGCGGCGAACGTGAGCTGCAGGAGCACTACCGCGGCACCAATGTGGTGCTCGAATTCCGTGAGAAAGTCCGGATCGAGATGGCCGTCTCGGAGCCGTTCGTGGAGCCCACGGTCAAGGCGATCCTCTCCTCGGCGCGGACGGGCCAGGTGGGCGACGGGAAGATCTTTATTCAGCCGCTGGAACGGGTGATCAGGATCCGGACCGGGGAGGAGAACACCGCGGCGGTCACGGCGACCACGGCCGACGAGGTGCAGCGCCGGGCGCTGAAGGAGGTGGGACTATGAGCTCTCGAGCAGATGCCGTGCGTCGCTTGGTCGCCATGGCCGGGCTTGCCGCGCTCTGGAACGGGCCACTCGCCGCCCAGAGTGCCCCTTCCCAACCTGCCGCGGCCGACACAGCTGCCAAGCAGGCCGACCCGCCGCCGGCGGCGGCCAACCACGTCGAGACCACGCTGGCCGGGTTCAAGCTGACCGGTTTCGCGGAGGCGTCGTACGCCTACTCCGGCCGGTCGATCGGCGACAGCGCCATTGTCGGCCGGCTGTACGACCGCTTGCAGAACCGGTTCACGCTCAACGCGCTGGCGGTCGTGCTCGACAAGCCATACGACCCCGCGAAGTTCAGCGCGGGGTTCCACGGCGAGCTGCTGCTGGGCCAGGACGCGACCGTGATCCAGTCCAACGGGTTCAACCTCGGCGCCCAGGCCGACCTGCCGCACCTCTACGTCACCTTGAACGTCCCGACCGCGAGCGGGAACGGGCTGCAGTTCAAGCTGGGGCGCATTCCCACCCTGCTCGGGTTGGAGGTGATCGAGACCTACGCCAACCCCAACTGGTCGGAGGGGAACCAGTTCATATACGTCGAGAATTTCACCGCGCTCGGCGTGAGCGTGGAGACGAAGTTCAACAATTACCTGGACGCGCAGTTTCGGATCATCAACGGCTGGGACCAGGTCTCGGACAACAACAACCGCAAGTCGCTGATGGGGCGTGTGGGGATCTACCCCGACGCGGTCACCTCGCTCGGCATCGTGGGATACTGGGGCCCCGAGGAGGCGGGCATCAACAACGCGAACCGCTACGGCGTCGATGGGCTGCTGTGGCGCAAGCTCGGCAAAGCGGCGGTGTGGCTCCAAGGTGACTACGGCAAGGAGCAGGCGAACGCCGCACTCCCCGATCCGACACGGGACGCGAAGTGGTGGGCCGTCGGTGGATGGGTCACGTACGACTTCAGTGCCACCGTCGGTGTGGCGCTGCGCGGGGACTACGTCAACGACGAGAACGGTGCGCGTACGAGCCTGTCGCCAGCTGGATCGCCATCTGCCTTCCCATTCAACACTGGGCAGAAGTTCGGGAGTGGCACGGCGACCCTGAACATCAAGGCGTGGCCGAACGCCGTGGTGCGTCCGGAGCTGCGGTACGACCGGTCCACACTGGCGGCGTTCGACGGCAAGACAAATCAGCTCACACTCGCCTTGGCCGTGGCGTACCTGTACTGACCCGGGGGGGGACGGGGGTCCGGGGGGGGGCCGGGTCAGCCGTCCCGTCGCAGGCTGCGGATGTGATGGTGGGGTTTAGTCCCCAGCGCCACGTCGTCGTTCCGGATCACGCTGATCGCGCCGTCCGGCTCGAGCACCGCCATGTGAACGTCTTGCAGCGCGCCGACGCCGTGCTCGCGCAGCGCCTGCCGCAGCTCGTCGGTAGTGAGGTTCTCGCGGGCGAGGTGGTGGTGCAGCACGCGGCCGCGGTAGATCAGCAGGTCCGCCGTGCCGCCCAGCAGCCGTCCGACATGCCGGCTGGAGCGGCGCAGCCGGTCGATCACCTGGTGCCAGAACAGCAACACCGCAGCCGCCGTGAGACCGCCCGCGAGGCTGGTATCGGGCCCGACCATAGCGTTCTGGACCGCATTTGCGATGATCAGGAGCAGCACGAAGTCGAACGTGGACATCTGACCGAGCTGGCGCTTGCCGGTGAGGCGGAGGCCCACGAGCAGGGCGAGGTAGACGACCGACGTGCGGATCGCGACGTCGAGCAGGACGGACAGCGGGGCGGTCATGCACGCCTCCTTGAAGGTGCCGCGCGTTTGCTTAGTTTGGCCGACCTTCCCATATTGGCAATATGGTCGGGGCGTTTGCGTTCGCTGCGGTGTTCTACGGCGCCGCCGAGTATGAGCACATGACCGGCTGGAAGTGGGCTATCGCCAGCTTGGCCACGTCGTTCGTCGTCAGCCTGCTGTTCCCGGGTTTCATCCCGGGCCTGCTGGGGCAGGTCGGATTGTTTGGGGTGCTGTGGTGGCAGAACTCGAAGCGACTGGACGCACTGCATGTCGATCGGGCGGCCAAGATAGAGGAAGACCGACAGGTGCGACAGGAGCGGGTGCGACAAGCGCGAGAGGAAGCGGACCAGAGGCGAGATCGGAAATAGCCGCGGGTGTGCTCCCCCACTGGGGCACGGCGAACCCGACGACATGCCCGAACCCACCAAGCTCAGCGCCTATCAGCTCAAGCGCGTCGCCGTGACGCTGGTTGATCAACACCGCGTGCTGCTGCGGTGCGATCGCTGCGGTCAGACGTGGTCCCCGAACATCCGGTCGGGGCGCTACGGGCTCCCACCCGGCTGGTGGCGATGCCCGGATGGCTGCAACGTCGAGGTGGGTCGCGACGCTTGAAGATGCGACCGGCGGGTTGGTCGCGCCGGGAGCGCACGCTGTCAAGCTTCGGTACCTTAGGGGCATGTTCGCCCGGCTCCGCGACGATCT
>Ga0066655_10000641_pt1 | contig 11861 bp, 8 predicted proteins | sample GraSoiAngelo_104_FD_133942 | JGI IMG/M metagenome (GOLD analysis project Ga0066655, IMG submission 133942) | Grasslands soil microbial communities from the Angelo Coastal Reserve, California, USA - 14_0903_05_30cm | ecosystem: Environmental > Terrestrial > Soil > Grasslands | place: USA... | reverse complement strand
TCCGCCTGCGCGAGCACATGCAGCGCCTGATCAACTCCGCAAAAATCTACCGCATGGATCTTCCCTATTCCGTCGATCAATTCGCCAACACCGCTTGTGAGCTGGTCCGCCTGAACAAATTGAATTCCTGTTACGTGAAGCCCATCGTCTTGCGCGGCTACGGCGAAGTGGGAGTGAATCCGCTCAACTCGCCCATCGACATTTACATGGCTTGCTGGAGCTGGGGCGCCTATCTTGGCCCCGAAGCTCTTTCGAAAGGTGTCGACGTCGGCGTCAGCTCCTGGACGCGCATCGCCCCCAACACTCTTCCCGCCATGTCCAAAGCCGCGGCGAATTACATGAACTCGCAGCTCATTCGCATGGAAGCGTCCTTCAACGGCTACACCGAATGCATCGCGCTCGATTCCGACGGTCACGTCAGCGAGGGCTCGGGCATGAACGTGTTTCTCGTCCACGATGGCTTGCTGTACACTCCGCCTCTCGCCACCAGCATTTTGCCCGGCATCACTCGCGACGCCGTCGTCAAGCTCGCGACAGACCTCAACATTCCATTCAAGGAAACGGTTATCCCGCGCGAAATGCTTTACATCGCCGACGAAGTTTTCTTTGTAGGCACGGCCGTCGAAATCACTCCTATCCGCTCCGTCGACCACATCCAGATCGGCAAGGGCGTCGCCGGGCCAATCACCCTCACCTTGCAAGCGGAATTCTTCGCCATCACCAAAGGCACCAAGCCCGATCGCCACAACTGGCTCACTTCGGTAAGCGCGCCCGTCAGCGCCGCCACGCGCTAATCGCGCGTCGTCGTAGTATCAGAGGGGTACTGTGAGCGAAACCTATATCCACGGCTACCATCCGCGCGAGAATGAACGCTTGCAGGATCAGGCCGGGGCGCTGGTCGACTTACTGCATTCCGACACTTCCTACCCGTCTGGAAGCGTGGTTCTCGAAGCGGGGTGTGCCGTTGGAGCCCAGACGGTTACTCTAGCCCGGCGAAGTCCGGAGGCACGATTCGTTTCGGTTGATGTCTCCGCCGACTCACTCGCGAAAGCCAAGAGTGCCACGGACGCGGCGGGGCTCACTAACGTGAAGTTCCAGCAAGCGGACATTTTCTCGTTGCCTTTCGCACCCGAATTCTTCGACCACGTCTTTGTCTGTTTCGTCCTGGAGCACCTGTCGCGACCTTCGGAGGCGCTTGCGATTCTCAACCGACTGCTCAGACCTGGTGGCACCATGACTGTCATTGAGGTTGACCACGGATCGACCTACTTCCATCCCGATAGCAGCACAGCCCGCAAGGCAATCCAGTGCCAAGTCGAGTTGCAGCGTTTGGCAGGTGGCAACGCCTTGCTTGGCCGGCAGCTCTATCCGCTTATGATCGAGGCGGGGCTGGAAGCGGTTCACGTCACCCCGCGCATGGTGTATGTGGATTCGAGCAGGCCCGACCTCGTCGATGCCTTCACCAGGAAAACGTTCACCGCGATGATCGAGGGAGTTCGTGAATCGGCGATCGCGGCGGGCATTACCGATCCAGAAACCTTTGATGCAGGTATTCGGGATCTTCACAGAGCGGCTGAAGCAGATAGCGTCTTCTGCTATACGTTCTTCAAAGGCATGGGAGAGAAGAGCCGACGCACCTAATGAATGGCCGCGGGCAGACTCTGTCTGCGCGGCCGGGTCACAGGCCAAAACGTCGTTACAAACGCCGCAACGCTCAGCGTCCTTATTCTCTTTCGTGTTTTCTCTCCTTTCGACTGTTAAGTGCGGACTGTCAACCTTCGGTCCAGAACGCTGGCGTTCCGCGCCGCATTCCGGCTAGAATGCAGCGGTTTGCATCGGGCACAAATTCCTTTCCTTTCGCGGAGGATCATCGATGTACAGCACATCGCAAAAACTGATCGCAGAATTCCTCGGAACGTTTGCGCTGATTTTTTTCGGCGCCGGCTCGATTTGCACGGATCAATATCTTCACGGCGCGGGCGGCCTCGGTCTTCTCGGCATCGCCCTCGCCCACGGCCTCGCCATCGGCATCATGGTTTCCGCGTTCGGCCACATTTCCGGCGGACATTTCAATCCCGCGGTCACCATCGGCTTCTGGGTCACCAAGCGTTTGAACACCGTGGACACCATACTGTATTGGGCCGCGCAGCTTGCCGGCGCGACTGCCGCTGCGTTTTTGCTGAAGGCCGTGGTTCCCGAAGAGACCTGGCGTGCCGTCATCCTGGGCACACCGGAACTGGCCCGCGATTTTCCTCGGTGGGCAGGCATGGCTCTCGAAGCCGTAACCACTTTCTTCCTCGTGCTTACAGTATTCGCCACCGCCGTCGATGAAAAAGGCGCGTTTCGCTCCATCGCCGGCTTTGGCATCGGCCTCTCGATTACCCTCGGCATTCTCGTCGCCGGGCCTCTTACCGGCGCGGCCCTGAACCCCGCTCGGGCATTTGGGCCTGCGCTCGCCGCCACGCATTGGGCCAATCACGGCGTTTACTGGGTCGGTCCGCTGGCCGGAGGCTTTGTCGCCGGCCTGCTCTACGACTCGCTCTACCTCAAAAAGCCTTGAGCCGCGGTTTCCACTGAAAAACTAGTCCCATGGCCAGTTAACTAGCGCGCAACCGGCCTCTGCGGTTTCCTTGCTCGCCCCTCCCGGCCGATGCTAGCTTCGTACATTAGCTGCACTCTTGCGGGGTTCACACGATATGGCCATCAGCATTGACGATCTTCTGCGCCGCGCCGTCGAAAGCAAAGCGTCGGACTTGCACCTGAAAGTCGGCAACCACCCCTATTTGCGCGTGGACGGCCTGCTCACCCCGCTCACCGACGTGGCTCGCGTCACGCCGGAAGAAATGCTTTCCATGGCCTTCAGCATGATGACCAACCGCCAGAAACAAAAGTTCAAGGAAACGGCGGAATTGGACATGGCTTATGGCGTGGCGGGCTTGGGCCGCTTCCGCGTCAACGTGTTTCAGCAGCGCGGCAACGTCGGTATGGTGCTCCGCGTCATCCCCACGAAAATTCGCACGAATGAGGAGCTCAATCTCCCCACCGTCGTCAACAAAATTTGCGAAGAACAGCGGGGCTTGGTGCTGGTCACGGGAACCACCGGTTCCGGTAAGTCCACGACGCTGGCCGCCATCATTGACCGCATCAATGCCACCCGCGCCGACCACTTGATCACCATCGAAGACCCCATCGAGTTTTTGCACCGCGATAAAAAGAGCTTCATCAATCAGCGCGAAGTTGAAGTGGATACCGCGAACTTTTCCACCGCGTTGCGCGCCGCCCTTCGTCAAGACCCCGACGTGATTCTGGTCGGCGAAATGCGCGACCTCGAAACCATTTCAACCGCGCTGCTTGCCGCGGAAACCGGCCACCTGGTTCTTTCCACCTTGCACACTCTCGACGCCACGGAAACCATTCAGCGTATTATCGCGGTCTTCCCGCCGCCGGAGCAGAAGCAGATTCGTTTGCAGCTTGCCGCCACGCTGAAAGCCGTCATCTCGCAGCGCCTCGTTCGCCGCGCGGATGACAAAGGCCGCGTGCCCGCCTGCGAAATCATGATCGCCACCGGCTACATTCGCGATTGCATCATCAACGCGGACAAAACGCGCTTGATTCATGACGCCATCGCCGCCGGCACCAGCCAGTACGGCATGCAAACGTTCGATCAGTCGCTCTTCGATCTTTATTCCAAGCAGCTCATCACTCTCGACGAAGCTCTTGCCCGCGCGTCCAACGCCGACGAATTCAAGCTCCGCATCCAGGGTATCCGCTCCGCCTCCGACTCCGCCCGCGAGGAAATGGAGCGCCAAATGGCCGACTTCGAGCGCTTCGCACGGAAGTAACTCGAAGTACCCTGATTCGGCGAAAGCCTTTCCATGCGACTTGTGCTCCGTTGCCTAATCGGAAGTTTCATCCTGACTCTCGTGATTTCAGGATGGATCCTTTTTGTTCCGCCGGGGTCAGGAATTGCGTTCGCGCTCCTATTTCCGGCGTTCTGGTTGACCTCCACCGTCATGGGGCCGACTATTGCAACATCAGAGAGCGGCCCAACGAATTTCATCACTGTCGTACTCGCGAGTTCAATACTAATGTCATCTTGTACGCGGCCCTCTTCTTCGCATTATTCAAAATTTCGGCCCTAGTAAGACAGCGCAGACTCCGAAGTTCCTCTCTTTGACTCTTCCTCACTCTGCTTCTATGCTTGCGGCATGTTTGGAAAGCCGCGGCAACTTGAAACCGAAGCAGAACTGTATGACATCGCGGTGCGCGCGCTGATGCGGCGGGCGCACTCCATTCACGAGATGAAGCAAAAGCTGGAGCATCGCAGCGACAACAAGCTGCTGGTGCAAGTGGTAATGGCGCGCCTGAAAGAAAACGGCATGATTGATGACGCGCGCTACGCCAAACAATTCGCGCGCCAGCGCACCGAGACGCGCAAGCAAGGAAAATACCGCGTCGCCCGCGACCTTCGCGCCCGCGGCATTCCCGACCGCCACATTTCCTCTGCTCTCGAAGAGGTCGCCCAGACTTCCGACGAAGCCGCCATGGTCCGCCAGCGCATCGAGCGCAAGCTGCGGTCGTACCGCGGCGAAATCGACGAAAAGAAGATGGCCTCCATGTACGGGAGCCTGCTGCGAGCGGGATTCTCGGCGGACGTGGTGCGGCGGGAACTCCGCGCGCTGACTCGCGAGGAAGTTCCCGACGCGGAAGCCGAAATGGAATAGGAGTCCCTCCCAAACTGGAAGGCCAGAAAAAGAGGGGATACCCCACCCCGGGTGGTTTTTTGCAAAGAGTGCGCAAGCGAATGAAACGAATAGAGTTGAGTTTTTCGATGGCGCAAAAGAGTGCGCAAGAGTGTGAAAACAAAGGAACTAGCCTAGTTTTGCGAGATGGAAAAGTGCGGAAGTGATTGAAAAGAAAGGGCGAGGAATTTGCGCTCTTGGCACAGAGTGGAGGGAGAACGAGCGCGGAACAGGGATTGGCGGTGACCGGAACGGGCTGGCGTCGGACTGTCACTAAACATGGTAGCACGTATGTTATTATTTTTCAATAACCAAATACGTAAACTAGTAGTGTACTAGACTTCCGTTTTCGATGGATTTGGGATCGCTGAACGGGCAGGCCGCCGGCGAACCGGGCGGCTCGCCTGTAACCTGCCTAAGTCTTATTTGCAACGGTTGGCAGGTTCGCCCGGGCCGCCTTCCAAGCAAGGAATGGCACTTAGATATTCGTAGATGGCGCGGAGATCGTGGTCCGTCATGTTTTGATGGATCGGCCACGGCATGACCTGAAGAAGACTCCCGTCGAACGGAGGCGGGAGGCATTTCCCGTCGGGGGCGCCGGTGCAGGTCGGATGCATGTTGTCCGTATCGATGCCGGTCCGCATGATGGCTTCAAACTGCGCAAAAGTGTTTCCTCCTTCAGCCCTGCCGGTTTTGTCCGGAGTCAGGTTGCGCGAAATAATGTCTGGAAACATTCCCGGCGGCCCAGGAATCAGAACGAAGTGCCTACCGCCGCCCAGGTACGTGTTCGGATTAACTTTCGTAGGCTTTTGGTTAAAGTAAGGGTTTCCGCCCATGGCAAATTCGGTGGCAGGGCCCGCGGAGTGGCAGCCATTGCAGTCACCCACAGCGTTGACAATATAGCTGCCCAGTCCTACCAAGCTCCGGTTTTTCCCGACAAGATCAAGCGGGACCGGCGCGATTTCAAATCCTCGATGAACTCTTGCCTCATCTCGCTCGTCATCGTCGTCATGGGCGATGACGCGCCTCGAATTGGTGACCATTCCCGCGACAACGACGGCAACGAATGCGGTGATGACCCCAGTGGTCTTGAAAAACTTGCTGTCCGTCATGGCAATTCTCCTCTTTATCTTTTTTTGCCGATTTACGATTCCCAGGTTCTGAAACGGAAAGAGTGCTTTGCCGCGCCTTACTGGATGGGACTCTGCCAGACCTGCGGTGTGGGTGGACTATATCTCGTTCCCGATAGGAGTCAAGGGATTAGGCGTTATTAGGCGTGGCAACGGGCCCTGCGGCAGGCTAACTAACTTTGTAGCGACGACTCATTGAGCGATTGAGCGGCACAGGCTGAAGCCTGTGCTACTGAGCGTTCATTGCGGGGGGTTACTGCGTCTGCGATAATCTGGGGATTAAATTCTGCAAAGCTGGGGCTGACCTGCCCGGGAAGGGCACGGAACAAAAATGACGGGGAACGAAATCCGCGAGAAGTTTTTGCAGTTTTTTGAGGGTAAAGGCCACCGGCAGGTGCGGAGCGCGTCGCTGGTGCCGCATGGTGATCCCACGTTGCTATTCACCAACGCGGGAATGAACCAGTTTAAGGATGTGTTCCTCGGCCTTGAAAGGCGCGATTACACGCGGGCGACAAGCTGCCAAAAATGCGTGCGCGCAGGCGGCAAGCACAACGACCTGGAAAATGTCGGCTTCACCAAGCGCCACCACACGTTTTTCGAGATGCTGGGGAATTTTTCCTTTGGCGATTATTTCAAGAAAGACGCCATCGCCTACGCCTGGGAGTTGATCACATCCCCGCAGTGGTTTGCGATTCCGAAAGACAAACTGTATGTAACCATTTTTGGCGGCGCGGAGATTTCGCCAGGGAACATGCTGGAGATTGATACGCCTGCCGGTCAATGTTGGCTCGCAGAACGAGTGCCACAGGAACGGATCCATGCCATTCCCGGCCTGAAGGAAAACTTTTGGGCCATGGGCGACACAGGCCCTTGTGGTCCGTGCAGCGAGATTCACTACGACATGGGTCCAGCGGCGTCCGAGGAAGGCCACGCGGATTGCAAATTCCCCTGCGACTGCGGCCGCTACGTAGAAATCTGGAACCTCGTCTTCATGCAATTTAACCGCGACGCAAGCGGCACACTCACTCCCCTGCCGAAGCCATGCGTGGACACCGGCATGGGCCTCGAACGCGTCGCCGCCGTCCTTCAGGGCGTCGTCTCCAACTACGACACTGATCTTTTCGTTCCGCTAATGAAGCGCGCTGCCGAACTCTGCGGCTCAGAATTGGTACTTGAAGATAAAGTCGAAGAGGGCAAGGGTGGCGCTGCGTCCCTGCGCGTCATCGCTGACCACTCCCGTGCCACCACCTTCCTCATCAACGACGGCGTCCTGCCTTCCAATGAGGGCCGCGGCTATGTCCTCCGCAAAATCATGCGCCGCGCCATCCGACATGGATATCTGCTCGGGATGAGCGAATCATTCCTAGACAGAATGGTTGACAGTGTTTGTGACCTGATGAAGGACGCTTACCCTGAATTGACTGAGTCCCAATCTCGCACGTCGCAGGTGGTTCTCTCGGAAGAGAGCAATTTCGCAGGACGATTCAACTCGCTTCTGAAAAGCTCGACGAGCTTATTCGATCCGCACGAGCAGACGAGACAAAGACCTGCCTAAATGCTTTCCTGCAGATACACCCTGAGTGGGACAAAGAATTCGCCAAAAGGGACGTTGAGACATTTTTGCCTGAGCGCTTGATTGACCCGAGGCGACATGCGGGTGAGCTCCTAGTCGTCAAAGAATCGTTACTTCAGTTAAGAAGCTATTACCAGGAGCATTGGCATCCAAAGCTCTCTGGTACCCAAGGGTTCAACCTATACGAGACATACGGTTTGCCACAAGACTTCATCGAGGACGCCTGCCGAGATGCAGGTGTCGATGTGGATTGGGTTGGTTTTCAGGCGGCCATGGAGGAGCAGCGGAAGAAGGCGCGGGCGTCGTGGAAGGGCGGAGCGAAGGAGGCAGCAAATCCGGCGTATGCGAAGATTGTGGACCGCTTCACGACAGAGCTGGATTTTTATTTTGGCACGACGGCAAAAGATTGCGGCATCGAAGCCATCATCACCAAGAATGGTCCCGTAAATGAGCTGAAGGCGGGCGAATCCGGCGAAGTGGTGCTCGACCGCACGGCGATTTATGCGGAGTCCGGCGGGCAGGTGGCGGACACCGGCGCGTTCTATGACAACCCCGAATCACAACTGCTCGCAGAAGTGAAAGGCGCGTTTTATCCCGTCGCCGGACTGGTGGCGCACAAAGTTGTGGCCAAGGAGACGCTGCGGGTGGGCGATCGCGTGGCGGTCGTGGCCGATTCGGAACGGCGCGCGCGGATTATTCGCAACCACACGGGAACACATCTGGTGAACGCTGCGCTGCGGAACATTCTCGGGACGCACGTAAAGCAGTCCGGCTCGCTGAACGCGCCGGAGCGGCTGCGCTTTGACTTTTCGCATTTCGCACACGTGGATGCGGAAGAGCTGCGCGACATCGAGCAGCAAGTGAACGACGAGATCCGCTTGAACAGCGAGGTGGAGACAAACGTCACGTCACTCGAAGAGGCGCTGGCCTCCGGCGCGCTGGCGTTCTTCGGCGACAAGTATCCGGAACACAATGTGCGCGTGGTGACCATTCCCGATCCCCGGGCGGCTCGCGGGTTCTACTCGAAAGAGCTTTGCGGCGGCACGCACGTGCAGCGCGTCGGCGACATCGGCATGCTGAAAATCGTGAGCGAAGAGTCCGTGGCTGCGGGCGTTCGCCGCATCGAAGCCGTGACCGGGATCGGCGCGCTGGAGCATTTTCAAAAGCAAGCGGACATCCTGCGGCAGCTCGCCAGCCAGCTCAACGTGGGCAAGGAAGGCATACTGGCCGAGGTGGAGAAGCTCTCCCAGACCGCCAAGCAGCTCGAAAGGGAGCTGGAGGCTCAGAAACGCAAGGGGGCTCTCAGCCAAATCGATGAGCTCGCGGGGCGGGTGCAAGTTGTTAAAGGGATTAAACTTATTGCCGCCGAAGTGCAAAACGTTGACCGCGAAGGACTTAGGCAGCTGGTGGACAGCCTGCGTCAGAAACTGGGCTCCGGCGTAGTCGCTTTGGGTATGCCGGAGAACGGAAAAGTCGCCTTGATCGCCGGCGTGACCAAGGACCTGACCGCTAAAGTCCATGCTGGCAAGCTGATACAGGCACTGGCCAAACAGCTAGGCGGTTCAGGGGGCGGACGGCCTGACCTTGCGGAGGCTGGCGCTAAAGACACAGCTGGCCTAAAAAGTGCCCTATTAAGCATCCCCTCGCTGCTAGAGCCCTTGTTATAATGGGGTTGCGCCAGAACCGTGTCTTACGGGATACAGTTGCACACTCTTATAGGGCCCGTGGGCGCGGAGTAGCAAGACGAGCCATCGCCAGGCGACCTGCCCCCTAGGGGTAGACCGTTCGGGCGGGGGGCCCTAGTACGGAAGGAACATTGACGATAAAACGTTAATGTTGAAAACTATCTGCTGTGTAGTAGGTTCCAAGATCGTTGTCGCCTTCCCCAAGGCAGAACCCCGAAAATCGGGGTACCAGTGGCCCAGGGTAACGGACGAATGATGAGACGTATGGCAATCACGGCAAGGCTAATCCGAACGACGCTGGCTCTTTGCGCGATTTTCCTCGCATCATTTTTCACGAAGGATGCGAACGCGCAGATCGCCAAAGTCGTTAACGATGAGGGACGGCAATTCTTTGTGAACGCCGAACCGCCGGTCTCGCCCAAACTCTCTGCCACGAAGCCGCGCACCAACATCTACTTGCCATCCGAAACTTCTTTTACCGGACGCAGCCGCATGGGCCTGGATATGGGCCGCGACAGCGTCGAAAAAATTGTACGAGAAGCGGCGGACCGTCATCGCGTAGATCCTGCACTGGTCCGCGCGGTGATTGAAACGGAATCGAACTGGAATCCCAAGGCGTGGTCGCACAAAGGCGCCGGCGGATTAATGCAGTTGATTCCCACGACGGCACAACGATACGGAGCCTATGACGTGTTCGACCCGCAACAAAATATCGACGCCGGGGTTAAACATTTGAAGTGGTTGCTAGAACGATACAACGGCAACCTCGACCTGGCCCTGGCGGCGTACAATGCGGGTGAGGGTGCTGTGGACCGGGTTCACGGCGTCCCCGCGTACCGAGAGACGCGGAGCTATGTGCAGAAAGTACAGAACGCTTACTTCCGGCCGGGCTCGGGTCGTCTTGCCGACGCCTACGTCAATCCGCACGCGATCCACAAAGACGTCACACCTGACGGCCGCATCATATTCACCAACGAATAGAAAGAGCTGTAAATTGAGCTTTCTTAGTTTTCCGGGAGCCCTGAATTTGGGCCCTCGGAAGTTTGGATTTTTTGAGGTTTGCTTTTTCTGAAGTTGAGTAGCGGGTTGCGGCGACGACGTTTGGGGATGCAGGCTGATGTTTGGGGCGGAAAAAATTTCGCGAACGAGCTTCACACGTCTTTCGCCGGTTTTTGCGGCGCTGACCGCTGCCCTGTTTTTTGTTGCGGCGGCGCCGGCGAAAACGAATGCGGAAGCCGCTGCCACCGCGTCCGTGAAACGCCAGTCCGCCGCGGCGCAATTTGCGCGAGCCGAAGAGCAGCGCGCGGCGCTGAACAGCAAACCCACCGAAAAACGCACGCTCGCGGATTACAAACAAGCGGTCTTGGTCTATCGGCGCGTCGCCATGATTACGCCGCGAGCTCCGGAAGTTCCCGATTCGCTGCTGGCCGTCGCGGAACTTTACACGGAGATGGGCGACCGCTTTGGGCGAAGCTATTACCAGTCGGCCGTCGACACGTACCAATTCCTGGTTCGCGAATACCCGACGAGCAAGTATTGCCAGGATGCGATTCTGCGAACGGCGAAGCTGCAGCGCGAGCAATTGGGCGATTCAATGCTGGCGAAAAAGACTTATGAGGATTTCCTGAAACGCTATCCGCGTTCGCCGAGAAAACGCGAAGCGCAAGAAGCGCTGGCGGAATTGGCGCTGCTGCGGAATGGCGACGCGCCGTCCGATTCGAGCAGCGCAGTTACTTCAAAGACCACGTGGCCGGGCGCTGAGGAACCGCGACTGGATGCGCCGGCGCACTCCGGCGGCAAACCCGCCAGCAGCAGAGGATCCGGGGCATTGCCGCAGTTGCGGCGGATTCGCACGGCAGTCAACGGCGACGCGACGCGAGTGACCATCGATCTAGAGGATAGTGTGCAATACACTTCCGGGCGCATTACGAGTCCTGAACGCATCTTTTTTGATTTGCATTCGGCGCGTCTGACGCCGGAAGTGGCGCGCGCGAATATCCACGTTGACGGCACTCTGTTGACAGCGGTTCGCGTGGCGCAAAATCACAGCGGCGTGGTGCGCGTGGTGCTGGAAGTAAACGCAGTGAAGGAATACGCCTCTTCGTTGACCGGGAATCCGCCGCAACTTTTGATCGATTTGTATGGAGACTCTTCGGCGGCGCCGGTGCGCACGGCAAAAGGAAAACCCGCGCAGGAGGCTGGCACGGAAGATCCGAGCAAGAACGCAACGGCCGCGAACGGCGGAGCGCGAGCGATTCCGATTGAAGCTTCGAGGGAACCAGCGGAGGGCGCGGTTTCCACGTCGGGGCAGCAGGCGAAAAACTCAAAGGGCGCAATCAATACGACGATTAACGGCGCCGCCGCCAACGGTGGCGCCGCTAACGGAGGAGCGGCCTCCGCGAGTAGCGGCTCGGCGGTGACAGACAATTCTTCCGCAGTGGCGCGCAATGCGCCGCCATCTGTGGAGCACGCGAAACCAAGGCTCGTCAAAACAACGCCAGCGAGTGCGAAACCAGATTTGGTCCGCCCGGCGAGCACGCCGCAACCGACGCGCGACGGGCAGTCCACGTTGACTCGCACGCTAGGCTTGAAAATTGGAAGGATTGTGATCGACCCGGGCCACGGCGGCCACGATACAGGAACGATCGGTCCGACGGGCTTGATGGAAAAAGACCTGTGCCTGGACGTGGCGCTGCGGCTAGGAAAGATTATCGAGCAGCGCCTGCCCGGC
>Ga0066655_10000622_pt1 | contig 11990 bp, 11 predicted proteins | sample GraSoiAngelo_104_FD_133942 | JGI IMG/M metagenome (GOLD analysis project Ga0066655, IMG submission 133942) | Grasslands soil microbial communities from the Angelo Coastal Reserve, California, USA - 14_0903_05_30cm | ecosystem: Environmental > Terrestrial > Soil > Grasslands | place: USA... | reverse complement strand
TACGGCGCGATGTCGATGACGCGCGAGAATTGCGCCTGCACGGTACGCTTGAGCGCCTCGGTGCGGGCATCCTCGGGCGCACCGGAGACGAGCGTCTCGTAGCCCGCGACGAGCCAGTGCTCGGCGGGGCCGACGTCGACCAGGCGCGCGCGCTCGAGGCCCTGTACCATCACTCGGACGGACCCGTCGCCGAGCTTGAGCATCCGGACCACGGAGCCGAGCGTCCCCACTTCGTACAGCTCGTCGGGCCGCGCGTGCATCACCGCGCCTTCGGGCGGTTCCCCGCCGGCGAGCGGCTTCACGATGCCCAGCAGCAGGCGCTTGTTCCCCTGCACCACTTCGTCGATGAGCTGCACCGCATGCGGGTCCGCCAGCGCCATAGGGAGCACGACGTGGGGGTACACCACGAGCTGGCCGAGCGGGAGGATCGGCAGGCGGTCCATCTACTGCACCTTCACGGATTGGGGCCCCGACAGCCGCGCCGGGATCTTGGCGAGTCGCACCTCGAGAAAGCCGTGCTCGTAGCTGGCGCGGATCGACTCGGGATCGACCGGCACCGGCAGCCGGAAGCGGCGCTCGAACGGACCGACCTGCACCTCCATGGCGTGATAGTGCGGCTTCCCCTCGCGCCGCGGCTTGCGCTCGCCGCCGATGGTGAGAATGCCGTCGGCGAACTCGACCGTGAAATCCTCCGCGCGCATGCCGGCGATGTCCATGTAGACCACGAGCGCGTCCTCGATCTCGTAGATGTCCGTCGGCGGCTTCCATTTGGAGGACGCGACGAAGCCTACCGGCCGCCCGTGCGCGACCTCGTTGAAATAGACCTCGAGCTCGTCGGCGAGATGCACGGTGAACGACCCCGAGCCGCGCGACGGCCGCTCAGCCACGGCGCGCTCCCACGGCCTGGCGGGCGGGCGCCGCGTACAGGGGGAACTGAGCCGTCAGCTCACGCACCTCGACCTTGACGCGCGCCAGCGTGGCGTCGTCCTGCTTCGTGAGAACCGTGTCGATCATGTCGGCCACCCTCTCCATCTCGGGCTCCGTGAAGCCGCGCGTCGTGACAGCGGGCGTGCCGATCCGGATCCCACTGGTCACGAACGGCGACTGCGGGTCGCCGGGAATGGTGTTCTTGTTGACCGTGATGCCCGCGCGATCGAGCAAGATCTGCGCTTCCTTGCCCGTCAGGCCCTTGGGCCGCAGGTCCACGAGCATGAGATGCGTGTCGGTGCCTCCCGACACGATCGCGTAGCCGCGCTCCACCAGCGCCGCGGCCAGCGCCTGCGCGTTCTTCACGACCTGGATCGCGTATTGCTTGAATGCCGGGGTCATCGCTTCCCCCAGCGCCACGGCCTTCGCCGCGATGACGTGCTCGAGCGGGCCGCCCTGAATGCCGGGGAATACCAGCTTGTCCACGTCCTTGCCGTACGCCTCCTGACAGAGAATCAGGCCGCCGCGCGGGCCGCGCAGCGTCTTGTGCGTCGTGGTCGTGACGATCTGCGCGTGCGGCACGGGCGACGGGTGGATTCCCGCCGCCACGAGACCGGCGAAGTGCGCCATGTCGACCACGAAGATCGCCCCGACCTCGTCGGCGACGCTGCGCAGCGCGGCGAAATCAATCACCCGGGCGTACGCGCTGCCGCCGCCGACCAGGATGCGGGGCCGCTCGCGGCGGGCGATCTCGCGCACCTGATCGTAGTCGATGCGCCCCGTGTCCTCCCGCACGCCGTAGGCGGTGGGCCGAAACAGCATGCCCGAGAAGTTGACGGGCGAGCCGTGCGTCAGGTGGCCGCCGTGCGGCAGCGCCAGCCCGAGGAGGGTGTCCCCGAGCTTCGCGACCGCGAGGTAGGCCGCCATGTTGGCCTGCGCGCCGGAATGCGGCTGCACGTTCACGTGCTCGGCCTTGAACAGCGCCTTGGCGCGGTCGATCGCCAGTTGCTCCACCTCGTCCACGATCTCGCAGCCGCCGTAGTAGCGCTTCTTGGGCAGCCCCTCGGCGTACTTGTTGGTGAGCGCCGTGCCCATCGCCTCCATCACGGCCATCGTGGCGAAGTTCTCGCTCGCGATCAGCTCGAGCCCGTGCTCCTGGCGCTCCACTTCCCGCTGGATCAGTGCGTAAATGGCCGGGTCGGCCTGCGCCAGGTGCGCGCGCCGGTCAATCATGGTCGATCTTGGCCACGCGCCGCGCGTGGCGCCCGCCTTCGAACCCGGTGTCGAGCCAGCGGTGCAGAATCGCCATCCCCTCCTCCTCGCTCACGAACCGCGACGGCAGCACGAGCACGTTGGCGTCATTGTGCTTGCGCGCCAGCTCGGCGATCTCGGGCGTCCAGGCGACGGCGGCGCGCACGCGCGGGAACCGGTTGGCCACGTACGCCATGCCGAGCCCCGTCCCGCAGGTGAGCACGCCGCGCTGCGCCACGCCCCGGCTCACCGCGTCGGCCACGGGCTTGCCGAAGTCGGGGAAGTCGTCCGCCGGGTCCGGCGCCTTCGGGCCCACGTCCACCGGCTCGTAACCGAGCCGGCGCAGCTCGTCCACGACCTTCTGCTTCAGCTGAAAGCCCGCGTGGTCCGCTCCGACGTAGACCTGCTCAGACATGGGTGCGCCGCACCTGCGCGATGGTGGCGATGCGCTGCTCGGCGAGCCGGTCGGCCGCCCGGTAACTCGGGATGCCTTCGTCCCGCGCGATCTCGAACACCCGCAGGATCGTGTCGTAGATCTCGCCGGCCTTGTTGCGCGCCCGCTCCGGAGACCAGTCGTGCAGCTCGGCGTTCACGTTGATCAGCCCACCGCCGTTGATCACGTAGTCGGGAGCGTACGTGATGTGCCGCTCTTCGAGCAGGTCGCCGTGGCGGTTTTCGGCGAGCTGGTTGTTCGCCCCGCCCGCCACGATCTCGACCTCGAGCCGGCGGATCGTGTCGTCGTTGATCACGGCGCCGAGCGCGCACGGCGCGAACACGTCGGCCGGCACGCCGTAGATCTCGGCCGGCGCGACCGCGGTCGCCCCGCACTCGTCCACCACGCGCTTCACCCGCTGGGGGTCGATGTCCGTGCACACGAGCTTCGCCCCTTCGGCGTACAACAGCTTGGCGAGGTGGTACCCCACGCTGCCGCACCCCTGCAGGGCCACGGTTTTCCCCGTGAGGCGGTCCGACCCGTAGCGGTACGCCGCGCACGCCTTCATGCCACGGTACACGCCGTACGCCGTCACGGGCGACGGATCGCCCGATTTGCCGATCAACCCGGTGACGTGGTTCGTCTCCGCCTTGATGTACTCCATGTCGGAGGTCGACGTGCCGACGTCCTCGGCCGTGATGTAGCGGCCCTTCAGCGACTCCACGTGCCGGCCGTGCGCCCGAAACAGCGCCTCCCGCCGGGTCGTGCGGTTGTCGCCGAGGATCACGCTCTTGCCGCCGCCCAGATTGAGCCCGGCCACCGCGGCCTTGTACGTCATGCCGCGCGCCAGGCGCAGGCAGTCGACCAGCGCCTCCTCGTCGGTGCCGTAGTTCCAGAACCGGGTGCCGCCCAGGGCGGGGCCGAGCACGGTCGAGTGGATGGCGATGATGCCGCGGTAGCCGCACGACGGCTCGTAGGCGAAGCTCACCTGCTCGTGGTCGTGCGCGGCCAGCAGGTCGAACAACGCGAGCCGCTCGCCCTCTCCCGGGCTAGCCTCCGGGATAAAGGCCGCGGGCGATGACGAGCCGCTGGATTTCGCTGGTGCCTTCATAGATCTCGGTCACCTTCGCGTCGCGAAACAGTTTCTCGACCGGGAAGTCGCGCATGTAGCCGTACCCGCCGAACAGCTGCACCGCCTGAGTCGTGACCCACATCGCGGTCTCCGAGGCGAACAGCTTGGCCATGCTCGCCTGCGTGGTGATCGCCTCGCCGCGGTCGCGGCGCGCCGCCGCCGCGAGCGCCAGGGCGCGGGCCGCCTCGACCCGCGTCGCCATGTCGGCCAGCTTGAACTGCACCGCCTCGAACTCCCGCAACGGCTGCCCGAACTGCTTGCGCTCGGCGCAGTAGGCGAGCGAGTGCTCCAGCGCCCGCCGCGCGATCCCTACCGCCTGGATCGCGATCCCCAGCCGGCCCACGTCCAGCCCTTCCATCGCGTACACGAACCCCTGCCCCTCCTCACCCAGCAGCTGGTCCGCGGGGAGCCGGACGTCCTCGAGCGCGATCGCGGCGGTGTTCGAGGCGCGCAAGCCCATCTTGTCTTCCGGCTTCCCCGGACGATAACCCGGGGCATCGGTCGGCACAATGAACGTGGAGATCCCCTTCGCGCCGCGCCGCGCATCGGGCCGGTCGGTGCGCACCATGATCATCATGACATCCGCGGTGCCGCCGTTGGTGGCCCACGCCTTGGTGCCCGACAGCACCCACTGGTCCCCGGCCCGCAGCGCCCGCGCCGAGAGCGATGCCGCGTCCGAGCCCGATTCGGGCTCGGAGAGGGCGAAGCCGGCGAGCAGCTCGCCGCGGGCCATCGGCTTGAGCCAGCGCTCCTTCTGGCGGGAGTCGCCGTGGCGCAACAGCATCGTCGCGGGGATGGCGTTGTGGATGGAGACCGAGACGGCGACGCTGGCGTCGGCGGCCGCGAGCTCCTCGAGCGCGAGCAGATAGGTGAGTGTGTCGAGTCCCATCCCGTCGTACTCCTCGGGCGTGGACATGCCGAGGAAGCCAAGCTTGCCCAGCTCGTCGAGCACGTCGCGCGCGAAGTGCGCGGTGCGGTCCCACTCCGCCGCGTGCGGCTCGATCCGGGTGCGCGCGAACTCGCGCGCCAGATCGACGATCTGGCGCTGCGTCTCCGAGAGGCCAGCGGCCTCAATCGCGATAGACATAGAAGCCGCGACCGGTCTTGCGGCCCAGGCGCCCCGCCGCGACCATCTTTCGCAGCAGCGCCGCGGGACGGTACTTGGGATCGCCGAAATCGTGGTGGAGGATGTCGAGGATGTGGAGACACACATCGAGGCCGATCAGGTCCGCCAGGGCTAGCGGCCCGACAGGGTGGTTCATCCCCAGTCTCATGATCTGATCCACCGCGTCCGGCGCCGCCACCCCTTCCATCACACACGAGACGGCCTCGTTGATCATCGGCATCAGGACGCGATTGGAGACGAACCCGGGCGAATCATTCACGACGACGGGAGTCTTGCCCAGCGCCTTCACAACCTCCACAACCTTCACCACGGTCTCATCCGCCGTCTCCATGCCCCGGACCACCTCGACCAGTTCCATCACCGGCACGGGGTTCATGAAATGCATGCCGATCACCTGGCCGGGGCGCCTGGTCTGCGCGGCGATGGTGGTGATCGAGATCGACGAGGTATTGCTGGCCAGGACCGCTGCCGGCGCCAGCCGGTCGAGCTCGCGGAAGATCTTGAACTTGGTCTCGGGCTGTTCGCTCGCAGCTTCGACCACCAGCTCGGCGTCCTTCACGGCGTCGAGACTGGACGACGTCCGGATGCGGGCCAGCGCGGCGTCGCGCTGCTCGGCGGTGACCGTCCCCTTCTTGACCTGCCGCTCGAAGTTGCCGCGGATGGTGGCGAGCACGCGCTCGAGCAACCCGGGCGCGACGTCGATCAGCGCGGTGTCCCACCCGTGCTGCGCGAAGACGTGGGCGACGCCGTTGCCCATCGTCCCGGCGCCGACCACCGCGACCCGGCTCATGCCGTCGGCTCCGCCTTCCGGAACGTCCGGCTCCAGGCGACGAGCGCAACCGTCCCGACGAGCATCACGAGCGTCGTTACGATCCCCCCCTCGGGCCCGAACGCGCCTCCGTCGATCCAGCCGTGCGCGCCGGCGCGGTACGCGATTGCCGGCTGGGGGAAGACATACCCGCTCACCGGCGCTTCGAAGCCGAGGGCGAGCGTCGCATTCCAGCCGAAGTGCGCTCCCCACGCGAGCGGCATCGCGCCGGGTGAGAAGAAGGCGCACGCCAGCCACACGCCCGCCAGCGCGACGTTGACGGTGGAAAACGCGGTGGCGCTCGGATTGCCGAGGTGCGCGAGCCCGAAGCCGATGGCGCCGAGCGACGTGGCGGGCCCCGCGCCCAGGGCGTCGGCGAGACGGCGCAGGGGGTAGCCCCGGAAGGCCAGCTCTTCGGTGATCGCGGCGAGCAGAAACCCGGTGCCGAGCGGGAGCGTGGCCCTCCCCCAGCCCGCCCAGTCTCCGGTGTTCGTGATCGTTGCCCCGCCGACCAGCACGGCGAGTCCGGCCGCGCCCGCCGCCATCACCGCGCCGAGCAGGACTCCAGCGAGCAGAGCGGCCGGCACCCTCGTACGCGGCCGCCAGCCCAGGTACGCCCACGACCGGCGGTCGAGCACGCGGCCGACGAGCCACGTCGCGAGCGCGAAGCCGACCGCACCAGAGAGCGAGCTCCACGCCAGTGACCAGGCCGGGCCCGGCTCGGGCCCGATGCGGGACACCGCCCAGCCCGAGGCGCCACCCGCCACGCCGAACGACGCGATCCACGCGACCGCGGCGCCGGTGCGTTTCGCCCGGTCCGGAAACGAAACGCGCGCCGTCATAGGCGCGCGCGGAGGGGACTCACGGTGGGTCGCAGAACCAGGATCGCGATGCCCAGCTTCAACAGGTCGCCGAGGAGAAACGGCAGGGTTCCCAGTCGCACGGCGCTCGTGACGCTCCCCGTCAGGATCAGGAGTTGCGCCAGTCCGCCCAGGTGGATCAGCGTCAACCCGGCCAACAGCGCGAGCGCCAGGCGCCCCCACCGCTTCCCGTCTCCGGCCACCCTCCCCACCGCGAAAGCCGCCACAGGGTAGGCGAGCAGGTAGCCGCCGGTGGGGCCGAGCAGCCGGGCGAGTCCCGGCAGGCCGTACGGCGTGAACACCGGCAGGCCGACCGCGCCAAGCGCCAGGTACAGGATCAGGCTCGCCGCTCCCAGCACCGGCCCGAGCAGGCCGCCGACGAGGAGCACGGCGAGGGGCTGGAGCGTGAGCGGCACGGGAGTGCCGGGCAGGGGAATCGACACCTGCGCCGCGACGGCCACGAGGGCAGCGCCCAGAATGACCGCCGCGGCGCGGCGCAGGGCGAGCGGTTGAGCCGCGAGGACGGCTGACGAGGACACCGGCATCAGAGCATCTCCACGCTTAAGGCCACCGCGTTGCCGCCGCCCAGGCACAGGGTGGCGAGCCCGGTCGTGCGGTGGCGGTCCTTGAGGGCGTACAGCAGGGTCGTGAGCACGCGCGCACCGGACGCGCCGATCGGGTGCCCCAGGGCGATCGCGCCGCCGTTGACGTTCACGCGGTCCCAGTCCCAGCCGAGCGCCCGTCCGTCGGCCAGCGCCTGCACCGCGAACGCCTCGTTCGCCTCGATCAGCTCGTAGTCCGCGATCTGCGTCTTGGCCTTCGCCATCAGGTTCCGGACCGCGACGATCGGCGCGAAGAACAGGTCCTTGGGCTCGCCCCCGCCCGTGGCGTAGGCGGTGATGCGCGCCAGGGGCGCGAGCCCGTGCGCCCGCGCGAACGCGAGCGAGGTCACGACGAGCGCGCTGGCGCCGTCGTTCAGGCCCGGCGCGTTCCCAGGCGTCACGGTCCCGTCTTTCTCGAATGAGGGCTTGAGCGCGGCGAGCGCCTCGAGGGTCGTGTCGGCTCGCGGGCCCTCGTCCTTCTCGATCGCGCCGGGACCCCGCTTCCCGGGAATCTCGACGGCCACCGTCTCCGCCTTGAAGCGGCACGCCGTCATCGCGGCGACGGCTTTCTGATGGCTCGCGAGCGCGAATGCGTCCTGATCCTGGCGGGACACGCCCGCCTTCTTCGCACTGTACTCCGCCAAGTTCCCCATGTGGGTGTTCGAGAACGAGTCCCACAAGCCGTCGTGGATCATCCCGTCGACGAGCTGGCTGTTCCCCGCCTTGATGCCGGCGCGCATCCCGAAGACGTAGTGCGGCGCGTTCGACATCGACTCCATCCCGCCGGCGACCACACACTGCGCGTCGCCCGCCTTGATCGCCTGGGCGGCGAGCATGACGGCCTTGAGCCCCGAGCCGCAGACCTTGTTGACGGAGAGCGCCGGAATGGACCCGGGAAGACCGGCGTGGATCGCCGCCTGGCGCGCGGGCGCCTGGCCCACGCCTCCCTGCAGCACGTTTCCCATGATCACTTCTTCCACCGCGGCGGGATCGATCGCGGCGCGACGCACCGCCTCCCGAATCACGAGGGCGCCGAGCCGCGGCGCGGGCAGCGGCGACAGCCCGCCCAGGTACTTGCCGATCGGGGTGCGGCAGGCGGAGAGAATGACGGGCGTTGTGTGTTCGTTTGGCATCAGTTCCACGTTCAAACTAACGGGGTCAATGCCCTCGTGCGAACCTCCTCCTGGAGTTTCGCCACGAATTCGTCCACCGGCAGCACCACCTGCTTCTTTCCCTCGCCGCGCGCGCGCACGGCGACGGTTCCCGCGTCGGCCTCGCGCTGCCCCACCACTGCCATGTACGGAACCTTGTGCGTCTCGCCGTCGCGGATCTTGTAGTTCAGGGTCTCGTTGCGCTCGTCCACCACGGCGCGCAGGCCTGCGGCCGCGAGCTGTCGCTGCACGGTGCGTGCCGCGGGAAGCTGCGTATCCGCGATCGGCAGCACGCGCACTTGCTCGGGAGCAAGCCACAGCGGGAACGCGCCCGCGAAATGCTCGATCAGGAAGCCGCAGAACCGCTCCAGGGTACCGTAGACGGCGCGGTGGATCATCACGGGGCGGTGCGGCTTGTTGTCCTCGCCCGCGTACTCGAGCCGAAACCGCTCCGGCAGCTCGAAGTCGAGCTGGATCGTCGCCCCCTGCCACTCGCGGCCGATCGCGTCGTTGAACTTCACGTCGATTTTGGGGCCGTAAAACGCTCCGCCGCCCTGATCGATGCGATAGGTCAGGCCGCGGCGCTTGAGCGCCTGCTCGAGCGCGCGCTCCGCCTGCTCCCACGTCGCGTCCGAGCCGAGCTTCTGGTCCGGCCGCGTGGCGAGGTCGAGCCGGTAGGACAGCCCGAACGTCTTGCCGAGCACTAGCTCGACGATGTCGAGCAGCTGAAAGATCTCCTGCTCGATCTGGTCCTCGCGCAGGAAGATGTGCGCGTCGTCCATCGTGAGCCCGCGCACGCGCAGCATGCCGTGCAGCGTCCCGGAGCGCTCGTTGCGATACACGTTGGCGATTTCCGCGAGCCGGATCGGGAGGTCGCGGTAGCTGCGCTGCTGCGAGGCGTAGATAAGAATGTGCATCGGGCAGTTCATCGGCTTCACCCGATACCGCACGTCCTCGGCCTCCCCCTCGCCCGCCGCCATCGGCGGGAACTGGTTCTCGGCGTAGAGCGGGAGGTGCCCCGAGCGCAGAAACAGCTGCTCGCGCGTCACGTGCGGCGTGTACACGAGCTGGTAGCCGCGCTCCAGGATCACGTCCTCGATGAAGCGCCGCAGCTGGAACTGTATCATCGCGCCCTTGGGGTGCCAGAAGATCAACCCCGGTCCGACGTCTTCCTGGATCGAGAACAGGTCGAGCTGCTTCCCCAGCAGGCGGTGGTCGCGCTTGCGCGCCTCGTCCAGCCGCTTGAGGTACGCCTCGAGGTCTTCCTTGGTGAACCACGCGGTGCCATAGATGCGCTGCAGCATCTGGCGGCGCTCGTCGCCGCGCCAGTAGGCGCCCGCGGCGTGCAGCAGCTTGAAGTGCGTGACCCTCCCCGTGCTCGCCACGTGCGGCCCGCGGCACAGGTCGACGAACGGGCCATCGGTGTAGACCGAGATGACCTCGTCCGGGCCGAGGTCGTCGATGCGCTCGAGCTTGAGCGGGTCATCCTTGAAGCGCCGCTTCGCTTCGGCGCGCGTGACCTCCTCGCGGACAAACGGGTAATCGGCCTTGACGACCTCCACCATCTTCTTTTCGATCGCCTCCAGATCCTCTGGTCCGAAGGGCCGTTCCACCGCGAAGTCGTAGTAGAAGCCGTCCTCGATCGGGGGCCCGAATCCGATCTTCGCATGCGGGAACAGCTGGCGGACTGCCGTGGCGAGCACGTGCGCGGACGAGTGGCGCAGCACGTCCAATGCCTGTGGGTCCTTGTCGGTGAGGATCGCGACCTGCATGCCGTCGGGGAGCGCCCGCGCGAGGTCCCACACCTGACCGTCCACGCGGACGGCGATGGCGGCCTTGGCGAGCCCCGGGCCGATCGCGCGGGCGAGGTCGGCGCCGGTGGCACCCGCGGGCAGCCGTTTCTCGCTCCCGTCGGGGAGCGTCACACGGATTTCCCGAGCGGTCATCGATTCAGTTGACAGGCTGGTCGGCCGGTGTGGTCGGAGAGGCGGCGGCGGGCGCCGTGAGGGGCGGCAACGTGCGGCCGTCGCGAAAATACAACGCCAGCGCGAAGGCCAGCAGTGCGCCGATCGCGAGCCAGCGCACGATACGGCTGGTGGGCAACAGGTTCGATTCGTCGGCCATGGGGGAATATTCTACCTTATTATAAGGAATGCCGCAGCCCAAGTTCGAGCTCCCGCCGCAGTACGACCCGCACGACGTCGAGGCGCCGCTGTACCGGCGCTGGCAGGAGCGCGGGGTTTTCCGGCCGCGCCCCGACGGCGAGCCCTACGTGATCGTGATCCCGCCGCCCAATGTGACGGCGATCCTCCACGTGGGGCACGGGCTCAACAACATCATCCAGGACGTGCTGATCCGGTTCGAGCGGATGCGCGGCCGGGCGGCGGAATGGCTGCCGGGCACCGACCACGCCGGCATCGCCACGCAAAACGTGGTGGAACGGCTGCTCGCGGACGAAGGCAAGACCCGCTTCGACATCGGGCGCGAGGCGTTCGTGGAGCGCGTGTGGCGGTTCGTGCGGGAGACGGGCCCCATCATCCTCGAGCAGCTCAAGGTGATCGGCTGCTCGTGCGACTGGAGCCGCACCCGCTTCACGTTCGACGAGGCCTACTCCCGCGCGGTGCGCGAGGCGTTCGTGCGCCTGTGGGACGAGCGGCTGATCTACCGCGGGCATCGCGTAATCCATTGGTGCCCGCACTGCCTCACCGCCCTCTCGGACGAAGAGGCCGAGTCCGTGGAAACCAGCGGGAACCTCTACTACATCAAGTACCCCCTGGCCGACGGCACGGGCTCCGTCACGGTGGCGACGACGCGCCCCGAGACCATGCTCGGCGACACGGCGGTGGCGGTGCACCCGGACGACCCGCGCGGCCGCCCCTATTTCGGGAAGAAGGTCCGCTTGCCGATCGTGGGGCTTGAGATTCCCGTCATCGGGGACGAGAGCGTGATCCGCGATTTCGGGACGGGATTCGTCAAGGTGACCCCCGCCCACGATGCCAGCGACTTCGAGATCGGCGTGCGGCACAAGCTGGAGATGCCGCTGATCATGACCGAAGACGGGCACATGGCCCATCCCACTCGGGTGCCGAAGCAGCTCGCGGGCCTGGACCGCTTCGAGGCGCGCAAGCAGATCGTCGCGCTGCTCAAACAACAGGGATTGCTCGAGAAGGTCGAGCCGCACCAGCACGCCGTGCGCCACTGCTACCGCTGCGACACGATCGTCGAGCCGCGGCTCTCGGACCAGTGGTTCGTGAAGATGCAGCGCCTCGCCGAGCCGGTGCTCGCGGCCTACCGGAACGACCAGTTCCAGATCGTCCCCGAGCGCTGGCACGCCACGTTCGAGAACTGGATGGAGCACATCCGCGACTGGAACATCTCCCGCCAGCTGTGGTGGGGCCACCGCATTCCGGTATTCACCTGCGTCAAATGCAAGCACCAGTGGGCCGCCCGGACCGACCCGACCACCTGCCCCAAGTGCGGCGGTTCGGTAGAGCAGGATCCCGACGTGCTCGATACCTGGTTCTCGTCGTGGCTGTGGCCGTTCGCGACGTTCGGTTGGCCGGACGCGACACCGGACCTCGCGCGCTTCTACCCCGGCCATACGCTGGTCACCGCGCCAGAGATCCTGTTCTTCTGGGTAGCCCGGATGCTCATGTCCGGCTATCACTTCATGCACACGAAGCCGTTCGCGACGGTGTAC
>Ga0066655_10000613_pt1 | contig 12095 bp, 7 predicted proteins | sample GraSoiAngelo_104_FD_133942 | JGI IMG/M metagenome (GOLD analysis project Ga0066655, IMG submission 133942) | Grasslands soil microbial communities from the Angelo Coastal Reserve, California, USA - 14_0903_05_30cm | ecosystem: Environmental > Terrestrial > Soil > Grasslands | place: USA... | reverse complement strand
GAGCACCAGGGCGAGGGCGACCTCCCCCACCACCAGGCCGTTCTGGAGCCGGCGCAGGTGGACCCCCTCCGTCGATCGCCGGGCGCCGCTCTTGAGGTCCCTGTAGAGGTCGGACCGCAACCCCTCGAGTGCCGCGAGGAGACCGGGCAGCAGGCCCGTCAGCAGCGAGATCACCAGGGTGAACAGGAGCACCGCCCAGTCGATGTGGATGTCGCGCAGCAGGGCGACACTCGCCGGGCCGATCACCGGGATGACGCGGACCGCTACGGCGGCCAGCACCATTCCCACGGCGCCTCCGAGGAGAGCCAGGATCATGCTCTCCGTCACCACCAGGCGCACGAGCTGAAAGCGGCCGGCGCCCAACGCCGAGCGGATGGCCATCTCGCTACGCTGATCCGCCACCCGGCTCAGCAAAAGATTGCTCACGTTGGCACAGGCGATGAGCAGGACGAAACCGACCGCCGCCAGCAGCACGATCAGAGCGAGACGGAGGTCTCCGACCAGGATCTCGCGCAGAGACACGACCTTGACGCCCCAGCCCGCATTGGTGTCCGGATATTGCTGGGCGAGCCGGCCTGCGATGGCGCTCATCTCGGACTGCGCCCCGGCGAGGCTCACTCCCGGGCGCAGCCGGCCGGGAACGAAAAGATAGCGCGCCGTCCCTGTATGGGGCGGATTCGCCGCGTCGAGGATCAGAGGGATCCACAGGTCGGCGTCCCGCAGAAAATAAAAGCTTGGCGCCAGGACCCCGACGACCGTATAGGACTTGCCGTCCAACACCAGCGAGCGGCCGAGGACGTTCGGGTCGCCGCCGAAGCGCTGCTGCCAGAGCGCGTGGCTGAGCACCACCGCCAACGGCCCTCCCGGCCTGGTCTCTTCGGGAAGGAAGGTCCGGCCGAGGACGGCCCTGGCCCCCAGGAGGTCGAAGAAACCGTCGGTCACCACGGAGCAGGCGATGCGCTCCGGCTGTTTACCACCGGTCAGATTGCGGAACGCGCTCTCCATCGCCTCCAGATGCTCGAAGGACCGGCTCTGCTCTCTCCAGGCCATGTAATCCTGATAGGAGACGTTGTAGTTCTCCACCCCGCCCCCCGCTCCCTGAGTGATCTCGGGGAGCAGGAAAAGCCGGTCCGCCTCTTTGTAGGGCAGAGGGCGAAGCAAGGCGCTGTTGACGACGCTGAAGATCGTGCTGTTGAAGCCGATCCCCAGCGCGAGACAGAGCACGACCAGGCTCGAGAATCCAGGATGGGTGTAAATAAAGCGAGCTGCGGACCGTAGCTCAGTCATCGAGAGATCCTCTCAAGCAAGACCAGAGATGTCGCCAAAATGCTCGTGGACCCACTCATCGTTGAAGATCGTATCCAGGTAACGCTCGCCCCGGTCGGGCAGCACAGCCACACAGACGGAGCCCTCGGGTATGCGGTCCTTGAGCCGGTCGATCGCGGACAGCACCGCCCCGGAAGACCCTCCGGCGAGAATCGCCTCCTTCGCCACCAGCCGGCGACAACCGACGATACACTCCACGTCAGTGACCAGCACATATTCGTTGATAACCGACAGATCACACAGCGGAGGCTTGATCCCCGCTCCCAGACCGGGGATCAAGCGCTTGGCTTTCTGATCGCTGAAGATCAGGCTCCCCACCGCATCGACGGCGATGATCTGGGTCTTGAGACCATGGTCGCGAGCGTAGTCGCCACACCCCCGGATCGTGCCGCACGTGCTGGTCGCGACGAACATGAAATCGATCTTGCCGCCCAGAGCGGCCACGATTTCGCGCATCGTGGTGCGATAGTGAGAGCCCGGGTTCTGCTCATTGGCATACTGATTGGGCCAGAAGGCGTTCTTGATCTGCCCCACCAGGCTCTGCACTCGGTTCAGCCGGGCCTGCAGAAATTCACCCGTTTCGGGGTCCGGCTGCATGACATGGTCGATCTCAGCTCCGTACGCCTTCAGCACCTGCAGGTTTTGAAGCGCCGTCTTGGGGTCGACGACACAGATGAGCCGCATGCCGTAGTAACGGCAGGCCTGCGCGAGGCCAATCCCCATGTTCCCGGAGCTGGACTCGATGATCACGGCATCCGGCCCGATCCGGCCCGTGCGCAAAGCCTCTTCAAGGATCGCCAGGGCCGGCCTGTCCTTGATGCTCCCGCCTGGATTCAGAGACTCCAACTTGGCGAACAGGTTGAAGCCTGCGTCCGGAAAGAGCCTTCGTAGTTGGACCAGGGGAGTATTACCGATTGCTGAAATAATGCCGTCCCTGTGCCCCGACCTGTCACCCCAAGCCGCGGGGCTCTCCTGGGGAGCTTCGCAAGGGGTGCCCTTCACCCGTTTATAGTATTTCAAGCTTGGCGTCGCTGCAAGCACGCGGTGGTAGAATGAGTACTCCCCGGGCAGACCCGGAAAACGGGCTCTGCTTGCGTCATCGGGCTGAGCCGATTAGAGTTGGGCATAGCCATCCGGCGACCCAGAGCTGTCTGTCCGCGCTCCAGAGGAGGATCAGGTCTATGGAAGAGGTCCAGGGGATCGATCAAGTCAAGCAGTGGCTCAGGGAACGCAAACCCGAGACCCCCGATTTCGACCTCGACTTCGATCTCATCGAGAACCGGGTTATCGATTCCTTGATGTTCTTCGAGCTTATTTTCTTCCTGGAGGCCATGACCGGACGGGAGCTCGACAACACCCAGACCACCCACCAGTTCCGCACGCTGCGCTCGATTCGCGACAACATCCTGATGGCGGAAGCTTAAACATCTGCTGGAAGCCTCCTCCCGCTGAGCCACGGCGCCTGCCCCCTCCCACTTGGAGGAAGACCCGGCCCTGCGTGACCCCGGATCTAGTAAGCCGGTCGCGACGCCCTCTCTCTGTCGCGAAGCCCGGGCGAACCGGTCGCAGCTCATGCGCCCAAGCCTCGTGGAGAGCCTGCTGGTGACACTGATGGGGAGCGCCGTCGGCCTGCTGTTCGCCTATTGGGGCCTGCAGGTGCTGGTCGCGCGCCTGCCGGTGAGCCCCACGGTTTGGGAGAGATCGGGATCGACGGCGTGGTCCTGGCCAATACGACTCTTCTCGCTCTCGGCGGAGGGTTGCTCACCGGGCTCGTGGCCGCCGTTTCCGGAACGCGCCAGGACCTCAGCCGGATGCTCGGTGAAGCGGGCCAACGTGCGTCCGAGGGGAAGGCCCCCCGGCGGCTGCGCCAGCAACTCACGGTCCTGGAGATCGCGCTGGCCATGGTGCTCGTGACCTGCGCGGGCCTGGTGGCCAAGAGCTTCTGGCAGCTCACGAGCGTCAATCCGGGCTTCCGGACCGACCACGTGCTGTCCTTCAATCTTACCCCCCCGCCGGGACGCTAGCCCAGCCGGAGCAGCGCCGCGACCTTTACCGTCAAATCCTGGAGCGGCTCCGCTCCCTGCCGGGTGTGGAATCCGTGGGCGCGATCCAGCACCTGCCGTGGCCCACACGGCAGGGGATCCGCGGCGCCTGGACACCACCATCCGCTCCTTTCTCGGCGGCATTGACTGCGAGCTCCCCGTCTCGAAGATCCAGACCCTGGAGGACCTCGTCCATCACTCCGTCTCCCAGCAGCGACTGATCACGAGCCTCTTCCATCAAACCCCAGTAGGGGATCCCTGATATCCCGCCGGCTCAGAAAGCTTCGGAGCCACGACCTCCTGCCCACTGGCCGCCCGCAGGATGTCCGCCTCGCTGGAACCAAGGCTGGACGATCCGTACAGCCGATCCAGGTACTCGACAGTGCTCGGGAGAGTCGTCAGCAGGCTATCGGCACGCCGCCTGATGCTCGCGAACGCCTCTTCCGCCGCCTCGATGGCCCGCGGATTGTGCTCGACTATGGGGAGGACCCTCTCGGGGAGGACCCCCAGGCCGGTCAGAATGCAGTAATAGCTCGAATTGGGCCAGTAGTTGCGGAACTCGTAGTCGAAGTTTTCGTAGTAATGGGCGACACCGGCGTCCGATACGATGGCACTGACCGGCAGGCCGGCCTTGTAGATCTCGATCTTCTCCAGGATGGAATCGGATTTTTTCAGGCCGTGCTGGTTGGCCCGCCAGAACTCCGTGTCGTCCCGTTTGGACAGGAAGTAGTGGCACTGGACGAAATCCCGCGAGTCGTCGAACATGTGGGCGATCGCATCGTTGAAACGGTCGGCCAGCCGCGGATCGAAATCGCAGTCGGGGAAGTGCTTGACGAGCTGATAGATCGCGGCATAGATGAAGTAGATGCCGCTCGATTCCAGGGGCTCCAGGAAACAGGACGAGAGGCCGATGCCAACGCAGTTCTTCACCCAGGAGCGCCGATTCCGGCCGGTGCGGAACTTGATCTGATTGAGCGGCTGGCTTTCGGGCAAGCCCCAGAGCTCTCGGAACTCCTGGGTCGCCTGCTCCCGGGTGGTGAACTTGCTGGAGAAGACGTAGCCGCTCCCGAAGCGCCCCGGCATGGGGATCTTCCAGGTCCACCCATATTTCATCGAGATCGCCGAGGTGAAGGGCTCGATCCCGTGGGCGGTGTCGTCATGAGGCACTGCCGAGGCGACGGCGCTGTCGCAGAACAGGTGCTCCGAGGCGTCCAGGAACGGCTCCTTGAGCGCTTGGTTCATGAGTAGCGAGCGGAACCCGGAGCAGTCGACGAAGAGGTCCGCCTTGTAGACGTCTCCCGTCGTGGTGCGCACCGATTCGATGAACCCGGTCTCGGGATGCAGATTGACCTGGTCGACGTCGGCGATGACCTGCTGGACCCCCCGGGCTTTCGCCCACCCCTTGAGAAACTCCGCCACGAGGTGCGCGTCGAAGTGCCACGCATAGTACATCTGCCGTGAGCCGTCGCTGGCCCGAGGGCACTTCTTGGCGTCCGCCAGCCATCCGTCGGCATAGCAGGTGTAGTGAAACGGCAGGTCGTACCCTGCCTTGACCTTGCGTAGCCAGAACTGCTGCAGGGGGATGCCCTCGCAGGTCGAGATGCCTCCGAAAAAGTGATAGAAGTGCTCCGGCGTACCCGGGGTGGGGGTACGGGCCCAGTTGATGTACTTGATCCCCATCTTGAACGAGCCGTTCACGCGGGGCATCCATTCCTCCTCGGGGATGCCGAGGAAATCGAAGAAGACGCGCTGCAGGTTGGGCACGGTGGCCTCCCCCACTCCGATCTTGTGGATTGTCGCCGACTCGATCAGAGTGATGTCGACGGTCCCCTGAAGTGCTTTCGCGAGATAAGAGGCGGTCATCCATCCGCTCGTTCCACCGCCGACGATCACCACAGTCCTGATAGGTTGACTCATTCCTCACTCCTTAGTGGCCTTGCTCGGCCTGTTCCGGGGACTTGCACAACTCGTCGCGCACGTCCCAGAGGTCAGGAAAGAAAGGCCGGTCCGCGGTAGAACGCAGGTAGGACCTCCCTTCGCTGCCGCCCGTTCCTGGACGGCCTCCGATGAAGCGCTCCGCCATCTGCGCATGGCGCAGGCGCCAGAGCATGAACAACTCGTCATATTCGATGAGCCCCTCGGCCAGCAGGAAGAGCTCCAGGTGCCGGTCCCGCTGGCGGTAGAGGCGGGCGAGCTCCCGCAAGCGGGTGCGGCACGCCGCCTTCAGCACCTCCTCCCCGCTCCCCTCCTCCGGCTGCGGCAGGTCGAAGCCCCGCCGCCGCAAGAGCCCATAGAAGGCATCGCCCAGAGTGGGGACGGCGAGGCGGGCCTCCAGCCGGGCGCGCTCCGGCGAATCCGGCGCGTACGACCTCAAGAGCTTCGGGTTCTTCAGCCCCGAGACGTACTCCACCTCCCGGAACTGCGAGGAATCGAAACCGCTGGCGGGAGCCAAGTGGTCCCGGAAATGCAGGAAATCCAGGGTCGTCATGGTCTCGAGGACGTCGATCTGGGCCACGAGCAGGTTCTCGATCACACAGCACCGGCGCAGGATCCGGGTGGCCTCCAGCGCTTCGCCTCCGTCGAGCTTCCGGACGACGGCGTCGACCTCGTGGAGGATCTCCTTGAACCAGAGCTCGTAGACCTGGTGGGCGATGACGAACAGCATCTCGTCGTGATGGGGCGGATCGGTCAGTGGCTGCTGGAGAGCGGTCAGCTCCCGCAGCATCAGGAAGGTGGCGTAGCTTCGACCTTGCTCGGGGATTGGTGACGGCTCCATAGACTTCCGCTCTGTCTCTTGAAGGCGGTCTCCACCCCGGGATGCGGAGAGGCTCAACGAGAGCCCTCCCTGGCATCGGCGTACCGGGAATCGGTATGCGGCTCCGCCGGCCTGGCCGGCCGCAGGTCGGACTCGACCTTGCCGTCCACCAGCTTGATGATCCTGTCGGCGACGTGGAAGTACTGGTCGTCGTGGCTGATGACGAACACCGTCTTGCCCTGATGCTTGAGCTCGGGAAGGAGCTCGCGGTAGAAGACCTCCTTGAACGTGGGGTCCTGGTCGGCCGCCCATTCGTCGAACAGGTAGACCGGGCGGTTCTCCAGATAGGCGGTCAGCAGAGCGAGGCGCTTGCGCTGGCCCTGGGAGAGGTCGACGGTCGAGAGGTTACCTCCCTCGACCCGCACCTTCTGCTCCAGCCGGAGCCGCCGCAGGTAGTGCCGGGCCTCGTCGTCGAGTGCCGCGGCGTCCAGCCCGAAGAGCTTCTCGAAGACGAAAAAATCGGAGAAGACCACCGAGAAGCTCTCCCGGTACTCTTCCCGGTTCTCAGCCGTGACGGCCTGTCTCTGCCAGCGGATCTCCCCCGACTCAGGAGCGTAGAGGCCGATCAGGAGCTTGGCGAGCGTGGTCTTGCCGCTGCCGTTGCCGCCCACCAGGAGCACGATCTCCCCGCGCTGGAAGGTCAGGTCGATCGGTCCCAGCAGGAAGCTCTCGTCCTCGTTCTCCCGCTGGTAGCGGTGGAGGACTCCGGAGAGCTCGAGCAGCGCCCAGGACTCTCCGGCGGTGGCGGCGGGCAGCCGCTCGACCGCGGAGCCCGGGGTCTCGTCGTTGAGGGAAAAGCCCACCTGCTCGACCACGCGCGACGCCACAGCCGCCCGGGAGAGCCCCGGCAGGGTGTTGAAGATCACCTCCAGCGGGGTCATCATCTGGAAGATCACGATCGTGTAGCCGATCAGGGTCTCCGTGGCCAGGGTCTGATAGCGCGGCAGCAGGAAGACGAGGCAGCCGATCAGCACGTAGAAGAGGACCTGTCCCCAGCTCGACGCGAAGGCGAAGACCTGGGAGCCTCTCCGGTTGTTCTGCAGCAGGTCCCGGGCGCTCGCCTCGACGGTGCCCAGGAAGGCCTGCCGGCGGGCGCGGTGCATCTTCAGCTCCTTGGTCCCCTCGATCAGCGCCCGGACCTGCCGCATGATGTCGTTGAGCAGCTCACGCGAGCGGCGCAGGTAGGCGAAGGCCCGCACCATCGCGAGCTGGAAGGTCACGACCCCGACCAGCATCAGCACCAGGGTCTCCAGCAGCACGTGCCAGGAGAGCCAGCCCAGGTACAGGAGACAGCTCGCCAGCACGGCCATGTGCATGATGATCAGGGGTACCATGGCGAACGCCTCGATGATCGTCTGGATGTCCGTGGTGAGGATCGCCAGGAGCCGGTGCGCCCCCAGCGATTCCAACTGCCGCAGCGGCGCCGCCAGCACGCGCCGCGACAGTTGGAGACGCAGCGACTGCAGGCTGCTCTGGGTCAGGGCGATGAGCAGCACCTGGGAGAGGACCCGGAACAGCGGCAGCGCGACGCAGAGGCCGACGAAGGCGCCGATGGTGACCGAGGTCGCCTGCCGGCCGCCGGCGACCACGGAGTTGATCAGGGCGATCATGCCCGTGCTCGCGACGCCGCTCACGATGCCGGCGAAAACGATCAGGGCGATCGTGGCCCGCGAGCGCGGGATCTCGCGGGAGAAGCGCAGGAGGAACGAGAGCAGCCGGATGAGGTCTCTCATGGCCACAGCCTTATCGCCAACGTTGGATCGGTCCGGGCGGCGCGCAACGCGGGGATGGAGCACGCGAGCAGGCCGGCCAGCCCCAGCACCAGGCAGACGGTCGCAAACGTGGCGATGTCGTTGGTGTTGACCCCGAACAGCAGCCCGGAGATGAGACGCATGAGCGCGACGGAGCCGAGCAGCCCCAGCACCAGCCCGATCACGACCAGGGTCATGCCGCGGCCCACCACCAGCTTGAGCACGTCGCCCCGCTGGGCGCCGAGCGCCATGCGGACGCCGATCTCCCGGGTCTGCTGGCCGACGGAGTAGAGGATCAGCCCGTAGATGCCCACCACCGCCAGGGTCAAGGCGAGCACCGCGAAAACCCCGAGCAGGATCATGTTGAACCGGGGCTGCGACACCTTCTCCTCGAGCACCTCGTCCATGGTGGAGATCTCGGAGATCGCCAGGCTCCGGTCGATCCCCCAGATCGCCTTGCGCGCGGCGCTGGCGGTCGCGGCCGGATCGTCACCGCGGAAGCGGACGAGCAGGCTCATCGAATTCATCGGCACCTGCATCAGAGGCGGGTAGATGGCCGGCTCGGTCTCGACGGCGAGCCCCATGAACTTGGCGTCGCCGACCACGCCGACGATCTTCCGCGATGTCCCCCAGAAGCTCACCTGCTTGCCCAGCGGGTCTTCGCTGGGGAAGTAGTGCCGGCGCATCGCCTCGTTGATCAGCACGACCGCGGGACCCTTGGCGTCGTCGCGCATCTCGAGGTCCCGGCCCGCCAGCAGGCGCTGCTGCACGGTCCGGAAATAGCCGGGGGTGACGGGCCGGATGCGCGCCTCCTCGTGGTGGTCGGGCGCCTCGGCCCGCCCGTCGATGGTGAACGTCGTGGTCCAGCCGGGCTTCAGCGGGTGATTGAGGCCGATGGCCGCCGACTCGACGCCCGGCAACGCGCGCACCCGATCGACCACGCCGGCGTAGAACTGGGTGACCTGCGGCCAGGCCGGATAGGTCTCCGGCCGCGGATAGCTCGAGCTCGGCAGATCGAGGTCCACCTTGAGCAGGTGGTGCGGATTGAACCCGGGATCGACGTTCTGCAGGCGCACGAAGGTCTTGACCAGGAGCCCGGCGCCGATCGTGAGGATCACGGCGAGCGCCACCTCCCCGATCACGAGCACGCTCTGGAGCCGGCGACGCGGGGCCAGCGTGTTGCTCCCCTCCTTGAGCGCCGCCTGCAGGTTGGGCCGGGAGAGGTGGAGCGCCGGCAGGAGCCCGAAGAAGACGCCCGTCAGCACCACGACCACGAAGGTGAAGGCGAGCACGGGGCCGTCGATGCTGACCGTGTCCAGCCGGGGGATCGACGCCGGGCCGAAGGCCTTGACCAAACGGACCCCCCAGACCGCCAGCAGCAGGCCCAGCGCTCCGCCGACGAAGGAGAGCAGCAGGCTCTCGGTCAGGAACTGGCGCACCAGCCGGCCGCGGGCGGCCCCGAGCGCCGTGCGGATGGTGACCTCGCGCTCGCGGTCGATCGACCGCGCCAGCATCGCGTTCGCCACGTTGACGCAGGCGATCAGCAGGACGAGGCCAACGGCGGAGAACAGCACGAGCAGAGCCGGGCGGATCTCCCCCACGTCGGTCTCGCGCAGATCCTGGACCCGGGCTCCCCGCCCCTTGTTCTCCTGGGGGTGCGCCTGCTCCAGGCGGCGGGAGATGACGTCCATGTCCGCCTGGGCGACCGCGATCGAGGTGCCCGGCTTGAGCCAGCCGAAGACCAGCAGGGTGTGGCGGCCGCGGCTGTTTTCCGTGGGCGACGCCTGGAGGGCGGTCCAGGCAGCCTCGGCCCGGTCACCCGGGCTGACGAAGGACTCGGGCATCACCCCGATCACCTGGTAGGGAGCACCGTCGAGGGTGATCGACGTGCCCACGGCGTTGCGCCACCCTCCCAACTGGCGCATCCAGAAGGAGTGGCTCACGACCGCGACCTGCGCTCCCTTGGGCGTGCCCTCGGACTCGGCGAACGATCGCCCCAGCGCGGGCCGCACGCCGAGCAGGTCGAAGAAGTTGGGGGTGACCGCGGCGCCGGTGATCCGCTCGGGATCGCCCTTGCCCGTGAGGCTCCGGGTCCAGGTCTGGTGAGCGGCGAGCCCCTCGAAGCTCCGGGCCTGGGCCCGCCAGTCGAAGAAGTCGGGCACGGAAGCACCCTCGTTCCTGGTCCCCCGCTCCTGGTCCGTCTCCCACACCACCACGAGCCGCCAGGGCTCCGCGTAAGGCAGGGACCGGAGCAACACGGTATTGACCACGCTGAACACGGCCGAGTTGACGCCCACCCCCAACCCCAGGGTGATCAGGGCCATGAGGGTGAAGCCCGGCCATTTCCGGAACATCCGGACGGCGTAACGCAGATCTTCCACGAGCGTCGAATTCATTCATGTGTTCCTTTTGTTGTTGGAGCTTTCCTGAGGAATCTTGTCGAGGGCCTCGCGCAGGCGCTTCGCCAGCACCTGGACATACGGCCTTTCCACCATGACCGTATGGCGGCCAGGCACGTCGACGATCTCAAGGCCGCCGAGCGCCAGGTCTCCCCACCCCAGGGTGGGATCGGGGCAGCGCAGGACGTGCCCCTCGGCGGCCCGGAAGAGCGTGACCCGCCCCGGATAGGGCCGCAGCACGTAACTCTCCCGGGCCTTGCTGTTGGCCTCGCCGGCGCGCGCATAGATCAGGGCGGTGCGCAGGTCGAGCCCCGGCGGCAGCAATCCGGACTCGACCGCGTAGGCGAGTTGGCTCTCGAGGCTGCCCTGGCTCCGCAGGCGCTCGATCGCCTCATAGGAGCGCTGGCGCGAAAAGCGGAGGATGAGCTCGGCAGCATCCGCCGCGGTCTCCGCGAGCAGGACGTTGGTGTCGAGAATGGCCAGCAGCGCCACACTCTCGCCGGCGGCATGGAGCTGCTGCGCCATCTCGAGGGCCACGAAGCCGCCGAACGACCAGCCGGCGATGCGGTAGGGCCCCTCAGGCTGGGTCTGCCGCATCGCCGCCAGGTAGGAGGCCGCCATGTCCTCGATCCGCTCGAGCGCCTCCGCGCCGTCGTTCCAGGCCAGCGATTGCAGGCCGTAGAACGGCTGGTCCGGTCCCAGGCCACGGGCCAGGTCCACGTAGCAGAGCACCTCGCCGCCCACCGCGTGGACGCAGAACAGCGGCGCCCGTGAGCCGGCCGTCTGGATCGGCACCAGCGGCGACCACGGGACCTCCACGGCACCGCGGATGGCCCGCGCGAGGTGCTGCACGGTCGGCTCCTGGAGCAGGGTCCCGAGCGGCAGGTCCTTGCCGAGCTCCTGGCGCACCCGCGCCATGAGCCGCACCGCCAGGAGGGAGTGCCCGCCGAGAGCGAAGAAGTCGTCCCTCACCCCGATCGGCTGCACGGAGAAGAGCTCCTCCCAGAGCTGGATCAACCGCAGCTCCAGCGCGTCGCAGGGCGGGATGTACGGGGTCTCCAGCCGCATGCCGGCCTGATCGGGCGCGGGGAGCACGGCGGGATCGACGCGACCGTCGGGCGCGAGCGGCAGCGCGTCGAGCCGGACGAACAGGGAGGGTACCGCGTGGCGGGGCAGGCGGGAGGCCAGGAGATCGCGCAGGGGCTCGATGGACGGCAGGCCGGACCGGCTGGCGACCACGTAGGCCACGATCTGGCTCTCGCCGATCGCGTCCCGCCAGGGCTCGACGCGGGCGGCTCGGACCTCCGGGTGGCGCAGGAGCTCGGACTCGATCTCCCAGAGGTCGAGCGTCCTGCCGCCGGCCTCCACCCGCCGGTGGAGACGGCCGCGCAGCTCGATCTCCCCGCCCGGCAGGACGGCGGCCAGGTCGCCGGTCGCCTGGGACCCCAGGTGGACCTCTCCGGTCACGCCCAGGGGCGACAGATCGCTGTCCAGGGAGAGGATCTGGAGCCCGGCGCCGGGCAGGGGCAGCCCCAAGAGCCGGGGAGCGTCCCCGGCGTCGCCCGGAGCGATGCGGCGGCGGGCGGCCTCGCAGCCTCCGGCCTCATATACCGCGAAGAGACGGCCGGCCCGGCTCGACAGCTCGCGCGCCAGCCAGTGGGAGAGCCCGTCCACGGAGCAGAGGGCCGTCACGTGCGGTCCCCCCCCCCAGCCCGACTCCAGCCTCTGGAGCCACTGGCCGGGCGTCGCCCGGAGCACGCCG
>Ga0066655_10000607_pt1 | contig 12117 bp, 5 predicted proteins | sample GraSoiAngelo_104_FD_133942 | JGI IMG/M metagenome (GOLD analysis project Ga0066655, IMG submission 133942) | Grasslands soil microbial communities from the Angelo Coastal Reserve, California, USA - 14_0903_05_30cm | ecosystem: Environmental > Terrestrial > Soil > Grasslands | place: USA... | reverse complement strand
GTATTGCAGGTAGCCGGACGCATGCTCCTTGCCACTGAACGTCCTCGCGAGATAGATGCGATGCGTGGCACCAGGCTTGTGCAATAAGGGCGGCGGCCGAAACAGCATCCGGTCCACGACCGAGAACATGGCGACGTTCGCCCCGATGCCGAGCGCCAGCGTCAGCACGACGCCGAGCGTGAAGCCCGGGGTTTTGGCGAGCGTGCGCAGCGCGTAACGGAGGTCTTGAAAGAGTGTATCCATCATTCGTACCTCAAGGCGACCATCGGATCGACCCGCGCAGCGCGCCGCGCCGGAGCGGCCATCGCGAGCAGCGCGACGCCGACCAGCACCAGGGTCACGCTGGCGAACGTCACCGGGTCAAGCGGGCGCACGTCGTAGAGGAGCTTGCCCAGGGCCCCCGCGGCGAGCCCCGCGGCCGTAGCGCCCAGCGCGATGCCGATGAACGTCAGCCGCAGGCCGTCGCCGAGCACCGTGCGGAGCACGTCGGCAGGCCGGGCACCAAGCGCCAGGCGCACGCCGATCTCACGCGTGCGCTGGCCGACGGTGTACGACAGCACGCCGTAGATCCCCACCGCGGCCAGCGTGAGCGCCAGCGCCGCGAACAGCCCGAGCACGAATGCCGGATAGCGGCGGTCCGCCATCATTTCCGTGATGTGGTGGTACATCGTCACCGCGTCGGCGACCGGTAGGCCCCTGTCCATCTCGGAGACGGCCCCACGCACCATGCGGGTCAGTGTCTCGGGCGGGAGCGTGCTGCGCAGGACGAGGCTCATGCCTCCCTGCGACTCCTGCGCGAACGGATAGAACAGCGTCGGCTCGAACTCGGCATCGAGCCCGTCGTGGCGCGAATCACCCACCACGCCGACGATCTCGACCGAGACCTTCTCGTGCCACCACTCGACCTTCACGTGCCGGCCGATCGGGTCTTCGCCCGGCCACAACTTGCGCGCCATCGCGTCGCTGATGACCGCCACCGGCACGCTGCCGAGCCGGTCGCTCGGCACGAGCGAGCGGCCACGCCTGAGCGGGATGCGCATCGCGTCGAAGTAGCCCGGGTCCACGATGCGGATCGCGGCCGTCGGCTTTTGGCCGGGGGCGGGCTCGGGGCGGCCGACGACGGTCAGCGATGTCGCCGCGTTGCCCGGGGTCATCGGCAGCCAGCTGATGATCCCGGCCGACTGCACGCCCGGCATGGTGCGGACGCGCTCGAGCAGGCGCTCGTAGAAGGCGACGCGACGCAGGCTGTCGGGATAGGTCGCGTCCGGCAGCGTGATGGTCACCGCCGATATGTTGGCGGGATCGAAGCCGGGATCGACAGCGATCAGCCGCTGCAGGGAGCGCACCAGGAGTCCGGCCCCGACCAGCAGCACGATCGCCAGCGACATCTGCGCGATGACGAGCGCGCCACGCAGCCGCGCGGCGGGCACGCCTGCTGTCGTGCGCGTCGTGGCGGCGTGCAGGCCCTGGATCGCCGCACCCGACCGGCTCAGCGCCGCGGGCAGGCCGAACAGCACGCCTGCGGCCATAGACACTAGGCCCGTCACGGCGAGCACCGTGAGGTCGAGGCGGATGTCGGCGATGCGCGGCACCTCGGGTGGCGCCGCTCGGACGAGCAGGTGCACGCTCCAGCTCGCCAGCAGGGCGCCGGCGGCCCCGCCCGCCAGCGCCAGGATCACGCTCTCGACCAGGGCCTGGCGGACGAGCCGCCAGCGCGACGCGCCCAGCGCGGCCCGGATCGCCAACTCCCGCTCGCGCGAGCTCGCCCGCGCGAGCATCAGATTGGCGACGTTGGCGCACGCGATGAGCAGCACCAGCGACACCGCGCCGAGGACGACGAGGATCGTCCGCTGCGCGCCGCCGACCACCTGCTCCATCAGCGGCACCACCGTCGCGCCCCACCCCGTGTCGAAGTCGGGAGCCTCCGACTCGAGTTGGCGCGCGATGCGGGACATTTCGGTCTGGGCGCGCTCGATCGTGACGCCGTTCCTGAGCCGCCCCACCACCATCGCATAGCGGCCGTTGCGCGCGCGGTTCGACCAGTCGAGGGGCATCGGCTCCCAGTACTCCTCGTGGCCCAGCGGCATCGGGCGGAAGGACGCCGGCATCACGCCGACGACGCGCGCCGTCCCACCGGCGACCGGCACCGCGCGCCCGACGATGGCCCGGTCGGCGCCGAAGCGACGCCGCCACAGCGCTTCACTGAGGACGATGACCCGCGGGGCCTTCGGCCGCGATTCCTCCGCGTTGAAGGTACGCCCGAGCAGCGGCGTGGCGCCCAGGACGCCAAAGAAGTCCGGCGTCACCGCGCGGCCCGGCACCCGCTCGGCCTGGTCACCGGTGAACGTGAGGCCTGCCCAGGACAGCAGCGCAAGACCGTTGAAACTGGTCGCGCGATCGTGCCAGTCCTTGTAGTTGGCCGGGTTCACGACGTTGTGGGTCGACGTGCCCTTGCTCTCCCACACGACCACGAGGCGGGACGGGTCTTTGTAGGGCAGAGGCGTCAGCAGCACGCCGTTCACGACCGAGAAGATCGCCGTGTTGGCGCCGCTGCCAAGCGCGAGCGTGAGCACGACGATCAGTGTGAAGGCCGGGCTCTTCGCCAGGGTGCGAACGGCGTAGCGGAGATCTTGGAGCAGGGTGTCGATCACTGCACCACCCACCCATCCCGCAGCTGCACGATGCGATTGCCGTACTCAGCGTTCACGTCCGAGTGGGTCACCTGCACGATCGTCGTCCCACCGCGGTTCAGCTGCGTGAAGAGCTCCATGATCTCCTTCCCCTGGCTCGAGTGGAGATTGCCGGTCGGCTCGTCGGCGAGGATGAGCGACGGCTTGTGAATCACCGCGCGCGCCACCGCGACGAGCTGCTGCTGGCCGCCCGAGAGCTGCCGCGGGAACAGGTCTTTCTTCGCGACGATCCCGAACCGGTCGAGCGTGTCGGCCACGAGCGCCTGGCGCTCGCTCTTCTTGATGTCGCGATAGGACAGCGGGACGTCCAGGTTCTCCGCGACGGTGAGGTCGTCGAGCAAGTGGTACTGCTGAAACACAAACCCCATGTGCTGCTTGTTGAGCGCGATCCGGTCCCTGGGCTTCATCTGGTGCACGGTGTGATCGAGGAAGCGATACTCGCCGGTCCAGTCGGCGTCGAGCATGCCGAGCACCGCGAGCAGCGTGGACTTCCCCGCCCCGGATGGGCCCATGATGGAGACGAACTCGCCCGCGGCGATCTCGACGGAGACTTGCCGCAGAATGAAGAGGCGGCCGTTGCCCTGGGACACGGACTTGTCGAGGCTCTTGAGCTGGATCATTCGGACCTCAGGGCCGTCAGCGGATCGAGCTGCGCCGCCCGGCGCGCGGGGAGATAGCTCGCCAGCAGCGAGACGAGCGTGAGCAGGGCCACGACGCCTAGGAACGTCGGGGGATCGCCCGCGCGGACTCCGAACAGCAGCGCCGCAAGCAGGCGAGTGACGACCAGGGCGATCACGACGCCGAGCCCGATCCCCACTCCCGCCAGGCGGACTCCGTCGCCCACGATCTGCGACACGACGTCTCCGCGGCTCGCCCCGAGCGCGAGCCGGATCCCGATCTCACGCCGCCGCTGCCCTATGGAGTACGCCAAGAGCCCGTAGATGCCGATGCCCGCCAGCACCAAAGCGGACACGGCGAAGCTGCCGAGCAGCCAGGTGTCGAGCTGGCGGGACGCGAGACCCGCTGTGATATCGACCGTTCCCGCCGCCGATCTGCCCCCGCTCAATGTCATCGGAATCTCGGGATCCACCTGGCGGACGGTGCGGCTCAGCGTCGCGAGGAGCCCCGCCGGGGCTATGGCCGCCCGGACGACGAGACTCATGTGCCCCCAGACGTTGCGAGTGAAGGGGACGTAGACTTCCGGCTCGGGCGGCGCGTCGAGACCGAAGTGGCGCACATCTCCCACGACGCCGACCACAGTGCCGGGGATCGGCTCGCCGAAGTCGGGGCGGCCCTGGACCGCTTTGTGAAGCGTCACCTGACGACCGATCGGATCGAGGCCAGGCCAGAAGGCGCGTGCGAACGCTTCGTTCACTAGCACGGCCGTGCCGGAGGCGAGGTCCGCCTCGGTGAACTCGCGCCCCGCGCGGACCGGGATGCGCATCGTGCGGAAGTAGCCCGGGGAAACGGTCATGAACCACACTCGCGGATCGTGCAGCGGGTCTGGAGCGCGCCCCGGGATCTCGACGGGAGAGGGAAGGCCGCCGCCCGCAAGGGGCGTGAAATTCGTGAGGGCGACGCTCGTCACGCCCGGGAGCGCCCTCGCCGCATCCTGGACCTGCGTGTACAGGGCCGCCAGCCGCGCCGGGTCCTGTGCACGCAGCGGCGGCGGCGAGATGTAGAACGTCACGAGCCCTTGGGGGTCGAATCCCGGATGCACCGCCCGCAGCTGCCACAAGCTCCTGACCAACAGCCCCGCGCCCACGACGAGGATCACCGCCAGCGCGATCTCGCTGATAACGAGCGCCGCGCGCAGGCGCTGTCGCCCGTGTCCGGTGCCCGCTCCGGCGGTGCCTTCCTTCAGCGAGTCGGTCAAATCGGGGCGCGCCGCTCGCAAGGCGGGTAAGAGCCCGGTGGCCACCGCCGTGATGATCGTGACACCGAGGGCGAAGGCGAGGACCCAGCCGTCAACCCACACCGTGTCCAGCCGGGGCAATACCGCTGGCGCAGCGCGCTTGAGCAATGCAATAGCCGAATACGCGGCGACCGCGCCCTGTGTCCCTCCCAAAGCCGCAAGCACGACGCTTTCGGTTAGGAGCTGTCTCACCACCCGCCCTCGTCCAGCTCCCAAGGCCGCTCGAATGGCGAGCTCCCGTCCGCGCGCGCCGGCGCGCGCCAGGGTCAGGTTCGCCACGTTGACGCAGGCGATCATGAGAACGAGGCCCACCGCGGCAACGAGCACGAGTAGCTGCGGCGTCGTGTCCCCGAGGATCTCATCGCGCAGCGGAACGAGCCGGACGGAGGTCCAGTCGGCGTTGAACTCAGGGTACGTTGCGGCCTCGGCTCGAGCCACGCCATCCAGGTCGGCCTGGGCCTGCTCGAGCGTGATCCCCCGCTTGAGACGGCCGATGATGCGACAATCAGCATGGAAGCCCCGTTGGGTGAGCGCACGGTCGGTCGCCGCGACCGTCGCGATCGGCGCGTACAACTGCTCGTCCACCCACGGCGGGTAGACCACGTCGTGGGGAAGCACGCCGACGACGCTGTACACACCGGCGGTAAGCGACAGCGCCTTCCCGAGGATGTGCGGGTCTCCGCCGAACAGCCTCTGCCACAGGGCGTACGAGAGGACGGCTACACGCGCTCCCCCGCGCTCCTCATCGGGCGTGAACAGCCGTCCGAGGAGCGGATGCTCGCCGAGGGTCGCAAAGAAGCCCGGCGATACGACGGAAACGACGATGCTCTGGATGCCGTCCGGGCCGGCGAGCCGCTGGCCCCCGCCGCGAACATAGGCGAGCCTCGCGAACGCTGAACTCTGAGCCTGCCAGTCGAGGAAAGTGGGGTAGGACGGAGGTCGGAACCCACCCTGGCGGCTCTGCTCGCCGAGCATGAAGAGTCGATCCTGCTCGGCGAAGGGCAATGGGCGCAGCAGCACGCCATTCACGACGCTGAACACCGCAGTGTTAGAGCCGACGGCGAGCGCCAGGGTCAAGATCGCGGCGGTCGCGAATCCGGGACTCTTGCGGAGGCTCCGCACGGCGTAGCGCAGGTCGGAACGCAGGGCGTCGATCATTCCGCTCGCAACGCCTGTGCGGGATCGATCAGCATCGCCCGGCGGGCCGGCAAGTACGCAGCGCCGACCCCAACGCCCAGGAGCAGCACGCAGACACCCGCGAGCGTCATCGGGTCGGTGGGGCTGACTTGGAAGAGGAGCCCCGTGAGGACTCGCGAACTCACGAGCGCCGCCGCGAGCCCCACCACGGCCCCGACCGACGTCACGCCGAGGGCCGCTGCGAGCACTTCGCGACGCAAGCGTCCCGGCGTCGCGCCGAGCGCCAGGCGGACGCCCAGCTCGCGCGTCCGCTCCTGCACGATCGACGCCACGATGCCGTACAGCCCGATTGCGGCGACCAGCAGCCCCACGAGCCCAAACGTCGAGAGCAGGAGCGTACTCAGGCGCGGCTGCGCCAGCGGTTTGGCGAGATGGTCGTCCATCGTGCTGGCATCCCATACGGCCATCTGGGGGTCAAATTCGCGAACCGTGCGGCGCACTGCGGGGAGCACCGACGCGAGGGCATCACGGGTGCGCACCGCGAAGGTTCCGAACGTGATCAGCTGGTGCCATGGCAGATAGATCGTGGGTGTGGCTTCCTTCAGGCGGCGGAAGCGGATGTCGCCGGCGACGCCGACCACCGTCCGCCAGTCCCTGCGGTCGCCACCGAGGAATCGCAGGCGCTTGCCAACCGGGTCCTGGCCCGGCCACAGGCGGCGCGCCACCGCCTCACTCACGACCACGATCTTGGGGGCGCCCTCCCGATCGCCGGGCAGGAAGCCGCGACCATGCAGAACCGGAATCCCGAAGGTGCGGAAGTATTCGGTCCCTCCACCTTCGAGGGGTACAGGTGGGTTCGCGTCCACGGCGGTCTCCGCCTGTCCCTCCAGCACAGGCGTGACCTGCATGAAGTTCGCTCCCAGGAACGGCGCATAGAGGACGGGTGTCAAAGCCGTCACACCCGGGACCGCGCGCAAGCGCCCGTAGAGGTCGTCGAACATCGCGAAGATCTTCTGGTCCGAGTCGTACTTCGCGAAGGGGACCGCGAGCTCAACGATGGATAGGCGGTCGGCGTCGTAGCCTAGATCGACTCGTTCGAGACGCTGGAGGCTGCGCACGAGAAGGCCGGCACCGGCGAGCATGACGACCGCGAGTGCCATCTGCGACGCGACCAGACGTTGCCGAAAGCCGTGCCCTCCCCGCGTCTCGGTTCCCGAACGCGAGTCAAGCCGGAGGAGAGAGCCAAGATCGCCACGCGCTGCGAGGAGGGAGGGGAGGACGCCGAAGAGCAGCACCGCCAGCAGCGTCACGCCGGCTGACACGCCCACGGGCGTGCCCGCGAGGCGGATCACGTCCATGCGGGGGAGCTGCACCGGCGCGAAGGCGAGAAGGCCGTGCAGCAGCCATCCCGCACAGACAAGACCGAGCGCGCCGCCCGCCGTGGCGAGCAGCGCGCTCTCCGCCAGAAGTAGGCGGGCGACCTGGCTGGAGCTCGCGCCCAGCGCGCGGCGGATCACGATCTCGGGTGTACGGAGCGAAGCGCGCAGCAGCAGCAGGTTGCCCACGTTCACGCAGACGATGAGGAGCAGCAACGTGACCGCCGCGGTCAGCGCGACGAGGACCGGCTTCGCGTCGCCGAGCACGGCCTCGGTGAGAGTCCGGACGGTCGCACCGGTGGGATACGCTGGGGCCCGTCGCTGGCGGTCAAGCTGCTGCGCGATGGAGAGGAACTCCGACTGCGCCGACGACGGGGTGGCGTTGGGTGCCAGGCGGGCGACGACGTCGATCAGGTCGAAGGGGCGGGGCCGAATCCAGTAGTCCGTCCCCACGGGGAAATCCAACCCAGGCTGCGTCACGCCGACGATTGCGTAGCTGCGCTGGTCCTGCGTGGTCGTCAGGCGCCGGCCGAGGGCTCGCGGATCCCCACCGAAATCCCGCTGCCATGCCTGGTAGCTGATCACCGCCACGGGCGCCGCACCCTCCAAGCCGTCTTCCGGCCGAAGCAGGCGACCGAGCACCGGACGAGCACCGAGGACGTCGAAGAAGCCCGCGGTGACCATCGCCTGCTTCAACACGATCGGCCGGTCGCCCTCCGTCAACGGGTCCGCTTGGGCTCCCCAGTGCACGAAGCCGGCGACGTTGCTCAGGGTCCGGCTCTGGCGGCGCAGGTCATCGACCTCTGTCACGCTGACCGGGAGCTCCACGGTCGGATCACGGAAAGTCCAGAGGACGACGATCCGATCCGGATCGCGCAGCGGCAGCTTCCGCAGCACCACGGCGTGGTAGGTCGTGAAGATCGCCGTCGCCATCCCGATCCCGATTGCCAGGATGAGCACGGCCGTCGCGGCGAAGGCTGGCGCGCGGCGGAGCCGGCGAAGTGCGATGCGGAGGTCCCGGAGCAGGATGTCCATCATTCGGACCTCAGAGCCACCATCGGATCGACCTTTGTCGCGCGGCGGGCGGGGAGCCAGCACGCCAACAGCGTCGTCCCGGCCAGCAGCACGGCGACGCCCCCGAGAACGCCGGGATCCGTCGGAGCGATCTCGAACAACAGCCCGCGCAGCAGCCGAGTGGCGGCGAGGGCCCCCGCGGCCCCCACAGTGATTCCGCCGAATGTCAGCGCCAGACCGCGTCCCACAATCAGCCCCAACACCCGGCCGGGCCCGGCACCGATGGCGATGCGCACGGCGATTTCCCGCGTGCGTCGCGAGACCGCATAAGCGGCGAGACCGTATATCCCCGCTCCCGCGAGCAGCAGTGCGATGACCGCGAACACGCCAAGCAGCACCGCGTAGAACCGCTGCGCGGCGATCGACTCGGCGAGCAGGGCGCTGAGCGGCGACACCGCATCGAGCGGAACGGTCGGATCCACGCCGCGCACCGCCAAGCGCAGCGCGTTCAGCGCGTGCCGCGGCTCGGCCGTCGTCCGCACAAGCACCTTGAGGTAGGGGACCGGATCATGGTCGAGCGGCTCGTAGATGTGGGGTGGCGGGGCCTTGGCGGGTGACTCCTGCCGCGTATCCCCCACCACACCCACCACCGTTCGTGGGATCGTGTCGAAAAAGCTGAGTTGCTTGCCGAGCGGATCTTCCCTGGGGAAGTAGGCGCGCGCCGCGACCTGGTCGATGACGACCGTGCGCGGCTCGGCAGCGTCGAGGGCCCGCCCCCGCAGCAACGGCACGCCGATGACGCGGAAGTAGTCGGCGCTGACGGCAGCGATCCATGCCCACGGCCGGTCACGGTCCGGCCCCCGCCCGGCGACCCTAACTGACCCGATCGCCCCACCGTCGAGCGGAATGCCGCTGGCGATCGCCGCCGTGGTGACGCCCGGAATCGCTTGCGCCTCCTGGAGCGTCTGGTGGATCCATGCAAGTCGCCGAGGTGCGGTGTGGTAGCGAATACGAGGCAACTGCAGTCGGACGACCGCGACGTGCGCGGGATCGAAGCCGACATCTACCCGCGTCAGTCGCAAGAAGCTGCGCCCCAACAGGCCGGCGGCGCACAAGAGGACGACCGTGAGAGCGACCTGCCCGATGAGGAATCCGTCGCTCGCACGGCTGCGCCAGCCGCTCCCCTGGCTGCCACGCTGTATGGCGTCGGCCGGAGGAACGCGGGTCGCGAACAAGCCGGGGGCCAGTCCGGCCGCCAATCCGGAGCACGCGCCGATTCCCGCCGCCACGCCGAGCGCCCAACCGTCCACGGTGACGTCAGCGACCGCTGGGAGCTCTCCCGCACCGAGCGAAACGAGCACCGGGACCCCCCACGTGGCGAGCGCCACCCCGAGCACGCACGCGCCGCCCGCGAGGACGAGGGCTTCGGTCAGCGCCTGACGCACCAGGCGTCCGCGCGTCGCGCCGAGCGCGACCCGCACGGCGAGGTCGGGCCCCCGTGACGTCGCCCGGGCGAGCAGCATTCCGGTGACGTTCGCGCAGGCGACGAGCAGCACCAGCCCCACCGCGCCGAGCATGAGCAGCAGCGAGGTGCCAACGCCTCCCACGAGGTAGTCCCGCAACGGGGTGACGACCGGCAACCAGCCGGTATTGATGGGATCGGTCGCCCACGACCGGCGCGTGATCTCGTCCAGGCGATGTTGCGCGCCAGCCGCCGTGACGCCCGGCCGCATGCGGGCGACTACCCAGAACCCGTGCTCCTTGGCCAGACTCGCGCCGCTCGACCCGAGAGCGCGTGCCCCAGAGCGGTCCAGAGTGCCGTGCCGGCGGGGTAGCGGAACCGGGGCGGCATGACGCCTACGATGGTGTACGTCGTCGCATCGAGAGTGACCGATTGACCGATGGCGGCGCGGGTCCCACCGAAGCGCGATTGCCAGAACGCGTAACTGAGCACAGCAACGGGAGCCGCCCCCGGGTGATCCTCGGCCTGCAGGAAGGCGCGACCAAGCAGTGGGTCGGCTCCCAGGAGTGGGAAGAAGCTCGCGGAGACCGCCCACACTTGTACGCGTTTTACCTCGCCGACTCCGAGCAAGCTGGGATTCGATCCGGTGTAGGCGGCCGTTTCCTCCAGCACGTCTCGAGCGGCGCGCCACGTCTCATAGGCGGTGATAGTCGAGGTCGCGCCCGCGCCGTACTGCGGGAGCATCTGCTTCAGATCCAGCAGTCGATCCGCGCTCGGGAATGGCAGGGACCGGACCAATACGCCCTCGACCACGCTGAACATCGCCGTGTTGGCGCCGATCCCGAGGGCGAGCGTGAGTACCGCAACAGCGGTGAATCCCGGGCTCTTGGCGAGCGCCCGGAGCGCGTATCGCAGGTCGGTGAGCATGGCGGTGGTCAGGGGTCGGGGGTCAGGGACGGGACGGATTGCGCCCAGCCGCGTTCGATCGTAGGAGCGCCCTGACCCCTGATCCCCGACCCCCTGCCCCTATTCATATCGCAACGCCACCACGGGATCGACCCGCGTCGCTCGACGGGCCGGCACCGCCGCCGCCCCCAGGGCGACCACGACGAGCACTAACGGAACGACCAGGAATGTCACCGGATCAGTGGCAGTCACGCCGTACAACAAACTAGACAGCACCCGCGTAACTGCGACCGCGCCGACCAGCCCGATGACAACGCCCACAGCGACGAGCCGCGCGCCGTCGCCCACCACCAGCCGGAGCACGTCACCGCGCCCCGCGCCGAGCGCCACGCGCACGCCGATCTCGTGCGTGCGGTGCGCCACGAGATACGCGATCACGCCGGCGAGACCCACGGCAGCCAATACCATCGCCACGAGCGCAAACGCCCCGAGCAGCACGGCGCTATCGCGGCGCGGCGCGGCGGATTTGGCCAGTTCACCTGCGAGCGTAAAGATCTGCGCAGGCTGGTCGGGGTCGACTTCCTGTACTGTCCTGCGGATGGTTGCGACCAGCCCCGCGGGATCCACCTTGGTCCGGACCACGATCGTTCGGGGCGGTTCCCCACCCTGTGCCGCAGGGAAAAACACCTCCGGGGCCGCAGGGACGTCCCGAGCGAGCTGTGGGACGTCTTTCACCTCCCCGACGATGGTCCGAGACGGTCCGCCCGCCCAAACCTGGTGTCCGACTGGGTCACTGCCATGCAGCAACTCGCGGGCAAAGGCCGCGTTTACGACCGCCACGGGCGCCGCGTCGGAGCGATCCGCCAGCGTGAAGTCGCGCCCCGCGATCACGGTGGCCTCGACAGCCTTGAAGTAATCCGCCGAGACCGCGCGCAAGCTCACGTCCACGCTTCCCGGCGGGGCATCGTCGACGCGAACCGTGCTGCTCCTCGCGATGCCCCCGAGCGGTAGGACATCGGTAAGTGCCACCGAGGCGACACCTGGCAGGGCCGCCAGTCGCTCCCGCACCGCGCCGTAGAACTCGCTTCGAGCGTGGCCCTGAAGGAACCAACTCTTGGAGAGTCGTCCCATACGCACGCCGACGACGTGGTCAGCGCGGAAACCGAGATCTGCCGCCAGCAGCTGCAGCAGGCTGCGCGCCAGGAGGCCCGCGCCCATCAGGAGGACCAGTGCCGCCGCGAGCTCCGCGACCACCAGACCGCTGCGGAGCCGCGCGCGGTGTGCGGCAGTCCCCGCCTGCCCGGCTCCGCTCTTCAGCCCGACGACCAAATTTGGGCGGGAGGCAGTGAGGGCCGGCGCCAGGCCGAACGCAACTCCTGTGATCAGGGCGAGCCCGGTAGTGAACGCGAGCACGGCCGTATTGAGATGGACGTCCACTGCCTCGACCGCCCGCAACGGTGCGGCGTGCATGAACAGTGGCAAACCGAGCGTCGGTACGACGAGCCCGGCGGCCGCTCCGAGGATCGCCAGCACCATGCTCTCGGCCAGGAGCTGGCGCGCCAACCGGAGCCGGCCGCCACCTAACGCCGCGCGGATCGCGAACTCCCGCTCGCGCCG
>Ga0066655_10000606_pt1 | contig 12119 bp, 9 predicted proteins | sample GraSoiAngelo_104_FD_133942 | JGI IMG/M metagenome (GOLD analysis project Ga0066655, IMG submission 133942) | Grasslands soil microbial communities from the Angelo Coastal Reserve, California, USA - 14_0903_05_30cm | ecosystem: Environmental > Terrestrial > Soil > Grasslands | place: USA... | reverse complement strand
TCTGCCCTGCCGCTGTCACCACGACGCCTAACCCGCGACAAATCGCCTGCACACACTCACGAAACGGTACCTGGTCGCGATAGCGGTCTACCAAGTGTTGATACTCCTCTTCCGTCGCAGGGCGTGCATGTGGCCGGAGTGCCCATTGAATCAGGCGGCCTGCATCAATCAAGGTTTGCGTGTCAGAAAGCATGTTGATGCTCCTTTCTGTTCTGCTTCGGGAAGAGCACGACATCATCGCCAGCAACATTGCTCAGCCAGAATTGCTGTGTATCCGTTTTCAGCACGTAGACAGGAAGTTTCTCCGGCTCTGGCGAGTCTTGCTCATCAAAGTAATCCATCACCAAAAACACCAGTACCTCAAGGACTGCAACAGACTCGCCCGCATCCTGTGCGGCCAGCACCACTTCGGAGAGCCGTTTTGGCTGCTCCAAAGCGGCGAGATAGTGCTCTGCACGCTCAACCATCTCTACTGTAAAGCGAGTCTGATCGTAGTTCGTGTCAATCAGCTCTCGTGGTTGGATCGGTATGGAGTCTACCTGTGCCTCACGGCGAGGTTGCAACAGATAGTGAAGATAACGTGCGAGTGAGAACATGCCCGGAGCGCTGGCGGGGAAGCAAGCGCTGACGATGGTGTCCAATGTCTGTACGACATGTGCACGTGGCAGGCTGAGAAGAGGGGCTAAGAGATCGTTTTGCGGGTGGGGAAAGAGCAGCAGAGGGCGCAAGGTAAAAATCTGTCGCTCTTGCTCCTCGAAAAAGATGCGTGGGGCCTCCATCAGCCGCCGCTCAAGCATCAGATGTTGTTGACGACAGGTTTCAATGAGCTCGATAATCTCTGCCAATTGATAAGCTTGCCGACTTCCAGGCTCAAGCTGCTCACGCTGCTCGCGGGCCGTCGCCACAATGCTATGCTCCACTGTGCAGCGGGTTCTTACATGCAGCAGCGCATCATCGAGCATGTGACGCATCTCCTCCCTCCAATCCACACTGTGCAGGTCGCGGCGGGAGTCTTGTAAGCGGTGCTCCATGTGCTCGCGTAAGCGCATGGAATGCTGCAAGGCCCATTGAGCCGAGCCTCGCGCCTCCTGAATACGCCCCCGCTTGAGCTGCCACTCGATAATAGCTTCCGCTGCCACCTGGGCATCCTCCAGATTGACAGTTAAGGCGTTGAGCAAGAGATTAGCGCATTCGTTGGAGAGGCGTAACACGGTGCGCCCATCGACATGATGTCGCTCTTCAAGCAGCCGAACTGAAAGTGTACGCTTGACAGCCTCGCCCTGCTCGAATGTGGTGTAGTCAAGCTTGAAAGGTCCTCGTCGCTCCTCCTCGTTGTACAATGTCGCCAGTACTCGTTCTGCCATGCGCACCGCTCGCGTTCGCTCTGGCTCTATGCCTGCCCCTCGATCCATGGCCTCAAGCAGTGGCAGCAGTTCCTCTATTGCCTGGCGATGCTCAATATCCTGCCCAAGCCCCGTGTGCGTGATGATGAGATCAAACAGCTTGAGCGCTAGGGAGAGCGAGGCATAGTGCTGAAATTCGGGCGAGCGATGCTCATCACGAGATTGCAAGCTGAGTAAGCGGTCTGCGTGGAGCAAGACGCGCAATTGCTGCGTTAATTGCGCGTCCCACAGCACATTGGCAGGCTCGCTAAAGAACTCGGTATCGAATGTATTGGAAGTTGTATCGTCTTGCTCGTTCATAGATTACTCCTCGTCCATGAGCGTCACACGTGATGAGCCATCGACCAGCTTGAAGCGATAACGATTGGGAAAGGCGTAGGCGAACTCTTCCTGGTGAGAGACGAGAATGATGCGTGCCACCTGCTCCCCTAGCGTGCGCAGCTCCTGTATCATGTCGTCGCGTCCAGTTTTGTCCAGGCCACCGAAGCCCTCATCAATGATGACCGACTCAAGGTGACGACCATCTCGACTCATGTAACGCCCTATACCCATTGCCAGGCTGACTGCAATGCGAAACTTCTGGCTGCCGCTTACTGAACCAATCGGGACGGTGCAATTGCTGATCTCTCGGTCACGCACCAATACATCTAACGCTTTGTCCGTCTGTACCTGTGCCTCATTTTCAGGACGCCATTCGAGGCGCATGCGCCCATGCGAGAGGCCGCTCAGCGTCTGATTCGCAAACTCTACAATGGCATGCTCAGCCCGATTGAGCAGGAATAGTTGCAAGCCGGTTTTTCCCAGGTGCTTCGTCAGTATGGCATAGAGATGCTGCATCCTCTCATCCTCAAGCTTCTGTTGCTCTAACGCTTGGCGTCGCTCTCGCATCCCTTCCAAATCTCCAAGCCTGTCCTTCGCCTTATCTCGCTCAGCACTTGCTCGCCTGTGTGCCTCTTTTCTTCTCAAAAGCTCACCCTCAACCTCCTGAACTGGTCGCTTCGCATCGGCTGGATAGGCCGAAATCTGTACGTTTAATTCATCAATTCTCTTCTGATACCTCTCAATGCGTTCGCGTGCGCTGGTTAATTGCTCATGTAGCGAACGATAGCACGTGAGATCAGTACGTCTCTGCTCTAAAACTGTCACACCTGTCTCGTCAAGCGTGTTGGCTTGGCTTCGCCATTGCATCGGTAAGTTGGCCTCTCGCTCTCGCTGTATGCGCTCCCTTTCCTCTTTGCGTGCGGTTGTATCACCTATCTCGCTCTGACATCGCTGCGCCCGCGTTGTCAGTTTTTCAAGCTCAGTTTCGGCTTCCTGGGCGGCCTTCCTTGCCTGCTTAAGCTTGTGGTGCTGTTCCTCACTCGAAGCCGCAAGTGTGGTTTGCTGCTTTTCGATGCTATTCTTTTCGGTGCGGGCATTTCTGGCAGCTTCGAGGTCTACATCCTGCTCCTGTTCGCTGATCTGCTGCGCAAACACCACCCTCTGTTGATGCAGCCCCTGCCACGTTTGGTAATCATCATGGAGCCGCTTCACTTCATGTGCCTGATATGCCTTGCCCTTTACCTCTTGCGATATCGTCTCTAAGTCGCTCTGCGATGGATAGACAGTTGCTAGCCATGCTGCCCTCTCTTCAGGCATTGCACTGCTGATCTGCTCCTGATGGGACTCGCTCATTGCCCTGAAAGCTCTACGCAATCGCTTCTCATGTTCTTCAGCCTGCTCACACACTGTTTGTCGCTCAAGCTTAGCTTGCCCGTGGCTATCTCTAACAGCTCCTATCTGGTCATCTAGCTCTTGAAGCTCACACTCTTTGGTATGCTTTAGATCAACCGCATGCTGGTGTTGCTGTGTTACCGTCGCCACCTCATGTCGGCACTCCTCTATTAGCTGTTGGAGGCGCATCCGCTCTTGCCTAGCGTGTTCGCCAGTAATCTCCTGTCCACAGAGATCACACACAGGTTTCGTTGCAACACCTAGAAATTTTTCCAGACGATTTTGAGCATCTCGCAATCGTCTATTGCTATCTCGCTTTTCGTCATCCAGACGCCGCTCATCACCCCGCACAATGGTACATGCCGCTTCCTGGGCCGTTCGGCTCTTTTGCAATTCATCATAGCGCACGCGCAATGTCACCATCTGCTCACTTGCCGCTTGCTCACGCCCCAATGTAACAGCTAACACCCCTCGTACTTCGGCAAACTCGCTGAGCCAGGGCAGCATACGCTCCATGTCTTCAAGCTCACGCAATCGCTGTTCCGCCTGCGTCATCTGTTGTGCAATATCTACTGGCAGCGTTGCTATGTGCTTATCTACTGCCTCTCTTTTGATCTGCAATTGCTCTATGGCTTCCAGCCTGCTCACTAATGGAATGAGCACAGTAAGGCGGCCCAGAAGTTGCTTGGACTTTTGCTCAATGTCATTGAGTGTGGCTTCTAAGTCCGTAACTACCTGTAGCTCGGCCTTCTTTTTGATCTCAGCAATACGTACATCCTCTTCAATGCGTCGTGCCTGGCATTGCAACTCATCGAGACGAACCCGCAAGGCTAGCAAAGCTATTCGCTCTTCGACAATCTGTTTGAGTGGAGACAGCACAGTATCCAACTCTTGCAACTCAGAGAAACCGCTCGCGATTTCTGCCTCTCTGTCCACTAGCCCTTGCACGCTTTGAAGCTCCATGTGCTGCTTTTGCAGCTCTGCTCTATCCGCTTCCCAATGCCGTGCCTGTTCGAGGTAGCCGCTGAATCGCTCAACCCTCTCCTGCGCGTCTTCCCATGCTTCTTCCGCATCGTGCAGCAGCGTTCGCGCCTCCTCTAGCTCCTCATCGCGAACGACGCGCACATTGGGAGCGAGCAGTTGTCTTTCGAGCGTCTCTACAGCGCTCTTGAATGCCTTGCGTTGCTCCTCTGCCGCAACGCGGAGTTTCTCATAGCGCGACAGATCCATCAGTTCCGCAAGAATGTCACGGCGAATTCTGGGATCGACATCGAGCAATTGCTCACTTTTCCCCTGCAACAGCAGGCAGGAGGAGGTGAAGGCCGCATAGTCCATACCTATCGTTCGCTTTACCCAATCACGAAGCTCATCATCACTATCGGTATTGGTCATGCGTTTTGTTGGCGCACTATCGAGATTGCTACCATCTGCACTGTCCACTATAAAGACTTCACGCGTCGAGCGACCTTTGCGCGGATGAATCCGTTTGATACGATAGATGGTGTTATCCACCATGAAGTCGAATGTGACAATGAGCCTATCAGCCCGGTGATGAATCAAATCTTTTGGGCCACAACGGGCACGATGATAGAGAGCAAATGTCATAGCATCAAAAACAGCAGATTTCCCTACGCTATTTGGGCCAGAAAGCGCCCATATCGATGCACCGACAAAATTGATGATTTGCTTCTTCTCATAGCTCAAGAAGCCCTCAAGCGTTACCTGTAGCGGAATCATGTTCCTCTCTCCTTACCTACTCCATCGTTGCCAGCAGCGTGCGTGCCAGCTTGAGTATCTCATCCCGTTGTGGGTCATCGGCTAGGTTTTCCTGAAGGTAGTGTTCAACGGTCGAGGCCATATCATCAGGAGCAGTGACGTCAAAGGCACTGGCGGTAATGCTTGCTCCCTCGGCCTCAATCTGCGCTTCGTAATAATTGGGGAAAATACTTTCTAGTTCGTTGGTCAGGCTGTCAAGGTTGTGCTCGCCTGGCTTATAGACCAGCCGATATGAGACGAGGGCGTCTGCATGGTCGGGATAGCGCTCGCGTAAGCCCTGCATGTCAGTGTCTGGGTGAAGAATCTCGATGCGGTAGATGGGAGTTGCGTTTAGGGGCAGGCAGACGGGATCGCCGCGCCTTCCATCTGGACCGATATCAACTAGGACAACGCTCTTATCATCTTTCCATTCACCATAATTCATGCGCTCGATGCTGCCAGCATAGCGCACATGCGGCGTGTTGCGCAAGACTTCGCCCTGCTCATGAATATGCCCGTACGCAACATAATCCAGGTACGCCGGAATCTCCCCCTGGTCGATGACCACATCGTCGCTTTCCGAGACGTGATGACGTGTATAGACCTGTGTGCCGCGCACATGAATATGGCTGACCAGCACGCTGCGTATGTGCTTTTTAATGACGGTATTCAGTATCCGGTCCCTCGTCTCTTCAAATTTGCGATGCAACAATTCATTGCGCTTTGCCAGGCTCTCATAGGGTGTGTTATCCTCACTGAGGTAGCGGGCCGGTGTGGGATAGGGCAGTAACACAAACTGCACACTTTGCCCTACCGGATCGGCCAGTTCTAGCACCGTTGGCCGTGTGGCTAGGTAGAGACGGCCAGGCGGACGCGGGCCAGTGGTGCTGGCATTAATGGGCACAGCCAGGTCTAGCATATTACGCATGAAGTTGAAGACGTGCTCATTGTCGTGATTGCCGCTGATCGCTACAATGGTGCCGCCCTTGAGCAGAAACGGCTTGAAGATGCGTTGGATATCGCTCACCGCTTCGTTCAATTCCTCCATCCGTTGCCCCTGGCTGAAGAGGTCGCCCGCAACGATCATTAGATTAACGCGCTCTTCTTCCAGGTAGCCCGCAATCTCTTCCAGCCGCTTCACCAGATGAGGACGGCGCGAGACGCGCTTGAGCCGCTCGTGTAAGTGCCAGTCGGCAGTATGCAGTATTCGCATCGTGTTCGCTCTCTTTCGCTTGCTCTAATATGTCGCTATCTCTTCGTCCGGTATTGTCGATGTCGGAGATGCGGCTCTATCATCAGATGGAGCTGCTTCCTTTGGATTCATGGCCCACATGGGGAAGGGCACTCGAATATGCATGGGCTCGCGGAAGTTATCCTGAATGACCAGTTTCTCTCCTGGAGGCAGCACTGTGGCTTTGCTCTTCGCGCTCGCGCTCAAAAAGCGCCACGCGGTTGCGTCCAGTTCAAGTGTGCCGGTGCGACCGAGCACGCGCAATGCCACATTTTCAATCACTTTTTCCGACACCTTCGAGGCTTGCTGCTGCGCGCCAAGCAGGATAATGCCCTGTGAACGCACTTCGGCGGCCACATTCTCGATCAGCTTGGTGATTGCATCGGTAGCCCCCCGTGGCGCAAAGCGATTCAACTCATCAAGCGCGACGAGATAAATTAACCCCGGCTGTGCTTTGGCTCCCGTACGTGCCTCTACGAGTTGGCGCAGAATAGTGGCCACGACAAAGCGCTGTATCTCTGACTTCCCAGCCAGCGTTGACAGGTCGATCACAAGCGGGTCAATGGTATCGCTGCGTGTCACCTGCAACGGCTTGCCCACCTGGTCGTCGACACGCAGCACGCCTTTGCACTCATAGACAAGCCTCAACAAACGGCGATACAGCTTCTTCCAAGTGGATGTGTGATGGTTGCGCCATCTCCCTTTATCTTCTTGCCCCTGCTTATCCACCCACACTAAGAGTTCGCTGAACGTTTGCGGTATCTCTTTCCCCTCGCGCAGCGAGCGTGTGACGGCACTGCCATCGTTTTTGGTGCTCTCGGTGGTGAGCCAGCTTTCTATATCCATCACGAGCGCGCTAAAATTATTATCGTTCGCATCGACCTCGGCAAACAAGTAAGAGAAGAGGACCTGGGCAATGATGTCACTCAAGCTCCAACTATAGGGCTTCACCTCACCTGTTCGCCCGGTTGGAACCGCGATGTCACTCCCAGGCATCTGCGGCGCATAAAATGCAGCGTTCTCGAACGGTTTGGGGTCCGCAATGCCCAACGCTTGCCAGTCCGCCAAGTGCTTCTGTTCGTTATAGAGCGTGCTCTTGCGGTCAATGTAAAACAGATCGAGTCCCTTGACGTTCAGAATAATCGGCACAATGCGTAAACGGTTCTTATCGGAAGGGCGACTCCTAGCCTCTAGCCTCGCTTTGTGGAGCAGGAGCCAGATGACGAAGAGCAGAAAGCTCGATTTGGTGCCGCGTCCCGCCGAACCATTGACGTTCATATGCCCGCCGTTGGTCCCGAGCAGGTAATCCAGGTCGATGCAGCCGGGACCAGCAATCTGGTTAGCCCCATTCTTGATAAGCTCTATATGCAGGCTGTTTGTGATGTCCTCTGCCCCGTAGGCCGTACGCGCATCGTCAGCAGAGGCAAGGTAGACAGGGCTGCGCTCTTGTGGCGGCGTGAAGACCTCTGAGCGCAGAATGCTGGCCGAGGCATAGGTAAAGCCGTCATTCTCGAAAGGCGGCTGATAATTGAGGTCGCCGTCAGCTTCATCTATTTCAGCCCCCATCGAACGCTTGCGGCTCTGTCGATACACCTCACTCACAATGGCATAGTAGGTATATGGAACGCCTGCGAGCCTGCTCAGACAGGTAATAAGCTGCGTCGTTTCAACCAGGGTATCAGGCGGAAGCCAGAAGAAGAAGTTTGTGCTGGTGGCCTCCTTCTGTGGCGGAGCACCGACACGCCCAATGCACAGCGAGCCGTTGATCGTTGAAGAGGTCGTGCCTCCATTGCCGTTCAGAGATACAGATTCGTCATCTATAGGGACAGAGGTAGCATCCTGATAAGAATCATCCATTGGGAAAATCTCCTTGCTCACAACTGGGTGAGATTGTAGAAACGAGAGACGATTTGGTCGCCACCAGTCATGGTTGCCCCCAAAATCTCCTCGGCTCGCTGAATCGGATAGAGCGAGACTGAGGCCCGCTCGTAACTTTTGTCTTTGCAGCGATACTCGCACACCATGCGAGATAGAGCGTCAATATAGGTCGAATCTTGCTGTAGTTGCAGGCGAAAGAATTTCTCTGGTATCTCTAACCTGACGATGCCCCAATCTGGCATAGCGCTGGTGGTGCTATCCAGGCGCAAGTACCAGGAAACGACCGTGATATGCTCCTGTGGGAGCAGAAATGCAGGCGTACGTTGACCAAATTGCAGATTGTAGTAGATACGCCACCCTTCATCGTGCAGGTAGTTGCGGTGGTGTCCCTTAATCATGCCCACGACTGGCGTGTTCGCTTCGTCGAAACCGCCCCGGCGCGGGTCCAGGCGTCCATCGACCAGGATGGGCACCTGTCCTGCTCGTACCAGAGCTTGTTTCTCTAACCGAATCATCTCATCCATCGAGCGGTTCTGTGTTGCCTTGCGCATCTCCTGAAAGTCGTAGGTCAGGCCCTCTTTTGGCTTTTGACAGGGCAGCAGACGAAAACCCTCGGCTTGCAGAGCAGCTGCAAAGCTCTCTACCTCATCCCAGGGAAACGGCTCTACGACCATCGTCACCACGCGCTCAACAATGTGCCACTCGCGCTGCAAACGGCGATTTGCATTGCACATCAGCACCGCACCGATTTCGGAAAGCCGTACCGGTATGGGAAAGCCCTCCACTGTCTGAAGCCAGGCCACTGTGCGTCCAACGTCCTTGCCATCTATGAAAAGCTTTGGGTTATGAGCCTCCGTGGCAGAGAGGGTAACATTACAGGTATCAATCGGCACCCATTCTCCGACTTTCTTTTCATAGTCCATCTTAGGTTGTTCCTTCTTTGGCACCTCTCCGATTTCTATACTGTCATTAAGCAACAGTGGACGTATCGCATCATCGCGCATTCTGTGCGCGCCATTACTTCGTAAAAATTCAAGCCCCATACAAACACTTCTCCTCACTACTCTCAATTCAAATGTGCCGCCACTAGCGGCAACAAGTGCAGATCTCGTAATCGTCGGCGCATGGCTGTCCCGCTCACCAGCATCTCGGTCGCGAGTCGCCAGATCAAGTCATCGCCGCGGAAATCGGGCGCGTAACGTGTGAAGAGATACTGTACAGCCTCAGCAGGCATGAGCAGCTCGGCAGCAAACTGATTAGCCTCTTTTTCCATCTGGTTATAGGAAGGAAGATGAAGATGCGGTGCATGGACGACTCGCCCCTCAGGTAGATCATCTGCGTTCTCGTCGGCGGAGAATAAGGCCAGCCCCTCTGTAATCTCAAGCGGTTCGTACGAATCGCTCAGTCGCTGCTCACGAAGAAGCGGATAAAAATGGAGCACGTAGTGGCCAAACTCATGCGCAACCGAGAAGCGACGACGCACTAAGAGATCGTCGCGCTCGACGAAAATATATCCATTGCTGCTATCGACATAGATATACCCCGCCAGCGGCTCCTGGTTCGCGCTGCCTATCGGCTCAAAAATGGCCCCACGCCGCATGAGAAAGTGTGATGCGACCTCACTCGTTAAGCCCACCAGTTCTATGCAGGTCAGGTTATAGCCCCCTAGCAGCTCATTGAGCACAACTACTCGCTCCTGCTGCGTTGGCGGTGTCATCGCACAGATGCAATACAGTTCCGCAATTGCATCTGTAATCGTTTGTGACATAGCTTATCCCTCCTCCTCTTCTGTCGGAAGCTTTTGTTCTGTCTCTATTGCCTCTTGCATCGGTGGTACTTTCTTCTGATAGAGCTGTTCATGCTGGCGTCGTGTTGCCGCAAGCTGCGCCATACCCTGCTGTCTGCCCGACGTAAGAAAGAGCGCGGTCTGGCTAAAGAGCTTTTGTAGCTGCTTGCTCGCCTGCACGCCAAGCTGTGCGAAGAGCGTACGTACTCCGTGTAGGCCCAACTGCTCTGGTAGCGCCTGATTCGATTGGCGAAGCCGTTGCACAACGCTCAGCAGTTCCCGCTTGACGGAGCCACGGATCGCCTCATCAGCTTGCATCCGTGCGACCACATCGCTCACTGTCAAAGGTGGCATCTCTTCAAGCGTAAGCGGCGTTTCCAGACCGGAGGGCAAAAGCTGGAGCAAAAGCTGCCGCACCTGTTCGACTTCATGCTCTCGCTGCTCGTATTCCTCCTCGGCAGCGCAAGCGGCGTGTACCTCCCAGATCAGCGTTTCCAGGTCCGCGTCCTGCTCGGCTTGGGCGAGGACTTGAGACATTACCTCGAAATCATTCCGCTCAAAAGCATCCATATAGCGGTGTAATGCCCTCTCGCGTGAAAGATGCTGCTCTCGTGCGTTCTGCTCATTCATTGCGTACACTTCCCTCTCTCTCCAACGCTACACGTAGCCGTGCTCTGGCTCTGCATAGCCGTACCTGGGCTGCCGTATAAGCACATCCCAACCGCTGAGCCAACTCCTCACCATCTAATCCCTCGATAATGGAGAGGTGCAAAACCTCTCGGTCGCTTGCTGAAACAAGGGAAAGCAGATATTCCGCCTGCGCTCTGGCCTCAATCTGCTGCTCCATCCCATCACTAATCAGCGTGCTGGTTAGGGTGAGTGAAGCGAGTACAACCTCTGCTTCCTGCCGGTCATGTTGTAGAGCACTGAGGGGAATTTCTGGCTTATGCTTTGCCTGCTCGGCTCTCTTCTTGCTAATGATATGTGTTGCAATACCGAGCAACCACGCGCGTGGCGGGCGAGCAGGATCGAAGGAATGTGCTGTCTTCGTAGCCTCAATATAGACTTCGTTGAGTAGCTCTAGCGCCACCTCTTGCACCTCTTCAGGCTTTGAAGCCAGTCCCGCTTTACGCACACGACTCCGAAAAATGCCAATGATAGCGATTGCATCTTGCTCAATATACTGCAACAGCAATCTGGCAATATCGGGCGGTTTTGTGTCTATGCGATCCTCAGCTTGCTGTTGTTGCATTGAGGTTCTCTCCTCCATATATACCTCTTCATCAAAGTAGCGACAAGTTTTTGCCGTTCACTTATATATTGGATTTCCAACTCCAAAATATTACACTAGAACAAATATTCATATACTTCTTCATTGCTATCCAGCAACAGGTTTTACAAACAATCAGAGGTAGCACAGTGTTGATGGATAGTAAATGGCATAATTATAAAACGATACAGCAACGATTATATAACATATATTTCCTGTAGTGCGTGCTGTATTCCTCTGAATCCGGGTATGGACTATTACCAGCAGCATAGCATGTGCTTCCCCTGTATCTCAGTATTTCATCGCATTGTAGAGGGGTACAACTAATTCATTTGTAGAGCTCTGTTGGAAGTGGAAAGCAATGCAGCATCGATGGCTTTTGCCTGTTGCAAGGCACGCACATTGATAATCAGATAGGTGAGGGTATTGAGATTGACAACCGAGCAAGTATTGCAGACTTTAGGATGCGCAATACCAACTTCTTTGGCTTGGTTATTGATACGCTCATAGGCAGTCCGCTGGCAGTAGAGCGGACTGATGCAGTCCGGGGTGACGCGTTGAATGCCTCCACGTTTCCAGTTGTCATCCTTGACACAGCCTGTGCCTTTGGCAAATTGCACATGCTCGTAGGTCGGCCCAGTCCGCTAGAGAAAGAGCAACGGACTGGGGAACTGCCCAAGGGTCCGAACGTTCTGCGCATACAAACGGGTCAAGCTCACTGGAAAAACCTGGCACGCTCTCTGACTTTTTCCGAAGTTACCGTGGACGATTTTCCCAGTTGCTTCTGACTTTTTCCGAAGTTAATATCAGTAAGACCCTTTGCATGAATTCCATGCTAAACACCCTCTTCCTTCAAGCAGCGTCATCTATGTACTACCAGTTGGTATATTCACAGGCATCTACTCCCCTGTGTTCTCATTCTCATGGACTGGTAGTTTATAGATGGCCTAGCCTGTAGAGGGGCTTCATACCATTTTCCTGCTAGTTAAAATGACGCGATTCCAAATTGGTTACACGAGATAAAGGATATAAGGAGTTTAATACCTCACTTATTGATTGACGTTTGGACTAAGAGGAAGTAGC
>Ga0066655_10000604_pt1 | contig 12128 bp, 12 predicted proteins | sample GraSoiAngelo_104_FD_133942 | JGI IMG/M metagenome (GOLD analysis project Ga0066655, IMG submission 133942) | Grasslands soil microbial communities from the Angelo Coastal Reserve, California, USA - 14_0903_05_30cm | ecosystem: Environmental > Terrestrial > Soil > Grasslands | place: USA... | reverse complement strand
TTCAGGAGCGTACGAATCTCCTCGGCGGTGAGCCCGTCGATCATTTGTTTTCTTGAACATCGAACGCCCAACATCCAACGTCCAACACTGAATCATCTGCATGGAGAGTAAAGATCCGAACGCAAACGCAAAAGGTCCAACAGCTCTGATCGATGTAATCGCACAAGACCCGAAGACGGACGAAGTCGTTCTCGTGATGAATCAGCCTGACGAGTGGAACGGCTCGGACGAACAATTGCTCGCGTTACAGGAGCGGTTCAACGCTTACGTTTCATTTTTGCTCGACGGCGAAATGGCATCCGATCATCCGGGACTTGCTGGCAAACCGGCGCGCATTGAGGTGCGTTGCGCGCACATGCCTGATACTGGCGCGCTAGAGTTGCTCGCTCTCATTCATGATCAGCTGGTGTTCCAGGAGATTAAACTGGAAGTGGTCGTACGAAATGACGAAATCCGAATGCCGAATGACGAAGGAATGACGAAATCCGAATAACGGAGCCGCATCGGTTGTTGTTCGTCATTTCTGCATTCGAGCTTCATTCGTCATTAGTCATTCGTGCTTCGTCATTTTCTGATCTAGCGTGCATAGCCTGCGGTTTTCTGGACAACACGTGGATTCGCCATCAACCGAGCCGCCCGATGTTGCGACCGTAACCTTGCGCAAGATCACGCTGCGGTTAATCCCGTTTCTGTTTGTTCTCTACATCGTAGCGTGGCTCGATCGAGTGAACGTCGGTTTCGCGGCGCTACAAATGAATTCCGATCTCGGGTTTAGTTCGGCTGCGTTTGGGTTCGGTTCCGGCGTCTTCTTCCTCGGCTACTGCTTGTTCGAAGTGCCGAGTAATCTCCTTTTGCATCGCGTGGGAGCGCGTCGTTGGATCGCACGCATCATGGTGAGCTGGGGCGCCATTTCCGTGGCCATGATGTTTGTCCAGACGACGCTGACTTTCTATGTCCTGAGATTCCTGCTGGGAGCTGCTGAGGCAGGTTTTTTCCCAGGTATGATTTATTACCTGAGCCTTTGGTATCCGGAGGCGCAACGCGCTCGCGCGATCGCGGCGTTTATGACAGCAGTGCCTGTGAGCGGCGTGATCGGCGGCCTGCTGTCCGGCGCACTGCTAGAGTTGCATGGGACGTTTGGCCTCGCGGGATGGCAATGGCTTTTTTTAGTTGAAGGAGTTCCCGCAGTGTTGCTCGGCGTCATCGTCTTGGTTTATCTCACCGATCGACCTGAGGCAGCGCACTGGCTGAGTGTGGCAGAGCGGCACTGGCTGGTTAGTAAACTTGCCACCGAGCCAAATGCCTGCGGCCTAGGACAGCCGATTGGCATTTTGACCGCATTGAGCAATCCGACGGTATGGCAGCTTGGGATTATCTTTCTTTTCGCCGCAGTTGGTTTTTACGGGTACTCGTTTTGGGCGCCGCTGATTATCAAATCGCTCACGGGGAGCAGCGATTTGGGCGTAGGGGTAATTCTAGGTGCGATCAGTGCGGTGACGATGGCCTCAATGGCGTTGAACAGTATCCATTCCGATCGCACTGACGAGCGCCCTCTGCATGTGGCTGTTCCGTTGTTGATCGCGTATGCGGGGTTTTTCGGATGTGCTCTCCTTCCCGAGCCCAGACTGGCCGTCTTGTCCCTGGCGCTCGTTCCGGTTGGGCACTGTGCCGCGTATGGTCCGTTTTGGTCGATACCGACACGGTTCCTCACTGGACCGGCGGCGGCCGCTGGGATTGCGTTGGTGGTGACAATCGCCAATATGGGTGCCTTCCTGGGTCCAACCCTCATCGGCGCGCTGAAAGATCGCTTCGGCACACACGGCCCTGCCTTCATGCTTCTCGGCGCGTGTGGAATTGTTGCGGCGCTTCTCTCCCTGCGACTTCGTCATGCCGGGGTCCTGAGCAATACACGCTCTCCCGCGTGCACGACGATGGCCCTCGAATGATGGATAGATTCCAAGAATGTTTCGTGGGCTCTTTTTACCAACTCGCGTTTCAGCAAATTAGATGGAAGACGTGGTGAGGAATGAGGAAGCCCGAATGACGAATGAAGCTCGAATTCAAAAATGACGAACACGCAAACCATGTGTTTCGTCCTTCAGCATTTTGTCATTCGTCATTACGCTAGTATTTCAGGAACGAAATTACCGGCGTCGGCTCGATTTGTTTGCGGCCACTAAGTAATTCGAGTTCAATTAGAAACTGCGCTTCGAGAAGTTTTCCGCCGACTTTGCGAATGAGCGCGGCCGCTGCAGCAGAAGTCCCCCCCGTCGCCAGCAAGTCGTCCACCATTACAACTTGGTCACCCGCCATCATGGCATCGACGTGCACCTCCATTTCCGCTGTGCCGTACTCGAGCGAATATTTCGCGATCTCAGTCTTGTAAGGTAATTTCCCGCGCTTCCGGATCGGAACGAAGCCGATCCCAAGTTCATACGCAACGGTTGATCCAAAAAGAAATCCGCGCGCGTCAATGCCGACGATTTTGTCGATCTTTTTCCCGCGACAGCGTTCCAAAAAAAGATCAATCGAGGCGTGAAACAGCGCCGGATCGCTCAAGATCGGAGTGATGTCTTTGAAAACGATTCCCTTTTTCGGAAAATCAGGAACGTCACGCACGCCGGCACGCAATTTCTCAAGAGTAGCTGAGGCCATCGGGGCGATGCTAGCGGCTCGCCTGGGAACGTCAACGATCCAGTCGGTTTCTGGGCGATAAATACCGTTTCACCGCGCTGGCAAGCGCAAAACGCTCGATTTCCTGTTAGCGAATTGCTCCAAAGATTTGGTCGCGGTGGCGCGAGTAACGCGTTGCCAAGCCCGCTCCAATTACTCCAAACTAATCGAATGCGAATCGTTTCTCATTCGTTCTGGCCGGTGCTGGTTTCCCTTTCGTGGGCAACAGTCGCCGTTGGAGCTGATCAGGAGCGACCGGATAACGCCGCCCGTACGATGGTCGAGACTGAAAAAAATTTCTATCAAGCCGGACAGGAGCGCGGAACGCGCGCCGCGTTTCTTGCATTTCTTGCCGATGATGGGGTTGTCTTCCGCCCCGGCCCTGTGAACGGCAAAAAGGTCTGGACAGAACGGCCAGAAACAGGTCTTGACCTCATCTGGGAACCGACATTCGCTTCGATGGCTCGCAGCGCCGATTTCGGATTCACAAGCGGCCCAGCGCAATGGAAGGCGAAGAAAGAAGACGAGAAACCGCTCGGTTACGGACAGTTCGTTTCGGTTTGGAAGAAACAGAAGGATGGCTGGTGGAAGGTAGCGCTCGATGTCGGGACAGAAAATCCTCGCCCGCGTGGTCCGTCTGAGCGGCTTCATGTGATCGTGCCGGACGTTGCACTCAATGTCGATCCTGCCGAGGCGCGCAAGGCATTGCAGCAAGCGCAGCAGAAATTCGCGGCGGCGGCTAAACGTGATTTGGCGGCTGCCTTAGTTTCCGTCGCCAGCGATAACATCCGAGTATATCGCGATGGCATTTTTCCTTCGATTGGAAAAGATGCCATTGCCTCGATTTTAGACGGGCCCGGCAAGATCTGGCTAGAACAAATAGGCGGTGACATGAGTTCCTCACGCGATATCGCTTACAGCTATGGAAAATATTCCATCGCGCGGATGCAAGGCGGTGCGCAGGGTTTTTACGTCCAAATTTGGCAGACTGATGCCAAAGGGGCATGGAACATAATCATCGATCTGCAAAAGGATCTGCCTCCACCGGAAAACAAACCAGCGAGTTGATTTCGGCGATTTGTTTTGGATCAGCCGGACTGAGGGTAAGATAAGGTCGTTCATGGCGCGGGGTTTTGCCTTCTGATCGAGCGAAGCCCAGCATGTATTGCCAAGGTCGAACGCAGCTCTTACTCTGTGCCACGGAATGGATCGAGTAATTCTCATCGTTTCGACAATCTGCTTTCTCGCAGCGGTTGTACACACCGTTATTGAGCTGCGCGGCGGAGTGTTTCGGCCGATGCGATTCAATTTTTTTGCGGTCGGGTTGGGCTTTATTTTTCAGACAGCATTCTTGTCGATTCGCGGTCATGCGCTGGGGCGCTGTCCGCTGACGAACTTATTTGAAGTTTTCATCTTTCTCGCGTGGTCGGTGGCGCTAATCTACATGCTGGTTGGCCCGGCCTATCGCCTCTCGCTCATGGGCGCGTTCACCGCGCCACTGGTCGTTTTGATTCAAGGATTCGCTCTAATTGCGCCAATCGACGTCCGGCATCCGGTGAAGGTGTCGGCAAATCCATGGCTGGAGTTTCACGCTTCCATCTCGATCGTAGCCTACGGTGCGTTCGCGCTCGCCTGCATCGCCGGCGTCATGTATCTCGTGCAGGAGCGCCAGCTCAAGACGCATCAACTGCATTCCATTTTTTATCATCTCCCGCCGCTCACCGATCTTTTTGCGGCTATCACGCGGCTGCTTTGGTTGGGCTTTGCCCTTTACACGCTTGGGATTGTGAGCGGGTTTTTTACCGGGCGACCATTGCCGCACGTGCAAGTGGTGGCCGCTATTGGGGTTTGGCTGCTTTACGCTGCGATTTTGCAAGGCCGCCATCTTCGCCGCCTTGCGCCGAGACGCGTAGCCGCGCTTTGCGTTATTGGATTTAGCGCGGCGTTAACGCTCCTCTGGGGAATTACTTTCTCGGCCCAAACCCATCCGTTGCCATGAATCTTTTCTGTGTCGGCTTGAGCCATCACACCGCAGACGTGGAGGCGCGCGAGCGCTTCGCCGGCCGCGCTGAGACCGATCGCGTTCTGCGGGGAGCTGGTTGCGCGGAAGCGCTCGTGCTCACGACTTGTAATCGGGTCGAAGTTTACGGCGCGTCGGAAAAACGCGTTTCGACAGCCGAGATCGCGCATTGTCTACTGCGCAAGACTGACATGACCGACAATAAACCTCACCAATATGCAGTACCATTTTACCGTTACGAGGACGCCCGGTGCGTACAGCATCTTTTTCGGGTTGCTTCAGGTCTCGATTCGATGGTGGTTGGCGAGACTGAAATTCTCGGCCAGGCGAAAAAGGCGTACGAATCGGCGCGAACTTCAGCTGCGGTCGGGCCGTATCTTCACCGCCTGTTCCAGCGTGCCTTTCGGGTTGCGAAGCAGGTTCGCACGCGCACTGAAATTACGCGCGGCTCGGTATCGGTGGGCTCCGTGGCGGTTGACCTTGCCCAGAAAATTTTTGGCAAGCTCAGCGTTTGCAAAGTCCTTGTGCTTGGTGCTGGTGAAACAAGCGAGCGTACTGCCCGGGCGCTTGTTTCTCGCGGGGCGTGCGACCTTAGGGTGAGCAATCGATCGACCGATCGTGCTCACGAACTGGCACGACTGGTTGGCGGCCGTGCAATTCCGTTCGATGAATGGCCGGAGCAGTGTTGTGAGATTGACATCTTGATTACATCCACATCGTCTGAAGCGCCATTGCTAACGCCCGAGAATCTGGCACCCACGCTCCGGGATCGCATCGACCGCCCGCTTTTTATTATTGATATTGCCGTGCCACGCGATGTCGATCCCAGCGTAAACAAATTGGAAGGCGTTTATCTTTACGACATTGATTCGTTGCAATCGGTCGCCGAACAATCGCTTGCGTTAAGGCGCCAGCAAATCGCCGCTGCCGAGGCAATCATTGCTGAACATGTCGCGGATTTTGTCGATTCGATTTCGCGTGGTTTGAATCGGATCTCCCGAATTACCGAACATCCTTCTGCCTCTGGTAATTCTCTGCGCTCTTCGGAATTGTAGCGGCGGTCTATGACCGCCGAAACTCGAAAGCAGCGCCTGCCTCGCCTCGAGTTCCTGTTCGTGTCGCTAGCCCATCTACTTCGTCACCGCCTGCACAAAAGATCGGCAAAAATTTCTTGCGACGGCGGCCGTCAACAAAACTTTTCTGCGCTTTGGGCAAGAACGTCCTGCGCATGGAGGATGGATCGGCGCGTATGTGACTATGCCTGATCAATTGCACCTATTCGTCACAACTGATGACGAAAAAATCACACTTGCAGCGCGGACGAAATCTTTGAAGAATACGATTTCGAAGGCTCTGCGTTCGACTGGAGTTGCCCGCCATTGGCAGAAGACATTTTTAAACCACTTGCTTTGGAGTGATCGGTCATCGCACAAAAGTGGAGCGACGTTCGTGACAACCCGGTGTGGGCTGGACTCGTAAAAAAAGCTGAGGACTGGCCGTTTATGGGCGAGATCTTTGCGTTGGAATATCGCTTCGGGTAATAAGGTTCGGCGGTCATAGACCGCCGCTACAGAAAGCTCCAATTGTGAAAACCTCGCAGATTGTGCTTGGGACGCGCGGCAGCGAGCTTGCTCGGGCGCAGGCGCATTTGGTTGAAAAAGCAGTTCAATCAGCCTGGCCGGCACTGAAGATCGACATAAAAATCATCGCGACCAAAGGGGATGAGCCGCGCATGCCGGTTCGAGACTTCCGCCTGGGACGGAAAGGATTATTCACCGCAGAAATTGAGCGGGCGCTCCGCACCGGAGATGTCGATGTTGCGGTACATAGCGCGAAGGATTTGCCAAGCGAAAAGAACCCGGGCGCGGAGATTGCAGTGGTGTTTCCGCGCGCTCGAATAGATGACGTTCTAGTGTCAAAACACTCGGGCGGCCTGGCTGGCCTTCCGGATGGCGCGACGATCGCGACCGGCAGTGTGCGTAGGAAACACCAGCTGCTCTGGAAATGTGCGGATCTCAAGATTATCGCTCTTCGCGGCAACGTGCCGACGCGTTTGCGCAATCTCGCGGAGAACGAGTGGGACGCGATTGTACTTGCGCGTGCAGGGCTCGAGCGGCTCGGCCTGTCGCTAGCCCAGAACGAAATCAACTTTGAAGACTCGCAATTCTTTCTTGAGGTCCTTCCGAGCGAAATATTTTTACCCGCAGGCGGGCAGGGGATCATAGCTCTGCAAATTCGTGTTGGCGACGAAAGGGCAAAGGCGATCATCGATCCCGTGAATGATCGCGAGACGTTGCTTTGTTTGCGCGCGGAGCGAGAATTTCTGCGTTTGTTGCACGGTGATTGCAATTCGCCGGTGGGCGTCTTGGCGAAGATCGACAATGGCAAGATGAAATTGCGTGCGCAAGTTTTCGATCAAGGCTTGGCGGCGCCGCGTGAGAGCAAAGTGGAAGGCGAGTGCGCCGAGGGCGAGCGTCTCGCCGTACAATTACTAAGGCAGATCAATGGAGAGCAGGAGAAAGAGCGAGAGCACTAACGAGAACGGAAAGGTTTATCTCGTTGGAGCAGGGCCGGGAGATCTTGGTCTGGTCACGTTGCGGGCAAAGGAATGCATCGAACGTGCAAATGCGATCGTTTACGATCATCTGACAAATCCGGAGATCCTTAGTTGGGCGCGCGATGATGCGGAGATTATTTACGCCGGCAAAGAGGCGGGCCAACACTCGTTAAGCCAGCAAGAGATTAACGCGCTGCTGATTGAGAAAGCGCGCGCAGGAAAGGATGTCGTCCGGTTGAAGGGCGGGGATCCGTTTGTGTTTGGTCGAGGCGCAGAAGAAGCGCGAGCAATCGTTGATGCGGGAATTGAATTTGAAATTGTGTCAGGAATCACCTCGGCAATCGCCGGCCCGGCCTACGCCGGAATTCCCATGACGCATCGTGCCGAAAATTCGCACATCACATTTTTTACTGGGCACGAAGATCCAGCGAAGACCGAAAGTACGATTGACTACGCTGCGCTGGCAAAACTTGGCGGCACCCAAGTTATGTTGATGGGCATGAAACGTCTCGGTTCGATTGCGCGCGAAATGCTTGAGCAAGGTGTGAGAAATGATTTGCCCGTCGCGCTCGTGCGCTGGGCCACAACCGGGCGGCAGGAAACGCTCACCGGAACCCTTCAGAACATCGCGCAACGAGCTGTCGCGAGCGGCTTTGAAGCACCGGCGGTCGCCGTATTTGGAGAAGTTGTCGCTTTGCGTGAAACCCTGAATTGGTATGAGAACCGGCCGCTCTCGGGGAAGCGGATTGTGGTTACGCGAACACGAAAACAAGCGAGCGCGTTAAGCAACAAGTTACGTACGCTCGGTGCTCACGTGGTCGAATTGCCGACGATCCGAATCGAGCCGCCCGGCGATTTACGCGGCTTCGCCCAGCTAGTGCAGGATGCGCATGTTTACGATTGGATCGTTTTCACGAGCGCAAATGGCGTCGAAGCATTTTTCGACGTCTTCTTCAAACTGTACGACGACGCTCGTGAGATCGGCGGCGCGCGGATCGCAGCCATCGGCCCGGCTACAGCGCAACGGGTGAAAGACTTTCATCTGCACGTCGATCTTCAGCCGGAGGAGTTCGTAGCGGAAGCGGTTGTAAAGGAGTTTCAGAAACAGGGTGGCATTGAGAATTTGCGGATTCTACTGGTGCGCGGGGAAAACGCGCGGGACGTGCTTCCAAAAGAGCTCTCGGGTTTGGGAGCAATTGTGGACAAAGCTTTCGCTTATCGCACGGTGCCGGAAACGCGCGATCCCACCGGTGCGGGCCGGCAGCTGACGAAGGAAGGGGCCGATCTGATCACATTTACCAGCTCTTCGACGGTGGAAAATTTTCTCGCGCTTGGATTGCCGTGGCCGAAGGGAATGCAAGTCGCGAGCATCGGGCCGATCACGTCAAAAACTGCGCGGGATCACGGTTTGAACATCGACATCGAAGCGCGCCGGCACGACATCGACGGTTTGGTGGAGGCAATCGGCGACTTTTTCGCAGCAGGAAACGCCAGGAAACAGAGTTAGGACTGGCCAATTCCGCAATCGGCAATCCGAAATCGAAAATTGTCAGGACGGATTGAAGCGGAATCTAGTGCGGACGCGCTTGGCGTTGGCTTTTGCTTTGCGGCGGTGCTTTTGCGAAGGCGTCTCGAAGGCGCGCAAACGGCGGACCTCCTCGAGAATGCCTTCGGCATCAAGCTTGTTTTTCAGCCGCTTTAGCGCGCGATCGACGGGTTCACCTTTGCGAACGATCACTTCTGGCATCGATAATCACTCCTAGGTTTAAAAAATAGACTTAACCGGCGAGTCTGAGCCTACTCGGGCGAGGCGACCTCGTCAAATCTCACCAGAAAACGCCGCCGCGGCCGTTTAATTTGTAGCCACGGCTCTGTGAGCCGCTAATTGGTGAGCTGTTACCTGTGATCGTTCTTTCGACCTAGCGCAGGAAAGAAGGACGGCTTTGCAATCCGTCTCTACCGTTGGGCGAGCGGGTTAGCCGTGGCCGCTTTTTCAGTGATTTCGCGTCGAAGAGCGGTGGCACTGCCGCCACGCGCGCGTGTCCACCAGAGAACAATAGGCGAAGCGATAAAGATCGAGGAGTAGGTGCCCACGACCACACCAACGATGATGGCGAGAGAAAAGTCGCGCAGCACGGCGCCGCCAAAGAAGAACAGGCAAAGAATCGGGATAAGCGTCACTGTGCTTGTAAGAATGGTGCGGCTGAGCGTCTGGTTGATGCTCGAGTTCATAATTTCCTCGATCGTGCCGCGGCGCCCGCTGGCCAGGCCTTCCCGAATCCGGTCGTAAACGACAATGGTGTCGTTAATGGAATAACCGGCGATGGTTAGGACAGCGCCGACCATCGTTAGAGTCAGCTCGCGGCCGAGGAGCGAGAACATGCCAACCGTCATGAGCACGTCGTGCAGGAGCGCGACAATCGCTCCCACCGCAAAGGAAAGTTCGAAGCGGAAGGTTACGAAAATTAAGATGCCGAGAATGCCGAGGCCGAGCGCGATGAGCGAGCTTTTCGCCAGTTCACCGCCCACGAGCGCGCCCACGCGTTCCGAGCCTTCCACTTTAAATCCGGTGCCTGGAATTGTCTGCATGATTTGCTTTTCCACTTTATCGCTCGTGTTCAGTGGAGTACGGACGGTGATGTAGCTCTTGCCCCCCTGGGTGGATTCCTGAATTGACGCGTCGGCAAATCCGATCGGCTTGAGCGCATCGCGCACCTGTCCGATGTCGATCTTGCCCGGTGCGCTCAATGTGATCAGGTCGCCGCCGCGAAAATCGACGCCAAAGTTACGGTCCCCACGCGTGTAAAATGCCAACGCGCCGGCCAGAAGCAGAGCGAGCGAGCACATGCAGGCAAGAAAGCCTTTGCCGAGGAAGTTGATGTTTTGCGCCGAAATCAAATGCAACATCGAGATGCGCTTCAACCGTCCTGTATCGACAAACCAGCCGAGGCAGTTCCGCCCCACGATGAGGGCCGTGAACAACGAGGCCAAAATGCCGAGCGTAAGTGAGATGGCGAATCCTTTCACCGGGCCGCTGGCCTTCCAAAACAGGATCGCCGCCGTTATCAAAGTCGTCACGTTGGCGTCGAAGATGGAGCTAAAAGCTTTCTCGTAGGCCGTCTTTACCGCGACCTTGAGCGATTTTCCGAGAGCCATTTCTTCACGTAATCGTTCGTAAATGAGCACATTCGCGTCCACCGAAAGGCCAATCGTCAAAATGATGCCGGCAATGCCCGGTAATGTGAGGACAAAGTGAAACATCGTCAGCGCGCCGATGAGCAGGACGAGATTTATGATCAGCGCGAGATTTGCGACGAGACCGGGAATTTTGTAGTAGACAGCCACACAGACGAGCGTGATGGCGAGTCCAACCAAGCCGGCGAGAATGCTCGCGCGAATGGAATCCAGCCCGAGAGTGGGCGAGACGCTGCGCTCTTCCTCGATGCTCACGGGTGTTTGCAGCGGGTTCTCAAGCACGCTGGCGAGCCCGCGAGCCTCGTGTTCCGAGAATTTGCCGGTGATGATGGCGTCACCGCCATAGATGGCATCGCGGATAACTGGCGCAGATTGAATTAGCCCATCCAGGACAATTGCGAAGCGGTGGCCTTTGTATTGCTCGGTGATCTGGCCGAACTTCTTGGCTCCCTCGCTGTCAAACTTTAATTGCACGGTCCACCCCTCGTTGCCGTAGTAAGCGTTTGAGGCTGAAACTCGGTCGCCGCCGAGGTCGGCTTTCTTTTTTACCAGCAACCGCTCTTCGACCGGTTTTTCATTTCCTTCTGCGGTGTGCTTGTAAGATTCGATGCGATATTCCGGCGGAATAACTTCCTTGCCAGCATCAATGGCGCGCAAGCGTTCGCCGTTGTCTGGATAAACCAAGCGAAACTCCAACTTCGCGACGCGCGAGAGCTGATCTCGCGCCTCCTGAATCTTAGCGGTGTCCAGTCCTGGAATTTGGACAAGAATCCGATCGCTGCCGACCGGACTGATGATTGGTTCGCCGCCGCCAAAATAATCGACGCGCTTGCGAATGACCTCGACCGCCTGGTCGAGCATGCCCTTGTTCACTTCTTTGTCGCCGCCCTTCAACCGGATGAGGAAGGACGTGCCGCCTTGAATGTCGAGGCCGAGCGCGATTTTTTTCTGTGGCGGCCAGATCGTGATGATGCTGAAAGTGACGAGAAGCAGCATCAGCGTGGCTGCGAGCAGGCGTTTCCGGAGGCCTTGATCGGTCGCAAAGTACCACCCGAAGAGAATGAGCATGACGAGCCCGATAAAAAATGTCAGCGCAGGGGTCATTTCTTTGTCATTCCGGACGGAGTCAAGGAATCTCTCACTGTTTAAGACTCAACCGATTTCAGCACCGTTGCGATGGCCGATTTTTTCATCTCGACCTTTACGTTGTCAGCTACTTTTACGATCACCGTGGTCTCTTTCACGTTGGAGATAAGGCCGTGAATGCCGCCGTTCGTTACTACGCGATCGCCCGTCTTTATACTCGCAATCAATTTCTGCTGCTGCTGCTGCCGTTTTTTCTGCGGCCGGATCATCACGAAATACATGATGATAAAAATGAAAATGAACGGCACAAAGAAGCCGATGCCGCTGGCCGGACTGGCTGTAGGAGCGGCGCTTTGTGCCTGAGCTAGAAACATGTGGAGCATATCAAGAATTGGAGATCGCACCTTAAGCGCGAACGCCTCCGCTGCAATCGCTGTTTGTCATGTCGAGCGAACATGCCAGTCCGGTCCGGCAATCCTTGGACTCGTTCTGTGGCGAGCTCAGACCGAGACATATCTAACTGCTTTTACGTGAGAGGAGTCGACCACGGATCGACACGGATTTTCACAGATTCAGAACAGGGACTGAGCTAAGAAG